>Ga0299912_10000567_pt1 | contig 31240 bp, 25 predicted proteins | sample RVTome_2_FD_207667 | JGI IMG/M metagenome (GOLD analysis project Ga0299912, IMG submission 207667) | Soil microbial communities from uranium-contaminated site in the Upper Colorado River Basin, Wyoming, United States - RVT95D214 (version 2) ... | reverse complement strand
CCAATAGTTCGAAGCCATCGCCATCCGGCAAATTCACATCCATTATTACCAGAGCATAGCTTTGCTTCTGTAACTTGGCGAGAGCACCCTTGAAGCTTTCGACTCCGCCGGCTTGGAATCCCTCCAGCGTCAGAAATTCACATAGCGAGTCTACTATGATTTTGTCATCGTCTACAACGAGAATGTTTTTATCTGCCATAGGTTGTCCCAACTGGCCTTACGGATTATTTGGCATCACATCAAAGGCGTTCTTGATGATGTTACAGAACACCTGAAATAGGTTATCGTTTCTGACTGACGGCGTGCCGCGGGCGTAATCCCGCAGGATACGGATGTTTGAAGATTCTGCTTTGCTTCCGACAGTGCTCAGAGCGTCTTCGATAATTTGCTCCACATTGGCATATTCTAATGGTATGTGACTGCCGCGTGAGAACTCGAGGAGCTCGCTCAAAATTTGAATCATTCTCATAAGGTCCTGTCGACAGCGGACAAGGTACTCTCTGGGCATTTCATGCTTTTCCTGCTCAACGATTCCTGTCGCCAGGCTGATGTATGGCAGGGTTCCATCCATAAGGTCGTTCAACTCGTGGTCTTGCATAGTCCCGATACTAAGAGCCATATACCTTTTTGTCAAACCCGCATGTTGCAAAAAGACAACACGCTTGTTGTTTTCTCGGATTAACATCGGGGTGTGTTTAGCAGGAAACATAAGATTCTGTTAAGTAAATGCTAACGCGGAGTAAGCCCAGCCGAACAGCACGGTTGGAGCGTGCAAAGCAAAGTTACCGTGTTGCTGTTTGTCAACGGCTGTAACGTTGTTTTTGTCTACGTGATGCTTGGTGGAGACCAAAGCTTTGTATGTGACGATAGCTTCTCTAACCGAAGCAATGTTACTCGATCGAGAATTCTTTTTTGCGGGTGTTCATCTGGGCTTTGAGACGAGCGACGATTGAAGAGTGCATCTGTGATACGCGAGACTCCGACAAATCCAGAGTTGCCCCGATTTCTTTCATAGTCATTTCTTCATAATAGTATAAGACGACAATTAGCCGCTCGGCCCGCGTCAGCCCTTTCGTGAGGAGGTTTTTCAGATCCCTTTTTTGAGCTTCGAGCACGGGGTCCTGGCTTTTTTGATCTTTGATTACGTCTATTTCACGAACATCTTTTTCGCTCTCATCGTCGCCGCATTTGGTGTTCAGCGAAACCAGGCTGGCAGCATTGGCGTCCCGAAGCAGCCTGCTAAACTCCTCCCTATCCATCTCGAGCTCTTCTGCGATCTCTTGTTCGTCGGGCTTACGGCCAAGGTGCATCTCGAGCGAATGGGTGGCTTTTGCCAACTGATGAGCACGGGCGCGCACCAAACGCGGCACCCAATCCATGCTCCGCAGCTCGTCCAGAATGGAACCTCTTATACGAGGTGCGCAATACGTCTCAAACTTTACGCCTCTGGTGGGATCGAAGGCTTCTATAGCGTCCATCAGTCCGAAAATGCCGGCGCTTATAAGGTCGTCCAGCTCGACTTTATCCGGCAATTTGCTATGCAAACGCTCGGCACAGTATTTTACTAAGTCCCTATAATGCTCCATGAGCAGATTACGGTAACAGTCCTGATGGGTCTTGTGGAACTGCTCCCATACCTGGTTGATCGTAAGCCGCTGCTCCGTTTTCACAAGATCCCTCAACAAGAATCTCCCGCTTTACGGGAATGCGCACTCTGTGGTCACGAATACAAACTCGGGTTGTGCAGCGGGATTGTTAGTCCTATAAGCGCCACCATCAATCCTTGACCTTTTTTTTTGCCCGTTTCCAGGGCCGGGCAAACAACACACCCACCCTAAGCTCTTATCGGCTTTTTATGCTGCAACTTTAGCAGAAGCGATTAACAACCCTTTTGAAAATTGCTATCGTTGGCTTGAGCAGCCAAACTCCCTTTTGGCATTACTTTGGTCCTGACGTTTCCTTCTTTACTGCCACTTATTCGCAAGCTTTCGTCACGTTTGAGAGATTTTGATAACTCGCTGCGACTAAGGGCTTTATTTCCGCATATATCCTCAGACGTCTGTCTGTTTAGTCTGGGCTAATGTTGTGTCTCATCCCAATACATCGGGACAAATTTATACCTGGATTGCCGAGTTGTCGGTTTGTATATGGCACAATGATTGAAAGGCGCGAATGTCTGCTGCTTTTGCCTGAGCAGCTCTGCCGCAATTTTTCGGTTAAGCCGATTCTCAACGAGCCTATTAATCTGCAGCTCGAGGTATTCATCTTTGTTGTGTTCAAGCATCTCGCTTGCATACTCATCGACTATCGGCATAGCTTGCAGGCGGGTACAGGCGCTGAACTTGATATTATCGGTATCTCGAAGGACCAGCCGTTGGCTTTGCACATGCTCGACAATCGCTTCGTTCAGCGCTCGTGCAAATTCCTGAACGGCCAAGTCTTTGGGCATGAATCCAGCGGTGTGTATATTGCGTATATTTTCGGTCAGGACTTTTTGACGAGTGTGAGTGAACTCGATTATCCTGACGAGCAGATCGCTAACATTATCTCTTATCAGTGACAGGCGGTTCATAGCTACTCCTTCCTGCTTCGTTACCTTCCCGAATCTCACCACTGTGGTCTTGAAAAAGACAGCAACTTCGCGCCCGCATCACTGTTACACGTTGGTCTTCGCAAATGGAAAGCAGATACGAGGACTTGTGAAATGCGAAGCTGTGTCTGTCATCCTTGTTCCCTTCAATCCTTCCTTGAATTCGTACAACAAGGTCGAGGCAAAGACAAAAGCAGCAGAGCTATCCTTCTTTTAATCCCTCAAGCTAACCAGCTTTTATTAAGAGTCGCCCTGCGTCTTCGTTGATTCGGCAGAATATGGAAAAGGCCTGGCTCCTTCACCAGCGGTATCACTGTCGTGAAATGGTGGTGGAGCCTGAAAGCCAGTTTTTTCTCTGCTTAGAATCTGTCTTATTTCTGAAAGAGTTTTCGTCTTCCTAAGCTGGATTATTTTTGACAACCTGTCAAAAACCGACTCGTCGTACAGTCGGTGTCCCCCCGCGGTCCATTCCGCTTCGCTGATCAGCCCCATTATCGTATAGTTGTGAATGGTTTGCCTTGAGAAGGGGGTATATCGGACCAGCTCGCCGATGCTATAAAGCTTCACAGGTATCTGTATCTTGGAGCCATCAATTTGCAGTCGCATCACTGGACCCCTTTTGCAGCCTCAGTCTAAAACCATCGTCTGCCCGCGAGCCACACGCCGGTCTAAAGCCCACGTTGCTCAGCACCCGGCAGCTTCTCAATCACATTCAGACATCTGATTCCAACCGCACTTGTATATGTGCCAAGGGATTTTACGTTTTGCAAAATATAAAATACAAACGCACAACTGTCAACTTTATTCCGCGTTTTTTTCAAAAATTTTTGGTGTTCGTTATCCTACGAAATGCTGCCTGATTGCTACACACCTAATGGTCAAGCAGAGACGCTTACCCTCGTCAGGTCGCTAAGTTATCTCGGTGCGGCCCCGGACTGCCAACTGCCTGACGCGGATCCTCCCCCTGATTTTTGCCCCGTCCGAGACGCTTTTTGCGAAATTCACCTGCGAAAGTATCCGATAAATAGTGAGTAACTAAAACTGACCGATTCGTCGTGTCATTCCTGCGGAAGCAGGAATCCATTAACATATCGGTTGTGTGGATTCCCGTCCCTGCTCCCAGGCAGGGATGACAACCTTGCGCGGGAATGACAAAGTCCGATATGTCATTATTAAATACTTACTTACGACAGTGTCCTATTGAATAACCGGTCAGTTTGACTAAGCAACTATTTACGGCTTTGGGGCTTGTGTGAATCACGACCGTGTGGAGCGGTGTTGGCCGGAGGTTATGCACAGAACGGATAACAGGTCTGAAGATAGCGTCAACGAGCTTGGCGGGCGGGATTCCCTGCTCGAGCAGGTAACTCCGTTGGCCCGTGAGATGAACAGCCTCGATATTGAGCGAATAGCGGACGTTTGTGTCAAAAGCATTCCGAATCTCGTTGGCGCAAGGTTTGCTTCGCTGTATGTGCTTGACGAAACCAATGGTATTCTCCATTTACTCAAACACAACCATCCATTTCTCATAAACAAGATAGTCTCGCTGAGTCAAAATCCGCCGTCTCCGATGGTTATGGCGGTAAGAACTAAAGAACTCATCTTGATAACCAACATTGACACCCACAATAAGCCCGTGATCAGAAAATCACAGCGAGTCTTTGCTGAGAATTATGAGACCAAGAATTGTGCCATTGCTCCTCTTATTTGCCAGGATAGGGTGGTGGGGGTTCTCAATCTGGCAGACAAAATGAAGGGCGATAGCTTCAGTTCTGAGGATATTGCCTTGATAGAGTTGTTTGGCCAACTGGTCGGGGCGTCCATCGGCAATATAAAGCTGTTTGAGAAGATACAGCACCAGGCAACGACGGACGGCCTTACCGGTCTTGTCAACCACAAAACATTCTACGAAATCTTAGAAAAAGAACTGTGGCGGTCACGGCGATACGGGGGACAGATTTCACTGATTATGGTTGACATTGACAATCTCAAGAAGATAAACGACACCTATGGCCACCGTGCCGGCGATAAGGTCATCCGCGAGGTCAGCAGAAGGGTAAAGGAGTGCATCCGGCAAATCGACACCGCAGCTCGGTACGGCGGAGATGAGTTCACAATCATTTTGCCGAACACCTCGCTAAGTGATGCTACCCTTGTGGGCGAGCGTATGGTTGAGGTAGTCTCGCGCACGCCGACCACCTGGCAGAAAGAGCAGATACCGCTATCCATCAGTGTGGGGCTCGGCCAGTATGATGCGGACAGCAACCCGGAAGATATTACCAGCCGTTCTGACCACGCCTTGTATATGGCCAAGCAGGCCGGCAAAAACACAGTCAGAGTCTTCGAGCCTTGTAAGAAGTAGGGTCGTCGGCCATCCGCACGTCCGGTGCAACCACCGCAAACAGAAGAGGTTATGCACTATCAAAGGTCGATAGATGCAAGAATCTTTCTACAGGTGCAGTGGTTTCCGAGGTGGCATAAAGCAAGTTTGGAAGCAGTAAATGTTATTGGAAATGCCTCGCTCTCTATTTGGCCGAACCCAATTGTTATGTGCGGGAAAAAATTCTCGAAACCGGCCTTTTTCCGATAGTTTTTGATCCACTGCAAGGTAGTCTCAGCGGCTTCTTCATCGCCATAAATCATCTGACTGGTAACATCGCGGCTGAAGTAGGGCGTGACTTTCTTGATGATGTCTTCGTGAAGTGCCTGGATTTGCTTTGTCTTTTCCACCTCGAAAACGGACACTTTTTCGCCTCTGGCGTTTGTCGAAGTTCGGATGCCGGTAACCGTCAACTCACCCAATGGGCTTTCTCTTGCTACGAGTTCTAACAGCCTGCCGATCGGCGCAATGTCTCTTTGGTCAATACAGCCCATCGCCAACGAGATGTGCGGCAGACAGTTTTCCTTATTGAGCACTATTTTGCTGCCGAATTTCTCTACCAGCTCAGCATTTGCCTGGATTACGTTTTCCGTCATTTCATCCGACGGCAGCAATACTACATCTACTGCTATTTTGCTCATAAACGATCAAATACCTCCTCATACCGTTCTTTCCACGCTGGATCGACTATGCACAAAAACTCGAGGTCGCAATGGCCTGTGTTCTCGACATATTGCGTCGACCGAGGTGGAATATAAATGGCGCACTCCGGCTCAACTTCAAAAGATTCCTCATCGATGTGCATCAGGCCCTGTCCGGCTATTACGTAGTATACTTCTGATGTGCTGAGCCTATGCGGTTTGGTTTTTTGGCCCGGCTTGACCTTTGCGTGTGCCAGGCTGTAACGAATTTGCAGGGCCGCTTTTTCCGGGTGTAAAAGCTCGCGCAAAAGCGAACCGTCGCCCGCTATAAACTCCGGGCAATCTTCCAACTTCCTGACGAACATGTCACCCTCCAAATAGAATGGACGCTTTGCCTTGCGTAAAGAATGTGCCGGCCACGCACGCCGTCATAAGACAGGCTAACGTTGCTGCCACTAGCGCCCGAAGTGCAACTGCCGCTATATTGCGTGTCCTGTCCGGTGCCAGTGCAGAAATGCCCCCGACAAAGATAGCCATCGAGGCGAAGTGCGCGAATCCACATAGAGCGTAGGTGGCCACCAGCGCTGAACGCTGCGGATGCTGCAGCAAGTTTTGCTCTAGCGCGGCCGCCAAATCATTATAAGCTGTAACCTCAGTGACAATCGCCCGCTCACCGATGATTTTGGAAATCTGCCCGACATCCGCTAACGGCACGCCCAAGATGAGCGTGAACGGATAGAAGATGTAACCGAGGATTGCCTTCAAGGACCACTGGCCGTGCAGGCCAAGCGCCGAATTTATTCCGCCGCCTATCCCCGATAATATAAGGTCGACCAGTGCCACAAGACCCAGGACCGCTATCAGTAGTGCCACAATCCCGACAATCATCTTGACCCCGGCGTTTGCTCCATTGATAATTGCCTCAAACAGGTTCGTTTCTCTTTCATAAAAGGGCTGGATGTGCACGCCCAGCGTTATGGGCTTGTCGCCTTCGGGCAAAATGATCTTCGACATCACAACTGCCGCCGGAGCTGCAAGCAGCGACGCCGAGACCAGATGGCCGGCAATCTTGGGGAACTGAGGTTCCAGGCGCAAGACGTATAGCGCCAAGACGTTCGACGAGACTGTCGCCATCCCAGCGGTCAGAATCGTGCAGAACTCCGACTGCGTCATTTTGCCCAGATACGGCTTAACGGTCAGATTGGACTCGATTCCTACAAAGATTTCGCTGGCTGCGACTAAGGACTCCGCCCCCGATATTCTCATCAGTTTGGTGAACACATAAGCGAAGGCACCGATAATCAAAGGCATTATCTTGAAGTAGTACAGGATCGCGATCAGCGCCGAAAAGAAAATAATGGTGGGAAAGCCCTGAAAAGCCAGGATAAATCCGAGTGACTTCTGTCCTGTGTCGCTGGTCTGGCCCGGCGGGATCGCCAGCGGCCCAAATACAAATTCTGCTCCTGCCGAGGCCGAGTCCAGAATCTTTACCACCACATCATTTACCAGCAGGAATACCTTAGCGCCCGCAGGGACAACAAAGATAAAAACAGCAATTAATATCTGTAGCGCAATCCCCCAGAAGATGACCCGCCAGTTCATATTTTTTCTGTCGGCTGAAAGAAGCCACGCAAAGCCCGTCAAAATAAATATCCCCGCGAAACTAACCAGATTATAGATATCCATATCTTCTAAATATCTATCCCCCCAATTTATTGGGGGGTTCTTCTATTGTAATGCGACCGATGCCAGATTCGGATACGTTTTCAATAGACCTTCCGGCACGGGCTGCTTTTGGCCGGTGAGCAGCGCCTTTAACTCAATGGCATTGGCAAGCTCGGCGCCTCGATAGTGGTTGTTGGCAATAACGGTAAGCGTCGCAAAGGCCTCAGCCAATCGGTCGATCCTACTTTTTATCTGGCCAAGCTCCTGCTCGTTGTAATAGTAATTGTAGGTTTCATCTCTGCCGGCATCTTTGCTGAACCATTTTTCTCTGTTTCTGCCGTGCAGCCGGAAATAACCGTTTGTGCCCACCGTGCAGTGCTTCATATTGAACGAATTCCAGGTCACCGGATAATCCAGATTGCACACAGAGACGCCCAGCCCTCGCAGAAATTCCAGGGCATCTTCCTGCTCCCAGGAGTTATGCCTGACTTCTACCGCCAGGGCGAATGCGTCGGAGAAATTCTCAATTATTTTTGCCAGGTGCTGCCGGTTTTCTTGGTTATCAGCAAAATCCCATTTGAACTGCGCCAGCAGATGCTTTAATTTGCCGGCTTCGAGGAACGGCTCGAAGCCCTTGTGAAACTGCTTTACCATTTGAGCGTCAATTTTGCCCTCGTGGCTAAAATCCCGGTGCAACTTGGCGGTAAAGAAAAAGTCTGCTCTTTGTTCGGTTCTTCGCAGCCACGATGCGGTGGTTCTCTCAAAAGGCGGCCGATAGAAAGTGCTATTTATCTCAACGCAGTCCACGAATCTGCTGACGAATTCAAGCTGGTCGATTTTCGGCTCGGCATAGACAATCCCCTTCCAGTCCGGATACGACCAGCCCGCCACGCCTATGTAGACCTTTCCCGCCATGTGTCCTGTTTAGCCGTTGCCGGAACGGCAACGGCCACAAAACAATGAGGTTACCCGATAGTCGCCGAATCGGCGACTGCTAAACGTGGGTTCACGCCCTCTTTTTTTCGCCATCGCCCAGTCGCACAACTGCGTAGACCAATGTCCCCAGTAAGCCTGCCAGAAGCGATATCGCTACCCACAAGCCGGAGCCGCAGCCTCGCTGGCGGATATCGTGGTAAACCCAGACCGCCGCAAGGATATGCACGACCACGATCACAAGCAGCAGCAGGGGGCCTGGCCCGTGCCTATGGCCTTTTTCCATCTGTGCCAGCTCCATCTTGCGCTTGGCAAGTTCCAGCTCCGCCATTCGGCGGTCCATTTCCATTTTCGCCTGGCGGCCTTGCACTTGCATTTCTCTTTCGCGCATTTCCATCTGGCGTTTGAAGTCTTCCGGCCCTTCGGCCTGCTGACAGAACACCGCCGCCGGCGGGAGCAACACCATCACCGCCAGCACCATTCCCAAAACACATCGCTTCATCTTGTTTCTCCTACTAACAAACCCATCAATTATTATAATACCCACCCTCCGATCTGCCCACTGCCCACGTGCAAATCACTTACTACAGAAATGTTCGTGTTCTCGCTCATACCAGACTTAGTCCGAGCTCATACGCCTTTGCCAGGTAATCTGGTTTCCCAAGGACGTCACCTTTTTCGCTAACACCTGGGACAAGAATCCTACCGACCAGATTCATCCCCAAATAGGCAAAGCTCTTTTCGAAAAATTCTACGACCAGCCGCGCTGTTTCCGGCGTTTCTTCCTCGAATGGAACCGCTATCACCGCGGATTTACCTTCTATCTTGTCTCTGTTGGCCGGGCAGTTGAAGTATACGAAACGGTCTATGAAGAGTTTCATCAAGCCGGTTGGCCCATACCAGTATACCGGCGTACCAAAGATAATGGCATTGCTTTCGGCAATCTTTGGATAGATACCGCACATATCGTCCTTCTTGCTGCATACACCATCTTTCCAGCAGCGGTGACACCCGTCACACTCTTTGACATTCAAATCTGCCAGGAATAGTTCTTCGACCGCCGCTCCTCTCGCCTTTACGCCATCAGCTATTTTTCTGACCAATATGTGCGTATTTCCGTTTTTGCGTGGACTTCCCACGACCGCAAGTATTTTTTTCATGGCCTAATCCGCAAAACTTTGGCACAATATGCTATCTGTGCAGGTCGCTTTCGCTCCGCAATACATGCACCGGTTCTCCGCTTCGACGAATTGCCTGTCGTCTCCTGTTATCTCCGACCATACAGGTCATGCGTTAAGAAGCCAATTTAGAAAGCTCGTGCGCCCAACCATAGTACTGCAGGAGTCTTTGTCTATGCGCTGCATAATCTACAGGAGAGTGATGCGCGTCATCAGTAGTCTCAAATGTCTGTGTAATTCGATCTACTAACTTCGTATCTATGCCACATTCCACCAACATCTTCCTTAGTTTGGTTGAGTTTAGAGTATGAGACTCTTTCCTTACCCCCTTCTTCTTGAAGTATATTTCACAGGTTAGCTCCCCGTTTACCAATCGGATCTCTTCCTCTGCCTGCCCTAGTTTAACGCTGCTCGCAGTCTCATCTTTAATAATTGCATCAACTTCCTTTAATCGCTCTTTCCAACTCTCCCAGCATATTTCCTGAATCGAAGGTCCAGATTCTGTATAACCTGTGATCTCGTAATACCAGCCGTTAATTGTCCTGCAGCCTCTTCGTACCATCTCAATCCACTTCTTATTGTGAGACATTAGAATTACTTGCTTCCCGCGTTCAACCAATTTTCGGATCACGCCGATAAATTGAACCTCATGTTCTGCGTCCCACGATTGTATTGGATCGTCAATAATCAAGAAATCAAATGGCGATTGCCCTTTTAGATTCACCGCGAGACTAACGCATAAACCCAAAGCATTCAGTTTTGATTCGCTCAGAGACGAAACAGCGCTTATCAATTCTTTGCCATACGACTTAGCTTTGATTTGGACACGCCGAGCCTTCAACTCGCCCTTTACCGTCCGCTCAATATCAAACCCGTCAAAGTGCACATCGGGGTCACCAACAGTTTTGATTTCCTGATACCATCCCATCACTTCAGATGTAAGCTCACTCGAGATTGCATCGAGTACTTTGTTGGCCGCATATTGATCAACGTATTTGCGAAGTTCCTTCAGACCCGCGAATATCTTTTTGATCTTCCAAGACTTCTCAATATCGCCTCGTTGCTCAATAAGGTCGATCAGGATACTAATTTCCTCTGTCCCTGCTAATGCATCCAATTCTTGCTTCAACACTTCACCAGCAGCCGAAATACCCGCCACTTTTTCTGAAATGGTTAAGCCGTACTCGCGCGCCTCGGCAATATAACGTCCCAGAGCTTTCCCAAGCGTTTCTATCAGAACAGCATTCTCTTTGCAGTCAGTAATAGATGTCTCCACCTTATTCACACACTCAATAGCCTGAGTGTAAAGTTGCTGCACTCTATACCTTGCATCTGTAAGTTCCGAAATGGTGTTTTTCACAGCATTGAAATGCCCTTCATGCTTCGACGAGAGTATGGTTTTAAGTTTTTCAAGTGAGCCTTCTTGTGCCAGAAGCTGTGATGACTTCTGTTCTTGTCGACGCTGGTATCGATCAAGTCGTGACTTCAATTCTTTTACTACACCCTCAACTTTTGTGCGTTGCGTCTCTAATGCCACGCTTCGATTTTTCTCTGCTGAGATTTCCCCGTGCTCATCACGGATGTGTGCCAAGAGACGATCGTCAAGCACCTGACCACAAAGTGGACATCTTTCTCGACTCTCATCTAAAAGCTTGACACCGAGGTCAAACAAATTCGCCCGGTCTATAATGTGCTTTACAGTTGCTAGGCCAAGAAGGTCCATGTATTCACTAACAAATGCGCCAGTCATGCAGTCAATAAAGAAATTCTCGTCATCTGTATTTGCCTGCCTCTCTCCACCCGAATAGTCTGACAAACCAATATGGCCTCTAAAAATCTTGCCAACGGCATCTTCTCGAATCCTCACCAACTCCGGGTGAATAGCAGACCCTTCTGTATCCTCCGGAACCCACTTCCTGGACTCCGCCACAATAGCGCTGTATGTTTCCCCAAAAGCACCTACCGCACTCTTGTAAGCTTTCTGAACCCCATCCAAGGTGGATTGCTTCGACAATCGCCCTTCAAGTCTCTCAACCTTGGATAAGAGGTCTTTGGCATCAGGTGTAACACAAGCCTCAGGCTTCGTGCATAACGACACAAAATCTCGCTGAATCTCATCTAACTTTTCTAGACCGAGGAGGCGTGCAAATCCACGAAATCGCTCGTCGGGTTTTACCAGCAGAAGATATTTAAGCGCGTGCTGAAGAATGAATGGTGCTGGAGCCTTTGATAAATACTCCTCGAATGGCCAGCTTTCAACCTCCCTTCCATCTACGAATCTCCTTACCACATCATCGCTGCTCAGAGTCGCCTCATACTCTACTTCGTGTGTTTCGTCTAAGCATCTTACCACCACCGAAGGATCCATTGATTCCAGCAAATGGCAATTACGGTATGAGCCTTTGTACTCTTCCTTCGAGTCCGCCATTTTGACTTTCGATGTTTCCTCGTACAGAAGCCATTCAAAAGCCTCTGATATACTTGTCTTACCATAGCTGTTAGGCGCGTAAATGAGTGTCAACTGCTCGTGGAAATCGATTGTGCGGCTTTCATTGAAGCCCCGAAACCCATGGATGGTAATATTTTTAATCCTCAACTCTCCAGAACCTCCATAATTATTCTTCTCAGCTCAGACTCCATAGACTCCACTGGATTCTCCCCGCTATATGCTTCGATTAGTCTTTTGTGTACCTCATCTTGGACCCCCCGTGACAAGTCCTCAAGGTATTTATTACAACCGTCATGTTCTCTGGTCGCTTCCGCACCCATATTCATCTCCAGTTGTCGCGGCGATAGGAAAAACTATTAACACCCGCCTATTTTCCAACTATTTCCCCAATCCGCAACTCCTGGTAACATCCTACTATAGATCATCCGCACAATTTCCATTTTCTGCTCCCCAACAAATCAGTAGACTGTATCATATCTGCTACGGGTTTAGCAGATGCAAGACACAGTTTGCGTTTTCCCGTCCACAATATCACTTATCTGTTGAAATTCAGCCGATTATATCAATTTCCGCCCGATAATGCAACGAAGTCGTAAGACCCTTCTCCTTCTTATAATCATGCCAAAGCGCGGGTGCATCCGCATCGCTGTGGACCTATTATGTCGTATCGGCTAAAGTTTAGCCAGATATAAAACAATCCCTGTCTGATAACCCAAAAACCCTGTCCCTTCAACTGCGTTCAGGGTGCAGTTGAGTGGCCTTCACGCGATATAGTCGCGGAGATTTGTCCGGAATTCGCTTGAGAAAAAACGGCCTTTCGAGTATAATAGATATCTAACAAAATTCAGAAGACAGAAAACAGAGGACAGATGATAGATGGCAGAGGTCAGAGGCGCAAGCGACCAGAATCCCTCGTTAATGAAAAATGCAGGCCAATACAAACTCCCGAAACCTCTTTCAGACACGGATTTACGCCGATTTACAATGGTTTTTGAGCTTTATTGCTTTAATCCGTGTTTATCCGTGGAATCCGTGGTTGATGCTAAGAAGGCGGCGATCATTTTTGCTAAATTATGCAAAACAAAGCCAATTTGCCGGGGGTGTAGAATTAAGGTAAGATTAGTTTTGACAAAGGATTATGAAGAAAAGGCACGCCTTGCCGGTATATGAAAACAAAGCCAATCAAAGCCAATTAAAGCCAAAACCAATGTTAAGATGGATAAACCTTTCTGAGATACGGGCGACGGCGGATGGTCCGAACTCTTACCAGAAATGTCTTTTTGCAAACGCATGGCCTGACCCGGATTTCAGGTACTTTTCAAAAGCTTGGGCTTTTCGATTGTCTTCAAAGCGAATAGCGACAACCATTCGCCAAGGTTGGAACTTCGCCGTATGTGGAGATCTTCCCACGTTATGGTTTTTCAAGCGAAGATTCAGATCGGTTGTAAGTCCGACATATCGCTCGGCTGGATATAACATACTTTCCAATAAATACACGTATCTCATAATAATCACTTTTTTGCGACTGCGGAACAGAAGTACAGAAGGTCCTCCTTCGCTGAGGCTACGGAGGACATCCTGCGTAGCTCGGCTTCGGCCGAGCGAAGCAGGATGGAGACGGGGGGAATCGAACCCCCATTTCCGCGATGCGACCGCGGCGTGCTCCCGTTATACCACGTCCCCGAGTTTACCTATATGCCCTATTTTCTCAAAACCTTCGACAGACTTAACGCGCGCCCGACTCTGGCTGAGTTGCTGAAGCGCGACGACTTAGAACCGCCATTTCTCATAGCAGACTATCTTCTCAAGCGGCTGGCGGTTCGGCTCTTTTGGACTGTCGGCTGGATAACCGACAGCCATCAATTCAATTATAGCAACATTTTCTGGAATGCCCACAATGGGTCGGACTTCTTCCGGATAGAACGAGCCGATCCAGCAGGTTGCCAGGCCAGACTCCGCTGCCTGCAAGGCGATGTGCTCGAGCGCGATAGCTACATCTATAGGCCCAACAGCCTGGCCGCACCGCATCACTTCGTTGCTTATGCTGCAGGCAACAATTATCGCCCCGGCATTTTGTAGAAAGGTTTGATTATTCGCAGCCTGGGCAAGTTTGCGCTTGCTTTCCTTATCTGTTACCGCCACAAAGCGCCAATCCTGCAAGTTCTTTGCCGATGGTGCAAGCCGGGCGGCCTCGAAAATCCGCTGGAGCTTCTCCTGTTCTATGGGTCTATCTTGATATGCCCGGCAAGAGTATCTTTTGCGAATCGCGTCAAGCAATGTCATAGAGTACCCCGAATTTCTACGCCGAAATCATCCATGCTGACAACCGTGTGCAGCAGCCGTAAGTATAAAGTCACGTGGCTATTGACGCAAGAGCTAAGGGCGTATATTCTTCTCCTCGAGCAAGGGCGATTAGCTCAGTTGGATAGAGCGCCTGCCTTACACGCAGGAGGTCGCAGGTTCAAGCCCTGCATCGCCCAGTCACATAACATTTTATACAGGCACTGCTTAGCAGCGCCTCGCCTTTGCCACGTGGCAGTTTTTGTGGCCATTGCACCAAAAGTGAGGGTGCGGCCAGATATCTGGATAAGGCGATTGATTTATGCATCGTGGCGGACTTTAAGAAGATACTTCCGTGGCGCGATACCGACTTCACTCAGACCGGACGTATTTCCCGCAGGCCCTTGGGCGTTAGGATATGTGTGCACATTAGGGCGAGTACGGCTATGGCCAAAGCTGCTCATCCAGCCATGCATCGGACAGAGTTGCATAATCACCGAAGTCAACCGAACCGTCCACATTCAGATCAAACGACTCGCTGAACGGGTCAGTTCTGCCGGCGAGCCCTGCAACCTCGCCGTACGTCAACGCCCGACTGAATAAGTAGACATCGTCAATGGCGCCGGGGAAATACCGGCTGAGGCTATCATGCTTAAGGACGCCCAAGGCCAACCTCTGCAGGGCTTGGCTGAACTGGGTACTGTCCGCTGCCGAGCCTATCCGCTGCCCGTTCACATACAGGGTCATTGTATCTGCGGACTTGGTTATCACGGCGTGATACCACGCACCGTCGGCGTATGTAGTGCTGGTATAGATATTGGTGCCCGCTGTGCCTGAGGAACTAAAAGGAAAGCGATGCAAGAAGCGCAGCGCGCCGCTGCCCGTCACCTCCAGCAGAATGCCGTGTCCACCTGCGGAATCGTAGGCTGAGAATAAGTCTCTGTTTCCCGTGCCGCCGTCTACTCGGAACCACATAGCGACCGAGTACGAAGGAAGTAGATAGGAGCCCTCGACCGCAACATAATCGTTTAGACCATCAAGGTCGATGGCCTGGCCGACCTTGCCCGCCGCAAATCCGGGATCGCCTGTTGAAATACCGTGGTTTGCCCCTGCGCTGTCGTTGGTGGTGCCTTCAAATTCGTAGTGCGCCACCAGACCAGCGGTGCTGGGCTGGAGCGGCGTGACCAGAAGACCACTACTGAGCCACTGGTTGCCTACTATCTGAAGGTCTAAATAGTCAACCACGCAATCATCGTTCAAATCAGCCCCCGGCTGCCTAACGTCAGCAAGGCATCTGGCTGGATGCAGGCGGATGTCGTCAAAGTAAACCACACCCGAACCGCCGGCTCCTCCGATACGCTCAAAGCCAATACTCAGCTCTGTGACATTGCTAAGGTTCACACCGGCGAAATCCTTCAGGTCAATATTCCACTGCTGCCACATCCATCGCTTTAAGTTATCACTATCACCATCGTATGTCACCTTAGAGCCGTTGAGCTTCACATACATCCGCTCAGTGGCGGAATTATTCGGATCGCCATAGAACCATAGCGTCAAGGCCTTAATCCCATACTTGGTCCAATTCTGACCTGCTGCAAGGTCCGCAACATTCGCTGTGGCCTCCGAATAACTGGCAGCGCTATTGTTATAGTAAAACGGCATTGACTGGCCGGGGGAGTGGACAATCGTCTGCTCGACCCAGGGAGCAGAATTGGTTCCAATGATGGCCCCTGAGCCATTTCCAGGTCGGCCGGGTTCCGGTTGGCTGTACCCGGCGCCGTCAATCCAGACCTGGAAAACGCGGTTGTAGCTCTCATAGTCATCGTCATAGCTCTCGAAGTCGTCGATGACAAGGAATTGCTTTGTGGAGAAGTCCCAGACATCGCCTGGCCAGAGGGCAGGAGTCTGGGCAGTATTGACCTCATTAACCTTCCAGTAATAGCTCTGGCCTAATTGAAGCTCTCCGCTGTCGTAACTGGGCTGCGAAACGGTAGCAGCAAGAGCAGTGCCGTTCATCACCGCCTGCCGGTTGGTGCTAAAATACACATTGTGCGAGGCCGCCTCTCTTCCTGCTCGCCAGCTAAGACTCACATTATCCACGTCCGTATCTGCCGCCCCCGAATCTGGATTAGGTTCTCTTGCCCATACCGGTACGTAGAAGAACCGCACCTCGCTCAGGCCGTACTGTGTGTACATCGGACCACCCCAATTACTATTAGCGGTAATCCTGACGTACTGGGCCTGCACGCCGCCAAAACGAACAACCGTATCATGGGCATAATTGCCTGTGCCTAGCGCCCGGGCAAACTCATGAGTAGTGCCCAGTGTCGTATAGTCCGCGCCATTGGTGGAGTACTGGATGGTAACATTCTTAAGGCCGAATCCCGAAAGAATAAGCTGTCCATTATAATTCCATACCCACATTTCATGCAGTTTATAGACTTTGTCGAATTCGTACTGGATCCACGCCGCATTCGCATCAGCGGCATTGGTGAGCCACATATCGGCAAGTGCGACCGAATGGAGGTCATTGGCACTCAGCCCAGAGCCATCGATAGTCTTTCCAGCCCCCTCATCTGCACTATTCACGCTGGAGGGTGTGGCCTTGATGAGCGCGCCAGGGATTGCAAGGCTGTACGACTCCATCGTGAAGCTCCAGACCACGCCTGGGTTCCACGGTCCACCGGGCGTACTGGCCTGGTCGACCCGCCAATAGTAGGTGGTGTCAAATTCAAGTCTAAAGCCAAGTGCGGCCGTATCGAAGAGCGGATCGCTGACAACGCCTCGCTCCGCCGCAGCCAGGCCATTGCTGACATCGGCAAGTTTGTCGCTCAGGAACACCTTGTGGCCGTTGGTGGCCGCGGTACTATCCCCGGCGACCCACCGAAGAACCAGCGGAGCGTACACATCGGTTGCCCCATTTATAGGCGTCGGCAGTTTAGCTAAAGCGGTGTTCACCTTTGTCAACTCGAAACCATTCATCACGAAGAACGCACCGGCGACAGGAGTGTTGGGCGATGTCTGGTCAAACACGAGTCTGACATCATCCATCCCGTTAGAAATGATCGTCGTCGTGAACTTGGTGACATCGGCGAGACTCCTGATGGTCGTCCCGGTTCCGTTGGAAATGTCGATGCCGCTGGTCGTCGCCGAGCCCGCCGCATCATTGACCGTCACGGAGAAGATGCCCGTCTGATCGTGCGGATCATGGTGATAGGAGAGCCATTCATAGGTACCTGCCGGAAGCCCGCTGATCGTCAGCGTCATTGGATCGCCGACCTGCCGAGTGTCGGTGCCAATCCAGTCCCGCAGCAGATTGACAAAGTCCAATACCCCGTCGTCGGTGCCGCGGTCAATCATTGCCTGGGCGGCCGCGGCTGCATTCGCACCCCAGGTCGGCCGTATTGTCACTGTGGTGCCGAAAGCCGTGTAGCTCTGCGCCGTAAACGTAGCAGGCGTGCTGCGCGTGGCGAAGTACCCTTGGTAGCCGGCCTCCACGGCGCCGCCGGTAAGCGAAAAATCAATCTTCAATTGGGCGTGAGCGGCTGAAACGATTATGCTTCCAATCACGGCAAACACTAATCTTCGGCTCATTTCTGGATTCTCCTATAAGGGGATACAAAGCGCAGAACCATTCGGACGCCCGCTGTCCAGACCCTCGCGGTTTAGGGGACGCAGCATGCTTGTGCGCTCCCATCGCTCGCTGCAAACCTCCTGGAAAACAGCTTTCGTAAAGCAGTCCAGTTGCTTCTAATGTACTACGAACGACGGTATCTTCTCAAAACCAGCGAGCCAAGCGCGAGCAGCACAATTGTGGTCGGCTCAGGGATCATGTATGCAACTGCGTTCAGGAACATCTTTTCGCCCGCGGGCGTCAGGTTGTATGCGCCGAAGAATTTGTTGGTACCGCTTACCTCTTGGTTGCCGGCGCAGAAAAGCATGCGTCTGGCAGCAGGAATCTGAGTTGTCCCCACGTAGAACGGGACTCCAGCTTCCCACTCGGCAATCAAGAGATTGCCGTTATCCGGCCTGGATGCAATTAGATGCCCGTTGCCAACGTCCCTTGTGTTGATGAAGCCGGCGAAGCCTGATCCCGCTGCTGCATCGTACCATACGACTTGACCGTTTGCATCGAGCTCTACACCCTCAAACACAGGATGGCCTGGGTCATCCGCTTTCAGGTCGTAATACGACTGTCTGGCGCTCATGCTAGTACTATTCACCCATTGCCAAATACTGCTGCGGGCCATGTAGTTGTTCAGCGAAATCATTGGGGTATCAATGCTGTTCCAAGCAGCGGGTCTGTTGTGGGCAGCAGTGCCTGCATCCCGGCTTAGGATCACCAGATCAGCGTCATTAAGAGCCTGGGTTTCCTCAGCGATTAGATCTCCCTGCCACGGACCTGTCCCCGGGACATTCTTGCGGTAATCAACGGTATAACCCGCAGAGGTCAGCAGGTCCACCCAACCCTGGTCGTCCGGCGTGCCGGGATTAGCCGCATCGTGGGCATCTCCGACCCAGATAATCTCAAGGGCTCCATAAACAGCCGGAGTCAAACACAACACCGATACCAATACCAATAGCCTTTTCATACCACTCCTCCTCTCAAACTTTTTTTGAAACTATAAGCGCACTACTTACACGTATTTCATAAGGGCCTCACCCAAAAGCCCCGATAATATCCACCGTAGAAATCAGCATAGCAGAATACCAGGCTTGAGGCAAGAAAATTCTGCGTTTGTCTACTCCATTATGGGGCTAAAACCCATTTTTGTAGCCTAAATACTTAATGCGTAAAGATTTACAAATAAAGATCGGGCCAAGTTGTCAGATTCTAACACCATTATTTGACCAATCATCTGACCTGTTTACCTGGCACCTTTATAGCGATACGGCCAGCCCGATGCCATGTAGCTGATATCCAGTGTCTGTCCGGCGGGGGGATATTCAATGCCGTACAACGTTACCCCTTCACGAATCAACTTATCCACACGTTCTATGGTGAAGCGGTCACGCCATTTCCGCACTTCCGAATGACTGTCGCAGAACCCTAAGACACTGCTGTCGCCATGGTTGATTGCCATGGGCCCCCACCAGCCCCATTCGCCGATGATTCCGGTGTACTCCGGTGCGCCCATCACAAAGTGATGGCTGGAATTCCAATTTCGCGTCTCCGCGCTTTCTACGAGCACATAACGGGTCGCCGGCAAAGTAATCTCATCGAATCTCTTGATCTGTAAATTGTATAGCGCATTGCTGCTGCTCAGAATTCCATATAAGCACCTGGGAATCCCATAAGAAACAAAAACTCCCGTCCTGTCGTAGATGCTTTTGCGCATATTGTCCGCCGGGCAATGATAAGCATCCGAATTCTTAACATACGGGTACAAGACGCCCGCTTCGATCCCCCGTATCTCATCCTCATCCGTCACGGCAGGAGCTGTTTGGCTAATGCTAAGCAGGTTGCCATTTAAGTCGCGAGGCACCCCGACCCAGCCGACAAATGTTCCGTTCTGTTCTACGGCATTGTCTTCGCAGCTCATAATGCGGCCATCATTATCTCCCATGTACATGTACCAACCCAGGGCAAGGTTCTTGGTATTGGATAGGCAGACCGATGTGGCAGCCTGCTGCTTTGCCAACCGCAGCGCCGGGATCAGAATCGCCATCAGAAGCGCGATAATGGCAATGACAACCAGCAGCTCAATCAGGGTAAAAGCTTTCGTTTTCATAGCTCTGCTCTTTCCGCAGACAGCGAAGTAATAGCCCTAAAGAACGCGCACGCCTCCATGTATAAGATGCATTATAGCACAAGATGCCAACTTCAAGCAAGTCGATTTTGCGGCGCGATTATGAGCAAAACCTAACTCGCGCCGGCAATCCGATATTACCACCTATCTGAAATTATGTATGGTCGTGCCTGAATCTCTGTGATGGGCAGACTCCCCGCGACGGGGCCAACCGCAAAGACTGCCTCGGTCAGTGCGCTCCATGTGCTGCCGCTTTTTGCCCGTGCCTTAACGTGCGTGGTCATGGTGATGCTGATAGTACCGCCGGAGTACGCCGCCGCGTGGTCCGTATTAACCGCCCCACCCGGCAGACGCGGGTCCGCACCATCAAGTGTATAATAGACCGTAGCTGGTCCGGTCATCGTCAGCATGAAACCGTTGATATCCCATCCACCGTGACGGCTGAACTCTGGGGCCTCAATAGCTGGATAAAGGTTCTCGGCGCGCAGAACATTGATCAGGGCATAGGAGTTGGCAGTGTCGTGGATGGCAGGGATGTAGTTGTTGATGACATTGTCACGTTCAACGAGCCAGGAGTCCTCACGGGTGAAGTAGAAGTCCGGGCCGTGGGGCACGGGGGGATAGAGGTTGTGGTTGATATCGGTCAGGGGGCTGGGCTGGCGTATCGTGTTTCCGTAGGGCGTGCTCATCTGGGTATCACCCCAGCGCGCGGACTCTGCGACAATGGCCTTGTCGATCCAGTTGGCGATCTTGAGGTAGCGGGCCTGAGAGACGCTCTTGCTGAGGGATCCATCGTTGAAGCAGTGTTTCCGGACGCGGTCGGCAAAGAGAAGGTGGAACTCCTCGCTCGTACGCATTTTCTGGAACACATCGCCGGCTCCGCCCGTGCTGTCGATGCGGGTCGCGGCGCGACCGTGGTAGTCAAGAACGATTTCCTGGTCCCAGGCGAAGAAGCGCAATCTGCCGTCGCCGCTGATGGGATTGGCGGCGGCATAGCCGTTGTGGTGCGGCCAGTCCTCGGCGTCAGCATAGAAGTGCAGAAGCATGTAGTCCGCGAAGTTTTCGACGTCCAGGTAGTCTTGAATTTGCGAGTAGCCGGCGAGGGTGGAAGGGTTGATGGACATCATGGCCCGCCAGCGGCTGCCGGGGGTGGAGAAGTCCTCGTTGATTTCCCAATCCTCGGCTTGGCCTCCAAGGTGGTCGGCGAGGAAATCGTCTGCGAAGCGTTCGGTGAGATTGTACAGGCCGAAGTACAGGCCGTTGACGTACAGGTGCACGAAGCTCCCATAAGTCGAAGGCTGGCCCATGTCGCGGAGGCTTTCCTTCATCCAGACGTCGCGGATATACTGGGAGTCGTTGGGGCGGTACCGGCTCTCGGTCCAGGAGACGAGGCCCCAGGAATCGGTGAAGCTCCCGCGAAGGACGAGTTGATTGAATTGCTCCACTGAAGACTCAGGGAAGAGGGGGTAACTGAGCTTGCCGGGGCCATATTGGCTGGTAAAGGTGAGGCGGAATGAGTGCTTCTGCATCCGATAAGGGCGGCGGCTGGCATTGCCGTGAATTTCGATCTTGCAGTCGTGCTGAAAACCGGTGGCACGGGCTTCCAGCCCGTGGTTCACGGCCAGGATGGCCGTGCCACCAGGCAGGATGTATTCGACCGAACACTTGCGCTCCCAGCGGCTGCGGGGATTGGCGTAGATGCCGGCGGCGTCGCTGATGAAGTCGTCGGGGTGCATCGAGATCGAGACGGTCGGGATGTCGAGCAGGGCATCGCGGATAGAGTATCCCGGCAGCGTATTGTTGACGACCCGCGGGTCCATCTCGTAATCGGCCGTGACGATGCCGTTTCCAGCTCCGTCGTTATTGTCAAGGTCCGAGTCGTAGCCCCAGTCGCTCGGCCAGCCAGGTGGATTAGCCGGTTGTTGGGCGACATCGTCGACGAAGATGTAGGTGTGCGTTGCGACACCCCCGGGCCTCCACCCGGGCTTAAATGCAACAGATCGCACGTGCGTTGTCATCGTAATGAGAAGGGGCGTGCTGGGATCATATAGTATCCCGTGCTGCTCAGAGGGTTCCGATCCGTCCACGGTATATCGGATGAAAGCACCTGCTGTATCGCAGAAAATCCGCAGCCAGAACGGCTCATCGTAAAATCCCCGCGAATGACTGTGGGAGGTTTTAGCCGTAAAGCCGGTGAATGCCTGTTCGTTTGCCCGTCCGGGAGTCGGCACTGCAAAGTATCGGGCCGTTGTGTACCACACGCCGTATGAAACGTCGCGCTCCTGAGGGGGGAAAGATGGCGCGTACTCGTCTATGATGGCTCCGCTGGGAGCAACCAGGGCCAAGTATTCTCCCTCTTTGTCGATGGCGAAGTTGGTGTGGAGGTATCCCTTTTTGTCGACGTAGTTATCAGTGGGCTGACCCGAAGCGAAAACGACCAGATAACCTCCGGCAGGCAGTACCGCTGCTGGAGGGAAGGGCCATTTCTTCAGATTGTCTTCATCGTCGGTCAGATACCAGCCGTCCAGAGAAAGCGGCCTGGTGCCAGGATTGTACAGCTCGATCCAGTCGGAAGCGTTTCCGTCTCCGTCGGTAAGGCTCTGACTGTTGGAGGCCATAAACTCATTGATTACGACCCTGGCTGTTCCGACCAGCCAGTTCAAAGCCAACAAGGCAAAGTCATCTGCTGTTACGCCCCCGTTGTTATCCAGGTCCGCACAATGCGCATCTTCGAGGCAGACCGGCGTGTCAAGCCACTGCTCGGCAAGGATCGAAAGATCCAACAAATCGACGATTTCGTTGCGGTCAATATCCCCTTTGAGAGGCTTGAGGGCTTCTACAGTGATGAGAAACTCGGTGACTTTTCCGTCTTCCGGGCCGCTTCCGACAGGTCCGTCCGAAACCTGTAGGAGTAATTCGTAGGTTCCGAGCAGTGGGAAAACAACATTGGGGTCTTCCACGTCGGCTGATATGGGCTCTATTGCAACCGGCGCAGGACCACTTTGCTGCAACCACCGGTATTGCAGTCCATACGATGTGCCCGTTTCAGCCCTGTCGGGATTGCAGCCTTCGATATAGGGCATCCCGTCGTCGGCCACGGTGACATCAATGATGATCGGTTCACCGATAAAGACCGACAGGGCGTCAGGTCCCTGGATTGTTGGCGGCGAATTGTAACACGGGTTCTGGGCTTCCAGAACCAGAGCATTCATGACAAAGAACGCTACAGCAACAGGCGTATTGAGCTTCGCATAAAATGTCAAAGTAACGTCGGATCCGTCGGATACGATCTGGGTGGTGAATGTGGTCACATTCGCCAGAGCAACAATGCCATCATTGGCGGTAGAAGAAATGTCAATGTTCGTGGTCGTTGCCGAACCGAGCGCATCGGTGACCGTCACGTCGAAGGGGCCTGTCTGGTCGTGGGGGTCGTGGTGATAGGAAAGCCACGTGTAGATGCCTGCGGGAAGGCCGCTGATGGCCAGTGTCATTGGATTACCGGGTTCCCGGTTATCGGTCCCGATCCAGTCGCGGAGGAGATTCGGGGCGTCTGTGTCATCGTCACCGCCCCTGTCTATCATTTGCATGGCCGCATTCGTCGCGCCTGCAGCCCAGGTCGGCCTCACCGTAATCGTGGTGCCAAAGGCGCTGTAGCTCTGAGCCGTAAACGTTGCAGGTACCTCATGGCTTGCAAAGTACCCCTGATAGCCCGTCTCTACTGGACCACCAATCTGCGAGAAATCAATCTTCAATTCGGCGTAAGCAGCCGGAATAGACGGTAAGAAAGACATCAAGTAAAGTATAAGAATTGTTGTCTTCATACTTATTCAACGCTCCTCCCTGCTCAAAATCGTATTATACCAGAATCTTGTCCAGATTTGAATAGTTCGCCGGCCTGAGGAATGTAGAATTGAGGATTAAGAATCAAGAAAGCCCGATTTTCAGTTCTGCATTCTAAATTCTAATGAAGCGTCGGCTCTCCAGGCCCATGAGAAACAGACGGCCAGCTTCGCTGTACGCGCACTGACAGGGGCAGGCGATCAATCCACCTTAACCGCGCGCCCCGTTTTTGGGGAGTATTATAACTCTCACGCTATCCATCGACGTTTGCGATTCTTTGATTTTGTTATGGCCCTGCCGGCAAGTTCCACATCCAGTTCCACTTGAAAGTCAAACATACCTGCACAAATGAAGTCTGCCCCGCTCTCAAAGGCAAAATCGAATCCGTCCTCTGGCGGGATAGCGCCGGCAGCCAAAACCTTGAAGGCTATCCACGGGACTTTCACGTCTTGCATAAATGCGACGGTCTGCTCATGGTTGTGGCAGAACATGTTATCGTGGTATTCTGCATGATTGGGAGACTCTTTTTCGTACATCTCCATATAGCGTCTATTCTCTTTCGGGTGAGCAGACCAATATCGGTCATGATGCAGTGTCGTCATATAGAAGTCAGGCACGAGTCCTTCTTTTTCGCAAAACACGATGGGCTCCAGCCGATGCGCGCAAATACCGACGGGAATATTGTATTTCTTCATGATCTCGAAAGCCTTCACGATATTGCCCTGTTTTTTCTGATAGTACCAGATGTCACTTGCGCCTCCCCATAGATACGCCGCCGAGGCTCCGAGCTGCAAATGCTCCACCAGCAGCTCTTCGTACTTGTTGATGTCCGTGGTGATCACGTCGGCAATCCATTGCATCTTGCCGCCCCACTCGTCCCAGTATCTGGACAATCCGAACTGCTGAAAATTGTGGTTCTTCAGAACAATGGTATTGATTCCATGTTCCTCGCATTTCTTCAGTGTCATGAAGACCCTTTCTTCGGTGTTGTAGTGGGCTGCAAGCCTGCGCACATAATCCAGGTCTCTGGCGTGCATGTTCATGCTAATCAGATTGCTGCCACTGATGAGACGACCGACGGAGAGCTTGCCGATCTTCCCAACGGGCATCTTCTTCTGCTTGGCAAGAACTTTCGGATCGTCTAAATCCAGAGTCTTGAGCCTGGCATATTCCTGGTTGTCAGATCTGGTAATGAAGGCAGGGCCGGTTACAGCATCTACGTCTGCCGGTGCTTTTCTTTTGGAGAGTGCGTCTGATGCTATGCCAAGAAAGGGCAAGGTGCCCAGAGTTCCAAGTATCTCTCTGCGGTTTGTAGATTTCATTCGACAGCTCCAGTATAAGTCTGCTCAGCTACACCGCTGAGGCAATCTTCTTTTACTGTGCCTTTGCGGTGCCTGAAGTAATGCGTTATCTCTAAGGCTTGTGGTGAGCTTGTCGAATCCATTTGACATCGATCCGCCGCACGTCTGGCGGATCAAGATACTCGGCTGCGATCCGATCAACGGTTTTTCCAACCCATCCTCGCAAAAGCTCACGATGGGTATCCAGGACATCTTTGTAGTCCCTCACCTCAGCCAGGTTTCTCATTTCACCTGCATCGTGTTCCAGGTCGGTAAGTTGTTCGCGCCCTCTGCCGGAGTCGTAGATGCAGTACTTGAAGCGGTCTGTGCGCAGCATTCTGCCGTTCTGGCTCTCGCAGACAACAAAGTCACGCCATGCCGTACCGTCTTTTGCCGCCGCCAATGGCCGCAAGCTCCTGCCGGGAAGTCCTTCAGGTATTTCTATGCCCGCGTAATCACAAAGGGTGGGAAGAAGGTCCAGACCGTTGGAAACCAGATGTGTATCATCGACTATGCCCGTGGGAATCATTCCCCTGTAACTCATTATGAATGGAACACGAACGGATTCCTCGTAAAGCACCGACTTATGCTCCATTCTGTGGGCGGAATCCATGTCACCGTGGTCGCTGGTTAAGACTATCAGCGTGTTATCTTCCAGCCCGGCTTCTCGCAGGGCATCAAGCACCGTCCCGATCTCCCTGTCAACCACCTCGGTCAACCGGCAATACGCCCAGCGATGTAGACGCCATTGATCCTGAGTCCAGTTCTGGCGGACGTGTGCGCGGACTCGTTCTTCGCAGCGATCCGGCCTTCGCAGCCGAAGCGGCTGCTTCGGCGGAGTAGGCAGCGCTGCTTCGCAGAGTAGAAAAGGTGCAGCAGTGATGTACTTCTGTGTTATGCATTCCGGCTCAGCGTCCGGCACTGTGGCATGGGCTTCCAGCCCGTGAAAACACGGCCAAGATGGCCGTGCCACATTTGCAGGAAGTGGGGGGCAATTCTTTTCCACAAAAGCGCTGATGTCCCCTGCCTCTCGCGCACGAGCCAGCACAGCCTCGCAAGTTCTGGAATCTATATTGTCCACAGGGACTTCCCCACTTGCGCGCCTGAAATCATTGATAGCCATGTAGCAGATATCGTGTGGATTGATGAACGAGGCAAACAAGAGGAATGGCCTTGTGTGCTGCCCCTTGATGAATGTCGCGCAGGCATCCGCCAATCCCTGGCGTGCATCGGCGGTTAGCTTTCGATATCCAATTTCCTGCACATCGTTTATGTTCCTGGGCAGATGCACCTTACCACCGTAAACTGTTTCATAGCCGGCCTTTTGGAAAAGCCGGCCAAGCGACTGTTGCAGCATAGCATCGGTCACGGTAGCTCGTCCAGAGTCACTGTTTTCGGCCATGCCGATCGCGCTTGGCATAAGACCTGTCTGAAGACTGAACCGGTGGCACGGGCTTGCAGCCCGTGGTTCACGGCCAGGATGGCCGTGCCACCAGGCAGGATTACAGACATAGGCTCTTTCAAACCTGACGCCCGAAGCAGCAAGTCGGTCCATCGCAGGGGTATTGAGCCACTTGTTTCCGGTACAACTCATCATGCCGGCATGTTGTTGGTCGGTCATAATGAAAAGGACGTTGGGCTTCCTTTGCGGCCTTGCACTACTCGTGGCCGATCTTGGCCGCCCCAGCATCAGGCCGATCGCAGCACCTGCCGTCGCGGTGATAAATTCTCGTCTTCTCATTTTTTCTCCAGAGGTCAACCCGCCATACGTCTGGCGGGTCAACTACTTCAACGGCGCCGCTTCGTTTATCATCTCTATTTGTTTGAACCTGCAAAAATGGCGCAGCTCCTTCGTTATATCTCCGTAGCACGTTACGCGGTGTATTCCATTTGACCAGTTTTTCCAGAGCTGCTCTGCATCGCCATCCACCTTGACGGTAATTTTGCTCCGGCAGCCTCTGTCTGTCTCAGGGGTGTCGACTATTTGGCCAGTGAAGTAAAGCAAGCTCGATGTCCCCGCCAGCACCGCCTGAGTGACTTTCTGGCCGACGCGCATCTTTACCTGCGGGACGGCGCCTTCGCGGCGCTCCATGACGCTTCGCAGTTTATATGGAGCGGCCGGCCCATCCGGACCATCCATTTTTCTCGTGCCCATACAATGAATGAGAATCGCGCTATTGGTGGAGTAATCAAATCCGGGATTGTTGACAAAACTCGGCCTTCCGACCAGACCCTGGAATATTATGTGTGTCATGGCACATGGTAAATCCGACTGACAAATGCCGCCTAATCCCATATCATTCAGCCTGGTGAATCCAATGCAGGGGAAGGCATAAGCCTGGCAAAGCGGACCATACATGCTGCCGTAGCAGTCAACCGTCATCACGGTCGCATCTTCTTCATCGAGCAGCTTTTCAAAAGCCAGTGCAAGTCTGCACGACTTGACTATCTCTTGTCTTGACGGTTCTACAACTGCTGCAGCTTCTCTGATCCAAAGATCAGCTTCTGCTTCTGCCGCACTATCGTTGACGGCATTGTAAGCGTCGAGCATCCGCTGTAGTCCGACCTGCTTGATCTCTGTCCCAAATCGTTTTCTTATTTCTTGTGCGTACTCGTCGAACGACTGCGTGGTCAGGTTAAGAATCTTGGCTTCTCTCAAATGATGAATGCCCCGGAATGGTCTTATCGCAGCAGCCAGTTGTCGGTAGTCGCTGGTAAGAAGGCATTCCAGATTCTGCCCCTCCTTTTGCTTATAGATGCTGCTCAGCGTGTGCCATTCATGCCCGGAGTATGGAGCCGAGAAGACCATCGTGGGGCGTCCAAGCCGTAGGATTTCGTTTAGAATCGGCATAATCCAGAGTGTCAGGTGAATTGCAAGGATGCCATCAACCTCTTTCAATGTATCTTGCCACCTCTTAAGCTGATCCACAGAGCTGATTAATTCATCCACAACAAACTCCACATCCACTAATTCGTCTTTCAGTTTCGCAAACTCGGATTCGTAGAACCGCACCTCCTTTTGTAGGTCTAAATCAGGGTTAGGATAGTGGCTTTGTGGAATGCCCATGTAGATTTTGGCGACTTTTACTTTTGACCGCCTGCACCCTGGGCTTATGAGCTTGCCCGCCAGACGTATGGTGGGCTTACCTCTGTCTGGCCGTGCAGCAAACGTTAGAATGCTGTCACCTCCAAGGCAGGCGGCACTGCCTGCCGCCACGAGTTTTAGTAGTTCTCTTCTATTCACATCTGCTTGCATACTGGGTTCCTTTCTTCTGACTAACGATGCTGATTATGCGTAACCACTGAAATTTTGCCATTCGATTTTGCCCAGCTTCTTGAGGGCATAGCCAACCTCGCGGAGATAATCACCGTAGCACACCTGTACGTGGAATCCCTGCATCTCGGTAAGCAGCTTGCGAAAATCGCCGTCAATCGCTATGTCGATCTGCGAGCGGCAGGCCGGATGAGAAGGTGATTCAAGAATCTTCCCCCGGAAGCCTTGCCACTTCGTGCACCGTAGATTCGGGATGATGACTGTGACAATCTGCCCCTTGGTATACTGGACCTTGGTTGCAGCACCGTAGTCCGACTCGAAATGGGTCATAATCTTGGTTGGCTCATAATCCTTGCCGTTCATCTTCCTGGGGGCGGAACAATGGGCCACCGTGAAGATGCCGTGGTGTGGAAAATGCGAATTGCACACAAAGGTTGGCTTGCCCGCGATCCAACGCAGCAATACGCCAGGCAGGGTGTGCGTAAGATCGGTGTGACAGTACGCCGTGTATCCTTCATCGTTTGCCAGGCTTAATACGAGGCAAGGCGGCGTGTCGAGCATCTCAATAACCGACCTTCCCATGCAGTTGGCAAAGCCGAAGTTTGTCGCGCCCGATTCTCTCATCAGCTCTTTGCAAACTTTGAAGGCCAGAAACGAGTTGACTACGAACTTGCGGTCGGTCTCAAGAGTGATATTTGGCAGAGCAAGTAATTCGTTCGTTTGCTGTTCGACGTCTTTCATGGTGCTTTCATCCGCACGGGCCTTTCCTAACCGCTGGGCGAATTCCGCCTCGGAAATGATTTTCAACTCGTAGTTCCAGACTTCCTTTGCGTGAGCGGGCCCGAGCTTTTGGCCGGGTTCACTATAAGCTGCCAGCCCTCCGATGGCGAGCACTTTGGTGCCTTTGGCATTTTTGAGCCCATACAGTGCCCGTAACCGCCAGAGAATCTCCTCGTAATCGTCGACAACGATGTCGTCGACATCCATATTCGGCTCTTCGAATGTGTCGCCATTCCTTCGCAGCAACCGCCAGTGAGCGATTTCGTACCACAAATAGTGATGGTCGGACTTGTGCCGCAGAAACAATATGTTCGGCGTCTTGGAGGCAGCAAGCTTATATACCTGCCGGCCGCCCGCCGGATACACCAGGAATACGTCGCAGTCAGTGCCAGCCGCCTCTTCAGCCTTCTGATCGCTATCAACCATAGCGACAGGCAAGACCTCCAAAGGAAACTCTGCTTGCGGTGCCAGTTTCTTCAATTCGGCCTTCATTCTCCTGGCCTCTTCGTCTACATTCTCCTGGGTTTGCAGGCCGCCATAGCTGCGCCAACTGGTTCTGTCCTGCCGTTTTTCAATCTGATAGAGAAGAACGGGTTTAACTCGCAATGCAGTACCGCTCGGCAAGGCTATCCCGGAAGAGACCGGTTCTGTTGAAACGACGCTGGCTTGCGACGTCATCAGTGACGTCAGGCCGCCCAGCGAGACCGTGCCGGCAAGGCCGCCAAGAAGTCCCCGCCGGCTTATGCCTGTTGTGGATATCCCGGGCTGACCGCCTGCCGGGTGCGCTTGAGATTCGAAGTTGTGCCCATATTTGCCGTGCTGCATGCTAAAACCTCCTACTAACAGGTTAAGATTTTTAATTGATAAAGCACACCGATTGCTCCTCGCTGCTAAGCTTCGCTATTGCATTACGCTACCAAATCTCCCTTACCGATACAACTGTAACACTGCCAGTTTGGCCCAAATATGTACACCCGGCTACGATTTCTGCCATCACCTGCTGTTCAAGAAGTTATAAGTGCCTGAAGTTTCAAGTGCCTAAGGTCATGATTCTAACTTTAGCTCACTTTAGGCACTTTAGCTCATTTTAGCTCACTTTAGTCGAAAAGGTCTGATGCGGCCTGCCAGAGATGCTCGCAGACGCCCTGTACGCGTTTCACGGCATCCCCATATCCTATCGTTTTTTTGAATAGGCTTTGGTCATTTCGCCGGAGAGTCAGGCGTTCGTATGGGCGGCGGTTGGCCGGGCACGGTAGTAGTAAAGGCCGGTTTCGACATCGAATTGCCGGCCGGTGAACATAAAGGGATTGGGATGATTTGGATCCTCAGCCGCCACGTGACCATAGACCGAGTACTCGTAGGTCTGGACGCAAGTGCCTTTTGCATCAGTGAGGGCCGCCATTCCACCTGAAGGCAGAAGACAAAGGGCAGAAGACAGAGGACAGAAGACTCAGGGGGAAATCGGTCCTCCGTTATCTGTTGTCTGTCTGCCGGACTTAGCCCTGTCCACTGGATGTAGTCTACCCAGCCGCAATCTGTGAGCATTCTGGCTTTAAGTTGTGCATATTTACGAAAAGATTGAAATAGGCTGTAATTTTCTTGCCATTTTACCAGCGAAAAGTTAAACTACATACAAACAGAAAAGAAGAGTGGTGAGAAAGGATATTGTTCACTTCCCACCCGGTTGTCAATCAAAAAGCGGTTTTTAACAGCGCCCGCGGCTTCCTGCGGAAGACAGGAGCGGGGGCAAAAGGAGAATGAACATGAAAGCCAGAAAATACCTAACTCGCTGGTTCATAATGGTGGTACTGCTGCTCGGGGCTTCTAATGCGAGCCAAGCGGGGCCGATCATCTTTGTCGATGCTGATGCCACCGGCAGCAACAACGGCTCAAGCTGGGCAAATGCCTTTAACTACCTGCAGGACGCCTTAGCCGCTGCCTCCAGCGGCTCGGAAATTCGGGTGGCACAGGGCGTTTACAAGCCCGACCGCGGGGCCGGTATCACCCTTGGAAATCCGCAGGCGGCATTTCAGCTTAAAAACGGCGTCACTATCGAAGGCGGCTACGCAGGCTTCGGTGAGCTAAACCCAGACGCACGAGATGTCGAAGCCTACGAAACCATCTTGAGCGGCGATCTTGC
>Ga0299912_10000566_pt1 | contig 31240 bp, 25 predicted proteins | sample RVTome_2_FD_207667 | JGI IMG/M metagenome (GOLD analysis project Ga0299912, IMG submission 207667) | Soil microbial communities from uranium-contaminated site in the Upper Colorado River Basin, Wyoming, United States - RVT95D214 (version 2) ... | reverse complement strand
GCGGGAACAGGCACGGCTCTATCTGTTACCGCCGCGACGCAAGCGATCTTATCCGCGTCAGGTTAAGCCTCGTGCCGCCAAGTATCCGACAAAAAAATGCCAGTCAGCTTAACTGACTGGCATTGGGCAAAACCGGGCTTTTTTTCGTCCGGGTTTTCTTCCCGCGCTCGACCTCGCACCGCTGCTCATTCGGCTGCGCTCAATTAGAATGGCGCCATGAGCAAGCGAGACAATCTTTACCTCGTCGGCCTGATGGGCGCCGGCAAGACCACGGTGGGCCGGCTGCTGGCCAGGCATTACGGTTGCACCTTCTACGATTCGGACCACGAAATCGAGGCGCGCACTGGCGTCAAGATTCCGGTGATATTCGAGATCGAAGGCGAGGCGGGTTTTCGCAAGCGCGAGGAGGCGGTGATCGCCGAGCTGACCGCGCTGTCGGGCATTGTGCTGGCCACCGGCGGCGGCGCGGTGTTGTCGGCGGCCAACCGTGAAAACCTGAAGAAAAATGGCGTGGTCATTTATTTGCGCGGCACGCCCGAGCATCTGCATGAGCGCACCCGGCACGACCGCAATCGCCCGCTGCTGCAAACCGAAAATCCACTCGCCAGACTGCGCGAGCTGTACCAGCAGCGCGATCCGCTGTATCGCGAAGTGGCCGACATCGTGGTGGATACCGGGCGGCAGGGCGTGGCGGGGATGACGCGCGTGCTGTGCGGCAAGCTGGATTTGCTGAGAAGCGGGCTGCCGCTGCCCGACGTGGCGGATTAGGGCGTGTTAACACTAATTTCGCGCCCGCGACGTGGCCGATTCGGGATGCAGGCCGCGAAGCGGGCCGCGCCGCAGTGTCGTTCACTGCAAGCGACTTGCGACAAAGGCGTGCGCCCGAATCGGCCCGTCCCTCCGGGTTGCCGCGGGAAAGCGCGTCTGCGGCGTTGCGCCGCTTGGCAAGGGATGGCCCTTGCCGGCGCGGCGCGCCTTGCATCCATCGCTTTCTCGCGGCAACGCGGGCGTGAAATTAGTGTTAACACGCCCCAAATGCGGCGAACCGTCAGCGCAGGCCTGCTCTGCTTGCTGGCGGGAACGGCAGCGGCCGCGGACTATCGGGCTGATGCAGAGAATTACCGCGAACATTTACGCCGCCTGCAGCCGGGCGACCGCTTGCTGCTCGATCCGGGCGATTACCTCCAGGGCCTGCCGCTGCACCATCTGTCCGGGCAGACCGGGCAGCCCATCGTCATCGAGGCGGCCAATCCTTCGGCACCGCCGCGCTTCATCGCGCGGCCGCGCGCCAACACCGTCAGCCTGATCGATGTCCGACATCTGGTCGTGCGTCATCTGGAGCTCGACGGCCGCAATCTGCCGGTGGATGCGGTCAAGGCCGAAGGCCACAGCCGCTACGCCGACTTCATCACACTGGAGCATCTCCACATCCACGACCATGCCGCGTCGCAGCAGAACGTGGGCATTTCGACCAAATGCCCGACTTTCGGCTGGGTGGTCAGGAACAATCGCATCGAGCGCGTGGGAACCGGCATGTACTTCGGGGATTCCGATGGCTCGGATCCTTTCGTCGCCGGCCTGATCGAAGGCAACCGGGTCACCCGGACGCTGGGCTACAACCTGCAGATCAAGCATCAAAAAGACCGCCCGCCAGAATATTCGGATCGCCACGACACGGTGATCCGTTACAACGTGTTTTCCAAACAGGATGCGCTGCCCGGTCCGCTGGCGCGCCCCAATGTCCTGCTTGGACATCTGCCGCTGTCTGGGGCGGGCAGCGAGGACCGCTATCTGGTTTACGGCAATTTCTTTCTGCACAATCCAAGCGAAGCACTGTTGCAGGCAGAAGGGCGGGTGGCGGTGTACGACAACGTGTTCATCAACGGCAGCGGCGATGCGATCCATGTTCAGCCGCACAACGACGTGCCGCGCGACATGGCGATTTTTTCCAATACGGTGCTGGCCTCGGGCACCGGCATCCAGGTGCGGCAGGGCGAGGTTGCCGTGTTTCGTCAGCGCCTGATCGCCAATGTCGCCGCAGCCGCGATCCCCATTCAGGGCGGCGAGGCAGCCCACAACGTCACGCTGCCCTATCAGCCTGATTTGCTGAATGCGGCCCCGGCCGAACTGACGTCGCTTCTACTGAGAAACAGCCAGGCAGCGCCGCGAATACCGGAAACGCTGGCGCACGAACTGGCAGCCTATCCCGATTGGCATCGCGCCACGCATCCCGGCGCACGCATCGCGCCTGCGTTACCGTGCGCGCTGGATACTTCCTCCCCATGAGCCGCAGCGAGGGTAATCTCCGCCCCCTGCTGTGGCTGGCCGCGCTGGTCTACACGACGTTTGTCATCTACGGCAGCCTGGTCCCGCTGGAATTCCGGGCTATTCCGTGGGACGAGGCGGTGGCGCGATTTGGTGCGATGCCCTTTCTCAAGCTCGGCATCGGCTCGCGCGCCGACTGGGTGGCCAATCTGCTGCTGTTCATTCCGCTGACCTTCGTGTGGATGGGCGCCCTGACAGCAGGCACAGGTCGCACACGCGCCGCGCTGGTCAGCCTGATGCTGATTCCTGCAGCCACCGCCTTGAGTCTCGGCATCGAATTCACTCAGCTGTTTTTCCCGCAGCGCACCGTTTCGCAGAACGACATCTTTGCCGAGAGCCTGGGCGGCGTCATCGGCGTGCTGGTCTGGTGGGGGACGGGCAGGCGTTTCGGCGACTGGCTGCAGTCCTGGCAACAGAGCCACGCCCGCGCCGCATTGGCCGAACGGCTGGCTTGGGTGTATCTGGCTGGCGTGCTGGTTTACAACGTCCTGCCACTCGATCTCACCATCAGCCTGATCGAGATCTTCCATAAATGGCGGGACGGCATGGTCAACCTGGTGCCGTTCGGCCGGCTGCCGGCCGACACAGCCGAGGCGCTGTACGAACTCGCCACCGATGTGCTGATTTGGGTACCGCTTGCCCTGCTGTGGCGGCTCGATGGAACGCGCAGCGCGTGGCGCGTGTGGGGCATGACGCTCGGAACCGCAGCTCTGCTGGAAAGCATACAGTTGTTCGTGTACTCGCGGGTCAGCGATGTCACCGATCTGTTCACGGCCGCCGCCGGTGCGGCGCTGGGTGTATTGATCGGCGGCCGACTGGCGAAGCGTGTGGCGCCAGCCAGCCAGATGTCGCCGTGGGCGGCTTGGCTACCGTTCGCGCTGGCGGCAGGCTGGATGGCGCTGCTGTTGTTCGTGTTCTGGTACCCCTTCGATTTCCGCACCGACGGCACCTTCATCAAAAGCCGTCTCGATTTCGTGCAGCGGGTGCCTTTCGAGGTGTATTACTTCGGCACCGAATATCGCGCCATCACTGAAGTGATGCGCAAGACGCTGTTCTTCGCACCGCTTGGCGGCTTGCTGGCGTGGGGCGTGGCGCGCCAGCCGTGGCGCTGGCGCAGCCCGTTGTTTGCGCTGGCCATGCTGGGGCTGGCCGGGCTGCCGGCCGTGATTGAACTGGGGCAACTGATGCTGCCGCACAAGATTGTCGACCTCACCGACTGGCTGCTGGCCTGGCTGGGCGGCCTGGCGGGCTATGCCGCGGCGCGGCGCATGCTGCGCGCACCGTGGCATGCGCCGGTGCATGCCACGGCCAAAACGGATGATACGGAGGCCGATGTTGTGTCCTCTGTATCCCGTGCGCGCTGGCATCTGCCGCTGATGCTAGGCGGCATGAGCCTGCTGTTCTGGGGCGCGGCGCTGGCCCCCTTCGTGCCGTACAACGTGCGCGAACTGTTTCGGCCGGACGCCGCCTGGCTGTCGGCGCTGCTGCTCGCGCTGGCGTGCTGGTGGCTGGCCGTGTGGCCGGTGTGGCTGGCGCGGCGCCGGGTGTCCGGCCTGGCACGATTGGGGCAGTTGCCCCTGGGTTTGCTGGCCTATGGGGGGGTCGCCTTTCTGCTGCTGCGCGCCGCGGTGCCGGAGGAAAGCCTGTTCGACCTGATGGGCAGCCCGATCTTGAACTGGCCGCAATCGCTGGAACTCGGGTTGCGCTGGGTGGCGTTGGCCGCAGTGCCAGGCGCGCTGCTGTACCTGGCCGCGCAAACCGTACGCCGCTGGCGCGGGCGCCGGCTGGGCGCCCTGCATTTCTGGGCGGCTGCACTTCCGCTGCTGCTGGCGTATTGGGGCGTAGTGGCGCAGGCTGCCACCGACAACCTGATCGAACTCATCGCGATGCCCCGGCCGCTGGCTTTTGCGGCCCTGTGCGCGTGGCTCTATGCGGTGTTTCTGGCTGCGGCGCTGCTGGCCTCGCCTTCGTTACCCACGCAACGCGCCGCACGATGGGCCGGCGTGGCGCTGTCATTGCCGCTCGCGGCCGGATGCCTGCACCTCGGACTGGCAGGCGAAATCGACAAATACGGCCAGCAATTTTCGGCCCTGCAGTTTCTGTTGAGCACCGACCGCCAGCACTACGCGGCGCTGCCGGTCATCTGGCTGCGTTACGCGGTGCTGCATGTGCTTGTCATCGCGGCGCTTGCCTCCCTACAATGGCCGCACTTCCGCGCCGCTCAACGACCCCCTGCCCATGTCCCTCATTGACGTTTTCAACGGCGACGCCGACGGCCTCTGCGCGCTGCACCAGCTGCGCCTGGTCGAGCCTGCTGAAACCGAACTGGTCACCGGACCCAAGCGCGACATCAGTCTGCTGAAGCGGGTGCAGGCCCGGGCGGGCGACCGCATCACCGTGCTCGACATTGCGCTGTCGAAAAACCGCGACGCCCTCGACAGGCTGCTTGCGGCCGGCGCGCAGGTGCGCTACTTCGACCATCACCAGCCGGGCGACATTCCGGCGCATCCGAACTTCGAGCCGCACATCGATACCGACGCCAACGTCTGCACCAGCCTGCTGGTGAATCGGCATTTGCAGGGCAGGCAGCTGGCGTGGGCGGTGACCGGCGCGTTCGGCGACAACCTCGCCGATGCCGCGCGCCAGGCGGCCTCATCCCTCGATTTGTCTGCCGGGCAATTGGCGCAATTGCAGTCGCTCGGCGAATGCCTCAACTACAACGGCTACGGCGAAACGCTCGACGACCTGTTCTTCGACCCCGCCGACCTGTATCGCCAGATTCGCCCGTTTGCCGACCCCTTCGCCTTCGTCGCCGAGTCGCCGGCCTACCCAACCCTGAAAGCCGGCTACCAGGAAGACATGGCGCGCGCCGTTGCCGTCAGCGCCACGGAAACGCGCGCAGCCGGCCGCATCTTCATGCTGCCCGCCGAAAAATGGGCGCGGCGGATTTCCGGCGTGTTCGGCAATCAACTGGCGGTCGAGTCGCCTGCGCAGGCACACGCCGTGCTCACCGCCAAACCGGATGGCGGCTATGTGGTCAGCGTGCGCGCCCCGCTGATGGCCAAGTCCGGCGCCGACGAACTGTGCAGCCAGTTCGACAGCGGCGGCGGGCGCAAGGGGGCTGCCGGCATCAATCATCTGCCGGAATCCGAGCTTGGCCGGTTTATTGCTACGTTCTTTGCGGTCTTTACCCGGAGCTGAATCGTGGATCAACTTATCGCGCCCTACGGCGGCATCCTCGTCAACCTGGTCGATCCCGCACAGGGCGAAGCGCTCAGAGAGGAAGCCCTGAGCCTGCCCTCGCTCGATCTGGACTGGCAGCAGCAGTGCGAGCTCGAAATGCTGATGACCGGCGCCTACTCGCCGCTTTCCGGCTTCATGACGCGTGCCCAATGCGTGCGCGTCGAAGCCGAGCGGCAACTCGACGACGGCACGTTCTGGCCATTGCCCGTCACGCTCGCCAGTCGGCAAAAGGCCGCTGCGGAACTGAAACCCGGTGATCGCGTCGCGCTGCGTGACGGCGAAGGCTTCATGCTCGCCGTGCTCACCGTGAACGATGTCTGGCAGGATGGCGATCGCTGGCACCTGGGCGGCGCAGTCGATGGCGTCGCCTTGCCGCCGCATCCCGATTTCGCCAGCTTGCGTGCCACCCCGGCCGAACTGCGCGCACTGTTCACCCGCCGCGGCTGGCGCCGTGTGGTCGCCTGGCAGGCACGCCAGCCGATGCATCGCGCGCAGTTCGAGTTTTGCCTGAAAAGTGCGATCGAGAACGAGGCCAACCTGTTGCTGCATCCCCAGGCCGGGGGCGACATCACCGATGCACCATCTTATTTCGGCCTGGTGCGCAGCTTCCTCGCCATTCGCGAACGCTTTCCCGCGGCCTCAACCCAATTGTCGCTGCTGCCCGCGCCGCCGCGCGAAGCCAGCGTGCGCGCGCTATTGCTGCGTGCCATTGTCGCGCGCAACTACGGCTGCAGCCTGCTGATTGCCGGCGGCGAGCACCAGCCCGACGGCGACTGCCGCCGCGGCGAAGACCTCGTCCTGCCCGACCCCGGTCTGCCGGTGACCGCGCTTGCGGACGCCATCGGGGTCAAGCTCATCGCCTACCCGCGCATGGTTTACGTAGAAGATCGTGCCGAGCACCTGCCCGAGTCCGACGCGCCTGCAGCGGCACGGGCGCTCACCCTGAGTGGCGCCGAATTCCGGCGCCGCATGCAGGCCGGGCTGAAAATTCCGGACTGGTACAGCTTCCCCGAGGTGCTGGCCGAATTGCACCGGCAGAATCCGCCGCGCGAACGGCAGGGCTTCACCGTTTTGTTCACCGGCCTCTCCGGCGCCGGAAAATCCACCCTGGCGCGCGCGCTCGCCGCGCGGCTGATGGAAATGGGCGGTCGCTCGGTGACCCTGCTCGATGGCGACATTGTGCGCCGGCATCTATCTTCCGAATTGGGTTTTTCCAAGGCCCACCGCGACATCAACGTGCGGCGCATCGGTTTTGTGGCAAGCGAAATCACCAAGAATCGCGGCATCGCCATCTGCGCGCCGATTGCCCCGTACCGCCAGACCCGCCGCGACGTGCGCGCCATGATCGAGGCGGTCGGCGGCTTCGTCGAGATCCACGTCGCCACGCCGATCGAAACCTGCGAATCGCGCGACCGCAAGGGCCTCTACGCCAAGGCGCGCGCGGGATTGATTCCGGAGTTCACCGGCGTTTCCGACCCCTATGAAGTGCCGGAAAATCCGGAGTTGGCGATCGATACTACCGGCCTGGGCATTGACGAGGCGGTGCAGCAGATCCTACTTAAGCTGGAGCACGAGGGCTACTTGCGCTGACCTGAAAAACAGCCGCAAAAAAGCCGACGCAGTGCGTCGGCTTTTTGTCGGTGCGATGAAACAATCAGGCCATCTTGCGGCGGCGCATGGCACCCAGGCCAAGCAAACCAAGTCCGAGAAGCGCCAGGGAGCCGGGTTCGGGAACCCCGTTAACAGGCGGCGGGCAAGTTGGTTCACAGGTGCCAGCCGTATTGTCCAGGAAGAGGACGGAATCCAGAATCGTGTCCTTGTCGTTTGTCGTGACAAACGCGATCGTATGAGTGCCGCTCTGGCTCAGGGTTTGGCCGAAAGTTTGCCAGCCCGAGTGGCCCGAGGTGCCGACAGGGATGCCAAGACCGTGGATGCTGGCCAGCACGGTGATCGAAGCCGACAGGTCCGGGTTGATGATGATCGCAAAAGCCGGATCGTTGAACGGAACGTAGTCGGTTGCCACGTAATCCCAAGCCATGGAAAGGGTATCGCCGGCATTGCCGCTGAAGCTTTGGTAGATCGCAGCGCCGTCTGTCAGCGAACCCCCGCTGGGGTTGGTGTTGTACGTATTGAGCGTCCCGGCAGCAAGGCCCAGCGCGGATTCAATGCTACCCACGCCGATGCTGGGGTTGAGTTGCGCCATCGTGGTACCGGCGGCGCCGATGGTCCATAGCGTGCCGTCAAACGTCGTAACGCTGGTGGAGGGGGTTGCGGCTACGGTCCCCAGCGTGGTCCACCCACTTGTGTTGCCCGTCTCGAAACCGCTATTGACAAGGGAAATGACAGCAGCGCTGGCGTTTGTCCCCATGAACAAGGCCGAAGCGGCCAGTGCGCTAACCAGTACAGTTTTTTTCATGATGTGGCTCCTTGGCTTAAAATTTTGTTGGCTGTGCGGAGGGCATAGCCTCAGTAACCGGATCAAACAAGCCATTAACACTGGCAAGCTTATATAAAGCATTAATTGTGCCAAGATGGGCTTGTTTAGTTAAATGGTCAATATATACATATAGATAGCGTTATGTTTGCAGTGGGGGTGTCGGGCTAGTTGGGACAGGAGTGTAAATTGTACCGACGCAGAAACACAGGCTAACAAATCAGATACGTCCGGAAGTACGTGGCCGCTCGCCGAATAACGGGGAGGCGATTGATCCGGCGAGCATACCCGCTGCGCTGGACAGGAGGCCGACGAACTGGGGGGGCAAGATGGCGTCTGGTGCGATGAGTTCTACCGCGACCCAGGCACCCAAACCAAGAATGATCGACAGGGCGGCGCCGACATTGCTGGCGCGCTTCCAGTAGAGTCCCGCCACCAGCGGAACGAAGGCGCAGGCGAGCGTGACCTTGTAGGCGTTTTCCACCATCTGGTGGATGCTGGTTTCGGTTTGCAGCGACCATAGCGAATAGATCACCACTAAAACGGTGAAGGCGACGACGACGGCGCGGGTGATCCACAGCAGCTTTTTCTGGCTCATGCGGTGGTGCGGCATGAATTCCTTGATGATGTTTTCCGAGATGGTGACGGAAGGGGCCAGCAGGGTGCCGGAGGCGGTCGACATGATGACCGAGAGCAGGGCGCCGTAAAAGATGATCTGTGCATAGAAGGGCAGATGGGTCTTGACGAAGGTGGGCAGCACCAGTTGCGCATCGTCGGCCAGCACGGTCGCGGTCATGGCGGGATCGACCAGGGTGGCGGAATAGGTGAGGTAGATCGGCACCGCGGCGAACAGGAAATACAGCGAGCCGCCGATGACGGTGCCCCATACCGCGATGCGTTCGGACCTGCCGGCGTTGGCGCGCTGGAACACGTCCTGCTGCGGGATCGAGCCCAGCCCCATGGTCAGCAGGCCGGCAATGAAGGTGACGATCGCAGCCCATTCCAGCGGCGGCCAGAATTCGAACTTGCCGGCGGCGACGGCGTGTTCGATTACCGGCGCGATGCCGTTCACCTCGGGCATGTCGCCCACCAGCTTGGCAATCCACAACAGGCCGATGACGATCACCGTCATCTGCACCAAAGTGGTCAGCGCGACCGACCACATGCCGCCGAACAGGGTGTAGAGCAGCACAACCGCCGCACCGATGAGGATGCCCTCGGGCTGGGTGATCATGCCGTCGGAGAGCACATTGAACACCAGCCCCAGCGCCACCACCTGGGCCGACACCCAGCCCAGGTAGGACAGTGCGATCGCGGCCGAAATCACCACCTCGACCGGGCGGTTGTAGCGCTGGCGGAAGAAGTCGCCCAGGGTGAGCAATTTCATTCGATACAGCGGGCGGGCGAACAACAGGCCGAACAGGATCAGCGCGAGCGAGGCCCCGAAGGGGTCGGAGATCGTGCCGCCGAGATTCTCGTCGAGGAAGGTGGCGGGAATGCCGAGCACGGTTTCGGCGCCGAACCAGGTGGCGAACACCATGGCCACCACCACAATCATCGGCAGCGCGCGGCCGGCAGTGATGTAGTCGCTGGCGCTGTGGACCTTGGTGGCGGCGTAGAGACCGATGCCGATCGAAAGGACGAGATAGAGAATGACGAATCCGATCAGCATGGCGAGTCCTTATCGCAGGGTGAAATAGAGAAAGCCGACTGTCAGCACGGCCAGCAGGCCGGCGATGGCGCCGAGCCAGCGGTTTCGGGCGTGCTGCTGGCGCAGCATGAGGGTGAGACCGGCCTCCAGCTGGGCCAGCCGGTTTTGGTTCAGTGCATGGTGCGCCAGCCGCGGCAGTTGCGGCAGCAGCGCCGCCCACTTGGGCGCTTCGGTCTGCAGGTTCTTCACCAGGGCGCGCCAGCCGACCTGTTCGTTCATCCAGCGCTCGAGGAAGGGCTTGGCGGTTTTCCACAGGTCGAGCTCGGGGTCAAGCTGGCGTCCGAGTCCTTCGATGTTGAGCAGGGTTTTCTGAAGCAGCACCAGCTGCGGCTGGATTTCCACGTTGAAGCGGCGCGAGGCCTGGAACAGCTGCAGCAGAACGCGGCCGAATGAAATCTCCTTTAGCGGGCGGTCGAACACCGGCTCGCACACCGCGCGCACCGCCGCCTCGAGCTCGTCCATGCGGGTGTCGGCCGGCACCCAGCCGGATTCCAGGTGCGCCAGCGCCACGCTTTTGTAGTCGCGGCGGAAGAAAGCGAGGAAGTTGCGTGCCAGATACTGCTTGTCGATCTCGGTGAGCGTGCCCATGATGCCGAAGTCGAGCGCGATGTATTGCTCGGAGCCGGGACGAACCAGGATGTTGCCGGGGTGCATGTCGGCGTGGAAGAAGCCGTCGCGGAACACCTGGGTGAAGAAGATCTCGACGCCGGTGGCGGCGAGCTTCGGGATGTTCACGCCGGATTCGCCCAAGCGCCCGATCTGACTCACCGGGATGCCGTCCATGCGGTCCATCACCATCACGTCGCGGCCGCAGTAGTCCCAATACACTTCGGGCACCAGCAGCAGCGGCGAGTCCTTGAAGTTGCGCCGCAATTGCGAGCAGTTGGCGGCCTCGCGCATCAGGTCGAGTTCGTCTGCCAGGTGCTTCTCGAATTCGCTGATCACTTCGCGCGGGCGCAGGCGCTTGCCGTCGGCGAACAGCTTTTCGATCAGACCGGCGGCGGCATAGAGCAGCGACACGTCGTGCGCAATTACCGGCGCGATACCGGGGCGCAGCACTTTCACCGCGACGGCCGTGCCGTCGTGCAGGCGCGCGAAGTGCACCTGCGCCACCGAGGCCGAGGCGACCGGCGTGGCATCGAACTCGGCAAAGACTTCGGCCAGCGGTTTTTTGTAGGCCGCTTCCAGCGTGGCGATGGCTTCGGCGGAGGGGAAGGGCGGCACCCGGTCCTGCAGCTGGGCGAGTTCGTCGGCGATGTCGAGCGGCACCAGGTCGCGCCGGGTCGACAGCATCTGCCCGAACTTGACGAAAATCGGGCCCAGCGCCTCCAGCGCGCGCCGCAGCCGCACCCCCCGCGGCTCGGCGAGCGGCCGCCAGAACAGGGTGGCGCGCACCAGCCAGCGCAGCGGCCGCACCCGCTCGTGGCCGAGGAAAAACTCTTCCAGCCCGAAGCGCAGGCCGACGGCGAGGATGCGGGCGAGGCGCAGCAGCTTCATGGCTTGGGTGCTTCCAGTTGCCGCAGGCGGGCTTCCAGCCGCGCCACGTCGTCGGCGAGCGTGTCCACTTCACGGTTGAAGCGCGCGACATCGACCGCACGCGCCATCAGTTCGGCTTCCTCGACCACGTATTCGCCGGCGTTATGGCCCAGCGCGGAGAAGGTGCGGGCGATGCCGGCGAGCGCATCGTGTCCGAGCGCATGCAGGCGATGCGCGGCGACGTCGCCGACGATCGGCGCGAGGTCGGCTTCGATGTCCCATTCCAGCTGTTTGAACACGCGATCGAGCGTTTGCAGAAGGGCGTCGTCGCCGCTGTAGTCGGCGTGGCGCAGCGCTTCGCGGCCGAAAAACGGCAGGCGGGTAAGAAGCGCGGCGGTGGGGCGGATGACGGCGTCGGGGACGTCGACTGCCGCTTCGGAAAAATAGCCGTCGTCGCCAATGCGGAAATCGAATTGCGCCAGCGTCAGGTCGAAACGCACGTTGCATCCGGCGTGGCGCAACAAGGCCTCAGCTGCGCCGGGCGTCTGCCGCAGCAGGTGGTTGAGGCTGCGCTCGAAGAGGGCTTCAGCGATCAAACCTTGAAGCCCTTGTGCAGGGCCACCACGCCGGCCGTCAGGTTGTGATAACTGACCCTGGCGAAGCCGGCGGCTTCCATCATGCCTTTCAGTTCTTCCTGCCCTGGGTGCATGCGGATCGACTCGGCCAGGTACTGGTAGCTGGCCGAGTCCTTGGCGACGAGCTTGCCCATCAAGGGCAACAATTTGAAGGAATACAGGTCGTAGGCCGGCTCCAGCGGCTTCCACACCTTGGAGAACTCCAGCACCAAAAGCCGCCCGCCGGGTTTCAGCACGCGGTTCATCTCGGCCAGCGCCTGATCCTTGTGGGTCATGTTCCTGAGGCCGAAGGCCACCGATACGCAATCGAAATAATTGTCGGGAAACGGCAGCCGCTCGCCGTCGCACTGCACGGTGGGCGGGTTCTTGCCCTCGTTCAGCATGCGGTCGCGGCCTTCGCGCAGCATGGAGAAGTTGATGTCGGTGAGTAGTACGGTGCCGGTTGCGCCGACTTCCTTCAGAAACAGGCGCGTCAGGTCGGCGGTGCCGCCGGCGACGTCGAGCACCTTCATGCCTGGCCGCAAACCCGCCTGCGCCACCGCAAAGCGCTTCCACAGCCGGTGCAGGCCGGCCGACATGAGGTCGTTCATGACGTCGTACTGGGCGGCGACGGAATGGAAGACCTCGGCCACTTTGGCCGCTTTTTCGGATTCGGCGACCTGCTTGTAGCCGAAATGGGTGGTTTTATCCATGGCAGAGGGGATGAGCGAATCAGCCGGGAATTCTACCAGCGCGCAGACTGGCAAGGGCTCGCGAGGATGGTCGGTGTCATAAATCAGTCATACTGCTGTCATAGGATGGCCAACATTCAATCAAAGCTGGAGTCACCATGGCTGCCAATATTCTGCTGGTCGAAGACGAACCCGGGATTCAGGAACTGCTGAAATTCAATCTGGCGCAGGCCGGGCATCAGGTCACCGCCACCGGCGACGCCGAGCATGCGCTGAAATTCCTGAAAAACACCCTGCCCGACGTCATCCTGCTCGACTGGATGCTGCCCGGTATGTCAGGCATCGACTTGTGCAAGCGCCTGCGCAGCGACGAACGCTACCAGCCGATTCCCATCATCATGCTGACTGCGCGCGGCGAAGAGCGCGACAAGGTGCTGGGGCTGGACACCGGCGCCGACGACTACATCACCAAGCCGTTCTCGCCGCGCGAGCTGGTGTCGCGCATCAAGGCCGTGCTGCGGCGCCGCGCGCCGCAGATGACCGACGAACCGGTGGAGATCGATGGCTTGAGGCTCGATCCCGCCAGCCACCGCGTGCAGGGGCGCGGCCAGGCGCTGGAACTGGGGCCGACCGAGTTCCGCCTGCTGCATTTCTTCATGACGCACCCCGAGCGCGTCTACTCGCGCACCCAGCTGCTCGACCAGGTGTGGGGCGACGACGTGTTCGTGGAAGAGCGCACGGTCGACGTCCACATCCGCCGCCTGCGGCTGGCGCTGGAGCCGTCCGGCCACGCCGAACTGATCCAGACCGTGCGTGGCTCGGGCTATCGCTTTTCGGCCGAAGTGGGATAATTCGCACTCCGCGTGCTTTGAATCGGCTATATGGGCTTCTGGTGGCGTCCGCTCGGTGTGCTGGTCAGCATATTGCTGGCGGCGCTGATTTTGTGGGCCGGCTCCGGCTGGGTGGCTGCGCTGGGCTTTCTGGCGGGCATCCAGGCCTTCGTCATGCTGCGCCGGCTGTGGCAGGAATTTCGCCTGTCGCGCTGGCTGGAAAACCCCGACGAAGTGGACCCGCCTGACGCCACCGGCACCTGGGGCGACATCTTCTACCGTCTGCAAAAACTCCAGCGCCGCCAGAAAGCCAGCCGCGGTCAGCTCACCTCGGCGCTCGAACAGTTCGAACATGCTGCGATGGCCGTGCCGGACGCCATGGTCATCCTCAACGGCAACGAGCAGATCGAATGGTGCAACCCCGCCTCGCGCAGCTACATGGGGCTGGATTGCGAGCGCGACCGCGGCCAGTTCGTGCGCTACCTGTTGCGGCAGGCGCATTTCCTGGACTTTCTCGATGCCGCCGATTATTCGCGCCGCCTGGTGTGCAAATCGCCGATCAACCGCGAACTGACCCTGTCGATGCAACTGGTGCCGTTCGGCGAAGGCAAGAAACTGCTGGTTGCGCGCGACATCACCGACCTCGAGCGGGTCGACGCCATGCGGCGCGACTTCATCGCCAACGTCTCGCATGAATTGCGCACGCCCTTGACCGTGGTGGGCGGTTTCGTCGAAACCCTGGCCGACGCGCCCGACCTGCCACCCAGCGAATCGCGCCGCTATTTCGACCTGATGCTGGACCACACCCGGCGCATGCAACATTTGCTGGACGACCTGCTGACCCTGTCGCGCCTGGAAAGCGCCGATCACACGCTGAAGGACGAGCCGGTCAATGTTCCCGAACTCGCCCACGTGCTGAAGACCGAAGCCGAGTCGCTGAGCCGGGGGCGGCATCGGGTCGAGCTTGAAATCGACAGCAGCGCCTGGCTGAAGGGCAACCTGCAGGAAATCCGCAGCGCGCTTGGCAACCTGGTGTCCAACGCCGTGCGCTATACGCCGGACGGCGGCGAGATCACCCTTGCCTGGCGCCAGCGCAACGGGGAGGGCGTCTTTTCCGTGGCCGACACGGGCGAGGGCATCGCGGCGGAACACATCCCACGCCTGACCGAACGCTTCTACCGTGTCGATCGCAGCCGCTCGCGCGAAACCGGCGGCACCGGGCTTGGGCTCGCCATCGTCAAGCATGTCCTCACCCGCCACGGCGCGCGGCTGGACATCCAGTCCATACCCGGCAAGGGCAGCACCTTTGCGGCGATCTTCCCCTCGCAGCGCCTGATGGCCGCCCCGCCTTCCGCTACCGTGATTCCTTTCCCGTCCCAGGAACAAGCAGCCGGTTGATTGCATCGGCCAGCTGGGCGTCCGTGGGCGCCGCATGAGGTGTGTCGCGCTGTCTGGCGCCCCACACCGGATTGGGAAAATGCGGGTCGTCGGCAAAGCGCGGAATCACATGCCAGTGCAGGTGCGGCACCACGTTGCCGAGCGAGGCAAGGTTGATCTTGTCGGGCGCCATCACCTCTCGCAGCGCTGCTTCGGCGGCGAACACCACGCGCATCAGCGCCTGCTGGTCAACCGGCGACAGGCCGCTCATTTCCTTGACGTGCGCATTCAGGATGACGCGCAGAAAGCCGGGGTAATCCGGTTCGTCGGCGCGCACCACACGGCAGAAGTCGTCCTGCCACAGCAGCATGCCGCCGGGCGTGTCGCACAGCGAACAACTCAAAGCAGTACCCGCTCGATGCCGCCGTTGCCGACGCGCGCGAGGTAGCTCGCCATCCAGTTCTCCCCCAGCAGCTTCTTCGCCAGCTCGATCACGATGTAGTCCGGCGTGGTGTTCGTGTCGTCGCTGTAGCGTGCCAGGCCTTGCAGGCACGACGGGCAGCTGGTGAGGAGCTTGACCGGCTGCTTGCCGTCACCCAATGCGGCAACGCCGGCGCGGATTTCCTCTTCCTTGCGGAAGCGGATCTGCGTCGAGATGTCCGGGCGGGTGACGGCGAGCGTGCCGGATTCGCCGCAGCAGCGGTCGGACAATTGCACGCCACCACCGAGCAGCGCGTTGGCGACTTTCATCGGCGCGTGGGTCTTCATCGGCGTGTGGCAGGGATCGTGATAGAGGTACTTCTCTCCGCTGACATCGTCCAGTTTCACGCCCTTCTCCATCAGGTATTCGTGGATGTCCAGGAGGCGGCAGCCGGGGAAGATCTTCTCGAATTCGTACTTCAGCAGCTGGTCCATGCAGGTGCCGCACGACACGATCACGGTCTTGATGTCGAGGTAGTTGAGCGTGTTGGCGACGCGGTGGAACAGCACGCGGTTCTGCACTGTAATCGCCTCGCCCTTGTCGGCCTGCCCGCCCGCGGTCTGCGGATAGCCGCAGCACAGGTAGCCGGGCGGCAGCACGGTCTGGGCGCCGAGTTCGAACAGCATGGCCTGGGTGGCGAGGCCGACCTGAGAGAACAGCCGCTCGCTGCCGCAGCCGGGGAAGTAGAACACCGCGTCGGATTCGTCGGACAGCTTGGCCGGATTGCGCAGGATGGGCACGATGGATGGATCTTCCAGCCCCAGGAGCGCGCGCGAGGTTTTCTTCGGCAGCCCGCCGGGCATCGGCTTGTTCACCAGGTGGATGACCTGCGCGACGAGCTTGGGCTTGCCCAGTGAGGCGGGCGGGTTTTTCGTCTGAGCCTGGATCAAGCCCATGCGCTTGAACAGCGTGTGCCCCGCTCGTTGAGCGGCGTAGCCCCACTCGATCAAGGGCTTCCGCAGCGCCTTGATGGTGGCGGGATCGGTTGCGTTGAGAAAAGCCATCGACGCCCAGGTGCCGGAATTGAATGTCTTCTTGCCCTGCTTGCGCAGCAGATTGCGCATCGCGATCGACACATCGCCGAAGTCGATGTCGACTGGGCAGGGGTTCTTGCACTTGTGGCACACCGTGCAGTGGTCGGCGACGTCGCCGAACTCGTCGAAGTGCTTCAGCGACACGCCGCGCCGCGTCTGCTCTTCGTACAGGAACGCCTCGATCAGCAGCGAGGTGGCGAGAATCTTGTTGCGCGGGCTGTACAAAAGATTGGCGCGCGGGATGTGGGTATTGCACACCGGCTTGCACTTGCCGCAGCGCAGGCAGTCCTTGATCGAATCGGCGATCGCTTCGGTTTCCGAGGCTTCGAGAATGATCGACTCGGCTTCCAGCAGATTGAACGACGGCGTGTAGGCATTGCGCAAATCCGCGCCGGGCAGGAGCTTGCCCTTGTTGAAGCAGCCGCTCGGGTCGACCTTCCGCTTGTAGTCGGCGAACGTCGCAATGGTGGCGTCGTCGAGGAATTCAAGCTTGGTCAGCCCGATGCCGTGCTCGCCCGAGATCACCCCGCCGAGGTCGGTAGCGAGTTTCATGATGCGCGCGACCGCCGCGTTGGCGGCCTGCAGCATGGCGTAGTCGTCGGAATTGACCGGGATGTTGGTGTGCACGTTGCCGTCGCCGGCGTGCATGTGCAGCGCCACGAAGACGCGGCTTTTCAGGATGTCCTGGTGGATGCGGTCGCAGGCTTCGAGCACCGGGATGTATTCGCGGCCGATGAAGAGCTGGTGCAGCTCGCGCCGTACCTCGCGCTTCCACGACACGCGGATGTGCTTGTCGCGCAAGGCGGTGAAGATCGTTCCGCTTTCGTGCGGCGCATCGAGATCGTTCAGGTAGCCCTGCCAGCGGGCTTTCACCGAATCGATCAGGGCCTGCGCATGCTGGCGTTTCTCCTCCACCTGCGCGGGATCGGCGATGGTGTCCTCATCTTCCAGCAGCGGCAGCTTGCCGGCGAAGAATTCGCCCAGCGCATCGAGCAGCTTCAGCTTGTTGGAGATCGACTGTTCGATGTTGATGCGCTCGATGCCGTCGGTGTAGTCGCCCAGGCGCGGCAGCGGGATCACCACGTCTTCGTTGATCTTGAAGGCGTTGGTGTGGGCCGCGATCGCCGCGGTGCGGGCGCGGTCGAGCCAGAATTTCCTGCGCGTTTCCGCCGACACTGCGATGAAGCCTTCGCCGCCGCGTGCGTTGGCGAGCTGGACGATCCTGGATGCGGCTTCGCCGACCGCGACCGCGTTGTCCGACACCACGTCGATCAGCAGCACCATGTTCGGGCGGGTGGCGCGCGGTGCCTTGGTCGCGTAACCGACCGCCTTGACGTAGCGTGCGTCGAGGTGTTCCAGGCCGGCGAGCAGGATGTCGGGATGGGCGTCGCAGTAATCCTTCACTTCGACGATGGCGGGCGTGGCGTCGCGCGCGCTGCCGAAAAACTCCAGGCAGACGGTGCGGGTGTGCGCGGGCAGCCGGTGCAGGATGAAACGCGCCGAGGTGATCAGGCCGTCGCAGCCTTCCTTCTGGATGCCGGGCAGGCCGGCGAGGAACTTGTCGGTGACGTCCTTGCCCAGGCCGATCTTGCGGAAGCGGCTGCCGGGGATGGTGAGGATTTCCGGCGAGCCTTTCGGTGTCTTGCCATCGGCGGCGAAGCGGCGGATTTCGAAGGTGGCGGCGGGCGCGTCGTGGATCTTGCCGCGATTATGGTTGAGCCGCGTGACCTCGAGCCAGTCGGCGTCCGGCGTCACCATCCTCCACGACACCAGGTTGTCCAGCGCGGTCCCCCACAACACGGCCTTCTTGCCGCCGGCGTTCATCGACACGTTGCCGCCGATGGTCGAGGCGTCGGCCGAGGTCGGATCGACCGCGAACACCAGGCCGGCGGCGTCGGCCGCGTCCATCACCCGCTTGGTGACGACGCCGGCGCCGCAGTGGATGGTCGGGATCTCGAATTCGCAGCCGGGCAGGTGCAGCATTTCGACCGCACTCATCGCCTCGAGCTTCTCGGTGTTGATGACCGCCGCTCTATCGGAGAGCGGCACCGCCCCACCGGTGTAGCCGGTGCCGCCGCCGCGCGGGATGATGGTCAGCCCCAGCTCGATCAAGCCGGCGACCAGCGCGGCCATCTCGGCTTCGGTATCCGGGGTCAGCACCACGAAGGGGTATTCCACCCGCCAGTCGGTGGCGTCGGTGACGTGCGAGACGCGCGCCAGGCCGTCGAAGCCGATGTTGTCCTTGCGGGTGACGCCGGCCAGGCGGCGCTGGATGCGCGCACGCAGGCTGGCAGTGTCGGCGAACCAGGCCTCGAATTCCCGCACCGCGCGTCCGGCCGCCGCCAGCAGCTGGCCCACCAGCTCGTTGCCCTGGCGCCGCACGTCGATCTCGTGCAGGCGATGCCGCAGCGCGTCGACCAGCATCTGCCGCCGTCCGGGATTGTCGAGCAGGTCGTCTTCCAGGTAGGGATTGCGCCGCACCACCCAGATGTCGCCCAGCACCTCGAACAGCATGCGTGCGGAGCGGCCTGTCCTGCGCTCGCCGCGCAGGGTGTTGAGCGCGTCCCAGGCATCGGCGCCGAGCAGGCGGATGACGATTTCGCGGTCGGAAAACGAGGTGTAGTTGTAGGGGATTTCCCGGAGACGGGCGGTCATTGGCGGATGGCGCTGCAAAAACCACATTTTACGGGATATGGCCACACTTCGGGAGAGCGGGCAGGCCGTGACAGGGGCGAAAAACCCGATTGGTATATTGGTTTTAGGGCCTTTAGTTTTTGCCAGCCAAGCCGTTACACGATGAAGGGCGGGATATTCACCACACGATTCATCTTCTGGAGATCGGTGTGCAGTTTGGTTTGAGCATCAAACTCATCGGTTATGTCATGGCGGGGGTATTGATCACCTCGGCAGCCATTGGCGTGGTGCGAGTCCAGAACGAGCGCGGTCCGCTCAACGACATGATCGACAAGGCGGGCCAAAGCGTGGCCAATGCCACGGCTTCAGGCGCGGCCTCCCTGGTTGCCGGATACGACTACGGCAATCTGGAAATCCTCGCCACCAATGTTGCGCGACAGGCCAACGTCATTCGCGTCATCATCCAGAACCAGGGGGGGCGGGTGATGAGCCAGGCAGCCGGGAACGAGTCCGGAACCGCCAAGCGTTTCGAGTCCCCCGTCTTGTTCGACGGCCAGCCCATCGGCAATGTGAGTGTCGACATTTCCACCAACGCCCTGGAAAACGCGCTCAGCGCGCTTTATTGGCGCGTTTTTGTCGAGCAGATTGTCTTTGGCGCGATCCTCGGCCTGATTGTCTATTTCTTTACCGCGAGCGGCATCGTCTCGCCGATCCTCAAGCTGACGACGGTCATGGAGGAGGCGGTGAACAAGGGCGACTCCTTCATCGCCCGCGATCTGGAGGTGAAAAGCCGGGACGAGATCGGGCGGCTGGTGTCGGTGTTCAACACGCTGAACAAATCGCTCTCCAGCTATCACCACCAGTTGCACAGCAAGATCGACTTTGCCAACCAGGAACTCCAGGTCAAAAACGTTCAGCTCGAAAAGCGCACGCTGGAACTCGAGCGTGCGCTCGATATGCTCGGCACCATGGCCACGACCGACTGGCTGACCGAATTGCCCAACCGCCGGAAATTCGATGAAACCCTGTCGCGGATGTTTCATCAGTCCCAGCGGTTTGCGGAAGAGATCACGCTGGTGCTGTTTGATATCGACCACTTCAAGCTGATCAACGACGGCCATGGACACGGGGCCGGGGATCAGGTGTTGCGCGATATCGGTACCCTGTTGCGCCTGCATGTCCGCAAGTCCGATCTGCCTGCGCGCCTGGGGGGCGATGAGTTCGGCATCATTCTGTATCACACGAATGCAGGGCAGGCCGAGACGTTCGTCGAGAACCTCCTGGACGGCGTACGGGACTATGCATTCGAATACGACGGCTTCCGGCTGAACGTCGGCCTTAGCGTCGGCATTGCGCAGTTCGATGCGTCCATGAAAGCCCCCCAGGCGCTCTACTATGCGGCCGACCATGCGCTTTATCAGTCCAAGAAGGACGGACGTGGCCGTTACAGCGTGTTTTCCGAAGCAGTCCATTCCCAGGAGAGACAGGCATCATGAAAACCAAGCAGGCATTCAAGACCGTGCTGGTAACCCTTCTGACGGGCGTATCGCTTGCGTCGGCCTGGGCGGCCCCGGCCCCGAAAGCCCCGGCGGCCAATGTGACCATGGGTTCCGTGGCCATGGATATCCCGGTCGAGATGATCAAGCGCATGAGTGCGCTGACCAACCACCTGGCGCTGAACACCAATCTCAATGTCCGCTTCCGGCCATCGCCGAATCTGGGCTCGGCCGTGGAGGACCTGGGCACCGGCCAGACGCAGATCGCCTACCTCACGCCGGTTGCCTATATCGAGGCGCGCAAGAAATACGGGGTGATTCCGCTGGTTGCGCCCACCACCGACGGACGTCCGCACTTTTCCCTGGTGATCGGCGTGAAGGCCGGCTCAGGCATCAGCTCACCGGACGGGCTCAAGGGCAAGCGCTTTGCCTTTGGCGATGAAAAGGCCTTGCTGCAAAGGGCGGCGGTCGAGTCGATGGGACTGAAATCCGGCGACTTCTCGATCTTTGCCTATCTCAAGCATTACGACAATATTGCCAAGGCGGTGCTGGCGGGCGACTTCGACGGCGGCATCCTCAAGGATTCCATCGCCGACGAGTTCAAGGGCAAAGGCATCGCGGTGGTCGGCAGCACCGCGCCGCTGCCTTCGTACATCTTCGCCGTGCATCCCGGCATGCCGCTGGCGGTGCGCAAGCAGTTGCGCGATGCGCTGCTGGCGCTGAACAAGAGCACGCCCGAGCGGGCCGCTACGCTGGAAGCGTTCGACAAATCCTATGACGGCTTCGTCGTGGTCGACGACCCTGCCTACGACACGGTGCGCAAGCTGATCCAGCCTTTCCAGAAATAAGCCGGACGGACTACCGGAACAGCCGCCGGGCAGTCGTCGCGCCGCCCAGAACCAGCGCCCCCGCGACGACGCCTGCCAGCGCATCGATCAACAGCGGGGCAACTACAGCCAGCACGCCGCCGATCGCAGGCAGGACTTCCACGGCCTGGACGACGGCGTGGACCAGGCCGTGCGCGCCCGGCATGCCGTGGACCAGGATGCCGCCGCCGACCAGGAACATCGCGGCGGTGCCGATGACTGACAGGCTTTTCATCAGAACCGGCGCGGCGGCGAGGATGCGACGCCCCAGCGCGCGTACCCAGCGGGCGGGGCGCTGGCTGAAGTAGAGTCCGACGTCGTCGAGCTTGACGATGCCGGCCACCAGGCCGTAGACGCCGATGGTCATGACGAGCGCGATGCCGGCGAGCACGGTGACCTGTTTGCCGAACGACGCGGCGGCGACGGTGCCGAGGGTGATGACGATGATTTCGGCGGAGAGGATGAAATCGGTGCGGATCGCGCCTTTGATCTTGTCCTTTTCCAGTGCGACCAGATCGATCTCAGGATCGGCCACCGCCTGAGCGAGTTCGCTGCGATGGGCCTCGGCTTCCTCGCGGTGCAGGAACTTGTGCGCCAGCTTCTCAAACCCTTCAAAACAGAGAAACGCGCCGCCCAGCATCAACAGCGGCGTTACCGCCCATGGCGCGAAGGCGCTGATGGCGAGCGCCGCCGGAACCAGTATCGCCTTGTTGACGAGCGAGCCCTTGGCCACCGCCCACACCACCGGCAGCTCGCGCTCGGCCTTCACGCCGGCGACCTGCTGGGCGTTCAGCGCGAGGTCGTCGCCCAGCACGCCGGCGGTTTTTTTCGCCGCCACCTTGGTCATCACCGACACATCGTCGAGGATGGTCGCGATGTCATCGATCAGGGCGAGCAGGCTGGCGCCGGCCACCTTAATCCCCCAGCTGAATCTGCCCCGCCTTCTCGGCGGCGGCAAAATCCAGCATTTTCTGGATCGACAGCCGGGCGCGGGCGCGGATGGACTCCTCGATATGGATTTCGTTGCCGCCGGATTCCAGCACGGCGGCCAGATTCCGCAGGCCGTTCATCGCCATCCACGGGCAGTGCGCGCACGACAGGCAGGTCGCGCCTTCGCCGGCGGTGGGCGCTTCCAGCAGCAGCTTGCCGGGCGCGGCGGCGTGCATCTTGTGGAAGATGCCGTTGTCGGTGGCGACGATGAATTCGGGATGGGGCAGGGTGCGCACCGCCTCGATCAGCTGGGTGGTCGAGCCGACCACGTCGGCCAGCGCAATCACCGATTCGGGCGACTCCGGGTGTACCAGCACCGCCGCATTCGGGTGTTCGGCGCGCATTTTTTTCAGCGCTTCGGCCTTGAACGCCTCGTGCACCACGCACGAGCCCTGCCACAGCAGCATGTCGGCGCCCGTGACGCGCTGCACGTACTCGCCCAGATGGCGGTCTGGCGCCCACAACAGCTTGTGGCCCTGCTGGTGCAGGTACTTGACGATCTTGGCGGCGATGCCGGAGGTGACGACCCAGTCGGCGCGCGCCTTCACCGCCGCGCTGGTGTTGGCGTAGACGACCGACACCCGGTCCGGATGGGCGTCGCAGAACGCCGCGAACTCGTCTGCCGGGCAGGCCAGGTCGAGCGAGCAGTCGGCGTTGAGGTCGGGCATGATGACGCGCTTTTCCGGGTTGAGGATCTTGGCCGTCTCGCCCATGAACTTGACCCCGGCGACGATCAGCGTCCTGGCCGGATGGGCATGGCCGAAGCGCGCCATCTCCAGCGAATCGGACACGCAGCCGCCGGTTTCCTCGGCCAGGTCCTGCAGGTCGGCGGACGTGTAGTAATGCGCGACCAGCACCGCATCCTGCTGTTTCATCAGCGCCTTGATGCGCGCTTTCAGCGCCGTTCGCTCGTCGTCGGTGAGCACTTCCTCCACCATCGACGGCGGCTGGATCACGGGTTTGAGCGGAACGGGAAAGGCAAGGCTCATCGGGGCGGCTCGAAGATCGACAAATGAAAAGTTTCCAAGTATAGCGCTGCGCGACGGGCGTTTTCACCTGCCCACGCCCGGGTTTTTCTGGAGTGAAACGGGGCTTTTGCCTTATCCTTGCGCCCCTATGCAACAGCTGCTTCTCGATATCCGCCCGCCCGCCCAGCCCGAGCTCGCCCGCTTCGTGGCGTGGCGCAATGTCGAGCTGATGGCGCAGCTGCGGGCCATGCTCGATGGCTCCGCGGCCGAGCACATGGTCTATGTGTGGGGCGCGCCGGGCAGCGGCAAGAGTTATCTGCTTGCGGCCTGGGCGCACGCCTGCCAAGCGCGCGGGATGACGGTCGATTTCAGCGGACAGCAGGCGGCGCAGGCGGTGATCGCGGACCAGGTGGAAACCTGGAGTGAGGCGCAGCAGCACGCCGGATTTGCCGCGTTCAACCGGGTGCGCGAGGCGGGCGGGCTGTGGCTGGCGGCGGGCAATGTGGCGCCGGCCGAGTTGCCGGTGATGCCGGAATTGCAGACCCGGCTGGGCTGGGGGCTGGTGTTCCAGCTGCACGGGCTGGACGACGCCGAGAAGCGCGCCGCGTTGAGCCAGCACGCCGAAACCCTGGGCTTCCGGCTGGAGCCCCAGGTGGCGGACTATCTGCTGAATCACACCGCGCGCGACATGCAGAGCCTGCTGCGGGTGCTGGAGGCGCTCGACCGCTTCAGCCTGGAAACGCGGCGTCCGATCACACTGCCGCTGCTGCGGCAGCTTCTGGCGGGCGCCCGGCCCTGATCAGGCTTGGCCTTGCTGGGCCTGCTGGTCGGCGATGTCCTTGTGGACCTGCGCCATGTCCAGCCCCATCACCTGATCGATCAGCGAATCCAGCGCGTTGGCGGGCAGCGAACCGGCTTCGGAGTACAGGATGACCTGTTCGCGGAACACCATCAGCGTGGGAATGGAGCGGATCTGGAAATAGCCAGCCAGTTCCTGCTCGACTTCGGTGTTGACCTTGGCGAAGACGATGTTGGCGTGCTTGTCGGACGCGGCTTCGAAAATCGGCGCAAACCCGCGGCAGGGACCGCACCAGGGCGCCCAGAAGTCGACGACGACGACATCGTTGCCGTTGATGGTGGATTCGAAATTGTCCTTGGTGAGTTCGATAACGGCCATGCTGGTTTCCTGCCAATTGAATAAAATAAAAAGGCGCGAGGACGAGTCCTTCGCGCCTGAGTGCCACCCTATCACGGATGGCGGGCCTCCCACAATCAGAGGCGTCTTATAGGGTAGTTCAGCCTGGCTGCCCCCTACCCCGGTCCAGTCGAAGCCGACTGGCCAGAAATCTATTTGGCGAAAGCCTGATGGAACAGCCCCCGTTTTTGCTCGACTGACTGGCTGCTGCGCACCATGTTGTTCTGGCTGTGCCGGAGGTTGCTGCGCACTTCGGCGCGGTTCACCGCCATGATGAGCTCGGTCGCAAGCACCCGTGCCTGATGCGGGGTGAGGTCGAGTACGCATCCCTGCGCCTCTAGGGCGAGCATCACGCGGTCGCGTCCCTGGCTATCTTCCTTCAGGTTGATTTCCAGCATGTTGCCGGGTTCCAGTTCGATCATGTCGGTGTCTCCTTGCGTTGCTTGTGCAAGGAATGCAGCAGGGTTCATGCCAGTCTCCCGTGACGCCGGATGGCGCGGAAAACCGCATTAAATCAGGCTGATTTGACGGCTTGATTAAAAATCACCGGCACCGCCCTGACGAAGCTTCGTCAGGGCGGTGGGCGAGTTCGTCAATGCGGGGGGCTGGTGGCCAGCGGCTGGGATGCGCTGGCCGAGGCTACGCGCTCGCGCGTCAGCAGGGTGTAGGCCACCGGGATGACGAACAGCGTCAGCAGGGTGCCGAGCAGCAGGCCGCCGACGATGACCCAGCCGATGGGCGAACGCGACTCCGCTCCGGCACCGGTGGCGAGTGCCAGCGGCACCGCGCCCAGCACCATCGCCGCGGTGGTCATCAGAATCGGCCGCAGACGCAGGCTGGCGGCCTCGATCACCGCCTCGACCTTGAGCTTGCCGCGTTCGCGCAACTGGTTGGCGAATTCGACGATCAGGATGCCGTGCTTGGTGATCAGGCCGACCAGCATCACCAGGCCGATCTGGCTGTAGACGTTGAGGGTGGCGCCGGTGAGCTTCAGCGCCAGCAACGCGCCGGTGGCGGCGAGCGGCACGGTGAGCAGGATGATGAAGGGTGAGACGAAGCTTTCGAACTGCGCCGCCAGCACCAGATAAATGATGATCAACGCCAGCGCAAAGGTGATCGCCAGCGTCTGCCCGGATTCGCCGAATTCGCGCGACTGGCCGTCAAGCGCGGTGCGCGCGGACTTCGGCAGCGTCTCCTTGGCGGCCTGGTCCATGAAGGCGAGGGCCTCGCCCAGCGTGTAGCCGGGGGCGATGTTGGCCGAGATGATCGCCGCGCGCTGGCGGTCGAAGTGGTTCAGCTCCTTCGGCGCCACGGTTTCGGTGACGGCGACCAGGTTGGACAGCGGCGTCAGGCTGTCGTCCCTGCCGCGCACGTACAGCGCGGTCAGGTCCTGCGGGGTGGCGCGCGCGGCGGGATCGAGCTGGACCACCACGTTGTATTGCTCGCCGGCCTGCTTGAAGCGGGTGACCTCGCGCCCGCCGAGCAGGGTTTCCAGCGTGCGCCCGATGGTGTCGACGCCGACTCCCATCTGCGCCGCCTTGTCGCGGTTGATGTCGACCTTCAACTGCGGCTTGTTGAGCTTGAGATCGCTGTCGGCGTTGACCAGCCCTGGATAGGTGCGCACCTTGGCCATCAGCGCCTCAACTGCGCGGTCCAGCTCGGCGTAGCTCGGCGCCTGCACCACGAACTGCAGCGGCGGGTTGCGGAAACTCTGGCCGAGCGAGGGCGGGTTGATCGGGAAGGCGAGCACCCCCGGCATGCCCATGAACATTTGCGGACCGAGGCTGGCGGTGATGTCCATCTGGCTGCGGGTGCGCTCCTCCCACGGCTTCAGCATCACGAACGAGAGCGAGCTGTTGACCGGGTTGGGCCGCTCCAGTCCGGGGGCGACGACGACGAAGGCGGTGTTCACCTCCGGCACGCTCTGGTAGATGCCTTCGAGCTGGCGCGCGTACTGGTCGGTGTACTGCAGGGTCGAACCCTCAGGCGCCAGCATGAAGCCGATGAAGAAGCCGCGGTCCTCGGTGGGGGCCAGCTCCGACTTGAGCGACTTCAGCAGGCCGAACGCCGCTGCCGCGACCAGCACGAACACCAGCGCGACGATCAGCGGATGCCGGACCACCCGTGTCAGGCCGCGGCTGTAGGCGGCGTTCAGGCTGGTCAGCACGCGCTCGCCGAAGTTGAAGAAGGCGCCATGGCGGGTCTCGTGGCGCAGCATCCTGCTCGCCATCATCGGGGTGAGCGTCAACGCGACGAAGCCGGACACCAGCACTGCCGCTGCCACCGTCATCGCGAATTCGGTGAACAGCTTGCCGGTATTGCCCTCGGCAAAGGCGAGCGGGGCGAACACGGCGACCAGGGTGAGCGTCATCGCCATCACCGCGAAGCCGATTTCCTTGGCACCCTTGATCGCGGCATCGAACGGCGGCATGCCTTCCTCGATGTGGCGGTAGATGTTTTCCAGCATGACAATGGCATCGTCGACCACCAGGCCGATCGCCAGCACCAGCCCGAGCAGGGTCAGCACGTTGATGGTGAAGCCCATCGAATAGAGAAAGATGAAGGCGCCGATCAGCGACACCGGGATGGTGACGAAGGGAATCAGCGTGGCGCGCCAGTTGCGCAGGAACAGGAAGATGACACCGACCACCAGCACCATCGCCTCGAGCATGGTCTTGTACACGGCGTCGATCGATTTTTCGATGAAGATCGAGCTGTCGAAGCCCACCTTGAGCTGCATGCCTTCCGGCAGCGCAGCCTGCACGCGCGGCAGTTCGGCCTTCACCGCGCGTGCGACTTCCAGCGTGTTGGCAGTGGACTGCTTGACGATGCCGAGACCCACCGCCGCGCGACCGTTGACGCGCACGACGTTGCGTTCGTCTTCGGCGCCGACTTCGGCGCGGCCGATGTCGGCCAGCCGCACCAGCACGCCGTCGCTGTCGCGGATGATGACGCGCTCGAATTCGGCCGGGGTGCGCAGATCGGTTTCGGCCAGTACGGAAAACTCGCGCATCTGGCTTTCGATGCGGCCCGAGGGCAGTTCGGTGTTCTGGCTTCTGAGCGCGCCCTCCACGTCCTGCACTGTCACCCGCAGCGCGGCCATGCGGCTGGGGTCGAGCCACACCCGCATGGCATAGCGGCGCTCGCCGCCGATGATGACCGAGGCCACACCCGGCAGGGTTTTAAGCTGGTCCGCCACCACGCGGTCGGCGTAGTCGGTGATTTCCAGCGCCGACTGGCGATCGCTGGAGAACGCCAGCCAGATGATGGCCTGGGCGTCGGCCTCGATCTTGGCCACCACCGGGTCCTCGGCTTCGCTGGGCAGCAGGCCGCGCACCCGTGCCACGCGGTCGCGGGTATCGTTGGCGGCGGCCTCGGGATCGCGCGACTGCACGAACTCCACCGTGATCTGGCTGACTTCCTCGCGGCTCACCGATTTGATGGTGCGGATGCCCTCGATGCCCGACAGCGAATCCTCCAGCGGCTTGGTGATCTGGCTTTCCATCACCTCGGCGGAGGCGCCGGGGTAGACGGTGCGAACCGACACCACCGGGGCGTCGATGTTGGGGTATTCGCGCACCGGCAGGCGGTCGAAGGCGATCAGCCCGACCAGGATGATGAGCAGGCTCATCACGGTGGCGAGCACCGGGCGGCGGATGGAAATGTCGGAGAGAATCATGGTTCAGTCCTTGTGCCGGGTTCGGGTCAGCGCTTGCCGGCCGGCATCTTCTTCATCATCTGCGCCGCCTGCTCCAGCGTGACGACCGGCACGCCCGGGCGCAACTTGATCTGGCCGTCGAGAACGACGGTGTCGCCCTCATTCACGCCGGAGACGATCTCGACCCTGCCCGGATCGCGCTTGCCCAACATGACCTTGCGCAGTTCGGCCTTGCCGTTGACCGCCAGGAACACATAGCTGCCATCCGGCTTGGGCACGATGACCTGCTCGGGCAGCAGGATGGCGCGGGTCTTGCCGCCCAGGTCGGCGGTGGCGCGGGCGAACATGCCGGGCTTGAGCGTGCCGGCGGAGTTGGCGATGCGCGCGCGGACGCGAACATTGCGGCTGACCGGATCGACCACCGGATCGATGGCGTGCACCTTGCCGCTGAAGCGTTGTCCCGGCAGGGCGTCGATGGTCAGGCTGATCGGCTGGCCGATGCGCACCAGCGGCAGATAGGTTTCGGGCACCGGCACTTCCAGCTTCAGGGTGCCGAGTGCGTCCAGCCGCACCAGGTCGTCGCCCTTGCCGACATAGGCGCCGGGGCTGACCTGGCGCAGCCCGGCCATCCCGGCGAACGGCGCGCGAATCACGGTTTTGTCGAGCGCCACCTGTTCCTGGCGCAGGCGTGCGCGCAGGATGTCGAGATTGGCGCGCGCCTCGTCGAGCGCCTGCCGGGAAATGAAATTCTGCGCGACCAGTTCCTCGCTGCGCTTGTAACGGCTTTCCGCCAGCTTGAGGTCGGCCTGGGCTGCCGCCAGGCGCGCGCGCTGCTCGGCGGAATCGAGCACCACCAGCACCGTGCCTTTCTTCACCGGCTGGCCTTCCTTGAACAGCAGCCTGTCGATGCGGCCGTCGATTTCCGGGCGCAGCACCACGCTGTCCTCGGCGATCAGCGCGCCTACCGCGTTGACGGTATTCGACACCGGGGTGGCAGTGACTTTCATCATGTTGACCGGAATGAAGGGCGGGCCGCCCGCCTGGGCGAAGGCGAGTGAGGGAACGAACAACAGGAGGAACAGGGCGCGCATGACGGATTCCGCAAAAAGAACAAAGACGTACGATAGGTGCGCACCTTAGCAGTTCCGCGGCGAAACAAAAACCGCATGCCAGGGTCAACTTCGGACAGGATATGTAAGGATTGTGCGTGTGATCCGACTGATCCATGCGCACACTTAACCAGGACTTCGCCATGCTGATACGTACGCCCGCCGATATCTCCCCGTCTGAAATCACCCCGCCCGAAATTTACCGCGACCGCCGCCGCTTCATGCAGGGCATGGGGGTGCTGGCGGCGGGCGCCGCGCTTGGCGTCGCGCCCGATGCCGGCGCCGGCGTCAAACTGGCCGGCGTGCGCGACAGCGCCTACACGCTGGACGAGAAGCGAACGCCGTACAAGGATGTCACCACCTACAACAACTTCTATGAATTCGGTACCGGAAAGGGCGATCCGTCCGACAGGGCGGGCAGCCTGAAACCCCGTCCGTGGACGGTGAAGATTGAAGGTGAGGTGCGCAATCCCAAGACATGGGACATCGACACGCTGCTGAAGCTCGCGCCGCTGGAGGACCGCGTGTACCGCATGCGCTGCGTCGAAGGCTGGTCGATGGTGATTCCCTGGGTGGGGTTTCCCCTGCAAGAGCTCATCCGCCGCGCGGAGCCCACCGGCAATGCGAAGTACGTCGAGTTCGTGAGCCTGCATGATCCCAAACAGATGCCGGGGCAGCGCGCGCGCGTGCTCGACTGGCCGTATGTCGAAGGCCTGCGGCTGGACGAGGCGATGCATCCGCTGACGCTGCTGGCGGCCGGGCTCTACGGCGAGGTGCTGCCGAACCAGAACGGCGCGCCGATCCGGCTGGTGGTGCCGTGGAAATACGGCTTCAAGAGCGCCAAGTCGATCGTCAAAATCCGCTTCGTCGAGAAACAGCCGATCAGTTCCTGGATGGCAGCCATACCCCGGGAATACGGTTTCTATTCCAACGTCAATCCGCAGGTCGACCATCCGCGCTGGAGCCAGGCGAAGGAGCGTCGCATCGGCGAATTCCTCAAGCGCGACACCCTGATGTTCAATGGTTACGGCGACCAGGTTGCCTCTTTGTATCGCGGCATGGACCTGAAAAAATTCTTCTGATGGACATGGTCCTGCGCAAGCCCAAGGTCTGGATTGCCCTGCTGTGCCTGCTGCCGCTGCTGCGCTTGATCGCTCTGGGGCTTGGCGGCGGCCTGGGGGCGAATCCCATCGAGTTCATCACGCGATCGACCGGCACCTGGACGCTGGTCGGGCTGCTGGTGACGCTGTCCGTCACCCCGCTGCGGCGGCTGACGGGGCGTGCCGACCTCCTCCGCTACCGGCGCATGCTGGGACTGTTCGCCTTCTTCTATGCCTGCCTGCATTTCCTTACCTATATCTGGCTGGATCAGTTCTTCGATCCGGCGGCCATCGCCCGGGACATCGTCAAACGTCCCTTCATCACCGTCGGCTTCACCGCCTTTGTCCTACTCATCCCGCTTGCCGCGACCTCGAACCACGCCATGATGCGCCGCCTCGGCCGCCGCTGGCAGTTGCTGCATCGACTGATTTACCTCATCGCCGTGCTGGGGGTCATCCACTACCTGTGGCTGGTGAAGAAGGATCTCACCGACCCCCTGATTTATGGGGGAATACTCGTCCTGCTGCTGGCCGTGCGGTTGCCGTGGGGCGTCGCCTTGCTGCAGACCGCCCGCAATCGCCGGGTACCGGCCAGATCCTGAACCTGGCGCACCCATAAAAAACGGGGGACAAGCCCCCGGCCACGCAATAAAAAAACGGGGGACAAGCCCCCGTTTCAGATTGGGCAGTGCCCGACCTGTTTAAAGCCCGAACGGCTTGATGACCGGTACCGCCGGTGCGGGTGCAGGTGCCGGAGCCGGCGCGGGTTTGGCGACCGGAGCCGCTTTCTTCGCGACAGGCTTTTTGGCGGGAGCCGCTTTCTTCGCTACCGGTTTGGCAGCGGGCTTTTTGGCTGCCGGCTTGGCGGCTGCTTTCTTGGCTACGGGCTTTTTGGCGGCGACTGCCTTTTTAGCCGGAGTGGCCTTTTTGGCTGCCGGCTTGGCGGCTGCTTTCTTGGCTACGGGCTTTTTGGCGGCGACTGCCTTTTTAGCCGGAGCGGCCTTTTT
>Ga0299912_10000565_pt1 | contig 31275 bp, 33 predicted proteins | sample RVTome_2_FD_207667 | JGI IMG/M metagenome (GOLD analysis project Ga0299912, IMG submission 207667) | Soil microbial communities from uranium-contaminated site in the Upper Colorado River Basin, Wyoming, United States - RVT95D214 (version 2) ... | reverse complement strand
CCGTCTCGGTTTGAGCGTCTCCGGGCCTCGTACGACCAGCAGCGAGCGACCGCCCCCGCAGCCGTCCAGACGGCAAAGGCGGGCGCGCGCGCCGAGGAGACGAGCTCCGGAGCCGGCGCGGCAGCGCGCCGGCGGGAGGAGCGAGGCGACGAAGCCTCAACACATCCGGGGACCCCGAACATATCCGGTATAGGACCCCCACTCCCCCAGCCGCTGCTCCACGCCTGCCAACCTTCGCTTGCGCTCAGATGCGTTCGCAGCCGTCTGGTGGGGTCCGTTTCCGGTATGTTTGGGGTGATGTGGTGAGGTGGTCGTACGAGGCCCGGAGACGGGCGGAGGGATATCCCCCTTTGCTAAGCGGCGTTAGCCGCTGGAAAACTGCAAACCGTGCACAGCTCATGTGCACGCCGTTTGCAGTTTTCATCGTACCCGAAGGGTGCGATGGAGCAAAGGGGGATGTTCCCGAAGCCAGTCGGAGGGCGGGCGCGCGCTCTTGGTCTGGGCCGAACGAACGGCGTAGGACGAAGTGGCGACGAGGTGCCAGTGGCACGTCGGAGTCCCGGAGGCCGGAGCCGGGAGCGAGGCGGCGAGCCGGGAAGGCTCGCTCCGGCGGAGCCCCAAGGAAGGGGCGACGCCTCTCCCCTAGCTTCGCCTGTCGAGGGTTCGCTGGCGGCGCCGGCGCCAGCGAAGCTTGGCCCGATTCTCGGGGTGGGCCTGCAGGTGCCGCACGATGGCGAGCTGCTGACGTGCAGCGTAGGCAGCGAGCATCGTGGCAGCGGTCATGAGAGCGCCGACGAGGACGCCGTAGGCGAAGGCGTGCTCGGCGGTCACCGGCACAGCAGCAAGAATTCTAGATTTCTAGAACCGCGCCGCGGCAGGTTTGGGCTCTTGCGCGCTGTTTGGCCCAGGCTGACAGGCGACCTCGAGGCGCTGGCGAAGCAGACACTGGTGAGAAAATGAGCGCCAGGGCGACTCGCGTTGAGCGTCGTGCTGACCCTGGGGCCCACTCCCCCACTACGAGGCCCTGTGACGCGCTCAGATCGCCTCTGCGGGGCGTTTGACCCTCCACTCGACTCCCAGGTCAATCCGTTCGCGCAGGGCGATTCTCTGGACCGTTCCGGCGAAGTAGGCGGCGACCGTGTGCACGGTCTTCCGCCCGGCACGGTCGTCCTCTACTGCGTCTCGAGTGGCCGCGAGGGCCTCGTAGACGCAACGCTTCGGCATCAGGTAGGCCACGCGGCGGTGAAAGCCGAGGGACTTGTGGTCCGCGGTGGGATAATCCCCGTTTCCCGCCATGAGGTGGAGCTGCCGGCCGATCTCCTGGGCCATCCGCTCCCGGCTTTCGAGTTCCTTCGGACTCATCGCCTGGACTCGAGGGTCTCCTTGGAGGGATCCCCTTCCGGATCCCGGCCTGCTCTCCCTAACGTTAGTGACGTTAGGTATTTCAAGTACAACTTCCGTGCGCAGATTTGGCGCCGCAGTACCTACGACATTCTGGCGCTTTGGTGGGGGATAACTCACCAAGGCGCCAAATTGGCGCTCTGGTTCCTCGATGACCAAGGCGTCATTTTGGCGCTCAGGTGTAAGTGGCACATTCTCAGTGCGTTCAGCCGCCTCCTGGAGAAGATCCTCGGCGTCGAGAACGGCCGCCTTGCCCTCGTGTTCAGCGACCAGGGGGACACGGTAGGGGATCTGATAGACATCGACCCCGCGGAGCTTCTTCCCGCGCTCATGGTCGTAGTATCGGGTCGGTTTCCGACGGATGAGCTGCAGGTCCTCGAGCTCCTGTAGATGGCGCTGAACGCTGCGCCGGCTCGAGCCAATGAGCCGGGCAAGCGTCGCCTGCTTGGGCCAGCAGTAGTCCCGCGAGTTCTGCGGGTTCTTGAGGTCGTACCAGCACATGTACCGCAGGTGAAGGTAAAGGGCGAAGGCACCGGTAGAGAGGTGCTGCGACCAAAACCGCATGAAGTACCCCGGCACGCGCAGCTCGACCTCGGGGCGCGTGAGCTTGTCGTAGGAGCCGTCGTGGACACCCTCGAAGCTGGGGTCCTGGCGGCTCGGGGCCTGGTCGTCTGTCGGTCGATCGGGCATCACGTCGCCTAGTGCATTAGTGGGCAGGTAGTTACCACTGTACCAGCACGCTCCGGGCTGTCAAACGAGCGCCCGGCACGCTTTCTAGATTTCGCGAATTCGCACTATCGGACTATCGCGATTCTCCCTTCTGGCGGTTGAGGTACTCAGACAGAGCCTCATTGAGGATCTCGTAGAGCTTCTTCCGCTCGGTCGCTGCGAGCTTCTTGAGCTCGTAGTAGAGGCTTGGGTCAACCTGGACGCCAATCTTCATGAGTCGCGAATCCGCGATTTCGCGATTTCCGGATTTCTCGCCGGCGGCAGAGGAGCCTGGAGCGGGGGAGCGATCTTCGCCCTTCGTGGGGCTTAGGAAGGTGCCCCTACCCCTTGCTGACGGCCTGGGCTTGCTGCTCATGCGCGCGGATCTCCTCGGCTAATTCTCGGTACGCCTGGGCTCCCTGGTGGTCCTGTTGGTACAGCAGGAGGGGCTGGCCGGCGAGGGTCGAATCGGCGAACCGGACGCTGCGCCGGATCACCGTCTTGAACACCTGAGCCTTGAAGGCGGCGCGGATCTCCTGCTCGATCTCTTCGTGGTGCTTCGTGTTCTGGACCATGGTGATGAGGTAGCGGACGCGGAGGTCCGGTCGGTCACCGTCCTCACGGATGGGTTGGACGATTCGGTTGAGAAGCTGGAGCCCCCGGAGCGCGAGCCACTCGGCCTGCACGGGAACGACAGCCAGGTGCGCGGCCGTGACGGCCATGCGCGTAAGGACCCCGAGCGATGGGGGACAGTCCAGAAGGACCAGGTCGTATCTCTGGCCGGTTTCCGCAATGCGCTTCGCGAGCGATCGGTCCCAGCCGGCCTGGAACGCGATCTTGTAGTCGATCTCGATCAGGTCCTGGTGCGACGGCACGAGGTAGACGTTCGGGATCTTCGTCTCCACCGCGGCCTTCGCGAGGGGAAGGCGCTGCTCGGGGTCCAGGACTTCGTAGGCGGTTTTCGCGAAGGCCTCCTCGGGCTTCTCGTAGCCGAGACTGAAGGTAAGTCCGGCGTGCGGGTCGAGGTCTATGAGGAGGACACGGGAGCCGTGGTCGGCGAATGCCGCAGCGAGGTTGAGCGCCGTCGTGCTCTTGCCGACGCCGCCCTTCTGGTTCGTGAGCGCGATGATGAAAGGCTTCATGTCCTTACCGTACAGTGTTTTGCGCCACTCATCAAGAAAGTGCGAATTCTAGATATCACGACTTTACACGTTCTGGCTCACAGGTCCATGTTGCCCTGGGCCCGCCTGGGGTGGGGGACGATGCGGGTCGCGAACGTCACCACCGCCCCGGCCTCCTGCTCGGTCCACGCGCGCCAGCCGCGCCAATCACGGTCGGGCTCCTGGACGCGATCCTCGCGAAGCCAGCGGAGGAGCGTCGTCTTGCCGATCCCGGCCATTTCCGCTACTTCCTTCGTTGAGTAGTGCTTTGCTGCCATCATGAGCACCTGCACGCTGTCTCCTGAGGTAATGCGGCCGTGTCCAACCCGGCCCAGATGTAGCCGAGTATATCCAAGCGGTCAAGGCAAATCCTCGATCGGCTGGGCCGTGGTAGACTGGATCCCAGAGAGCGACCTGGGATCCTGCACCAGAGTGGTGTAATGTGATGCGCATGAACGCGACCCACGATAGCGAGAACAAGCTGGGGGCGGAAGCAGCAGGAGGGAAGACCCAGAGGGTCTCCGTGAGCTTCACCCTTGAGCAGTACGAGTTCCTCTCTCGGCTTGCCGGGCGGAACCGAGTATCGATAGCATGGGTCGTTCGCGATGCCGTCGACAAGCTTGTGGCTGAAGAGATGCCGCTCTTCAGGAAGGGCCGGCCGTGAAGAAGCCACAGCGGGAGCTGACGAAAAGGGTACCTCGCGTTCCGGCGCAGAGTGGGCGCTTTACCGCCCTCGACGCGGATAAGCTGCGTGGCGGTTACTACACCTCCCCTGAACTTGCGAGCTGGCTGTGCGCTTGGGGTGTGCGATCGGCTGGGGACGCGATCCTGGAACCTAGTTGCGGCGATGGCAGCTTCATCGAAGCGGCTGCCGGCCGGCTGCGAGACCTGGGGGCAACTGCTCCAGCGATCTCACGGCAGGTTCGCGGGATCGAGATCAATGCAGCCGAGGCGAAGAAAGCACAAGAACGCCTGGCCGGCGTGGCGCGGTCTCGGACAAGCGCCTCAGTGGAAAACATGGACTTCTTCGAGTGGTGGAGCCAAAGGAACGGCGCACGGTTCGACTGCATCGTGGGGAATCCCCCCTTCATTCGGTACCAAAGTTTCCCGGAGCCATCGAGGACGCGCGCAATGGAGATCATGCGCGCGCTCGGGCTAACGCCGAACAAACTCACGAACATCTGGGTGCCATTTGTGGCAGCTTCGACGGCGTGCCTGCGCGACGGCGGACGCTTGGCGCTGGTCTTGCCGGCGGAGCTCCTCCAGGTGAAGTATGCGTCCCAGCTTCGATCGTTCCTCGTCGACCGATTCGAACGAGTGGACATCGTTGCATGCAATGAACTCTTCTTCGACAATGCGGAACAAGAGGTCGTTCTGCTGCTCGCGGACGGAGCCCTTGCCACGGCATCGGAAAAGAACACATGCCAGGTTGCCCTGACCGAGGCAAAGCGGGTCGAGGAGATCACCGGGCGAGCTCCGGCCGTAGTGCTCGCGAAGGCCTCGCCGAAGCTGGTCCGACACGACAGCGAGAAGTGGCTCAAGTACTTCCTCTCCTCGCGAGAGATTGGGTTCATGCGAGCCCTCCGCGAGAGCGCCCAAGCCGTTCCGCTCTCGGCCCACGCTGAAGTCGATGTAGGGGTCGTAACAGGGAAGAACGCGTTCTTTGTCCTCTCACAAGAGCAGATAGAGGATCACGCGCTGGACGAATACGCGACACGTCTGGTCGGCCGGTCCGCGCAATTGCGCGGCGCAAAACTGACTTCGGCGGAGTGGCAGTCGCTCGCGGGCAGCGGAGAACGAGTGTTTCTGTTCCATGTCCCGACGTCGGTGAACGGGTCATTGTCGGACGCCGGCCGGCGGTATGTTCAGCTCGGCGAAGCGCAGCGGGTTCATCACGGATTCAAGTGTTCCGGCCGATCGCCGTGGTATTCTGTGCCATCGGTCTATGAGCCAGACTGCTTCTTCTTCCGCCAGATATACGACTTCCCGCGGCTCGTTGTGAATTCGGCCGGGGCAACGTCAACGGACACAATCCACCGGCTGCGGTGCAAGGCGTCGGCAACCAAAGTGGCACAGAGCCTATATACGCATTTGACCGCGGCGTCGGCCGAGATAGAGGGCCGGAGCTACGGCGGAGGGGTGCTTGAACTGGAACCGACGGAAGCAGAGCGCCTGCTCATGCCGGCCCAGTTGGGTAACGGCCTCTCGATAACGGAGTGTGACCGGCTCATCCGGGCAGGCAGACTTGACGAGGTTCTGAAAGAGAACGATCGGCTGATACTGCAGGACGGACTCGGTTTGTCGGCCGCCGAGTGCAACATGCTTCGTCGGATTTGGGAGAAGATGCGAAACCGCAGAATGAACCGGCGTCGGATCCCAAACACTCGCGTCGTGATGGCCGGTGGCGAGGGATGAGCCTCCCGGCCTCGAGAGAGGAAGCGCGGGAAAGGGTTCGGACCCTCGTTCAGCGGTTTGCGCGCAACGAGGCGGAGTGCACGCGGTCGGGCACAACGTACAACGAAACCCAGGCCCGGACCGACTTCATCACGCCCCTGTTCGAAGCGCTCGGATGGGATGTCCACAATACGCTCGCGCAGCCGCTCGACCTGCGGGAGGTCTTCGAGGAGGCGACAGTAGAGGTTGATGAGGAGAGGCTCTCGAAGAAGCCGGACTATGAGCTGCGCGTTGCCAGGCAGCGGAAATTCTTCGTAGAGGCGAAGAAGCCGTCCGTTCGCGTCGAGAGGGATCGTCACGCCAGCTTTCAGACGCGGCGCTACGGGTTCTCTGCCAGCCTTCCGGTGTCGGTCCTCACCAACTTCCACACGCTCGTGATCTACGATTGCTGCCCGGTCCCACGTGAACATGAGGAAGCTCACGTAGCTCGAATCGACACCTTCTCGTACCACGAATTCGAGACGCGGTTCGATGAACTCTACGACAAACTCTCCCGAGAAGCCATCTTCTCCGGGAAGTTCGACGAGCGATACGGGGTGGCAGTCACTCACCATGGAGCGCAGCAATTCGACGAGCACTTCCTCAGGCAAGTGCGCTCCTGGCGGGAGCGCCTCGCTCGAGACATCCACAGGAACAAGCCAGATCTGACGGCGCCGGAGTTGAGCTACGCGGTGCAGCTCTTCCTGTCGCGGATCGTGTTTCTTCGGATCTGCGAAGACCGCGAGATCGAGCAATACGAGACCCTGAAGCACCTCGACGGAAACGCCGCGTTCGAGGAGCTCATGGGGATCATCCAGCGAGCGGATCGATTCTACGACTCCGGCCTCTTCCGCCTGCTCGACGACGAGCGGCTCGGCGTGCGCATCAGCAACGACGTCCTTGCAGAAATCATCAGCGAGCTCTACTACCCGCAGAGCCCGTATACCTTCTCCGTGGTCCAGGCGAGCGTGCTCGGGGAGATCTACGAGCTGTTCCTCGGCGAAGTGATCAGCATCAACGCCGCCGGCGACGTGGAGGTCATTCGGCGGCCAGAAGTTCGAGCGAGCGGGGGAGTGGTACCGACGCCGCGCTTCGTAGTGGATGCCATCTTGGAGAGGACGCTCGACCCTGTGCTCGCCGAGAAGACGCCCGAGGAGCTGCAGTCGTTCACGGTTGCCGACATCTGCTGTGGATCCGGGATCTTCCTGCTGGCCGCCTATGAGCGCCTCCTCGACCACCACCTCAACTGGTACATCACGCATGACCGGCGGCAGCATGTCGGTTCGAGGATCTTCGAGGTCACTGGAGGCCAGTGGCGGCTCAGCTTTGAGGAGAAGCGTCGGATTCTCTTGCAGTCAATCCGCGGCGTCGACCTCGATTCGAACGCCGTGGAGGTGACGCGGTTCAGCCTCTTACTCCGGCTGATCGAGGACGAGAGTGGGGAAGGACTGCGGGCCTATGAGCGGCGCCTGCGGACGCCCGTTCTGCCAGATTTGGACGGGGAGATTCGGCACGGAAACAGCCTGGTAGCCCACGAAGAGCTGACACGCTTCGACCGCGATGCGAGTCCGGATCTGATCCGGCGAGTCTGCCCGCTGACCTGGCGGCGTGAATTCCCGGACGAGATGGCTCAGGGTGGGTTCGACGTGATTGTGGGGAATCCGCCCTACATCCGGATCCAAAACATGGTGGCCTTCTCTCCAGAGGAGGTTGCGCTCTACCAGAGCGCCACTTCTCCCTATTCAACGGCGAGGAGCGATAATTTCGACAAGTACGCTCTCTTCATCGAACGGTCTCTGTCTCTTGTCCAGGCGACCGGCCACGTTGGCTTCATTGTGCCGAACAAGTTCATGACGCTAACCGCGGGGCGAGCAGTGCGTCGCCTGCTCTCGGCAGGAAGACACGTTGAGCGAATCGTCCATTTCGGGGCGCAGTGGGTGTTTGGTCCCGGGGCGCAGAACTACACCTGCATTCTGGTCATGAGCCGAGGCGGCGTGGCCGAAGTAGCGCTGGAGCGGGTGTCGGATCTTGCCCGCTGGAAGTACGGGGAGGGTGGCGAAGACACGACGTTCCCCGCGGATCGCTTAGGCGAAGATCCCTGGACCGTGGTTGCCGGCTCGGCGATGGACGTGTTCGACAGGATGCGAGCGCGTTGGACAGCACGGCTTGGAGTTGAGGCTGACATCTTCGTCGGGGTACAGACGAGCGCGGACGACGTATACATCATCGCGCCAGAGCGTGAAGCCGCAGAGACCGTGTCCTTCAGGTGGGATGGAAGAGAGTGGACGCTGGAGCGAGCAATCCTGAGGCCGTTCCTGCACGACACCCCGCTCCATGCGTATGAGCGGCCGACGGCGAACAAGTACATCATCTTCCCGTATCGATTGGCGGGGCGGAGGGCGACGCTCATCCAGCCTGCAGAGATGCGGGCAAGCCATCCTGGGGCTTGGGCGTACCTCCAAGCGCGCCGGCGCGAGCTGGAAGCGAGGAATATCACGGGCGGGGCTGCAGCAGAGCGACAGTTCTACCAGTACGGCCGCTCGCAAAGCCTCACGAAGTTCGACAGCGCGAAGATCATCCTCCCGATCCTGTCCCTGGAGCCTCGATATGCCTTCGATGATCAGAACATCGTTGTGACGGGTGGAGGGAACGGGCCCTTCTACCTGGTGAGGCCGAAAGAGGGAGGCTCGTGCTCTGTGGAGTACCTTCTCGCGGTGCTCTGCCACCCGCTGAGCGAAGCCATGGTTCGGTCCCGGACGAGCGTGTTTGGCGGCGGGTACTACTCGCACGGGAAGCAGTTCATCGAGGGGCTGCCGGTTCCCACGACGACACGAGAGAGACAGCAGGAGATCGAGGAGCTCGTGCAGCGCGCAATTCAGGCGACCACGGAGGCACGCGCGGCCAGGACGCCGGCGGAGCGCCAAGTGCGAGAGCGGGAAGCGGAGGAACTTCGAGTGCGGATTGAGGAGGTTCTGACCGGAGTCCTTGAGCTCACGGAAGAAGAGATCGCCGCAGTCCGGAGCGTCCCGATTCCAGCCTAGATTGCCTCGTGGGGATGAAGGATCAGGGTTGCTGGTTTGCCGGGAGCGGGTCAGCCGAGCGTCGCCAACCATCGCGAATGAGATCGGCCAGGATCTTGTAGGAGACGAACGGGCGCTCGTAGTGCATGAACGCGTAGTAGCGGTACGTTTCGACGAGGCAGTCGTAGTGGCTCCGGAGATCTTCGGGCAGTGAATCTCTTTCAGCGTGAAAGGCGGGAGTGTTTGGCAGGGGATCGTGCGTGAGACCCATAGCGCTCCCTTAATCGGCGTGCCCTTCCATGACGCGAGCGCCGGGCACAAATAGGGACGGCGAAGGTCAAGGACGTCGTCGATCCCGGATGACCCTGATCCAGCCTTCAAGAGCTTCGATGTCCTGCATGAGTTCGCTGGGCTCCGGAAACGGCGCGTTTTCGGCTCCTGACTGATCGTGTCCAGGGAGCCACCGTGAGCACTTCGTCATGCCCGCGTCGAGCGTAGTGCAGTCGGTCTGCGTGATGTCGTGAAGGTACTTTGCCTGCTGAGTTTGGATGTTGCGCCGGTAGCGCTCGACGACACCTCCAAGCAGGACTTCCTCGAGGCCCCGCTCCCATGCTTCTCGAAGAAGGCCGTAGACGAGGCTAGCTTCGCGTTCGTACTGATCGCGCTGAGCGGTTCGATGGAGCTTGTCGGCGGCCTGCCATTTGCTCTTCAAGACACCGATTCTGTCTTTGACCTTCATGGCGACCCAAGGCAGTTCGGGCGACGACACTCCAGCGCCGATGCGCTCGCGGCGGAGGTACTGGTGCCGGTAGGGTGTCTGGACCTCTTCGGCGCATGCAACCAAAGCGACCAGAAACGCGATGTCGTGAGTGAACACGACCACTTGGCGGGCCTTGGCCTCCTCTGCCAGGCGGCGCGCGACGTTTTCGCGCCAGTTGTGATCCAGCGATGACACCGGGTCGTCGAAGAGGATGGCCCCCCGATCGGAGGCCGTGCTCAGCTCCGCGAAGAAGGACGCGATTGAGAGCGTACGCGCCTCGCCCTCGCTCACGACGCGAGGCAGCTCGACACCCGCAGCTCGCTTCAGAACGAGCCTGTGGTACAACGCGCCTCGGGTACCGCCCGTTTCGCGGAGTTCGACCTCCACGTGGCGGAAGCGCAGCTTTTCAAGTTCAGCTTGAAAGCTCTTCGCGAGCCGCGCCGTGACCGCCACCTTCGTCACTTCGCTGCTCTTGCTCGTCACGCCCCGCGTGTTCGTATCGCGCAGGCAGAGCTGGTAGGCGGCGAGCCTCTTCTTCCGTTCGATCTCCTGCAACACGGCGTCGACGCTCTTGCTGAGCGCCTCTCTCGCCTCGAGTTCGGCCAGCTCCATTGTGAGCCTGGCTCGCGCTTCTTGGTCTGTGCTGTCGAGAACCTGGGTGGCGCGACTGCGCAGCGCTTGGGCATGAGACATGATCGGGCTGGCGTCGAACTCGCACGATGGCAGTCCATCAGGGACTGTCCGGCCTTCCTGAAGGGCGCGGAGGACATCGTCGCGCCGCTGTTGGGCTCGGCGGAGGTTGACGGCGAGCGACTCCGCGAGTTCCTCGGCGTCGATGCGAAGTTCCTCGAGCGAGCGATCAATCGTCTCGTCCGTGACCGCCAACGTGTCGAGAGCGCCGTGTGCAGTGCGATACTGCGACGCCGCGCGGTCAAACGCTTGCTGCGCGGCGGATTGGATGAATTCTTCGAACCGCCGAAGTTGAACGGGCGCGTCTCCGCGGAGGTCCTGCTGGCAGAGAACGCACTTGGCCGCATCGCCGGTGAAGGGGAACTCCTCGTGGGAGTACGCCTCCTCGGTGGAAAACTTGCGAGCAGCCTCCCAGAGCGCGCGCCAGCGTTCGGACCCGGTGCTAGAGAGGAGGCCCGGAGGGAACGCGGCATCCCGACCATCCTTCGCCGCCTTCCGCGCCCGTTCGAGGATGCTGCGCCCCTCAAAGAGAACTCTGATGGTCGCGTCTCTGAGTGCGCCGTCGAGTTTCACGATGTGGGCGTGGAGGGCGTCGAGCCGTTGAGCACGGAGGTTGAGCGTCTGCGCGGTCTTCTTGGGATCGTCGGACTGCAGGTCCTTCATCTGCTTTCGAACCTGCTCTAAGCGCAGCCTGTCTTCGTCCAATAGCGTCCCGAGTGCTCTGACGTCTTCCGGCTTGGTCAGGGAGGTGATGTGGGAGAGGAGTTCGTGAACGGCCGTTCCCTCCGGCAGCTCCGGCAGGGCGACGGGGGCCGCGAGCGACGCCTGTTCCTTCTCGAGCGCCCGCCGGAGGTCTTCGCAGGCAATCGAGAGTTTGTCGAAGAGGTCGAGCCCGAGCGGCCGGAACGCAACGTCGGTCTCCTTGCTCAGGTAGACGGCGGCGCAGTGGCTATCGAAGACGCTCACGTTGCCAAGCGGGTGCTGAGCGGGAACGTCTTGGTCATTCCAGGCAAGGGACTGCTCGTTCTCGCCGACCTTGAATCGAATGGTTGCCGACGGGCGACCGGGGGCAGCCCCGGACAGCACGTTGCCAAGGATCTCCTCGGCTCCGCGGGCACGGCACGCCCGCTTGAGCACGCGGGTGTATCCAGATTTTCCCGCGGCGTTACCGCCGTACACGATGGTTAGGGCGGGTCCGAACTCGATCGTCTGCTCCGGTGCGAGAGCGTTGACGCTCGCGTGGTGCGTGATCGCCGTAAGGGTGACGACGCTCTGCCCTGCGTCTTTAGCGGGGATGTGCTCTTCCGCTAGCGGGGTGAACGGTCGTTTGGGGGCGAGCCCGTGGACCGCCTTGCAGAGTTCGAGCAATTCCTCGAGGTCGGCCTCGGAGAGAGGACCTCTGGTCAAGAGACGCCGCAGCGCGTCGCGTTGCCAGGCTGGTCGACCAGAAGACCAGGCGAGGATCTCTGCCAGTATGTTCATTCGGCCATCACGCGGTCGTAGTTCTGCTGTACGTCGTCGATGCTCTCGGTTCCGTAGAGGTCGACGGTCGTCGCAGTGGACGAGTGCCCGAGGATCTTCGCGAGGCTCTCGATCGACCCACCCTTGGACTTCCACGCCCGGGCGAAGCTGTGCCGGAAGAGGTGACAAGTCAACCGCCCGGCGTACTTTGGGTTCGGGTTCTCGACACCGGCCCGGACGCCGGCGTCGGTGACGATCCGGTTGAGCTGGCGGACCGAAACCGCGGTGCCGCGGAGCGAGACAAAGAGGGGACCGGTCCTACGCTTCCCGATGAGGTGGGCCAGGTCGGAGGCAAGCTCGTCGGTGATTGGGAGAACCCGGTCTTTCGATCCCTTGCCCTCGCGGACCTGGAGGCGCCGGCGCTCGAGGTCGACGTCCCGGACGTCGAGGGACCCTAGTTCAGCGCGGCGGATGCCGGTCTGCGCGAAGGTCTTCAGGATGCACCGATCCCGGAAGGATTCGGTGGCGTAGATCACCTTCCGGATCGCGGCCGGATTCAGGTGATATTCGCTGTCCTGGAGCTGGTGCGTGCGCGCCATGTCCTACTTCACGGGTAAAGCGCCGTCGATGACCCTCTAGGTTCTTGGTACCAGCCCGGGAGAGGTCCGTCAAGGCGGGAGATGGCCCACTCTTGGAAAAGTGGGCCATCGCGGGCCCAAGGTGGCCTTGCAGCCGAGGGCACTGGGGGAATGTCGAGGAGTTTTCCGAGGGAATGTCGGTGGGCAATCGGCTATCTTCGCTACCTGGCAACGCTAGTTGCGTTCAGAGGAGGCGCCCGTGCAAGTCGAAGCAGTCGGCATGGTCTGGTACAAGCCCGAGAACTATCAGCGTCTCAAGGCTATGTTTGAAGACGGCCAGAAGCTGCATGCCACATACGAGGAGTGGTTGGCGGCTGCCGAACTCGGGCGATCGACGCTCGAGGAAGGGGGCAAGCGAGTCGTGTGCGTTGACATTGACCCAGATGAGTTCCCGAAGTGGTGCAGGAGCAAAGGGATGCGATTCAATGCCGCAGCACGGAACGCCTTCGCGAATCTGATGGCTTACCGCACCGTCGCCGGCAAGCAGCAGTCGTGACCCGAAGTCCCTCCGACTGAAACTTGCATCGATCTGGATCGGGACCGGGCCTGTTTTGTTCCGAGAGGCTGGGTTCCGGAAGGAAATCCGCCCTCGGACGAGGTGTCCGGGGGCGGGCGGTGTCACCGGCAGAGGTGACAGGCGTGGTGCGGGTTCTGGTCGATGAGAAGTTCGTACGGGCCCCATGGCTCGCCGTCGCCGGCGAGCACGAGGCGGATGAGTTCGGCGGCTCGGGCCCGGTCACACCACCCAAAGGTGATGGTCTCGAGTTGCCGCCCGTCCTCGGCCATGACGGCGTACTCCTGGGCGCTGTCTTCGCCAGTGCTGTCGTTGAGAAAGAGCAGGACCTGGTCGCCGGCGCGGTAGCGGAAGCCGGTGCACAGCGTCCAGGAGTGCTCGGTGAGCAGGCCGGCCAGCTCGTCGAGGTCACTCACGCCCCGGAGGACGTGGACGCGGCTCGGGTAGAGCATTAGCCACCTCCGTCGAACGGGCTCTCGTGGCAGCCGTGGGGTGGGTAGTGCTCCCGGAGGGAGACATAGCCACCCTTGGCCACGATCACATGGTCCAGGACTTCGATTCCAAGGAGCGTCCCAGCCTCGGCCATGCGGCGCGTCAGTCGCAGGTCCTCGGCCGAGGGCTCGGGATTCCCTGAGGGGTGGTTGTGGACCATGATGATGGCCGCCGCTCGACTGGTGATCGCCGGCGCGAACATCTCTCGGGGATGCACGACGGCCGCATTCAGGCCGCCCTTGCAGATGGAGACCTTGCGGATGAGGCGGTGCTTCGAATCCAAGAGCAGGGCCCGGAACACCTCCTGTCGGTAGCCGACCATGCGGATTGAGAGCGCGTAGGCATCCGCTGGCCCAAGCACGTAAAGCCCGGCCGGCTTCGTGTAGGGGGCGGGCGTCTCCGCCACGCGGTACTGAGGCACAATATGACCTCCTTTCGTCAGTAGTCCTCTGGCAGCAGCGCGGTGACGGCGACGGCGTCTTCGATGAACCAGAGATCGGATCCCCCTTGCTCAAGGTTCTCGAAGACCTGAAGGTAGTCGAGGCCGGCGTGCTGGCGGGCTCGGTCTTGCAGCCTGGTGAGAAGTGCGAAGAGAGTCTCTGCACCGAACGTGGCGATGGCACCTCGCGTCGCCACGAACGGCCGCTGAAACGTGAAGTGCGAGTTCTCGTGATCCAGCGGTATCTCCTGCGGCTTGAGCCGGAGGCAGTCTGCGGCGACCGGCCTGGTTGCGGCCATGGTCGAACCCCCTTTGGGCGGATGGAAGGAACAACCTCGGGGTCGATCCCCGAAACCGAGCCCTGAGAAGCCCTCAGGGGCCCGATCTCGAGGCGAGACTGGTTGCTGGAGGTACTCGAACCAGATGAAGTCGGGCCGGAGGACGGCCCGGATGTCGGCGAGGTCCCGCTTGATGAGCGGCATGGTCGTCGAAGTGAGGCCGCACGGTCAGCCTACCAACCTCCGGCGGGAGGTCAATCCGCCGCGTGCGGGCGGCGCAGTGCTTATCGAACATGAACCGCGAATGCGGATCCTCGTAGGGGATCTCCTGCGGCTGCAGGACCAGGTAAGCCGGCACCTCTGGCCGGCGGATCGCGACCATGCGGGTACCTCCTGAAGTGTTGGGAAGGAGCAGAGCGGGGGAGTGGTAGAACGAGGCCTCGGTGTAATCACCTCCTCTCAGGAAAAAAGAAAGGACTGCCCCTCCACGATGAAGGAGCAGTCCTGGCTACTGGTACCGTAGCAAAGCGGGAGAGGGTGTCAAATCAGGTGGGTAGGGGCGAATGGTAGGCGGGTTCTTGGTGGGGCCGAGGAGGAGGGCCAGCAGGGGGCTCATAGAGACTTCGAGTTCGCGTGGCTGAGTTCGCGAAAGGAGTACGGCCTCAGAATCGCGCCCCTGCAAATTCCTCGGGAGACCATGGAAACAAGCCGCTAGAACCCACTTTCAACCCAGCCAGCCACAAGTGCGGCGGGGAGAAGAACATCAAAGGTAGAGTAGGGACACCGGCGCGCCGGTGGCGGCAAGAAGGCCTTCCAGGCGCGCCGCCTGGCTCTTGGGGGTGGCGATAGCGAGGAGGCGCTGGGCGCGGGAGACTGCGACATAGATCTTGCGGGCGTCCTCGGAGCACTCAGTGGGAACGCCGGTCTGGAGGTAGTCGAGAATGCCCTTAGCGGTGGCCGCAGTCATCACCACGCAGACGGCAGGAAACTCCATGCCCTTGACTGAGTGAATGGTCTTGGCCGGCGGATTGGAGGCTGGAGCTACAGCGAGTGCGTTGGCAAGACCCACATTGCGTCGCAGGATCTGATTGATGGACCGGCCACCGTCGAGCAAGTGGGGTTCCAGCAAAGCCTTGGCCCGGACGTGCCAGGCATCTGGGTTGGGGTACGTGGAGGGGGCGTAGCGAAGCTCGCGCACGAGCTTGAGAACCCTTGGTCGCCATGAGCTTGGTTCAATGCCTTCAGCGGCGAGGTACTGATGGTAAGTTTTCGTGTCCATCCGGCCCTCAATGGCAAGGATGACGCGGTGGACTTCTTCGAGCGCCTCCTTGCGGTTGCCCGTTTCAAAGGCGAAGTGGAAGCTGGTCACAGCGTTGGCAAGCCGAAGGGTTAGGTCGAGCGTGCTCGCTTCGTCGGGTTGGCCAATGGCCCTGGCTCCACTCTGCCGTGTAGCGGCAAGCACCGGGCAGCGCACCAGGTCGAAGCCCTCGGCCTCGACGAGCTCACGGAACTTCGCTCCTATAGTGTCCGGCACTCGGCGACCCTGATAGGCCAGAATGTGGACAGGTGTCGTGATCGTGCGGTGCGGCCCAAGCGCGCTATCGGGTCGAACCTTCGGACCTGGCGGCCGCAATGCGACGATGGCCTTACAGATGGGATCGCTGGAACGGAAGTTGTCGCTCAATGACAATCGGTCATTCGGGTCAAATGTCTCGCCGAAGGCAATGAGTTGGTCCGTCACTCCCCCGCGAAACTCGTAGATGGACTGGTGGGGATCGCAAACGACCTTGGTCGCGATGCCCGTACCCCGGAGCCATTGGATGATCTCGAGGTCTGCTGGATTGCAGTCCTGGGCTTCATCGACGATCACTTCGCGGAAGCGCCCGGCCAGGGCGGTCGCGAGTTTCGACGACAAAGCCGCGTCTTTGAGACGGTCCGCCGCTAGCGCGCGAGCATCATCGAAGTCGAGCTCGCCGCGGAGGAGAAAGCGCTGGCGAGCCGAAGCCGCACTTGCCGCGTAGGCCCTTGTAAGGCCAGGGTTCCTGTCCGGATCGAAACTGAGGCGCGTGGCGACTGCAAGTTTGATCTGGCCTGTTGCCCGGTCGAAGCACTCCAGGGGCATCGGCCGGCACTCCCCAGAGGGACGGACTGTCCGCTTCTCCTTATCCGGGATGAGCCGGGGCGAGCTACTGCATCCGGGGATACCGAATGGGGCGACTAGAAACTGCCAAAGGAAACTATCGAAAGTCCCCATGAAGTGCGGAAAAGCGGGTGAAGGTAGCAACCCTTCCTGCTGGAGGCGGCGCCCGAGTTCGGACACGGCAGCATTGGTAAAGGAAAGGAAGGCGACCGCCTTGCCTGCTGTCCTGTCATTGAGCAGTATGCGCGCCCGCTCGACGAGCACCCGGGTCTTGCCTGCGCCCGGGCATGCCGCCACGAAGGCGCAACCGTCGTGTAAGATCACCCGCTCCTGTTCACCGGTCGGGAAGGTGGAGCCGTCGTGTAGGATCGCCCGCACCTGTTCTTCGGCCGGCGTGAAGTGCCTTGAACTCATCGCACCAAGGCCTCAATCGCGGAGGTGATATAGTCGGGCGTCTTGAACGCCCTACCCTCGTCGATCCTCTCCGCAAGAATCTGGGCGAAGTCACCCTTGCGCGTGGCGAGGAAGAGATTCTGGATCGCCAGCGCCTGTGATTCGCCGTCCTCGGCGACCGCTTGGTCCCACTTCGCTTCAAGTTTGGGGTGGAGCTCCAGGTAGACGCCCTTCAGCAGATCGGCGTTGCCCGCCCGGACAAGTTCACTCTCTAGCGAATAGGTGTTGGTGAAGGTGTCGAAGATGTGGTCGGCCCCCAGACCTGCCGCGATGGCGTCGAGTTCTTCCTTGCGCTTCTTGCCCGGAATGGTCTGCCCCCCCTCTAGGTCGCCTGAGTCGCCGTCAGTTATCACGACGACACGGTCAGCGATTCGCACGCCCGAGACGGCCGTGAGCAGCAAGAGAACGTAGGGTTTGAAGTCCACGCCGTCGATCGGCAGAAACACGGCACTGCGGAATAGCCCTAGCGCGTCGGGCCTGTCCTTGAGGACGTGCTTGCGGGCTATCACCGGCAAGAGAAGGGCCTCGGCAATACCCTCGACAAGCACCACGCGCCCGCCGAAGAGCAGCGCCGACTTGGTGACGTCCAGGTAGCGATCCACCTTGCGCCAGTCGACCTCACCGAGGTTGAGAGCGTTGAGAGGCACACTGCGCGTTATCCGGCGAAGCGGCCGGGCGGCTGCTGGCGTCCCGGCCGTGGCCGCGATTGGCGGGGCTGGGGCCGCTGCAGCACTCCCCTTGGTATCGAGGTCGGTGGGGGCCTCGGCGGGGTCCGGTTTAGGCTTAGGGTCTGCCGTGGGCTCTATTTCGGCTTCCGGTTGAACTTGCGGCTGCGGAGGTGGCTCCGGCGGAGGAGGCTCCAGCAGCGCTCTGAAGACCACCAGCTTCTTGCCCTGCACCCAGGCTGACAGATTCGGTGAATGGGTAGCGACCACGATCTGCAGCTCGCCCGCCGGGCCATAATTCTCCGGGTCGGTTCGCTTCGATTTGGCTGCCTGGTCCTCGAGAAAGCCAAGCACGGCCGCCTGCAACTGCGGGTGCAGATGGGCCTCGGGCTCCTCCACAAGGAAGAGCGTCAGGTCCGCGGCATTCACCTTCTCCAGCTCGACGGCAATGGTTGCCATGTAAAGGAGGTTGGCGTAACCATGGCCCGAGTAACGCAGATCCTCCGGCGTGATGCCGTGATCGGCGAGTTTGAAGCGGAGGTCTCGGGCGATATCGATTAGCCTCTCGTCAGTCGCAAAACCCAGCGCGGCGCCCTGCCGGCGTACACCTGCCGTTAAGGCTGTAAGGCCAACCTCGACCGCCTCGTCGACTTTGGTGAGTATTTCGGAGGAGGCGCCGCGCCTCAGGCGGTGTACGAACCCATCCCGATCTTTGTCGTCGAGGAGGAAGTGCTGAAGCAGGGCATAGATGCGGGCGGGATTGCCAGAGGCCAGGGCACGCTTCGCATCCCTGAGCGGCGGCAGATAGACGTGACGCACCCACCGCAGACAACCCGGCTCGGGGACACCCCTCGGGTGGCCGCCCCATACGGACGGTCGAACTGGTGGAGTCCCCCTACTCTCATCGTAGACTAGGCCAATGACGGCACTTTCGAGAGACGAATCTGCTGCTACCGAAAGGAACCGGCCCTGTTGGGCGGGGCACAGACCCGCAAGGGTGCCTTGGAGTTCGAAACAACGGTCGGTGCTTCCGAACCGGATGTCGGCCGCCTCACAATAGAGTTCGCGTTGGCCAGTGAGGGGCATGGTTAGAAGGCGGATGGCGTCGATCGCGTTGCTTTTGCCGCCATTGTTCTCGCCGACGAAGATTGTGAGATCTGGGCAGAGTGGAACTGCCTCCTCGCTGAACGAGCGGAAGTTCTTGAGTTCCAGGGTCTTCAGGTACATTCGCCGCCTCCCCGGTGCAATTGAACTACATAAGGTCTGCTGGTTCCTGGGACAGCGCGCAGAGTGACGCGAACGGAGCTTCCTCGCCGAGGGGCCGCCCTTGCTCACTTCCAGCATGCGCGAGGCATCGACCGGAGTACTTCGCTAGGACTTCGTGCGCTCGATGCAAGAGCATTCGTGCTTCGGGCCACCACAGTATCCGCAGAACCTCTCACTCGTGTTGTACACGATTGCTAGGCGCACGTACTGGGCAAAGCCCTTGGTGAGATGGATCCCACACATGCGGCAATAGTTATGGCCCTGCCCCCTGTAGTTTTCGCAGTAGCTACACGGTTGTCGATTCGCCATGATCCCTCCCTCGCTCCTGGCGTGAGCTGGCCTGGGCTGAGTGCCCAATAGGCTGCAGGAAATCGACCGGTTCGGTGATAGCGTACCGGGGTTTCCCCGAGACAATCAAGGATGTTGGCAGAATCGGACGTCGTATCTGCGGGCTCGCCCGCACCGCCGAGTCAAAGCGGGTGTCAGGGGTGGAATATGGACAAGATCCTTCTTGGTGGGAGGCATGCAGTCGCATAGGGGAGAAGGAGGGACGGGGTGCACGGGCAGCCTGCCAGCCCCTGGAGATGTGTAAGGCCGCCGCGGGGGTCGGCGCGGCGGAACGGGGCGCGTGAGCAAAACAAAAGCCCGGAGGGGGGCTAGCCCCCCTCCGGTGCGTGATGGCCGAGCATGATGACCTGATCGGCGAAGATCCGTGTGCCGGCGGGGCCGCCGGTACGGAGCCGGCCTTCCACGTAGACCTTGCTTCCCTTGCGGACGTACGCGGCGAGGATCTCGGCCAGCTTGCCGTAGGCCTCGACGGCGAAGCGGTCGAGCGACTGCTGGCGCTGGCGCGTCTTCGCGTCGATCCAGACGTGGTTCACCACGAGGTGGAAGCGCGTGCGGAGCGTCTTCTTCGGCCGGAGTTCGCGGACGGGGTCGTCCGCGAGGATGCCGATCAACGAGACTTTGTTGAGGTGCATCGCTGTGGTGGTTAGTTGGCGGAGCTGACGGGGTGGAGCTTGCCGTTCTGGACGGCGGAACCCCGCTCGCCGAAGAGGCGACGGTCTTCCGGCGCGCCCCGGCCTTCGCCGTGGCGGTAGCCGCGTCGGTACGCGGCCCGGACCTCGCTCTCGACAAAGTCGGAGAGCGCTTGCACGACCTCTTCGGTCGTCTGTTGCGGGTCGAGGAGCTGCAGCAGCTCCGCGCGCCGCTTGTCTGCGTAGGGGTTCATGGGAACCTCCTTCGTGGCCGTCCTGATTGGAGACCGTGCCGGGGACGGCTGATCCGGTCGCGGTCGCCGCAGGCATTGGCCACGGGGTGCTGGAGCACCGGGAGGGCACCAGTGGCGCGCGACAGGCCGGCAGCGCCGAGTTCGTGGGCGAGTCGGCTCGTCCACAGCTCGCCGCGACGCCGTGTCCGTCAAGGTGGAGCGCCCCCGGAGGGGCCGACCGACCTTGCACGGATGCTGGAACGCCGTGGTACCCTACGCGACCCCGCGAGCGGTCAGCGTCGAATGGCGAACACGCCCCGGGGTGGGGGAGTGCGGGTGGCGCGCGATGTGCGCCGCCGCTGAAACATTCCGCGATGGGTTAGAATCCGGGAGGTGTCCCAGGTCATCCGGACCCGAGATCGGGGCTCCTGGGGCTTCCTAGAGCGTCACTTTTTCGGAGCTGGCCCCCGGTTGGGTTTCCTCTTCACGGGACGGACGGTGTCGCCGGGTTTGAGCGCCCCCTTCTCCCTGAGTTCGCGGAGGGTCTTCTCGCTGATGACCCAGCCCCACGCGGCGGGGTGCGAGGCCCATACCTTGAAGAAGTTCGACCGGGCCATCACTTCTCCTTCCGGCGGTGCTCGGGTTTGATCGGCGTCGGACGCGGGCGACTGGCTGGGAGATCGCGAGCTAGCGGCCCTGACAGCCGGAGGAAGTCGGCCCGGCGGTCGGCGATCTCCTCCCGGCGCAGACCCGGCGGATCGTAGTACTGCGGCAAGGCCAGCATTAGTTCTGGATCTCGCCGCCGCGCCTCTACGTAGGTCAGGCGCGGTTCGACGACGTCGGCGAGACGGACGAACACGGGCGCGTCCTTACGGACGGCAGCGACGCCATGCTGCCGCGGGAGCGTGGTCAACCGGGACTGATACCGATGGAGAAGCTCGTCGAGCCGCCAGAACTCACGACTCACGACATGATCCTTCGGAGGAGTGGGAAACGTCTGACGGTGACGATGCACCGCGTCTCCCCACACGGTGCCATCCGCGGCGAGCTCTTGGGAGGCCGCGTTTTTCCCGGATCCCTGCTTTGCGCTGTCAGCGTCGAACTGCTCGGCGTCACCGAAGGACGATCCCCGAGAGTCCACGTGGTGACCGCCGATGCTGGAAGTGACGTCCTCAACCTCCAGGACCTCTTGTAGCTGAATGGGCATGACAATCTCGTCCTTCACTTCCATCGGGTCGAGGTGGTGCCACCAGAGATCCTCGGCGAGACGCTCTGCAGACTGCTTTCCAAGACCGCCGAAGACGATCTTGAACTGCGGGATGCTCGAGACGAGCTGCGCGAAGGTGTCGTCGTCCCGGCGTTGGTCGCGCGTTTCTTCCAGGATCCGAACCCCGAGGAGAAGCTTCAGGTTGAACTGGCGCCCGCGAGAGAGGATCTGCTCAAGCGCGGGGCAGACAAACTCCTGCACCTCGTCGACGAAGCAATACGCGGGCGGGGCGACGTCGCCGACCGCCTCCTGCCGGCGGAAGCACGTCTGGATAAGCTGAGAGATCAGCTGAAGACCAAAGAGACGCGCCTCCTCGTTGGCAAGGTTTTCCTCGCGGTCCCACACGCCATCGACCTGCTCCGCCCGAACGCCGGACAGGTTCACGAGAACGAGTTTGCGCTGGTCAAGAAGAGCATCCCAGTCGATGTGGTGGACGGCTCCGCCGAGCATCAGCTGGAGGGCGGGGCTCCAGGCGTAGTCCTCGAGGCGGCGGTGCGCCGCACCAACCTCCCTGAACCACTGCGCGTAGGCCTGCATGGTGTCGGACTTGGCGAGCTTCTGGATCCTCGCAAATGCGTGCTGCATGCGCTCATCGGGAAGGCGTCGGATGAGAGCCGCGCGCCATTCGTCGCCGACGAAGTCTGTCAGATAGGGAGCTTCGGCCATCGTGAGGCCGGACGCGATGAGGCCGTACAGGGTATTCCGGAACCACTCGGCGATGAGGGGATTCTCGTCGCTCGTCCCAGCGCCGATGGCGACCCGAATCGCGTCCCAGGCGGTCTTCGCCTGAAGGTGATGGTTGCGCGGCCAGGGCGCGACGGGGTTGACGCCGCAGATGAGACGGTCCTCGCTGGGGTCGATGAGCACCATGCGGTCTTCGAGTCGCTCTTGGTAGATCCAGCGCTTTAGGAAGTGGTAGGAGTTGCCCATCACGTCGAAGAACACTTGGTGGCTGTCCGTGAAGCGGGCAAGCTCCTGGAACGTACGCCACATGGCGCGCGTCTTGCCGCCCCCGCTCATGCCGAAGTACGCAGCGTGCTGCGAGAGATCGCGCACGGCGATGGCGAACGGCTTGCCCGCGTCGGTCGTGCCGAGTTCTAGCTCGATCGCGGACGGATCGGCCCAACGGTTCTTGATCCGGCGGAGTTCGTCGTGCGGATCGAATAGCGGGCTCATTTCTTGAGCCTCTCGCGCAAGTCCTGAATCTGTCGTTCAAAGATCGCGTCGACCTCTGCCAGGCGATTCTTGCGCTCCTGCTCGGGCAGCCCCGGCATGTCCTGAATGTCGCGACGTATCCCCTGCCACGCTGTGCGCAGGTCCGTCTCGGCGGTCACGGCATCGAAGAGATCGTCGATGCGCGTTTGCATCGCTTCTTCGTTGTACTTCAGTCGGTAGCGCGGTTTAGGCGCTGGCTCCGGACGGTCGCGGAGTTCTTTCGCCAGTTGCAGGACTTCCCACTCGTAGCGGTGGTGCTTCTCGAGGAGAGCGGCGAGATCGGAGACTGAACGGGCCGCGATTCGGCGGTCTCCAGTCAGGTGCTGCTTGGCGAAACGGGCAGTCTCAAGACGGCTCCCATCATCGATCGTGAACGAGGCCGGGTCGAAGAACGCCTCGTCAATCCGTGCTGATTCCAGAGGCGAGAGGTAATGGCCGGCGCGGCGTCGTGCCTCTTCGCGCATGGCGTTTGGCTCGAAGCGCCCCCGCTCCTCCATCTCGATGGCGCGACGAATCACGCTCGCTACGGAAGCGAGCTGCTCGGTTGATGCCTGGCGCTGCTGCTCCATGGCCAGATCGGTGTCCTGGCGTATACCGGTCTGTTCATCGCGATAGTCGTCGCTCTGCAGGTACCTCGCTCGCCAGAAGAGCTGGCGAGCGCTATCCACCGTGCCTGCGAAGACCGCGACGGAGAGCATGGACAACGCATATGTGGAGATGGGATTGCCCGCAAGGTACGGCGGGACGAAGCCGGTCCATACGGCCAGGCACCCTAGCGCGAGGCCGAACCCGACCGCCACGAAGTGGGGAGGGAGGGATGGCCGATTCGGCTTCCCGGATTCCAGCTTCCAAAAGCGGGACCACCAGCTTCTCGAGCCGTCGTACACGAAGGAGGCAACGAAGAGAGCGATGATGGCAAGGTAGTGCCAGAGCGTGAGGCCGGCGAAGAACTGCGTAACCGTCATCGCCGGACTCCTTCAGGGTGTGCGGTCTCCACTTCTCTCCTCGCCTCCTCGTCCATCGCGCTGACGTAGGTTCGCAGAACCGCCGCCGGAGGCTCGATGGACTGGTCGCGCGCGTAGATAGTGACGTCAAGCTCTCCCTTGCCAGTGACGTACCACTCCGGCCAGCGCGCGCGGAGGACGTTCGGACACACGTAGAAGTACCCCGGGCGCGTGACCTCCACGATGCACTGGTCGCGGAGTTCGTGAGGGCCGGCGTGCCCCGGGAGGTCCATGGGCGCCCCTGCGTATACCGCGCCCTGCAGCGCGTAGAGCGAGGCCTTCGGGTCTTGGTTGACCAGCTCGCCTCGGAGGTGGTCCTTCATAGACGCCACAGTGCGGTTGCCCCGGTAGTAAAACGGCTGCTGGTGCCATCCGTACTTGCCCGTCGTTTCAACGAGCCGAGCCCACTCTGTGGAAACTGGCGTGCTCAACTCACGCGCCTCGATGGCGACGACATCGCCGGGCTCAACCCAGAGTGGAACCTCGCCCACGAGAATCCGCTGCCACCAGGAGGCGGAGAGATTGTGATGCCAGGTGAAGGAGATCGGGGTGCCGAAGCGCCCGACGCTCTCAAGCGTCGTACTGCGGAGGCCTGAGTCAGTGGCATAGGGACGAGGTTTGGAGAAGGCGGCAATCCCACAGAAAACTAGCAAGACGAGGAACGTGGCTTTCCGGATCCAGCCAAAGGTCGGGCTGCAGATCCAAAGCCCGAAGAGCCCCAGTGCAAGGACGGTTGCCGGGAGACGGTACGACAGGATGAAAGCAGGGAGCGCCCCGCCGGCGAGAAGATGGACCACGCCGAGTACGAGGGCAGCGACGCCGTATCCGACAAGCCAGCGTAGGTGCGGGCGCACCTTGACACCCCCCACCAATTTGCTATGAATACTGGTTCCTAATCGTTCTTTTCGCACCTTCAATCCTGCCAGACGCGACGACGCTGTTCCAGCGAAATCGTCGCCCCGCGCGACGTACAAGCCTCACGGATCAAGCCTCTTGCGCAGTCTCTGGCCGCCCTCGTGGTGAGGGTAGCCGGATCACCTGCGCGGGAGGTATCGATGGAAGACGAACGCGAGGCTCGACTGTCGGCGTTGGCCGACATTGAAACGCTGCTCGACCGGCGCATTCTCACACTCGGCGGCCGGCCAGGCCGGACGATGACCCTCGACGGGGAGCCCGTCTGCTCTGAGCTAAGGCTCTACCTCGATCTCAAGGGCCGGCTGGCCGAACGTGCGCAGTCGCTTTACGGCGATCGCTAGGCAGGAAGCGACGGCTGGGTATCCCCCGGCCGTCCTTGCTTTGCGAGAGGGTCGGCAAACGCGCATTGCGCGACACAAGGCGAGTGCTCCCCGTCCTCACCCTTATGGGCGTTTCCGACCCCGGGGAGCAAACAACCACGGCAGTTCCAATGGCCGCATCGTGGATGGGTGGCCTTCCAGGCTGAAATCATACGCTGCGGTCCCCCTAATGGTGGAGAATTCCGCCTGGCAGAGCAGCACGAACTTGCGGTACCGAGGCATGAGCCTTTCGGGCAGAAGGGAATACGGGTGCGCCGTCATGACAAACGTGTCGGATATGAACGAAATGTGACGCCTGTACCAGCGCTCTAGGTCGTCTGCAAGCACGCCCGGAAATGCTTCAAACGCCCGCTTCTCCAACTGGTCGGCATCTTCGGCCTGTTGGGCCACCAACAGGAATGCCACGGTTCTCGGCCGCATGTTCTCGGCAAGAAGTTGGATGTAGACGGGATCAGGGCAGGCGTTGCCGATGTCCCGCGAGACATGAAAGCCATCGTCCCGCACTTCGATCAGGGTTTCAGCTGTCACCTCTGGTGAAGAGGGGGCCGCCCGCCGGTGTTTCTGACCCCAGACAGGAGGCCGGAAGACTTCTGCCTTCGTGTATTCGAATGCCACGGGGACAAGCTGCTTTTCTCCCGGCCGAATGACTGGGACGGTCAGTTCCGTGAAGTACTTACCTTCGGCCGTCCAGACACGCCCAGCCCCATTGAGCCCCTGCACTTCGATTGGTCCTCCCCCCATCGGAAACTCGCGGGGCGCCTGCCGTCGCCTCGATGCCACCTGGAGCCATACATTCCTTAGCGGCGCGGCGTTGTCTGGCACATAGAGCACTAGGGGGAGCATGTAGACATAGGTGGTCGCGTGGCGATTGGGAATGCCTACGAACATGACATCCGGGCGGACTTTTCCCTCAAGCGATCTAGGTCCGATCGACGTCAAGATGCCGATTCTTAGCCCAGTTCTTCTGAGCTGTCCCTGCCTTCTTGCGACTGCGATCGCAAGGGCGACAGCCACCACGGCTCCTGCCGTGGATATGACCGCCGTGGCGATTCCCACTGCGGACGGAGTATCCATGGGGGCGCTCCATTCGTGAGGGCTTTGGGTCTGGCTCCACAATCGAGGATCTGGGCCTAGCCACCGTGGCGCGAGTAAGGATCATGAATCAAATAGTGGTGGCCGCGCTTTATAGAAATCGCACTCCGGAAAAATGAACGCGGCGCCAGGCAGTCGCCCAGCGCCGTGAACGTGGCAATATCAAGGATCCTGGGGCCTTGCCCCTGTTGGATCCGGGGGATCGACCACACGAGCCTACACCGTCCGCAATGCCTGGGGCAAGGGCCTTGAAGGGCGCCTGCGCCAAGACAATCAGCCTCTTCCCCGCTGGAGCAATCGATCGCAGTGTTTACAGAGACTCCCCACCCCCATCGCCCCGTATCCCGGCACCCTGTCCTTAAGGTCAATCTTCTGGCCCACAGGGCAGTCGGTGCTTGTGTGGTAGGTCCCCGGGACCTTGATGTCATAGAACGGCTGAGATCTCAACGCGGCAACCTCCTTTCGGGAATTGAGCCCTTGGGGTATTCCTCGGGGAGGCTTCTGCTGGATGTGGCGTGAGCCTAGCTCCGACCCCGCAGGTCATCAAGGCCAAGGTCGCGCGAGAAATGGAAGATCGTGGCGGATTTGCGAAGCCGCCCCGACAGTTGGTGTCCCGAGGAAGGCATCTCGGAATGGGGTGGGTTGACGCCCAGCGCCTGCGGTCCTAGACTCTCCAGCGAAGAGCTGCGCCCTTTAGCAGAACCGCGCACCCTCGCCCCCTCACGCGCCTGCATCGCGTCAAGTTTGCTCCGAATCGCCAATTAGCCCCCTTTGGCACACAGCCAGCCCCGGCCGCCTTCTCGCTCTCCGCGCACCGCAGACCCAGCTGCGTTGCGGATTCTCCGTCTCTCCTCCACGACTGCGCCTTTCTGCTATACCGTGCAGCCCGCCGCGTCTCCCCTCCTCCATGCCCTTGCCCGTCACGCCTGAACAGCGTCTCCCCCGCTACCTCACTCAGCACGAGGTGGCCGCGTTCTTCCATGGCATCACGCGGCTGCGGGACCGCGCGCTCTTTGCCGTCGTCTACCACTATGGCTTCCGCGTGAGCGAGGTCGCGCTCTTACAACGTGGCGATGTGGACCTCGTGCGCCAGCGGCTGATCGTGAAACGCGTCAAAGGCGGCATCTGGACGGAGCGGCCGCTGTTCGCAACCACCGTCGGGCTACTCCGGAGCCACCTGGGGCTCACCTCCGGCGGCGCCGGCGATCCCCTCTTCGGGGGCCAGTGCGGGCCGCTGGGAAAACGCCAAATCCAATCCCTCTTCACGCAGTACCGCGATGCGGCTGGCCTTGCGCGGCACTACACCTGCCACTCACTGCGCCATTCGATCGCGACGCACCTGCTCGATGCCGGCCTGCCCCTCGAGTTCGTCCAGGACCACCTCGGACACCGGAGCATCCGGAGCACGTCGATCTACGCGCGGATCACCGATCGCCACCGGGCGGCGGTGTACGCACGGCTTGCTCGATCCCCGTGGATCGTTCAACCAAATGGAGGGTGAATATGTGGCGAATCGCGCGTCTAGCGCTCCTCACCGGGATCGCGCTGCTGTTCTTGAGCTGCAACGGTGACAACGGAGGCCAGGGGCCCGGCGGAGGCGGCGAAGAGACGGTCCTTAGTAGCGTGAACCGGGACGATTGGACGTTCGACGACAGCTGCTACGGGGGGCCCCTCTGGGAGGATGGGGTGTTTCGGGTCGTGGCCACACCGCTCGATCCGCCCGGTTGCGAAACGGGAGGCAGCTACCTCATCGCGAGGCCGGAGTCGCCCGATGTGCGCCAGTACTCCAGCGTACGTGCTCGGTTCAGCGTAAAGCTCGAGCTGAACTCGCCGGCAAGCGGCGATGGCCAAGCCTACGCCGCTGTGTACATCTCCGCGCGCGAGACTGACGTCGCGCTCACCACGTACTTTGGCTACTGGAGCCTCCGAGACCTTGGCGCCCAGTCCTTCGAAGAGGACTTCGACATCTCGCTCGACAGCGAGGAGTGGGATTGGTGGGGCCATGTGTACCTGGACGTGCAGCTGTCCTGCTACGTGAGGACGGCGGACGGCGCGTGCTTAGACCGCGCAGTGGCCGAGATCCAGGCCTTCCGGATTGTGGGGCAGCGATAGCGCGACAAGCGCCCCCCAACACGAGGCCGGCCTCCGGCCCGAACGGTGGAGGTGGTGCACTTTCTAGATTTCAAGAAATCGCGAGCGGGGACCAGGAGTCACTCGACCTGGCGCGAGCCCTTCGGCTATCCTGGCCCTGGCTGGGCCGGCGGGAGAACATGACTGAGGAACAAAACACCCTTCTCCGCGAGTGGGATAGTGACCTTCGAGTCATCTGCCACGGCCACTACGCCGCCGCTGTGCACGCTGATCGCCGCAGTTACGCCTTGGGGGTCCCGGTGGTGTTGCTTTCTACCGCCGTTGGGACTTCGATCTTCGCGGCCCTGGGAAGGCACCCATTACAGGCGACACAGGTTCTGGTGGGAGTGGCAAGCTTTGGCGCCGCGGCTCTGGCGGCCCTGCAGACGTTCATGAAATACGCGGAACGTGCCGAGAAGCATCGGCTGGCGGGAGCGTTCTTTGGATCGTTGCTGAAGGAGATGGAGCAGCTCCGGGCAGTTCCGCCGGAGAACGATGCCGCATTCAAGCGATGGGGCGACTCCTTCCGGAATAGATGGGACGACGCAAGCAAGCAGAGCCCGACAATCCCGAAGCGGATTTGGGCAGTCCACTATGCGATGCATAAGGCCAACACGGAACGGCAACGCTAGTAGCCGCCAGGAGAGAGTGGCCAGGGCATCTCAAAGTGCCTTAAGGTGTACGGGAGTCCCTCCATGCTGAAGTCGCACGCCACCTCTCCCGCTAGGATCGAGAAATCACGCTGGTAGAAGAGCACGAGCTTGCGATAGCGAGGGAAGAACCGCGGGGGCAGCCATAAGGGGTACGGAGAAAAGACCAACTTCTCGGACAAGACCAGGATACGCCGCCGCCACCACCGCTCCAAATCCCCGGCGATCACGCCCGGGAACGCTGCCATCGCCCGCTCCTCCAACTGACGGGCGTTTTCCGCCTGCTGGGCTACCAAGAGAATCGAAAGGGCCCTAGGGCGTGCGTTTTCGGCGCGGACGTGTATGTAGATGGGATCCGGGCAGGCGCTGCCGATGTCGCGAGTGACGTGGTAACCGTCGTGTTGCAGCTCGACCATGGTCGCGGCGACTATGCGTCCCTTCGTCGCCACGGCTCTCCGACGCCACGGGTTCTCTGCTGGTTTTCGAAAGAGCTCTGCTTTCTCGTACTCAAAACCCACAAGGATCACGCGATTCTCTCCGGGCCGAAGAACCGGGAGTGTCGCCTCTGTGAAAAACTTGCCCTCGACGGTTGAGACTCTCATGTCCCCATCGATCCCCCGCTGCTCTATCGCCCCTCGAGTCTGCAGGAGCTCTCGTGGTGCCTGGCGTCGGGTTGAGGCAACTTGGAGCCAGACGTTCTTTAGCGCCGCAGCGTCATCTGGTACGGAAAGGACCAGGGGCAGCACATAGACATAGGTGCTCTTCTGGCGGTCGGGAACTCCGATGACCAGAATCTCCGGCCGATCTGGCCCCTCAAGGGCCTTCGGCCCTTCGGAAGTCATCAATCCGATGGCAAACCGAGTCTTCTTGAGCTGCCCCTGCCGCTGGGCCACGGCAACCGCGTAGGCGACACCTACCCCGGTTAGTGCCGCCGAGATCACCGCGGCAGCGATTACGACCAGATCCTTCGCTTCCATGCCCCTCCACGGGAATGCAGTGCAGATTCCGCAATGGCACTTCCATCGCCATAACTGGCTTCCCGAGTTGACCCGGCCCCCCAGGCGCTTCGCTACGTTGGTAACGGCAAGAGCCCGCAATCAAGGAAGGCCTATGGTAAATCAGCGGAGCCCCAGTATCGTAGAACGAATGAGGCCTCTAAGTCGCATCCTTCGCGCGGGCCACGCCTTCGATGCCAACACCGGAGAGGTGCACTTTCTAGATTTCGCGAAGATGCAATGTGGCGTTAGCGATTCGGCCCCGCGCAAGGCGGGGCCGGAGATCACACAGCGTGTCGGCGTCGCTCACGCGAGGCCGCCGCTGGACCGGCGGCAGCGTGCACGCATCGGGCCGTTCCCAGGACCCGTCGCGTGACCGCGCCAGTTCCGCTGTTGGCTAAGCGGGGCGGGCGCGATGCCGCGGCGCTGCTCTCGTCATCGTAGCACTGTCGCGCGGAAGTCACGAGCGCGTCAGACCACGAGGCGTCCGTGCTTCCCGTCGAGCGCGGTGAGGATCTCCTTCGTGAAGAACGCCTCAGCGTCGATCGGGACTTCCTGCCGCTGGGGCTGGCCCCGGCGGTCGAGGTACGGCGTCCCGTCCGCCCGCGCGCGCGTGCGTTCGACGAGGAGCTGGTCGAGGGACGTGAACCACATCTCGGTGTCCACCGAGACCAGGGACGTCGCCGGCTCCTTGCAGAGCGCGATCGCCATTTCGCGCAGCCGCTCGGCCGATGGCCGATCGGCGGTGACGAAAACGACGAGGCCACGGGCTGGATTGATGCCCTTCTCGCGCTCAAAGACGTCTCCGACCGCCTCCTCCCCCACCGCGCTCAGGAGGTACCCGTAGGCCCGGAGACGTTCTCGCAATCGGTCATGGTTCTTGTGCGTCCGCTCGATCTCGAAGAAGTACGGCCGATAGAAGCCGAGGTCGTGGTGCGCGATCAGGACCGTGAGGTCCGGCTGCAGCGTGACTTTCTTGCCATCCACTTTGGCGGCAAACTCGTTGAGGACGCGCCGCTCGTTCCCCTCCTTGTCCTGCCAGGTCGTGATGGTCTCAAAGACGCGCCCCTGGCTTGGCGCCCCCAGCTCCCAGAGCGCGTGGACGAGCGAGACGGCGATGGCGTGCTCGTAGTTCACCTTCCGCTTGGCCGCGTTGTAGACCCGCCGGCGCTCGTCCGGCCAGTCCTTCGGCCCGATGACGAGCTGCGCGCCGGCGACGGCCAGGGCGTAGACGTATTGGTTCGATCCCCACTCGGCCGGCCGGTGGAAGCGCTCGACGTAGCCGTACCGCCAGAGACGGGTCAGCTCGTGGCGAACGTGCGACTCCCCCTTCCCCTGCCGCTGGCGTGCCGCGTACACGAGCCCCAAGAGGTCCGGCGTGAGGTACCGGAACTCGTTCAGGATCTCGAGGACACGGATCGCGCTGCCACCGGGCTCCCACGGGGGAAGCTCGGAGCGCTCAGGGCGCCGCTGGCGCGGCGCCATTTGATTCAGGTTGATGAGCTTCGGCATCGCACTTTCTATCTTTCGCGATTTCTAGTTTTCTTGCAAGCCCTGTTTCCCCTCCCGATCAGTGTCGAGCCACGGATGGCTCGACGGGTGGCCGGGTGGGTTTAGATCCCTGCGCCCTGTAGGCGCACCTGGTGCCGGCCAAAGGCCGACCGCTTTTCTTGCGCGCGCCCGCCCGAGACCCAAACCGAGTGACCGAGGCCGAGCCCGCAGGGCGACAGCCGAGGTCTAGGCCTGGGGTGGCGAAGCCAGGGGTCCCCAGGCCGTCTCGGTTTGAGCGTCTCCGGGCCTCGTACGACCAGCAGCGAGCGACCGCCCCCGCAGCCGTCCAGACGGCAAAGGCGGGCGCGCGCGCCGAGGAGACGAGCTCCGGAGCCGGCGCGGCAGCGC
>Ga0299912_10000564_pt1 | contig 31305 bp, 29 predicted proteins | sample RVTome_2_FD_207667 | JGI IMG/M metagenome (GOLD analysis project Ga0299912, IMG submission 207667) | Soil microbial communities from uranium-contaminated site in the Upper Colorado River Basin, Wyoming, United States - RVT95D214 (version 2) ... | reverse complement strand
AAACGAGGTAGGGATCGCTGATTTTAAATTACATATTTGAAATTACTTGACATTTTGGGTTGAAGATATTTGTATTGGTTAAAAAAGGTTGGGTGGAGTAAAAACCGATTTACCGAAATAAAGATTCTTAGCTGTATGACGAGTATTAATAATATGAAAACCGGGGCACTTCTCTTTAACGCTGTTCTTATAATATTGGCTATATCATCTTTTTCTAATATCTTCGCCATATCGCTTGACGAATGTATGGAATGTCATGGCGATAAAGACCTGGTCGGCGAAGATTCGCTTGGCAACGCGCGGCCGTTGTTCGTCGACCAATATGTTTTTGAACGTTCCATTCACGGCCAATTCGAATGTATCGATTGTCATCCCGGAATTACTGAACTGCCGCATGAAGAAAAAGTCGAGACTATAAAATGTTCTTCCTGCCACGAGGAAGTGGCTGAAATCTATAAATGGCATGGCCGGGAACATTTCACGGAATGCGGGGACCTGCCGTGCTGCAGCGATTGCCATGGAACTCACGATATATTTCTATCATCAGAAAAAGAATCGAATGTAAATCCGCAGAATTTACCCAAGACATGTGGCCGCTGCCATGAGAATATTGACCTGATTAGTAAATACAAGATTTTACTGGAAAAGCCGGTAAAGGTTTTCGAAAACAGTATTCATGGCAAAGCCTCATTGGGAGGGCTATATTCCGCCGCAACCTGCAATGATTGCCATTCGACCGAGGGCACAGCGCATAAGATACTCTCGCCGCAAAATCCAAATTCATCGATTAATCATTTTAATGTCCCGAAAACCTGTGGTAAATGTCATAAAGGCATCGAAAACGATTATTGGGAAGGGATTCACGGGCAGCTGGTAATGCGAGGCGAGACCGACGCGCCGATTTGTACCGATTGTCACGGCGAGCACGGAATTTTGGCGCATGATGATCCCCGGTCGCCGGTTAGCCCTACACGGGTAGCCGAGGCCACCTGTTCGCCATGCCATGAATCGGCCCGACTCAACGAAAAATACGATATCCCGACCGGCAGGTTAAAAACCTGGGTCGACAGCTATCACGGCACGAAAAGCAAAGCCGGCGATGTAACGGTCGCTAATTGCGCCTCCTGCCATGGGGCGCATAGAATACTCGATCATAAAGATCCGTCATCGTCTATTTATCCAGGCAATCTGCAAAGCACTTGCGGGCATTGCCATCCAGGTATCTCAATCGCGCTGGCAAATACTCCTATTCACGGTACTCCGGGTATGTCAGGCACGCCAATCGCCAATATCGTAAAAAATATTTACATAATAGCTATTGTACTGATTATCGGAGCAATGGCAATTCACTGGCTCATTGACCTTCGCAAACAAATAAAAAATGTTTTTGAGATGAAACAGCTTAAGCGCATGACTTTTAACGAAGTTTGGCAGCATATGTTTTTGACAGTTACTTTTATTGTATTAGTCATCACCGGCTTTTCTCTTCGGTTTTCCAACGCCGCCTGGGTGAAATTTCTTTTCGGTTGGGAAGGAGGCTTTCCTGTGCGCGGCATTATACATCGGGTAGCGGCGGCGCTATTTATAATAACCGTGATCTGGCACGCTGTATATCTGATCGGCAAGCGCGGCCGGCGATTTGTTGTTGATATGATGCCGGTCAGAAGCGATTTTTCGCAGTTTTTCCAAATGGCATCTTATAATCTCGGCATGTCAAAAGTGTCGCCTCATTTTGGACGATTTGGCTATGTGGAAAAAGCCGAATACTGGGCTTTGGTATGGGGCTCGGTGGTGATGATAATCTCCGGATTTTTCCTCTGGTTCGATAATTTCGCGGTGAAATGGTTCCCAAAAGGTTTTCTCGATGTAATGCTTGTGGTTCATTATTACGAAGCCTGGCTGGCCTCGCTGGCGATTTTAATCTGGCATATGTATTCGGTGGTATTCCGCCCGGGCGTTTATCCGATGAATCCCTCCTGGATTTCCGGGGATATGCCCGAAGAAATGTACAAACATGAACATCCGGAAGATCCCATATTTAAACATAAATCCGATATTGATACGAATCAAACCGAATAAATTTCAACTTTTTATGATTTTTAAAAGCTATATTTATTCCTTATTTTAGAGAGCAGGGCGAATCTTTCCAGAGATTGTGAAAATAAGCAGGAGTCGGCGAATCCTGCTCTATATCTTATCTTCAGATAACGGCTTAATTTCTTTGGTTTCCAAATAAGCGGCCAAAGCCTCATCCATGACATCTTTGATATTTTTCCGCTCCCAATAAGCAAAGGCTTTGATTTTAGCAAGGTTAACCTCCCGAACGATAAGCGTAGCCCGAATCCAACCTGGTTTTAAGCCGGCGTGAGTGGTATCCGTATCGCTTTGGGCTTTGTTATTTACCAGTTTGATTTTTTGCGAAACTCGTTGTTTTGAATGTATACTGTGTATACTTTTTATTTTAACTTCATCACCGCTTTTTACCCAGAAAAATAATTCCGAATCCGGTTTGGTATTTTTTATCATATCCACAATCCTTTATTTTCGCGTCAATATCCTTTTACGATTATGAATGATTCTAATGTATACAATACCAATTATCTGATTATCAAATTGTATACACCGATAATATTTCATGCGGTAATAATGAGACATGATCTTATACTTGTCAAGTTAAATAATTTGAGAGCAAAAGTATATTTATCTGCTTAATAATAATTTTTTGTATAGTTTACATATTATACACGTTTTTATGCCTGATTATAAATGATATTTTCTAAATACAATCTTTAAAATAGTAGTTTTATTGATTTATTGTAATATCATCGATTATACCGACTATTATTGACCTAAGCGGCGCTTGAGGATCATCGACTACTTGACGGGCCGAATTGCCCTCATCGATAACCAGCACAGTCTCGCCAACTCCGGCGCCGACGGAATCTATGGCGATTAGATAATCATCTATTTTTATACCAGGCGGCGCGATTTTATCCACAATTAACAGTTTCCGCTTGTCATAAAAAGGATGATTTATGGTCGAATAAATGGTGCCGCAAACTTTGCCTATTATCACTTGTTTTCCTTGCCTTGAATATCCACCCCATCGACTATGCCGATAATAGCGTGGTCTACCGGCACGAAAGGTACGGGCATAGCCAAGGCCGCCTCGCGGCTGGCTTCATAGTAAATTAGCTCATTTGGTCCGGCCATAGCTGTAGCATCGGCGGCCACTAAAGGTTTGCCTTTGGGTTTCTGATATTTATCCAAAGGCTGGACAATCAGCAATTTAACTCCCTCAAGACCAGTGTACTTGACACTGGCAACGACCGTTCCGACTACTTTGCCCATAAGCACTGATTAGTCCTTAATATTTTTAAAGTTTCCTAAATCAAAAAAGCGGCTGGCCTGATTAATTTCGGCGGCCATTTGACTATCTATTCTCGGTATGACTGTCGTATGAACCGTAATATTTCTATCTTTAATACGATTGGAGCCGAGTTCTATAGCCGCCTGAACATCCTCGACTTTGCCGCCAAAAAGCGTGAAAGAATTACCGCCCAGTCCATCAGCCAAACGAATTTCCAATATGGTAACCTTGGCGCCCTTAACCGCCGCGTCGGCTGCATCAATATTGGAAGCTACAGTGGAGGTTTCCATGACTGCCAGCGCCTCGAATCGCGTTGGGATTTTCATCCCGAGTATGGCATCATGCACCTGATCGTGAATATCCGGCAGGATAACTTTATCGACTACAGATTCGGGGCGAATACCAAGGCCTTCACGGAATGATTCTTCAACCGGAGCGACATCACCGCCGATTAATACGAGATATTTTCCAGGATGAACCGTCCCCGCTTTCAGCATCGCCAGTGAAGCCTTTTTCATCATGGCATCACCGGCGGTGATACCGGCGGCGATACTGTTAAACTCGATCAGGGCAATAGCGGGATATCGCTTAAAGCCGTTTTTGGATTTTATTTTATCTGCGATTTGCATTGGTTATACTATCCTGAAATGATCTACCAGCACACACCGTCTTTCGCGCGAAAACGATCTCGGCCGGGTTAGACCCTCACCGGTGGGAGAGGCGATTGAAAATGAGCAATGGCCCTCGCCGCCAAAACCCAAACCCGCGTAATTAGGTCCGTTCTTGACGAAAATCGAACAATCTATTTCACGAGCCATCCGCGATAGATGAGTGATATTAGTTGAATGCATCGAGGCGGTGTGCCGGAAACCCCGTTCGCTCCATTTGGCCAGGTCGATCCCCTCGTCGGCGGATTTAACTTTAACTAGCGGCATCACCGGCATCATTTGCTCCGTTATGACCAGCGGATGGTTTTTATCGACTTCCATGACCGCCAATCGAATGTTATCATCTACATTCATACCGATTCGCGACAGGATTTGCGAAGCGTTTTTACCGATAAATGACTTATTCACAACGGCCGGCTGGCCGGGGCCGAATGTCTTTTCGAATATCACACGTTCGATCTGAGCCGATTGAGATGAATTAAGAATTACTGCTCCATTATCAGCCATCACCCGCATGAGATCCAAAGCGATATGTTCGACAGCGAAAATGGTTTTCTCATCGACACAAATGATATTGTTATCCAACGATGCCCCGTTGACGATATCGCGGCCGGCCTTGGCGATATCGGCTGTCTCATCAACAACCGCTGGAGGATTGCCCGGTCCGGCGCATATAGCCCGCTTACCGCTTTTCATGGCCGCTTCGACAACCGCTTCGCCGCCGGTTACCACCAGCAGCCTTATTCCGGGATGTTTCATCAGTTCTTGGGCAGTCTGAATAGTCGGTTCCAGTACGGCGGTAATCAGGTTTGCCGGTCCGCCGGCCGATATGATCGCCTTATTTAGAAGGGTGATATTATAAATCGAGACATTTTTCGCGCCCGGATGGACATTGAACACGACGCTGTTGCCGGCCGCCACCATGCCGATTGTATTGCAGATAATTGTCGAAGTCGGATTGGTAATAGGCGTGATCGCCCCGATTACCCCATATGGAGCAAGTTCAAATAATGACAAACCCCTGTCGCCGGTACGCGCGGTCGGATATAAGTCTTCGGTTCCGGGAGTTTTTTCAGCTACCAGGCGGTTTTTCTTGATTTTGTCTTCAACCCGCCCTAAGCCCGTTTCCGAATGAGCCATTTCAGACAATGTCTTGGAATTATCGAGCATCGATTTGCGGATAGCCGCGATAATCTCATCACGCTTGGCTAATGGCAGTTTGTTTAAGTCGCTTTGAGCGATAGTGGCGGCCTGGACAGCCGAATTTATATCCGGAAATATTCCTTCATTCATAGCTGCAAATCGCTTAGCCGACGCGGCCGATGGCGCGTTTTTCGTATCCGGCAGGTATTGAACGATGCGCCGGGCAATCGCTTCTATTTGGTCATCACTCAGGTTTGCCATATTTTCTCTGCGTAATGTAAAGGAAATATCGACTGTTAATAGCCTAAATTTCCGCTACATCAGGTTCGGTTGTATTCTTACGGTATTTCGTTTCGCCCCCAACTTCCCAGGTGTCAACGATAGCCATCACCACGGCGTCGCAGGGACGTTTATCGGTCGCGACTGTTTGGCGGGCCGATGAGCCGGTGGCATACAATACTATCTCGCCGATTCCCGCGCCGACCGCATCGGCAGCCACGACAATACTACTGCCTTCTTTGCCATCAATATCAATTTGCCGAAGCAGCAAAAACTTCAGCCCTTCCAGGCTTTGTTCTTTACGGGTAGAAACAACCGTTCCTAAGACCTTTGCCAATAACATTGGATTTCTTTCATCTTCCTTTCAGTTAATAGCGAATGAAATTTTAAGAATCGCCTATCTCTTAAAGAGCATAGGAGCCAGTAACTGAAAACCGGTTCTATTTCTTCTTGGGCTGGGCTTCTTCGATTTCTTCGTATCCCTCGCCGCGACCCAGCGGAATTATCATGTCAACATTAGAATGCGGGCGAGCAATAATGTGCATAGCCACGATTTCGCCAACTTTCGAAGCGCCGGCATGGCCGGCTTCACAAGCCGCTTTAACCGCCGCGACATCGCCGCGAATAATCGCGGTTACATAGCCGCCGCCGGTTTTCTCGTAGCTGACCAATTCGACTTTGGCGGCCTTAACCATCGCGTCCGCCGCTTCTACCATCGCCGGAAAGCTCCGGCATTCAATCATCCCTAACGCGTCTGCCATAGGAGCAACCTCCATAAAATATTTAAATTATTCATATTCAATCAGCTCATGTCAATACTTGATTGCCATTCTCCTTATTTTGTTTTATCTCTGCCCGTAATACTTTCTATCGCCTTTAGAGCGGCGCGGTAGCCGACATCTATATCGCGTTCCTCACCGCCTAAATATACTCTGCCAAAAGAGCCGAAAGCGCGGACTTCAAGGATATTGATATTGGCCGCTTTTTCCGCCTCGTTGGCCGCCAGCGCGGCGTAGGGCGCCGGTTCGATTTCCATAACATACAGCGTTTGGCCGGCGATTATCATATTGCCATGGCGCATCCGGTTTATGAGTTGCGTCTGGTGATCGTCCAAGTGGCGGATTACCTGGCTTGACAGTACCCGTGGTTTCCAGCGGTCCTGCTCGGTTAATTCCAGCGCGTCGAGGATTGCTTTTCCAGCCTGGCGAATATCAGCTTGAGATTCGGAGTGAATTTCCAGAAGGCCGAAAAGCCTTTCCACGATCTGCATACCGGGAGTGACATGCGTTGATTTCAAAGCGATATCGGTAATCCGGTTTATTTCGATACCCGGTGAAATTTCCACATAAAGCGAGGCCATACCCGCGATAGGTAAAAATCCTTGGGCAACAGTGCCTAAAAACGCGGCGTACTGGGGCTGGATACTATCTAAAAATACATATGTTCGTAAATCGGGCAAGGTCGCCTCCTTGTATCATTATTTAGTAACTAGTTTACTCATTCAGTTGGAGACCGTAATTTGTTTAGCCTCCTGGCTGATTTTAACTCCGGCGGAAGCCCCCAGCCGCGTGGCTCCGGCTTCGATCATTTTCCTGGCATCGGCGAAACTCCGTATGCCGCCGGCGGCCTTAACACCCATACGGGTACCTTTGACAGCTTCGCTCATCAACATGACATCATGTACAGTCGCTCCGCCGGGCCCGTAGCCGGTAGATGTTTTCACGAAATCAGCGCCCGCTTTTTTGGCCAGTTGACAGGCACGGATTTTTTCCTCATCAGTGAGCATAGCCGCCTCGATAATAACTTTCGAATGCGCGCTGCCATCCCGGCAAGCATCCGTGACCGCCCTTATATCCCGCAGGACCAATTCATCATTGCTGTCTTTCAAAGCCCCAATATTAATCACCATGTCTATTTCCCTGGCGCCATCTCTTATTGCCTGACGTGTTTCCATGCCTTTAATTTCCGGCGAGGTAGCGCCAAAGGGAAAACCGACCACCGAGCATACATTTACCGATGTTCCCCTGAGCAATTGCGAGCTGAGTTTGACATTACACGGGTTAACACAAACGGAAGCGAAATTATAGGTCTTGGCTTCCTCGCACAGCTTTTTGATATCAGCTGAGTTGGCTTGCGGGTTTAGCAAGGTGTGGTCGATATATTTAGCCACGTCGGATGGTACATCTTTGCCATCTGGAGTGTAGCCGATTCTGCCGGCGCCGGCATCGATTATCTTTTTAACTGATTCAGGATCGAGACTGGTGGAATGACCGTAATTGATAATAACAGTATTGCCGTTGGTACAGACAATATTGTTATCGACCGTTTGGCAGCTGCCGCCGGTTAATGATTGGATCCTGTCAGCGATTTTGCGCAAATCTTCAGAGGAAATATCTCCAACATTTTCGGTCGTACACGATGGACCGGGTAATTGCGGCGGGTTGCCTTTTTCGATATCGGTTATCATAGCCACGCGCTTTTTATGACGGTCGACCGTGCATTCCGCTTTCAGCCAGGTATCGACAATTTGCTTGGCCAGTTCGAAACCGATTAGGCCCGCGCCCAGAGTCAGTACATTGGCGTCATTGTGTTCCCGGCTATTCCTGGCGGATGACAGGTCGTAGCATAAAGCCGCCCTGACACCTTGAACCTTGTTGGCAGTCATACACGAACCTATGCCGGCGCCATCGATTACTATGCCGCGTTGGCATTTCCCGTCGCTGACCTGCTTGGCCACGGCATAAGCGTATTGGGGATAATCAACGGATTCTGTAGAATGGGTACCACAATCTTCTACTGGAATATTCTTTTCCGTAAGGTATTTTATTAGCTTTTCTTTAAGTTCAAACCCGCCATGATCGGCGCCGATAGCGATCTTCATTCTTTTTTCCTGAGTCTATACACTGCTCTGAAAATACCAATATATATAACTCAGTAATTATATTCAACGCTTTGGCTTGCGTCAAGCAAGATTTTGGCTAACCCACCCGGCAATTGATAAATCATATTTGGACGTGACGAGCTATAAGAATTAACTTTTGTCTGTGATTTAGTGCAATAATACTTAGATTATGCAATAAAACCCTTGAAAAATCGAGTCGCATTTTGTAGTTTTCCGGTATAGGGTTAAATATCCGAATAGCTATAGGAAAGCCGGCCGGATATTTTGAAAGTTCATCAGATCGGAGATAAACGAAATGAATAATGAAAGTTATCAGGTTAAAAAATTTAGCAAAGCCGAAATATTACTGGCGATTCTTGCCCTTGGTTCTATTTGTGGTCTGATAGAGGTCGTTTTTAGCGGTCTTTTAAGCAAAATGGGATTTCCTTATCGATCAGCGTTGCTGGTAGGACTTGGTTTCGGAGTTATTGGCTTTGGCTACGCGATTTTCAGAAAACCGCTTCTGGCGGTCTGGATTGGTCTGGTTGCTATATTTTGCAAGCAACTGGGAGTTCTAATCTTAAACGTATCAGTCATGTGCAAGATGAATTCTTGCGTGGCGGTCTTTCTGGAATATGCAGCTTTGGCTATAATAGCTATAACTTTAATGAGCAAAATGACAGAAAAAATCAGCGCGCGGCTGATAACCGGTGGGGCCGCGGCTCTAATTGGGGCTGGTGCATTTTATTTTATCGGTATGCGGGTCGCCCCTTGTAATTATTTGCTGTCTTTCAATCATGCCGGCGGCCTTGTTGATTTCATGGTTGCCGAGGGTTTGGTCTGGGCCGGGTTTTCAATCGTGCTTTTCCCTCTGGGCTGGTTAGCCGGTGAGAAAGCCTCCGGTAAAATCGGCAATATTATATTCAGCAAACCTCGCTTATTTTACGCGGAAACCGCTTTGACCACGATTTTCTGTGTGGCAATTTGCGCGATAGCAGTGGCTAATGGATTTTAGATCTAAACATTAAATATTATGGTCAATCCAAGCCCGGAAATTATAATTATAACCGGGTCTGTCAATTCAGGCAAATCGCAGTTGTTGGAAAAATTAGCCGATCAAGAAAGGAAAAACGGCGCTTTAGTTTCAGGAATTATCGCGCAGGCAGTGTTCGAACGGGGCTTTAAAGCAGGATTTGACGTGCTTAATGTTTCTACCGGAAAAATCAGGCTCCTGGCCAGAATCAGCAAAACTCAGGATGAATTATTTTGCGCCGGTAAATATAGTTTTTCTGAAGCTGGCTTTATTTTTGCCAAACAAGCGATTCTTGATTTTCATAAAGGCGGCGCGGTATTTCTCGATGAGATCGGACCGCTTGAACTTGAGGGTCGAGGCTATGCCGATTGCCTAAGGACTTTACTTGGTTCAGATATCGCCAGGCTATATCTGGCGGTTCGAAACAGCTGTCTGCCGGCAGTTGTGGAAGATTATCTGGATAAGCGGAATTACCGCATCATCAAAATCGATAAGCAGGTGGAAAGCGGGTAGGGATGGATATTTTTAACGAGATAGTCGAGAATAAAACTGCCGGTAAACCATTTGTATTAGCAACGATAGTTAAAACATCCGGCTCAACTCCGCGCGCCGCCGGTGCCAGGATGCTTGTACATCCTGATAGTACTATTTCAGGCACAATAGGCGGCGGCAATCTCGAACATCTGGTGATGAGGGAATGCCTCGCTATGTTTGAACATGAGCAGCAATATCTTTTAAAAACATATCAGCTCAGCGAATCCGGCCCCGACGCTACAGGCATGTACTGCGGGGGAGAGGCCGAAGTATTCATGGAGCTATTTTCTTCGGTGGAAAAGCTGGTTATTTTTGGCGGCGGACATGTCGGGCGTGCACTGGCGAATGTTGCCGGCGGTATGAATTTCAGGATAACGGTTGTCGATGACCGCCCTGAAGTATTAACCAACTTTAAATCACCTGTTGAAACGATTCTAACCAATGAAAGCTTCAGCGAAAATTTCCCGCGCCTCGATAAAAACAGCTATATCGTGATAGTCACGCATGGGCATAAAGGCGATAAAGAAGTGCTGGCAAAAGTTATAAAACACGACTGTGCTTATATCGGGATGATTGGCTCAGCTAAAAAAATCGCTAAAACATACGCGGATTTGGTCAAAATCGGTATCGAAGAATCATTGCTTAAAAAAGTTCACGCTCCTATAGGTCTGGATATTGGGGCGGAAGGCCCGTATGAAATCGCTGTAGCAATTGCGGCCGAATTGATAGCCAGTCAAAGAAAAAACGTAAAAGACGAATCAAAATAGTCTTCATAGACTCAATCCCTGTTTGCTATCTCCCAAGGTATTTGGGCATAAAACGCGGCGCAGCGATAGAGATCATCAATCGCTACATATTCGTTAGGGGCGTGAGCCAGTTTTTCCATGCCTGGGCCATACCCGAAGGTTGGAATATTGAACATGCCCATAGTTGCTACGCCGTTAGTCGAAAAAGTCCATTTGTCTACGACCGGTTTGGTGTTGAACAATGATTGATAACCGATTATCGCGCTTTTAAGGAAAGGATGATCTTCGGCTAATATCCAGGCCGGAAAGGTCTTGGGCGTGGGATAGACTAATCCCCGCCAGGTCGGATTATCGAAATTAGGTATTTTCACCGAGGCTTTAGCCGCTTTAATTTCCGGCAATGACTTAAGTTCGGCAATAGCTTGTTCTGGTGATTCGCCCCAGGTCAACCGTCTATCAATATAGACCGCCGCCATGTCGGCCACCGCGCACAGGGATGGTGAACTGGAACGCACGCGGGAGGCGGTCAGCGTACCTTTGCCCAGAAATGGATCGGTTGGTAAGCGGTCATTTAGTTTTTGCAGGGCGCCGATAATGGGAGCGATTTTATAGATAGCGTTATCGCCTCTCTCCGGCGCCGAACCATGACAGGAAAGACCGGCGGTGAATATTTCGATTTCCATCCGGCCGCGTTGACCGCGATTGATTTTGCCGTCGGTTGGTTCAGTCAATATCACGAGATCCGGCCGCAGTTTGTTTTCTTTGATAATATATTGCCAGCAAAGACCATCGCAATCTTCTTCATACACCGAACCAATGAAGTACAAGGTAAATGGCAACTGAGTGTTCAATTCGGACAAGATTTTCAATGCGGTCAACATTGAAGCCATACCCGCCTTTTGATCGGAAGTGCCACGGCCAAAAACCTTGTTATCTTTAATTTCGCCGGAGAACGGCTCAAATTTCCATAAGTCTCTTTGGCCTATATCCACGGTATCAATATGAGCGTCAAAAGCGATAACCGGCCCGATACCGCCCAGGCGGGCGATAATGTTGCCGAACTTATCAATCTGAACATCTTCCGCGCCGCAATTTTTAAATTCCTGCTCCAGAAAGCGGACGACTTTTTCTTCATCTCCCGACATCGAGGGTATTTTAATGAGTTTGGATAATGTCTCCGCGGCAAAGCCGCGATACTTTTCCGCTTTTTGCAAAATTAGCGATATATCTGGCTTTTTCATTCTATAATTTCCCAATCAGGTTGATATTTATCGAGTTCGTCTATGGTCCGTTTATCCATCGGGTGAGACCGCTCGGGTACCTCAAAATGCTTCTTAACACCGCACAGAGGGGTGGAGAAATATCTCTGGCCGGTATCGTTAATCATGGTTACGATTCTTTTAAGTTCGGGATGTTTTCGAATCAACTTAAATGCCGCCGCGACATTCGAACCCGATGAAATACCGCAAAAAATCCCCTCTTTTGAAGCTAACAGGCGCGCCATTTCTACCGCTTCTGCGGTGCTCGTGGTGATAATCCCGTTTAACAATGACACATCGAGATCCAAAGGTACAAAACCGTCGCCGATACCCTCGATTCCATGCGGTCCCCATTCCCGTTTGGAAAGAAGCGGGCATTCGGCCGGTTCGATAGCATACAGCAGAACGTTTTCATCTCGCTCCCGTATATATTTACCTACTCCGGAGATAGTACCCCCGGTGCCCTGAGTGGCTATAAATGCGTCGAACCTCCCGTTTGTTTGTTCCCAAATTTCCGGGCCCGTGGTCAAGTAATGCGCTTCAACATTATCGGGGTTGTCGAACTGGGCCGGCACCCAATACTTATCGGGATTTTGGCTGCGTATCTCAGCTACTTTTTCCAAAGCCAAATCGACATCGCTTTCGCCGCCCGGCGTGTAAACCATCTTGGACCCATAAGCGATATCCAGCAGTTTTCTTTCCTCGGACATACCCACCGGCATGACGATAATACAGGGATAGCCTTTGGCCGCCGCTACAAACGAGCAGCTTATGCCGGCGTTGCCGGTTGAACATTCCAGCACGGTCATGCCCGGCTTGAGTTCGCCGCGCTTTTCAGCCAGGTTGAACATGTTTAAATATATGCGGTCTTTTAAACTTCCCGACGGCGAGAAATATTCCAGCTTGCCCAGGATTTCACACTTTATGCCCATTTCGGCAGGAACTTTCTGGAGGCGAATTAGAGGGGTACGTCCGATCGTATCGAAAATACTGTCAACGATGTTTTTACTGCTATCCCATTTTATTGCCATTGTTTCTCCTTCACATCTATTCTTTCAAAAGTTGATTGATTTCATTTTCCACGGAATTAATATCCGGTTTAACAATTTTTGTATCTATTCGGATGTTTTTAAGGGCCGTATCGATATCTTTCAAGCCATGGCCGGTGATTAGCAGGACGACTTTTTCCTTTGAATTAATTGATTTCATATCGCCAAGCTTAAGCAATCCGGCCAGCGAGGCCGACGCCGCCGGTTCGGCAAAGACACCTCCCTTTGCTGCTAAAGGCTTCTGCGCTTGCAAGATTTCATCATCACTGACCGAGATCATCGCCCCATCGGTATTGCGGACCGCTCTTAGAGCCTTGACGCCATCCCGAGGATAGCCAACCGAGATAGAATCTGCGATAGTATTAATTATTTGTATGGGCTTGATCTCACTGTTATTATCGAAAGCCCTGACTAACGGATTTGCTCCTTCCGCCTGAATGCCATATAGTCTGGGCATATGGTCGATAAGTCCTAGCTTTTCAAGATCGCTGAATCCTTTATAAAGGCCGCTTATTATGCAGCCATCGCCGACCGGACAGATAACTACGTCAGGCGCTTGACCTAGGTCTCTGGCAATTTCCAGTGCCGCCGTCTTTTTGCCTTCGCCGGTGAATGGATTAACGGCCGTGTTGCGGTTATACCAACCGAATTTTTTACAAGCCAACTGACATAAATCAAAAGCGCGATCATAATCACAATCCAATTTTAAAACTTTAGCTTCATGGATCAAAAGTTGAACCAGTTTTGGTTTGGGTATTGTTCTCGGAACGAATAATACCGCTTTCAGAGCGACTGAGGCCGCCAAAGTAGCCAGCGATGAAGCGGCGTTGCCGGTCGAGGCGGCGGCAATTATTGAGGCCCCCGCTTCCTTTGCCATCGCCAAAGCTATGGCCGAAGCCCTGTCTTTAAATGATGCTGATGGATTCCGGCCATCGTCTTTTAGCCACAGATTAGTCAAACCGGTCAAGCGGGAAAGGCCGGGAGATTGAAACATCGGAGTATCTCCGACTAATAAAGGGGGTAGATTGGTCAAATTAGCTATTGGCAAAATCGGCAAAAAAGCTTCGAACACCGGTCTGTTACCCAAAGATGCTAATTTATTGGGAAATACCCCTTTGATTTCGTCCAAAGGATATATGACATCGAGCGTGCCCTTAAACGGCCCGCACCGGGAACAGGTTAGAATTATCGGGTCAGACCGGTATTCCTGAGAACAGGTCACGCATTTTAATATATATTTCAAGCTTGCTCCCACAGGCTTTGTGCTGACAATCTGGCTTTAGTTAATAGTTCATCATAATCGAAATGAATAAATTCGCCATTCCGCAAAATCCTTTTGCCATCGATCCAGACAGAATCCGCGTGCTGATTGTATAATCCGTAAAGATAATGCCCCCAGATATTATCTTTATTTAATGGTGTCGGGGGGTTGTATCGCCACAGAACCATATCGGCGGGATAGCCTACCGCAATTTTGCCAACTTGGTGGCCGGTCAATCTATGGAAAATTTTCGGATTGTTATCGAGCAGTAAATCCGATAGAAGTCCAAATCCAAAATCCGGTTGGCCGCTTGTATGACGGGAGATATATAGCGCCGATTTGGCTTCGCCGATAATATCCGAACCGATCCCATCAGTTCCGATACCTATATTGATTCCCTCATAATTCCACCACTTCGGAAAGCCGACAGCGTTATTCTGATTGGACCGGGGGCATAGAGCCAGGTTCGTATCTGTTTGATGCAGAATCTTAATTTCATCTTCGCTTAAGTGTACCCCGTGAATAGCCAGGCTTTTGTTTCCAAGCAGCTCCAATTTGGCCAAGCGTTCGACTATTCTCATCTTATGCTTAGTCTGACAATCGTCTTGATCGGATTTATCCTCAGCCAGATGGAAATGATAACCGGCCTCAAAATCGCCGGTTGCTTCTCTAATTCGCTTCAGGCTGGCATCCGAAAGAGTCATTGAGGCGTGTAAACCGGTCATAGCTTGAAGATGGCTCTCTTTGGAGATAGCCGACCATTTTTTTAAGGCGGTTACAGTTTCTTTGATGCCAGCTTTAAAAGCTTCCTTGCCGGCTCTATCGGAAAGCTCGAAGCACAGCGATCCTTTTATGCCAATCAGACCAAATGCCTCAGCTACCGTATCCAGCGAACCGGTAATAGCGCCGTAACTGGCGTGATGATCGATAACCGCTGTTACCCCCGACAATACAGATTCAGCCAAGCCTACAATAGCAGAATAGTAAATATCTTCTATCCGCAACGCCTTATCCAATTTCCACCAGATTCTGTCCAGCACTTGCGGGAAATTCTCCGGCGATGCTCCGCCCGGATTCCAGCCTCGGGCTAATGATGAATAGAGGTGATGGTGGATATTAACCAGGCCCGGCGTCAGAAGTCCATCGCCCAAATCAATTGCCATAGCTTCAGGATTGGCTTTTTTTAGCTTATTGATTTGTCCGATCTCCAGAATGTCGCCGTTGTCCATCAGAATACCGCCAGATTCCAGAATCGGGTTAGTGTCGGTATTGGTGAATATTATTGGACCTGTAAGAATTTTCTTCGCCATATTATTTACAAAATAGATCGACTCGCTGAAACGCTTTAACATCGATTAGGCCATAATCGGTTAATTTCAATTCGGGGATTACAGGCAAAGCCAGGAAACTTAATGTCATCACCGGTTCCGCCAGTTTGGAGCCGAGGCCGTGAATAGCATGCGAAAGCTTGCCGACATCATTCGCCACTTCTTTCATGGGTCTATCCGACATTAACCCGGCAATCGGTAATTTGACATCCGCTAATATTTCGCCATCTGCGACCGCCACCATGCCGCCGCCGATTTTATTAATATGAATTACAGCTTTTAAAATATCGGCATCATCTTTGCCAGCGACTATAATATTATGCGAATCATGCGCTATGGAAGTTGCCACCGCTCCCTTTTTGAGTCCAAGTCCCTGAACCAGCCCCTTGCCAATTCTTCCAGACGCCGAATGGCGCTCCAGCACGAATAGCTTCAAAATATCTCGCCCAACATCGGCTACCACCTCGCGGCCGTTTAGTTTTGGTTTCAGTATTTTATGATTAGTGATAATTTGATTGGGAATTATGCCGATCACGCGGCAACGGCCCTTTTGCGCCGGAATATGGAACTCATCGCCTTCCAGCCATTTTATGTTGACTGTGCTTCTGATAACCGGACGGGGGTGAGGAACTTCCTCATAAATGGCTTCGCCGTTTTTGCCGACAAGCACACCACTTTTAAACACTTCGGTTACTTTCATCTGCTTGAGATTATTGAAAACGACCAAATCAGCCAGTAGGCCGGGGGCGATAGCGCCGATATCCTTCAAACCGAAATACTCGGCGGCATTTAAGGTAGCCAATTGGATTGCGGTAACCGGATCAAGGCCGAGCTTTATGGCTTTTCGGATAACGCCGTCTATATGGCCATATTTTAGAATATCTGATGGATTATGATCATCGGTGACAAACATGAAGCGGCTTTTGTTTCTCTGATTAACCAACGGCAGAAGGCTTTCGAGATTTTTAGCGGCGGAACCTTCGCGAATCATGACATACATACCAAGCCTTAGTTTTTCCTGAGCCTCTGCCAACGTTGTCGATTCGTGATCGGAGGCGATCCCTGTCGATATATAGCCGGCCAGATCCTTGCCTCTGACACCCGGTGCGTGCCCGTCGATTCTTTTACCCTCGCTAATGGCGATTTTTTCAATCATATCATCATCGCCGTTGAGCACACCGGGGTAGTTCATGACCTCACCGAGTCCAACCACCCATTTTTCCGTGAAAAATGGGAATATATCGAAAGCTCTCATCGATGATCCGGAGGTCTCAAGATCGGTCGCGGGTACGCAGGATGGCAAAGTGAAAAAGACGTTGAGTGGGTTGTATTTTGATGATTCAAGCATAAACCGTATACCGTCGTAACCCAGCACATTGGTTATTTCGTGAGGGTCGGTTATCACAGAGGTGTTTCCCCGGGGTACAATTACGCGCGCCAATTCGGAGATAATCACCAGCGATGATTCCAGATGGAAATGGCCGTCGATAAAACCAGGCGCGATATATTTGCCTTTCAGATCAATTTTATTGGCGGCTTTGTAGCGCGGTCCGACTCCGGCGATTCTATTCTGGTATATCGCGACATTCCCTTCCAGTATTTCACCGGAATATACATTTACGATTTTAGCGTTTTCCAGGCTGAGATCGGCCGGTTTGCGCCCTGATGCTACCTCGACCAGATCTTTAATCGATCTGGTTGATCTTCTGGCGAAAGGATTTGATGGCATTTAATACGTCCTTAATAAATTCAAAATATTGTTTACTTTACTATTCGCATTTGCAGGCATTCATCCACCGGTTGAACCAGCAAACACAAGCCGCAGCCGACACATTTCTCAATTGATATTTCCGGCAGACGGTTTTGGTAATCCCACGAGATCGCCCGATGCCCGCCGTCCCGGCAGGCGACATAACATCTCCCGCAGCCGATGCATCTTTCTTTGTTCACGAAACTTCTAACTTTTTCTCTGGGCAACTCATCGTGAGTGGCTAAATTAGGCAGAGCTTTGCCGACTAATTCGGTCACCGATGAGAAATTTTTCGCGATTAGATAATTATCCAATCCTGATGTTAAATCCTCGATTATTCCAAATCCATAGAGCATAACCGCCGTGCAGATTTGAATATTGCTTGCCCCGACGGCTAATACCTCAACCGCGTCCCGCCAATCCGATATGCCGCCATTACCCGAAATCACAAATCCCGGTTGATGGCGAGCTATTTCGGCTATTGTACGTAGCGTTATTGGCTTAATAGCCGGACCCGTCAAGCCTGAATATGTTGAGCGTCCGCCAACATTTGGAATTGGCGTCAGCGAATTTATATCGATCCCCATAAGCGCCGGAATTGAATTTGAAGCGGTTACTCCATCACAGCCTGATCTTTCTATAGCTTTGGTAATCGTGACTATGTCAGTCACTTGCGGAGTGATCTTTATCAGCACCGGCAGATCGCCCGCGGCTTCTTTGACCCAGCCGGCAACCTTTTCGGTCGCGGATACACTCTGAGCCAGCATCTTGCCTGGATCCTCACCGACATTTCCCTGAGGGCAGGAAAAACTGCATTCGATTAGATCAACGCCGGCATCTTTGAGCCGCTTAACCAATGTTTGCCAACCCGCTTTGGAATCGGACATGATAGAAGCCGCGATCATTTTATGAGGAAATTCAGATTTTAAGATAGAAACTCTTTTAGATACTTCCTCGATATGGTACGTGCTGATTAAATCGATATTGCCCATGCCAAGTAATTTTTCGCCGCCACGAAAAGCGCTCATCATCGGATAGGCGAGATCGACTCGTGTGGTTTCCAGTGAAGTGGTTTTCAGCATCAGGCCTGCCCAGCCGGCGTTAAGGCCATCTCTGGCAATATCGAGTTCATCGGTAGATGGCGCCGCCGAGAGGATAAACGGGTTTTCCAAAGGGATACCCAGAAATTTTGATTTTAAGCGCGGAGATGTTAGTATCATGATAGCTTATCTTTCAAATATTTTTGGATTGATAATGCCGCCAATTTGCCATCCCTGACCGATTCAACGATTGTCCCTTCACCTCTGGCCCAGTCGCCGCCGGTAAATATGCCCGCAACCGAGGTCGATAGATCATCGTTTATGGTGATTTCTTTCTTATATTCCGAGGTCAAGCCAATGGCTGTAATTGCAATATCCGCCGGCATCACACATTCGGTACCTGGAATAGGTTCCGGAATTCTTCGCCCGGATGAATCGCTCTCATCTGTAAGCCGCATCCTGATACATTTTATGGCGTTGAGTTTGCCTGATTTGGCTACAAATTCAAGAGGTGATGTAAGAAAATCGATTATCACGCCGCGGCTTTGCGCTTCATCCAGTTCGGATCGCCAGATTTTCATCTCTTTGGGGCCGCGTCTATAGAGAAGTCGTACTTCTTTGGCGCCTTCATTCATGGCCAGAGCCGCCACATCGAGCGATACGTTGCCGCCGCCGATAATAACGATTTTTTTTGATTGAATAGATCTCAACTTCCCTGATCGGGCATCTTCCAGAAAACGCAAGGCCGTTGTCACCTCGTGCAAATCTTCGCCGGGGATATTTGTTTGCCTGTTTTTCGCTAAACCCGTGGCTATAAAAACGGCATCAAAATCTTTCAAGAGTTTTTCTGGATTGTCAATTCTTGAATTTGTAACAATTTTAACACCAGGTTGATTAATATACTGCAGATCAAAATTAATTATTTCATCAGCCAACCTGAAATTCGGGATGCTGCCGGCTGGAACGCCTCCGGGATGTTCGGACTGCTCATAAATGACAACTTTAATTCCGGCTTCCGCTAGCCTGGAAGCGCAAGTTAGACCGGCCGGGCCTGAACCTATTACAGCGACTCGGCCCTTAGTTCGCGTTTCAGTATTTGAGGATGTAATCTCGAAATTAGTCGCGTAGCCGTGCAATTCCCGGATTTTAATCGGTTCATCTATTTTGCCTCGGGTACAATGGCTTTGACAGAAAATTTCCTCCGGGCAGATTGTACCGCAGATAGCCGCTATCGGGTTAGCCTGGCGGATTATTTTGGCGGCGTGTCTAACATTGCCGCTATTTATTGATCGGATGAAGTCCGGAATTGGAATTGAGGCCGGACAGGATTTTTGGCAGGGTGAATCAAAGCAAGCCAAACATCTGGCTGCCTCCAGGCGGGCCGCGATATCGCCAAGTCCGGGAATTAGACTAATTTTTTTAAAGATACTATTCGACATGCTATTTTTGCCCATTGCCAAAATCAAATTTTACTATAGGGATAGAATATAAATAACAGAAGCGAAATTGCAAAGAGAATCCAACTCCCAACGGTCAACTCCCCGGTTCTGCCGGAAAATACTTTGAAGACGGGATAAAGCACGAAGCCGGCGGTCATCCCGATCCCCAGATTATAGGTGAAGCTCATTAAAGCTATCGTTGCGGCCGCTGGTATCAATTCCGTGTAGTCGTCAAACTGGATACCTTTTATCGGTGATAACATCAGAAAGCCAACCACAACCAGTGCGGCTCCATAGGCGCAGGCCGGAATTGAAACAAAAAGCGGAGCAAAGAACAAACACAGTAAAAACATGACGGTTGTGACCAGCGCGGAGAAACCGCTTTTCGCGCCGGCTTCTATGCCGGCGGCTGATTCGATGAAAGTGCCGGTGGTGGATGTCCCCGCCAGCGCGCCGGCTACGGTCGCTATCGCGTCGGCCATCATCGGCTTTTCAATTTCGGGCAAGTTATTATTTTCATCCAAAAGGCCGGCCCGGGATGACACGCCGATCAGTGTTCCCATCGTATCCACGAAATCCAAAATAAACAGGACCAGGATTACCGGCAAGAATTCAAACGAGAACGCCCCCGCGATATCGAGTTTAAATAATATTGGCGCTATGGATGGCGGTGCTGAAATTATGCTCGATGGCCAGTCCGCGAGGTTAAACGCGTACGCAAGTATCGCGGTTAGAAACAGCCCGATTAAAATCGCGCCGGGTATTTTCCTTATGATAAGAATGGAAATCAAGACGATGCAAAATATAGCCAGCAGCGGCCCGGTTGATGATAGCTGACCGATTTTAACCGGCGCGTCCGCCACGCCCAATTGAATTAAGCCGGTTACATTTAAGCCGATAAACATGATAAAAAATCCGATACCGGCCGCGAAACTCCGCTTGAGACTGTCAGGAATTGCTTTGGTAATCCAGCTGCGGATTTTTAACGCGGTTATTAGAACGAAAATAACTCCACCGATAAAAACCGCTCCTATCGCGGTTTGCCAACTATAGCCCATGCCCAGGCAGACTGTATAAGCAATAAAAGCGTTTTCTCCCATATATGGCGCTATCGCGAACGGGCGTTTGGCGTATAACGCCATCATCAAAGTTCCGATAGCAGCGGCTATAATTGTGGCAGTTACCGAGGCATCCTTTGGGATTCCCGCGCTGGCCAGTATAGCGGGATTAACTATTATGATGTAAGCCATCGCGAAAAACGTCGTGATACCGCCGATAAGCTCATTTTTGTAATTTGTGCCGAGTTTTTCGAATTCAAAATATTTTCTCATAATAATCCCCCTCAATGCTTTGCCGGAATAAATTTCGCCAGATCCGCATCGGTTATAACCGAGGCTGCTTTCTTGACCGCGTCTATTATCTGTATATAGCCGGTGCAACGGCAGAGATTACCGGCCAAGGCGGTTTTGATTTCGTCGTCACAAGGCTTCCTATTTTTTAACAGCAAAGCAATTACCGACATAATCATGCCCGGCGAACAGAACCCACAGTGCACGGCATCGCTTTCGATAAATGCCTCCTGCACCGGATGAAGCTTGCTTGCACCCTTTGGGGCAACCCCCTCGATTGTCCAGATTTCAGCGCTATCTATTTGCGCGGCCATGACCAGGCATGAATTAACCGCCCGGCCATCGATAATAACCGTGCAAGCCCCACATTCGCCGATTTCACAGCCGCATTTCGTGCCGTAATAACCCAGTCCATCGCGAAGGAAATCCAGCAAAGTCATATTTAGCGGCGCGTCTTTTTCATATGATATTCCGTTTAGGCGAAACTTGACTGCCGTTACTTCCGATTGTAGGTTGGCTTCAATCCGGTTCATTATTAGCTTGTCCTGTTGGTTGAGGTTTCAATCAAGGCTCTTTTCATCAGCCCGGCCAGTACCGGCTGTTTATAGGGTGTTGACCATCTGTGACCGCTATATTTTATCATCAATTCAGCCGCGAAATTGCCCGCCTCCTCGAATAACTCGGCTGATACAGGCTGACCTATCAGCATGTTTTCCACCTCAAGCAATCGGGATGGCGCCGGGAATATCGATCCGCCGGCGATTTGTACGTTTTTTATTGTTTGGTTATCATCCTGGCATAATGACACCGCGATAGACATTCTGGATATATTGACTGCCTGACGGCGACCTACTTTTACATAAGAGAAATTTGAATTCTTCGGCGCATTTTTGCAAATAAAAGAATTTAATAGTTCATCCGGTTGTAAGAGCGTTGAATATGGCGCGGTAATGAAATCAGCCAGCTTGATTTGTCTTTCGCCTTTTTTGGATTTCAGTAGCACTTCAGCATCATAAATTAATAACGCCGGGGCAGTATCGGCGCAGGGGGAAGCGTTAGCAATATTACCGCCGACCGTGCCGCGATTTCTAATCTGCAATGATCCTACCAAACCCGCGGCTTTGCCTAATACCGGCAAGAATTCCTTAATAATCGGATCTGAAGATAACCTGGCGTGCGTAACCGCCGCTCCGATCTCGATCTGATCGCCGGTATTTTTTATGAAATTTAATCCCAATTGACTGATGTCCAGCAGTTTTATAGGCTTGCTATGATGTAACTGCAAGATCAGATCGGTGCCGCCGGCAATCGGCGAGTAATCACCCTTTGCCATTAATTCAACTGCCTGCGGAAGCGTTATAGGCCGAATATATGTCGCAATGTTTATCATTAACTTTTGCTCTTAGCTCTCACGGACCCTCGCGAATCTTTACGGTTAAGACTTCTTCCCAGTAAAATCCGTTCAAGTGTTAATGGCAAATCCCGTATTCTAATGCCTATAGCGTTGGCTACGGCGTTGGCAATCGCCGGCGCCGCAATCTCACAGGCAGGCTCACCCAGTGATTTAGCTCCGTATGGACCTAGCGCATCGATATTTTCTATGAACATCGTCTCAACGGGGGGCATATCGCAAGCGGTTGTGAGCAAGTACTCATCGAAATTATTAAACCGGGGCTTGCCATCATCCTCGGCGTAATCTTCGAACAAGGCGTAGCCCATGCCCATAGCTACACCGCCATACACCTGACCCTTAGCGCCGTTTAAATTTATGACTCGGCCAAGATCATGCGAACTGATAAAATTCGTTACCTTGACCTGCCCTGTGACGCAATCTACTTCAACCTCTGCCAGATTCGCGCCATACACATAGGTATAATAAGCGTCCCCCTGCCCGTTTTCCTCATCCCAGGTAGTCGGCGGTGATTTATACCAGCCATGAGCGAACATGGAGATACCTTTGCGAAAGCAAGTCTCGGCCAATCTATTGAATGCGATTTCTTTGTTATTCCCGGTAATTTTATCAAAAGCCATGGCCATGTTATTTTTTAATATTATTGATGATTCAGTACAGCCCATTATTTCCGCGGCAACCGGCTTGATTCTTTGCAGAAGTTTGCGGCAGCCTATAAGGGCGGCGTTGCCCGCCATGAAAGTTGTCCTCGAAGCTACCGTTGGACCTGAATCAGGCGCGAGCGATGTATCAGCATTTAGAAATCTTATTCTATCTGTTGTAACTCCCAATTCCTCCGCAACGATCAGCGATATCGTGGTTGCAGATCCCTGCCCCATATCGACCAGGCCGGTAGTAACGATAACAGAACCATCTGTTTGAATTGAAATAATCACACCGGCTGCGTCCGTACCCTCGGCGCCTAGCGAAATACCCCGGTAGCTGCAGGATATTCCGATCCCTTTTTTTATTGAATATTTTGGATTCTGGTTCCGGTTTGCCTGCCATTTTTTAATAAACCCGCCTTTTTTCGTGACATTTACCAATGCCTGCTTAATTCCGACTTTGTGCGTTAATGTCTGTCCGGTGGCCGTTACAGAGCCGTCCTGTAAAAGATTTTTTAGGCGAAGCTCCAGAGGATCAAGCTTTAGCTCCTCAGCTAGCTCATCCATCGATGATTCGATCGCGAAACAGATTTGCGGGGAGCCGAATCCTCTCATCGCGCCCGTATAACAATTGTTTGTGTAGGCGGCGTAAACATCGGTATTGACGTTTGGCACCAAATAAGGTCCGGTAGCATGCACCACGGATCGCCAGGTTACAAACGGCGACATGGCCGCGTAAGGTCCGGCATCGGCATAGATCGTTATCTCCATTGCTTGTAATTTACCATCTTTAGTAGCCCCGATTTTATATTCCATCTGATAAGGATGACGCTTATAAGATTCGCGCATCGAATTTTCACGGCTGTTCACCATCTTGACCGGCCGACCGGTCGCTAATGCTAATAGCGCGGCTCGGCTGCAAAGCGCGCCCATAACCTCATCCTTGCCGCCAAATGAACCGCCCAGGGTTGCTTGTTCAATTCGCACGCGATTTAAAGGCATTCCTGTAACTCTGGCAACCGCCCGCCTTATAGTGTATAAATTTTGCACCGATCCTATTAAAGATACTCCGCCGTTTTCACCCGGTATAGCCTGGACCACCTCTGGTTCGATATAGCTGTGGGCGATTTTAGCCGTAGTGTAATTTCGCTTCAGAATAATATCTGAGTTTTTGAAACCGTCGGCGATATCGCCTTTTCTCACTTTGTGATGCGCGCAAAGGTTACCTTCCGGATAGACTGCTTCTGAACCCTTTGCCAGCGCCGCTTTAGGATCAGTTATCACAGGGAGAGGCTTATATTTCACTGTAATTAACTCGGCTGCTTGTTGCGCTATCGCTAATGTATCGGCGGCTATTAAAGCAACCGCGTCGCCGATATAGCGAACTCTATCCGAACAAAGCACTCTTTGATTAGGAATAACCGACCCAAATGATTTTTCTCCGGGGATATCTTTTTGCGTGAGAACAGCTTGGACGCCCGGCAAGTTTTTCGCTTTATTGATATCAATCGACAGAATCTCGGCGTGAGGATAATCCGCATGCTTGACACAGCCATAGAGCTGATGCTGCAAATTATAATCGGCACCGTATCTGGCTTGGCCGGTGACCTTATCTCGGGCATCGACTCTGGTAACACTGGTTCCGATAACCTTTAATTTATCTTCGCTTTTCATTAATTTCGATCTGGCTCAACCTAATATTTGCTGGAGTCCCCGTTTTAAAAGCACGCCGATCATTTCTTTTCTATACACCGCCAGAGAACGGATATCATCTATTGGCCGGGCGTCGCTTTTAATTATCTCAGCCGCTTCCAATATGATTGCTTCGTCTAATTGCTTGCCAAGCAAAAACTCTTCCGTGCGAACGGCCCGGATAACTGTCGGCGCTACCGCTCCCAAGGCGATTCTTATTTTATCTATCTTATTCCTGCTAATCGAAATATTGGCCGCCACCGATACTTTGCTAATTGCCAGCGCCTGACGGGTCGCCAATCTTAGAAAAAACCCATACGGCCAGGATTTTTTAAAGCTTATAGATGTAATTAGCTCATTAGGTTTAATAACCGTTGATCCCGGCCCCTTGAAAAACTCTTCAACGGAAATGGTTCTTTTGCTTTTTAGCGATGATAATTCCAGTTTCGCGCCCAAAACATACAGGGGCGGGATTAGATCGCCCGCCGGGGAACCGTTGGCGATATTGCCGCCGATAGTTGCCCGATTCCTAATTTGAACCGAGCCCGCCACCGAAGCCGCTTGAACCAGCTGAGGGGCGTGCTTGCACAACAGTGGAGATTTTATTATTTCAGAGAAAGTAACCAGGGGGCCTATCTTGATCTCATCTTTCCCGGCCGCTATTTTGTGAAGCGGCTGTACCCGATCAAGCACCAGAAGTTTTGGCCAAGGGCGATCATACAGGTCATGAAGCCTGACTAGTAAATCGGTGCCGCCGGCAATAGCTATTACGTCTTTTTTGCCAATCGCGGTCAGAGCGTCTTTCAATGTCGACGGGTTAATTGTCTCGGTATCTGTCATACTTGCTTTTTCTTATCGCTTTTTTGTTTAGCTGTATATTCTACGGCTTCGAATATTTTTTCATAGCCGGTACAGCGGCAGAGATTGCCTGATAGAGCCTTTCTAATCTCCGGCCGGCTTGGATTTGGATATTTATCCAATAGTGCCACCGATGACATAATTAAGCCGGGCGAACAAAAACCGCACTGTACCGCTCCGGTTTCGGTAAAAGCTTTTTGAACCGGGTGAAGTTTGTCACCATCGGACAAGCCTTCAATAGTGATAATTTCCCGGCCAATTGCTTGCGAAGCCAGCATCAGACACGAGCAGACCGGCTCCCCGTCTAATAAAATAGTGCAGGCGCCGCATTCGCCTTTGCCGCAACCCTCTTTGGTGCCGACGAGGTTGAGCCTCTCTCGCAATAGATCGATTAGCCGCTCATTGCCCGGCGCGTTTATGCTTATATCTTTCCCGTTTAATTTGAAATCTATTCTCATAATTTCCTCAATGCCAGCCAAACTTTTTCCGGCGTAATCGGTAGGTCCTTAATACGCACTCCAACAGCGTTGTAAACCGCGTTAGCCACGGCCGGCGCTATCCCCATCAGGGGTTGTTCGCCGAAACCCTTGGCGCCGTGCGGCCCGTCCGGATAGGGATCTTCGACAATTAGCGGAACGATTTCCGGCTGGTCATCGGCGGTGGGGATTATATATGTCGAAAATTCCGAATTTCTAATCGCGCCGTTAGCGTCTACTGTCATGTCTTCCATCAACGCGAAACCAAGCCCCTGTAACACTCCACCTTCAATTTGTCCTTCAACCAATGTTGGATTAATCGCCTTGCCCACATCGTGCGCTGACCAGATTTTAAGTACTTTCACTTCACCCGTATCTCTATCAACTTTTGCTTTAACCAGATTCGTCGCCCAGGCGTAAGTCACATAGGCATCGCCCATACCGGTTTCATCATTAAAGCTCGTGGGCGGCGAAACATGCCAGCCTTCAGCCGATAATGGTTTTCTGTTAGAAGAGCAGGATTTGATGACATCCAATAACGGGATTGTTTTCGCGCCAACCGTAACCACGCCGTTATCGATACCGATTTCGGCTACCGGGCAATTCAACATCTCGGAAATTTCGCTGTTCAAGGTATTCCTGATTTTAATGCAGGCATCTCTAAGCGCGTTGCCCGACATCGTTGTTGACCGGGAAGCTACAGTCGGCCCGGAATCAGGCACGCGGCTCGTGTCCGTCGGCATCATACTTACCCATTCGAAAGGTACTCCAAGTTCATCCGCGACGATTTGTGATAGAACGGTAGTCATACCCTGCCCCATCTCGGTAGTGCCCACGCTGAATATTACTGAACCGTCCGCGTGTATTATAACCCTGGAGCCGGTTCGAGCCAGATGTTTGCCGCCGGCCCCAAGCCCAACACCGTAATAGACCGTGGAAAAACCATAGCCGATATTATCATCATTTTGGAACCTAGGCGTCCAACCGGAAACTTGAATAACCTTATCTAATGTCTGTTCCAGGCCGACGCTATTTTGAAGCTTATGGCCCGTGATAGTCTCATCGCCAACCCGCAGAATGTTGCGTCTGCGGAATTCCACGGGATCTAAGCCCAACTTTTCGGCCAGCTGGTCCATCTGCGACTCGGCGGCGAATAAAATCTGAGGCGAACCGAAACCTCGAAAGGCGCCGCAAGGAACGGTATTTGTAGCCACCGCGTAGCTGTCAACTTTGACATTACGACAACGATAAGGACCGGCCGCGTGAGCCGTTCCTCTGAATAGCACGACCGCTGATAGAGTCGAATAAGCTCCGCCGTCTATTATATATTCGATTTCAACCGCTTGCAATATCCCATCTTTGGTGACACCTGATTTGTAGCGAATCCAGGCCGGGTGACGTTTGGACATCGATATAATATCCTCAGACCGCGTATAAACCAGCTTGACCGGTTTTTGAAGTTTCAACGCGGGCAGAGCAACCTGGCAGGCCAGAAGCGATGGCACATCCTCTTTGCCGCCGAAAGCTCCGCCGGTAGCGCTCTGTATCACCCGGACCTTGCTTTCCGGCAAGCCCGTCATCATGGTAACGGCTTGACGGACGTAAAACGGGCACTGCATGCACCCCCTTAATTCAATTGATCCATCAGGAAAAGGAATCGCGATCATGGCTTGCGGCTCGATATAGGCGTGTTCCTGGTAGGGCGTTCGATAGATATTTTCGATAATGACATCGCATTCCGCGAATGCTCGGTCAGTATCGCCGCGCCTGATTTTTAAATGCTTGAAAATATTATCCTTACCAAAAAGATGAATTTCCGGATGGTTACGCGCTACGAGGGGATCAATTAGATGAGCAAGTTTTTTTATCTTTAGTTCGGCGGTTTTAGCTGCCGCTCTGGCTTTTCGGCGGTCATCGGCAACTACTACGGCGATAGGTTCGCCGATATAATTGACATATTTTTCGGCTAAAAACGGCTGATCATCCAAAACAACCGGGATCGCGTTTCGAGCCGGGATGTCCTTGTAAGTGAATACTCCTTTAACGCCGTCTTTGAGCAAGATGCCTTTGAGATTGATATTTTCAATCATGCCCCGAGCCACCGGCGACCTTACTATCGCCGCGTGCAGCATACCATAAAATTTCATATCATCGGCAAAAAGTCCCGCTCCTGATACCCGGTAGCCGCTTTCCGATCTGATTACGCTTTTGCCGACTACGGCCATACGCCGCTCATCCTTTCCAGATCAGAATTGGTGTCGATGTCTTTCAAAATGCCGGGATCTTCGACCACTATTTCATATATCTTATCCGCATGATTAAAAATAATATCCTTAAGAATCGAATTATCCGGCGCTGATTTAATTTCCTCGATAATATCACTGGGAATGATGATAGGATGTCCTCGTCGGCCGGCGTAAATTGGGAGAATTATTTTATCGCCGTGTTCCAGGAATTCTTCCAGTAACATAACATAAGTTTTGGCGTTTACCAGCGGATGATCCACCAGCGCGATTATGACTCCTTCGGTATGTTGCCCTAATTTCCGCAGCCCAGCTTTCAATGAAGAGAACTGCCCGGCTGGCCACTTTTCATTTAAAACGAAATCAGCTCCAAGTCTGCCTGCCTCGGCTTTGACCTTATCTGACTCGGAACCACCCACGACGATTACCGGATTACAACTGGTATTTTTTAGAGGCACAAACACCTTCTCTAAAAAGCTGACTCCTTCGATTTCAAGGAGGGCTTTATTCTTACCGATCCGTTTGCCTTCGCCGGCGGCGAGTATGATACCCGCGATGTGGTCAGCCAAATTATTCATCAGATCATATACCGCCCAGGCTATCAAGTTCCACCCATGGTTAAAGCCATCACCGCTTTGCAGGTGTGCAGGCGGTTTTCCGCTTCCTGATAAATAACCGAATGCGGTCCATCAATTACTGAATCCGTGACCTCATTGCCGCGATCAGCCGGTAAGCAATGCATATAAATGGAGTCTTTGGCGGCTATCGACATTAGGCGATCATCACAGATCCAATGCTTGTAATTGGCCGCCAATTTTAAAGCTTCATTTGGATTGCCAAATAGATTATGAACTCCCCAGCTTTTAGGATAGACAATGTCGGCATTTTCGAACGCGGCTTTCATCGAATCAACAATCTCGAATTTGCCGCCGTTTTCTGTCGCGTTTTGACGAGCCAGCTCAATTTGATCCGGCATCAGTTCGAATTCGGGCGGATGGGCTAAAACGACATTCATGCCATATCGGGTCATCAAAGTAATAAGCCCCTGCGGAACGGACATGGGTTTGGCATAGCTGGGAGCGTATGCCCAGCTTACGGCGATTTTCAAGCCTTTAAGATTGTTGCCGTATTTTTCTTTTATAGTCATCAGGTCTGCCAGCGTCTGGAACGGATGGTCAACATCACATTGCATATTGAAAACCGGCACTGAGGCGTGTTTCGCGACCTCACGCATATAGGTATTGCCCTCACCTGGCACCAGGTCATGGCGGATAGCGATCGCATGGCCGTATGACGATAAGATGATGCCCATATCTTTGGGGCTTTCACCATGGGCAACCTGCGATGTGGAAGCTTCAATAAAATGCGCGTGACCGCCAAGTTGGGTAATCCCGGCCTCGAACGAATTGCGCGTTCTGGTCGATTTGTCGAAGAAGAAAAGAAATACCGTTTTATCCGTAAGTAATCGGTGAGGTATGTTATTTAGTTTCTTTGCTTTTAAATCTTTCGCCATTTGTATCGCTAATTCGATCTCGTTTTTTGTCCATTCTTGCGTGGTGATAAAATCCCGGTTATACAGCGCGTCAGACATGATGTGCTCGCTTTCCTTAAATTCAATCCTGTTTCCAAAACGCCGCTACGAAATAACGGCCTGTTCAAACATACAAGATGTTACCGTATCGCACATGATACAAAAGCTAAATAACGGAAAGCAAGATATTTCATTATATTATCTTTAAACCCCGCAAGCTGTTTGACCCCATCACGGAAATGAAAACGATGATCCGCCAATTATGAATGAGACCTTCAGATGGCTAAAATCAACGAACCCGTATGACAAGTCTAATTAATAAGTATAGAAATATTGGCAGAAATTTCGAAAAACGAAATGGGATACTAAATATCATTTACAAAAAATAATTACGGTAAAAAGTACAGTATATAATATTCAGTTTTCGCTCAAAATTTATTGATGTAAACATTCTGCCGAAGAAATTGCCCTTTAAGTAAATTCACTTAATAGCTCCCGCGCCGATGGCACCTCAAAAGAGATATTTATGCCCTGTTTAAATGTTGAACATAAATCAGGAAAATTACAATCGAAATCCCTTAGGGCGATTCCAGGATATCCGGCTGGTTTTCTTTAAGGCAAAGTAAATTAATAAATTATGAGAAATCTCATCGCTTGGCTCAGTATTTGCACTTACTGTTTTGGAATGACACCAATAACTAAAATCGAAATGAGGGGGAGTATAATGAATAACCCAAGACAATTTATCCGAATGGCAGCTAAGCTGACTCAATTATTTCTAATTTTTTCGGGTATTATTTTATTGTCTAATTCTGAAGCAAAAGCGGATCTGGCGACAGTCGACTCCAGCAGTACCAGCGTAAATTTAATCTGGACCGCGCCGGGTGATGATGGCCCTAACGGCGTGGCCACCCAATATGATATCAGGTACTCATTATCAATGATCAATGAAAGTAATTGGAGTTCGGTCAATCAGGCTTCGGGCGAAACTTCTCCGCAGCCGGCTGGAACACCGGAATCATTTACGGTTTCTAATTTAATACCGGCGACAACATATTACTTTGCCATCAAATCCGCCGATGAAGCAAACAACTGGTCCAGTATGTCAAACGTGGTAAGTAAAACTACCACGGCCAATCAAATTCCGCCCTCCAACGTTGCCAATCTTTTAGCCGCTAATCCCACCTCCAGTTCGTTATACCTGTCTTGGACCGCGCCGGGCGCCGATAGTAATCAGGGCACGGCCAGTCAATATGATATTAGATATTCAACTTTAAATATAAGCGATGCCAACTGGGGCGGAGCCACTCAGATACATTAT
>Ga0299912_10000563_pt1 | contig 31329 bp, 27 predicted proteins | sample RVTome_2_FD_207667 | JGI IMG/M metagenome (GOLD analysis project Ga0299912, IMG submission 207667) | Soil microbial communities from uranium-contaminated site in the Upper Colorado River Basin, Wyoming, United States - RVT95D214 (version 2) ... | reverse complement strand
CGGTGTCATCGTCGTTTCTCCTCGGTTGACGATCCGGATGGATCACCGAAAAGTTTCCGACGATGGGTCAGGCAGGAAAAGTCAACGGAGGGACAGCTACCGCGAAGCGGTTTAGTTCAACGATGATTAGTCGGCCATATGACTGATATCACGGCCGGTGAACTGTGCGCTTTCGTGGAAACATCATTGGTTCCGGGCGGTTGCATCCTGCTTTGGCGGGATCCCTGAGGCGAATATACCGCAAGTCGACGCCCTGTTAACCCTGTCGGTCGGTTGACGGATATCGCCGATATGGCCGTGATGCTCCCCTCCCGCCTCCCCTTCCCTCCCCGCAAAGCGGGGAGGGAGTTGAGCATTACTTCTCTTCGGCCTTGCGCAAACGGCCCATCAGCGACGGCAACACCAGCACTGCCAGCAGGAGCAGCATGAAGCCGTCGATGGCACCGCCGCCGCCACCGCTGGAGTGGCTCGGACGCGGCGTGGTGTACATCGGCTGCTGGGTGTCGACACGGCGCGTTACCGGGGCACTCTGCGCGCGCTGCTGCTGTGCGGCCTGTTCAACGGCAACGCGCTGCTGGTTGTTGCGCTGGATGTTGCGCGCAGCAAACTGTTCCTCGCGCAGCACGATCATCGAGGTGTGGTCGGTGACCAGGCTGTATTCCAGGGCGATGCCGGTGGCGGCGCGTTTGAGGTCGGCCTTTTCGCCGAAGTCTTCCATCTCGCTCTGGATGTCCTCGATGGCGGCGTAGGCCCACAGGCGTTCCAGTTCCGGATTGTCCTTGCTCTGCTGGGGGAAGGCGAACTCGGTCCTGTAGGTCTTGGGCTGGCCGGAGATGCGGCCGGTCAGTTCCACCCTGGCGTTGCCGCCGTCGAAGTAGTGACCCATGACGATCAGCTGCTGGCCGCGGTACAGGCTGCCGATTTCCTTCGGCGTCAGGTCGGCCACCTTCACGCCGCCGATCTTCACCTCGACGCCGTGCAGTGCCTCATGACTGACCTTGCTCACGGCGGTGAGCAGCTGGCCGACGATGTCGTCGCTGTTGGAGATGCTGACGGCGAAGCCGCCGGAGGCCTTGGTCATCGCCTCCAGCATGGGACGGTTGGCGCTGTTGCCCATGATAAAGGTGAACAGGCGCGTGTCCTTGCGCTTGATCATCTCGATGAATTTGCGCTGCGCGGTCTCGCCCACGTTGGCGACGCCGTCGGTCACCAGCACGATGGCGCTGGTGCGGTCGGCCTCCAGGGACTCCAGGCCCAGTTGCACGCCGGCATAGAGGTTGGTGCCGTTGGTGGGCTGGATGCGCGCCACCTCGTCGCTGTAGCGCTTGACCATCTCCGCCGTGGCGTTGACGTAGCCGTTGGTCAGCTCCTGCGCACGGTCGTTGAACAACACGATGCGGAAGCGGTCGTTGGGGCGCATCTTGCCCAGGGCGCGCTGCACGCCGTCGGCCAGGGTGGCGTACTTGCCCTGCATGGAGCCGGAGATGTCGAGCACGAAGATCCAGTCGCTGCCTTCGGTGATCGGCTTCAGGTCCTCGCCGGGGGTGACGGTGAGCATGAAGGTGCCGCGCTTCCCGGCATCGGGCTTGTAGGTCACGAGGTCCACGCTGCCGGGCAGGCCGGCCTGATGACGCCAATAGACCACCAGGTCCTTGTCCAGGGTGAACACCGCACCGGCCTGCTGCGCCTGCGGGTTGAAGGCCGGGGTCTGGGCGCTGCCCTCTTCCTGCACCGCGGCGGCGCCGTTGCCGATACTCACCTTCCATTCGCCGGGCCCGACCTGACTCACCTGGGCATTGGCTTGGTTGGGCAGGCGCACGGCATCCACCGGATAGCCGGACTTGAGGTGCAGGTTGAAGCTGAAGGCCGAAGTCACCTTGCTGTCGGCGGTCCAGAACGACAGCTTCTCCTCGTCGACGCCGCCCTCTTCCAGGGGATAGACATAGCGGCCGATGCCGGTGTCGACGTGGGCCGCCTGTACGTACACCAGGCGGGTGCGCGTGTCCTGGCCGGCGCGCACCGGGGAGACGCTGATGTCGAAGGTCTTGTAGCTGTCCTTCTCGGTGATGCCGGCATCGCGCCCGGCGGCCTTTTCCTCCTCATAGACGCGGCGCGCCTCCTTCTTCTCCAGCACCTCGCCGGTCACCGGTTTGCCGTCGATCCACAGGGTGAACTCACCCACCGCGCCGTGTTCCGGCACCGGGAAGGAATAGATGGCCTCCAGGTCGCGGCCGTGGGGGTTGTGGAACACCTGCTCCACGGTGGTGACGGCATAACCATCCTCAACCACCACGTTGACGTGGTGCTCCTTCAGGTCCAGGGCCGGCAGGCTGCCGTCCGCCGGGGTGAGCAGGCCGGCCGCCTGGGCGCTACCTATCAAGAGGCCGGCGCACAAAGTAAGCGCTCGCCCCGCCAGGTTGATGAGATTCTTGTCCATGTCCGTTCTCCTTAAATAAACATTGTTCAATTAATCATCCAAAAAGACCCGCCGGGGCGGGTGGCTGACGCTGTGCAGTGATTGCCTGGGGCAAACTGAACAACGTTCAATTATTTTGTAGCACACAATTGAACACCGTTCAATACTCCGCTACACTGGCCTCCAACATCGATAACGGAACCAGCGACATGGCACGACGCAGCGACCACAGCCGGGAGGAGATCCGCCAGATGGCCCTCAATGCCGCCGAGGCCATCGTCGTGGCCGAAGGCTACAAGGGCCTGTCCGCCCGCAAGGTGGCCGGCGCCATCGACTACACCGTGGGCACCCTGTACCTGGTATTCGAGAACCTGGACGACCTGGTGCTGCAGGTGAACGGCCGCACCCTCGATGCCCTGTACGAATGGCTGCGCGCCCGCCGCTCTGAGAAAGCAGATACCCGCGCCGGCCTGCTGGCCCTGGCCGACGCCTATATCGCCTACGCCGAGGCGGAGACGCCGCGCTGGAACATGCTGTTCGAATACGTGACCGACAAGGGCAATGCACTGCCCGACTGGTACCAGATGAAGCTCAGCAAGGTGTTCGGCCTGGCCGAGGTGGCGTTGAAGCCGCAGGCGGATCACCGCAGCGAGCAGGAAATCCAGCAGGCGGCCCGCGTGCTGTGGGCCAGCGTGCACGGGATCTGTACCCTGAAGATCCGCCACCGCATGGACCTGGCCGGCGGTCAGAGCACCGGCGAGATGGCGCACATGCTCATCGATAATTTTTTGCAGGGGTTTGCGGCATAACTAGGCTTCGCGTGGGAGCCCGGTTCACCGGGCGATTGCGGTACCCGGACAGGCAGCATCGCCCGGCTCAGCCGGGCTCCCACAACAGACCGGAACAAACGACAGGAAACAACAAGGAGAAACTCGATGGAACTGTTCAAACGCGCGTTGCGCTGGCTGCTCAAGGCGCTGTACCAGGTGGAAGTGAAGGGACTGGAGAATCTGGAGCAGGGCGGCAAGCGCGTGCTCATCGTCGCCAACCACACCTCCTTCCTCGATGCCGTGCTGCTGGTGGCCTTCCTCCCCGGCCCGCTCACCTTCGCCGTGAACACCTTTATCGCGCAGAACAGATTGCTCAAGCCCTTCCTGGCGCTGGCGAAGATCTTCCCCATGGACCCGACCAACCCGCTGTCGGCCAAGTCGCTGATCCGCTACCTGCAACAGGACAACCGGGCGGTGATCTTCCCCGAAGGGCGCATCACCGTCACCGGCTCGCTGATGAAGATCTATGACGGCACCGGCCTCGTCGCCGACAAATCGGCGGCCATGGTGGTGCCGGTGCGCATCGACGGCGCGCAGTACACCCCATTCTCCCGACTGCGCGGCCGCATACGCCTGCGCTGGCTGCCAAAAATCACCCTGACTGTACTGGAGCCGCGCCGCGTCTCTCCGCCGGCGGAAATCCGTGGCCGCGCCCGCCGCAAGGCGGCGGGCCGCGCCCTGGCCGAGATCATGACCGAAATGATGTTCGCCACCAGCAACTACCGCCGCACCCTGTTCCAGGCGCTGCTCGATGCGCGTCGCGTACACGGCGGCGGCCACGTCATCGTCGAGGACATCCAGCGCCGGCCGCTGACCTACAACAAACTCATCGCCGCGGCCTTCGTGCTGGGCGATGCCATCGCGCAGAAAACCAGGCACGGAGAGTACGTCGGCCTGCTGCTGCCCAGCATGACCAGCACCGTCGCCGCCTTCCTCGGCCTGCATGCCTATGGCCGCGTCCCGGCCATGCTCAACTACACTATCGGCGCCAGCGGTATGCGCTCCGCCTGCGACACCGCGCAGATCAAGACCGTTATCACCTCGCGCCGCTTCATCGACGCAGCCAAGCTGACCGACGCCGTGCGCCAACTCGGCGAGCAGGTCAATCTCGTTTACCTGGAAGACCTGGCCAAAGCCATCACGCCGCTGGACAAGCTCAACGGCTTTGCGCTGGCGCACATCGCTTCCTGGGCCTATCGCCGCAACGGCGGCGCCACCGATCCCAACACACCTGCCGTGGTGCTGTTCACTTCCGGCTCCGAGGGCGCACCCAAGGGCGTGGTGCTGTCCCACGCCAATCTGCTCGCCAACCGCGAACAGCTCGCCGCGCGCGTCGACTTCTCGGCGCAGGACATCATCCTCAACGCCCTGCCGCTGTTCCACTCCTTCGGTCTCACCGCCGGCACGCTGCTGCCGCTGTTCTCCGGCATGAGGACCTTCTTCTATCCCTCGCCGCTGCACTACCGCATCGTGCCGGAGATCGCCTACGACGTGAACGCCACCGTGCTGTTCGGCACCAACACCTTCCTCGCCGGTTACGCGCGCTTCGCCCATCCCTACGATTTCTACTCAGTGCGCTACGTGTTCGCCGGTGCGGAAAAACTGCAGGAGGAAACGCGCCGCGTATGGGCGGAAAAATTCGGCGTGCGCATCTTCGAGGGCTACGGCGCCACCGAGACGGCACCGGTACTCTCCGCCAACACGCCGATGGATCACGCCGTCGGCAGCGTCGGCCGCCTGATGCCGGGCATCCGGTATCAGTTGCAGCCGGTGCCCGGCGTGAAGGAAGGCGGACGCCTGTTCGTGCACGGCCCCAACGTGATGCTCGGCTACCTGCTGCACGCCAATCCCGGCGTGCTGGTGCCGGCAGAGTGCGAACTGGGCCAGGGCTGGTACGACACCGGCGACATCGTCACCATCGACGGCGACGGCTTCATCCGCATCCAGGGCCGCGCCAAGCGCTTCGCCAAGATCGGCGGCGAAATGGTGTCGCTCACCGCGGTGGAAGAACTGGTGGCCCGGGCCTGGCCGGATCATGCCCATGCCGTGGTCGCCCTGCCCGACAAGGCCAAGGGTGAACAACTGATCCTGCTCACCGAACAACAGGACGCCGAGCGCGGCGCCCTGCTCGCCGCCGCCAAGGCTGCCGGCATCGCCGAGATCAACGTGCCGAAGAAGATCGTGAGCGTGCGCCAGCTGCCGCTGCTCGGCACCGGCAAGATCGACTACCCGGCGGTGAAGACCATGGCCGAGGAGCAATTCATCGACGAGGAGGACGTGGCATGAACCGCGCCATCTATACCCTGCTGTTTGCGCAGTTCCTCACCGCCTTTGCCGACAACGCCATCCTGTTCGCCGCCTTCGCCATGCTGATGCAGGGCGGCGACTACGGCGACTGGTACCGTCCGGCCCTGCAAGCCTCGTTCCTCGTTGCCTTCGTGGTACTGGCACCGTGGGTGGGCCGCTTCGCCGACCAGCACACCAAGGGCCGCGTACTCACCTGGGGCAACGCACTCAAGGCCTTCGGTGCGGTGTTGCTGCTGGCAGGCATCGACCCGCTGCTCGCCTATGCGGTGGTGGGCATCGGCGCTGCCGTGTACGGCCCGGCCAAGTACGGCATCCTGCCCGACCTCGTCGGTCACGAGAAACTGGTCAAGGCCAACGGCTGGGTGGAAGGCTCCACCATCGTCGCCATCGTGCTGGGCGCGGTGATCGGCGCCGGCGTGGCGGATCGCAGCATCGGTGCGGCGCTGGCGCTGATCATCGCTTCCTACGTGGTATCGCTGCTCGCCACCCTGTTCATCCCGCAGACCGCCACCAAGCCGCGCGACGAACGTCCCGCCGTGCGCCACTTCTTCGCCATGATGGGCGGCTTCTTCACCACCTCGCGCGCGCGTTTCTCCATGCTCGGCGCCGCCATCTTCTGGGCCGCCGCCGTCGTGCTGCGCGTGATGATGACGGCCTGGGCGCCGGCCGTGCTGATGACGCACAACACCTCCGAAATCGCCAACCTCACCGTGTTCATCGCCATCGGCATCGCACTGGGTGCAGTGGCCGTGCCCTGGCTGGTGCCCATCGAGCGGCTGCGCCGCGCCCGCCTCGCCGCCTACCTGATGGGTTTCAGCATACTCATCCTCGGCATCACCTCCGACCCGCTGTGGGCCAAGGGCGTACTGCTGTTGATCGGCGTATCCGGCGGCATCTTCGTGGTGCCCATCAACGCTGCCTTGCAGGACATCGGCCACCGCACCATCGGCGCCGGCGGCGCCGTGGCGATACAGAACTTCTTCGAGAATCTGGCCATGCTGGCCGGCACCGGCCTCTACACCCTGGCCCTGACACGGCAAATCGACCCGGTGAGTGCCGTACTCAGCCTCGGCGTGCTGGTGGTGATCGCGACCACCATCGTCGCCTGGCATCTGCCCAAGGAGCCTGAACCTCTGCCGCCAGCGCTGACCGAACACGTGTAGGGTGCGCACCGCGCACCAATGCGAACACCTCGCAATAGTTAAATCAGGAGGTCACATGCTCCGTCCACTGCGCAACGCCCTCCGCCGCCGCGGCCTCTGGCCCGAGGCCGGGCTTACCAATCCCTGTCTTGGTGAGCTACCTGCCGAAGTTGTGCGCGATGAACGGCTACAGGCGATCTGGGAAGGACTCGATCCGGAATACATTTGGGATAGTCATGCCCACCTGGTCGGCGTCGGCGATTGCAACAGTGGCATCCGCGTCCACCGCGATCTGACCAACCCCCTCAAACCGCTGAGTTACCTGCAACAGAAATTTTTTCTCAATGCCAGTTGCAGCAATGTGAAGGGGCGCGTGGATGAGCAGTTCATGGAACGGCTGCTGGCGCTGCACGATCCCATGCCGCGCGGCTACAAGACGCTGCTGCTCGCCTTCGACGATTGCTACGACGAACACGGCCGTTGCAACCATCACCTCAGCGCCTTCGTCACGCCGAACCGCTACGCCGGCCGCCTCGCCGCCGACTACCCGCAGCGTCTGGAATGGGCTGCCTCCATCCACCCTTACCGCGAGGACTGCGTCGAGGAACTGGACAAGGCCGTGCTCCACGGCGCCCGCGCCATCAAGTGGCTGCCGCCGGCCCAGGGCATGGACCCGGCCTCGCCGCGCTGCGATCGCTTCTACGACGCCCTCGCCCGCCACGGCCTGCCGCTGTTAAGCCATGCCGGCGGCGAACGTGCCGTGCACGGCGCCAACCGTCCCGACCACGGCAACCCTTTGTGCCTGCGTCGCGCCCTCGATCGCGGCGTACGCGTCATCGTCGCCCACTGCGCCTCGCTGGGCAGCTACACCGATATCGATCGCGGCAGCAAGGGGCCGACGCGCAGCTCCTTCGAGTTGTTCGCCCGCCTGATGGATGAGCCGGAGTATGCCGGCCTTCTGCACGCCGACATTTCCGCGCTCACCCAGACCAACCGTGCCGGTATGCCCTTACGCACGGTGTTGGAGCGGGACGACTGGCACCCGCGCCTGCTCAACGGCACCGACTACCCGCTGCCCGGCGTGCTGCCGCTGTTCTCCCTGCACAAGCTGGCGGCGGACGGATTGTTGAATGAAGGGGATATTCCGCTGCTGAACACCCTGCGTCGCCACAACCCGCTGCTGTTTGATTTTGCACTGAAGCGCCACATCAACTATCAGGGGCGCCGGCTCAGTGACGGCATATTTGAATCACGCCGGTTGTTGGGTGCGACGGGCCCATAAGCACACCGGGCCGCAGACTTATGCTGCAACCGACGCAGCGAAGGCCTGGCGGAACTGATGCACCAGTTCGGTCGTGTGGTCCCGCAACAACGATACATCCACCTGCAATGCCCGGATGAACTGTTCGGTAATCTCTGTGGCAGCGGCCACTGTCGGCACGCCGAAAAGTTCCCAAGTGGCGCAATAGGCGTCCTGTTTGGTGACGTGTCCCTCCTGCAAAGGATGATGCACGTTAAGCCGCGGCAGGCCATAGGCCATGGCCACGATGCGGCCGTGCAGACTGCTGCCGCAATAGCCGCGACTGTGGGCGATCAGGGCGCAGATATCCCACAGATGCAGCGAGGTGAACAACCATACCGCCGGGGCGTGCATCTTCCTGGCGAGGCGGCGGTAGCAGTCGAGGTCATCGTGCCAGGGGGCGGCGCCGGCGCGGAACAGGACGATGGCCAGGCCGGTGGCATGGGCGACCTCGTCGAGTTGTGCGGCGATGATGCCCAGGGTGTGGTCGTCGCCGAAGTCGGCACTCAGTTGCACCGCAAGATAGCCCTGCGGGAATGCGGCGCGCACCTGCGCCGCCTTACCACGGCGGGCGTGGCGTTTTATTTCTTCGCCGCACAGCGCCTCTACCATCACCGCCGGGTCGTGCTGAAACGTGGCCTTGATGGCCGCGGCGAGATGTCCCTGCGTTACTTTGTCGCGCACGCTTACCACGTCGGCCGAGCGCAGTTTTGCCAGCACCTCACTGCGCATGGCCGGGGAACGTCCGGCCAGTTCTACACCACCCACCGCGCAGTAGACCACCCGGTTCGCCCGGGGAAACAGTTCGCGTCCCACGCAGTAGGGTGCCTGTGCCTGCACACTCAACATAGCCTGCGCCCACGCCATGCGCGCATCGGACAGTTGGTCGTATTGGTCGATGATGTGCCGCGCCTGTTCCGGCGGTTGCAGCATTACCGCCGCCTGCCAGGTGTCGCAGGTGAGGATTTCGCCGCCGACGTGGACGATGTTGACCGGCTGGTCGCGCAGCTCGGTGGCCAGTTCGGTGATGGCGCGGACCTGGTGACCGCCGTAGGGACGCAGGTCGCGTGTCGCAAGGCCGGCGTACATCAGTTGGCGACCCGGCAGCAGGGCGGCGGCGACGTGGGGAAACAGCAGGTCGCCGAAGTTGTGGCGGTCGAAGGCGCCGAACAGCACGGTGGGGAGGTCGTCTGTCATGGCCTAACTATAACTCTCCCGTTCCCCTGCGCACGGTGGCGGAGGACGAAGGAATATCGGCTATCATGCGCTCCCCATGCGTATCGAACATATCCGCCAACGCCTGCGCGCCCATGGCGCCAGAACCTGCCATGAGGAGCGCTTTCTGCGCGCCTGGCTGCAGGCCATTGCCATCGACACCCGCCGCCGCGCCGCCGAGGACTTTCTGCCCCTCAGCGTGCGCAGCGCCCTGCCCACCATTGAGGCCGAGCTTCACACCCTCGCCCACGTGCGCTCCGCCCATCCCGCCGACGATGGCTCCTCCCGGTTGCTGGTGGAGCTGGCCGACGGCCAGACGGTGGAAAGCGTGCTGCTGCCGCGTGACGGCCTGTGCGTCTCCACCCAGGTGGGCTGCGCCGTCGGCTGCGTGTTCTGCATGACCGGTCGCGACGGCCTGCTGCGCCAGCTCGGCAGCGCGGAGATCGTCGCCCAGGTAGCATTGGCGCGGCGGCTGCGGCCGGTGAAGAAGGTGGTGTTCATGGGCATGGGTGAACCGGCCCACAACCTGGACAACGTGCTCGACGCCATCGAGACACTCGGTACGTTGGGCGCGATCGGCCACAAGAATCTGGTGTTTTCCACCGTGGGCGACAGGCGCGTTTTTGCGCGGTTGCCGCAGTGCAGGGTGAAACCGGCGCTGGCCCTGTCGCTGCATACCACCATGCCGGATCTGCGCGTGCGCCTGCTGCCGCAGGCGCCCCGCATCGACCCGGAAGAACTGGTGGCCCTGGGCGAGGAGTACGCCCGCGCCACCGGCTATCCGATCCAGTATCAGTGGACGTTGCTGGAAGGGGTCAATGACAGCGACGAGGAGCTGGAGGGCATTGTCAGACTGCTCACCGGCAAGTACGCGATCATGAATCTGATCCCCTACAACACGGTGGAGGAATTCGGCTTCCGCCGACCGGCGATGGCGCAGGCGCAGGAGTTGATCCGGCGCCTGCACCGGCGCGGCATCCTGGCCAAGCTGCGCAACTCGGCCGGCCAGGAGATCGATGGGGGCTGCGGCCAGTTGCGGGCGCGGCAAATCATCGCCCGGAACGGCGTGTGATTTGAGCCTCTAACGCGGGAACATCCGGCCCAGGGTCCTGGACAGCCACCCCTGGTCCTCGCCGCTCTGGAGATGGGTCTTGACCACGGCCGAGTAATCGCGGTCCTCGTTCTTGATGTGATTGGTCAGCCAGATGCGCAGATCGGACAGCAGCTTCTTGCTCACGTCCTCGCCCTGCTCCATCCGTGCCTGGTATTGCCTTACCCGCTCGGCAAACACCCGATGCACTTCCGTGTGGGATGCAAGGTGGCGGTATCCCGCCCGCGCTATCATCTGCTCCTCGAAGGCGAAGTGCGTCAGGGTATAGTCGACCACCTGCTCGAGCACCTCCCGCACCGACGCCCGGTCGTTTTCGGCAATGGCATCGTGCAGCCGGTTGATGTAATCGACGATTTGGCGGTGCTGGACGTCGATGGCCTCGATCCCGGTTTCGAGACTGGAATCCCAGGTGAAGTAAGACATTCCGTACTCCTTGAATAGTCTCTGGCCGGCCGCTCGCGGGCGGGAATATCGTTATATCGCAAATTCCGGCGCCATGGACCACTCTCGGCCGCGCCCTTCGGCCTGCAGCGATGATTTACCGCCTGCCCCCGGCCCCTCCTTGATACGGATCAAGGAGCTGGAGTTATACCAAGTCCAATATGCCGCGCTAAATCCGCATAAGCCAAATCCGTATCGTCGGCAGGCCGCCGCGGGCGCATTTCGTGCCCGGCAAGAAGAGGTCATGGCGGCACTATGACAGGGAGTTGCAGCATGTTCATACCCAGGCCCGTCAATCTGCTGGACTTTGTGGTCTCCATCGCCAGCGCCATCGATCACATCGACGCCCGCATCGCCAACCACCACAAGCGGGTCGCCTATATCGCCAATCAAATCGCGCGCGAGCTGGGAGCGCCGCAGAAGACGCAATACGATCTGGTCATTGCCGGCCTGCTGCATGACATCGGTGTGCTCTCTTTGCACGAGCGCAATCACCTGCTGGAATTCGATGACTCCTCCGACAACAACCGCCACTGTGAAGCCAGCTACCAGCTGCTGAACAAGTTCCGCTATTTCTCCGACGTATCGACCATCATCCGCCATCACCATACGGAGCATCATCACCGCTGCGGCATGGAATCCCCGGTCCCCATGGAGTCCGTGCTGCTGTTCCTGGCTGACCGTATCGACGTGCTGATCGACAAGGATCAGCCGATCCTGGAACAGGTGGACCGCATCGTCGCAGCCGTGGCACGCGACTCCGGCAGCAGATTCGATCCTGACCAGGTCGATGCCTTCACCGAACTGGCCTGGCGCGAGAGCTTCTGGCTCGACGTCATGTCGCCCACACTGGAACAGATACTGGTATCCAACTGCCGCAATTATTCGGTGGAACTCGACAACGACGACCTGCTCGATTTCGCCGAGCTGCTGGCCCACGTCATCGACTTTCGCTGCCACTTCACCGCCACCCACTCCAGCGGCGTGGCCACCGCGGCATCGGTGCTGGCGAACCTCATGGGATTTTCCGAAGCAGAGTGCCAGAAAATAAAGGTAGCCGGTTATCTGCACGACGTCGGCAAGCTGGCCATTCCCATCGAGATACTGGAAAAGAACGCCGGCCTGAACAGCGCCGAGTTTCGGGTGATCAAATCGCACGCCTATTACACCTACCGGATACTCGAACCGTTGCAGGGCCTGGAGGAGATCCGGACCTGGGCGGCGATGCACCATGAGCGACTGGACGGCAACGGCTACCCCGGCCGCTGCACGGCACTCACCATTCCTCTCGGCGCGCGCATCATCGCCGCCGCCGACGTGTTCACCGCGCTGCTGGAAACGCGGCCCTACCGGGCGGCGCTGGACAAGGCCGAGGTGCGGAGCAAGCTCGCCGACATGGCGCACCGCAACATACTGGATCGCAAGGTGGTGGCGGTGCTGCTGTCGAATTTCGACAGCATCGACGCCTACCGCATACACGCCCAGCACGCGGCGCACCGCGAGTATGTGTTGTTCCGCGTCTCCATCGGCCTGCCCGTCCCCGGCCAGCAAGCGCGCCCAACGGAACCTTGCGACCTCAGCCTGCAACCGGCGTGGTAGGCCGAAACCGTATACCCGCTTGATTTGCGCGGGCACGGGCTATACTTGATATGAACACTTGGTTTTAGCTGTCCCGCACAACGGGAGGTTTGAGATGACTACCGAACATGAATTGATGCGCAACGTACGCCCCGGCATGGAGTGCGACAGCGGGCGCTGGACCGAGCAGATGGCGGAGAACCTGGCGGAAGCCGACGGGCTGGGCCGCCTGGGCGAGGAGCACTGGCGCGTGATTCGCTACCTGCGGGAACATTTCGTGCAATACGGTGCGGCGCCGCCGATGCATCTGGCCTGCGTCCACAGCAGCCTCGACCCGCACTGCGTGGAGCGGCTGTTCAACGGCGCCCGCGAAGCCTGGCGCATTGCCGGCCTGCCCGATCCGGGCGCGGAAGCCAAGACCTACATGGATTGAACCGTCGGCCGGGCTACAGCAGTCCGCTGATGCGCAACAGACCGTAGACGATGGATGCCGCCATCAACAGATAGCCCACCACGGGCAACGCCCGGCTGAGAAAGGTGAAGAGGCGCGGCATGCGATCAAGCTTGCCGCGCACGCTGCGAGGAAAATACCAGGCAAAATAGGCGCCGACCGCGATATTGATCAGCACCGACAGCGCTTCGCCTCCGTCCATCAGAACTCCTCTCCATCCATACGCTCGACGCGATGTATGCGATCGAGGCGGATGCTTCTGTCTTCGTGGTGTTCCGTCAGGGCGAGGAGATACTCGGCGCCGGCCCGCGTTTGCAGATCTTTCGGCCGCAGCATTTCCACGTGATCCGCACCCTGCTCGTCACGCCAATGCACGCGCAACTTGCCGTGCCGCAGGATCGCCTCTTCGTAGCGGGAATGCAGGCCGCAATCGATCGGTTGATAGTCGCTGGATTCATTCATGATCGGGCAAGAACATCTGTAATAAGTCGTTGAGGAAATCGTACCCCCGCTCAGTGGGGCACACCCGTTGCGGCGTCCACTCAATCAGGCCACGCCGTTCCGCGTCCTCCAGCGGCCGCGTCACCGCGGTCAGCGCCAGCCCGGTTCGCTGCGCAAACAAATCCGTGGCAAACCCCTCGCGCAGGCGCAACGCATTCATCATGAACTCGAAACCGACTTCGTCCCGCGTCACGATGCTGCGGTTGTGGACACGCTCCATGCCCGCAAGATAGTCGCGCGGATGTCGCACCTTCGCATAACGCTCGATGCGTCCGACGACGGCATCAGTCACCTTGCCATGGGCACCGGCACCGATGCCGAGATAATCGCCGTACTGCCAGTAATTCAGATTGTGGCTGCATTTCCGGCCCGCACGCGCATAAGCGGACACTTCGTACTGAGCATAGCCGATGGCGGCGAGCTGTGCCTGTCCCGCCTGGTGCATCTGGATAATCAGCTCCTCGTCCGGCAGCACGGGCGGGCGATAGCCGAAGGCGGTATTGGGCTCCAGCGTGAGCTGGTAATAAGAGACATGGGCCGGCTCCAGCGCGATGGCCGTGGCCACATCCTCGCGGCCTTGCGCCAGGGACTGGCCCGGCAGGCCGAACATCAGATCGAGATTGAAATTGTCGAAGCCAGCACCGTGCGCCGCCTCGGCCGCGCGTATGGCCTCGCGCCGGCCATGAATGCGACCCAGCCCTTGCAGCAAATCGTCGTCAAAACTCTGCACGCCGATGGAAAGCCGGTTGATGCCGGCGGCGCGAAACTCGCTGAAGCGGCCCGTCTCCACCGTGCCCGGGTTGGCCTCCAGCGTGATCTCGGCATCGGGCGGCAGGCGCAGCCGCGCGCGCACCCCCGACAGCAGGCGGTCCACCGCCTCCGGCGACAACAGGCTGGGCGTGCCGCCGCCGATGAATACGCTGACCAGCGGCCGGCCCCACACCGCCGGCAACTCCTGCTCCAGATCGGCAAGCAGCGCATCGATATACGCCGCCTCGGGAATATCCCCTTTCATCTCGTGTGAATTGAAGTCGCAATAGGGGCACTTGCGCACGCACCAGGGCACGTGGATATACAGGGCGAGGGGCGGCGGAACGGAAAACTGGAACATTGGGCTCACTCCGTTCCTTTCGCCACTGACTTGGTGGACAGTATCTGTATACTGATAAAAATTGTCCGTATATACATGATGCGCACGCCCTTCATTATTCTGCTCATTGCCGCGCTGATCGGGCTGGCCGCCCTGCCGGCATGCGCGCCGACACCGACGCTGCGCGTCGGCAGCAATCCGTGGCCGGGATACCTGGGGCTGTACCATGCCCGCGACCTTGGCCTGTTCGATGGACATCCCATCCAACTGGTGGACTTCGACAACACCGAGGATGTACTGCGCGCCTTCCGCAACCGCGCCATCGACGCCGCAGCCGTCACGCTGGACGAGGCGCTCCATCTCGCAGAGAGCGGCCAGGCGCTGCGTATCATACTGGTTTTCTCCCTCTCCAACGGTGCCGACGTGGTGCTGGCCCGTGCCGGCATCGATACGCCGCAGCAGCTGCGTGGACGGCGCCTGGGGGTGGAGACCGGTGCCCTCGGCGCCTACATGCTGGCTCGGCTGCTGGAGCGTGGCGGCCTGTCCGCCCATGATCTCCACATCATCCATCTACCTCTGCAGGAACATGAGACGGCCTTCCGCGAGGGCCGGGTGGACGCAGTCATCACCTTCGACCCGCAGCGCAGCCGCCTGCTCGCCGACGGGGCACAGGAAATTTTCTCCAGCCGCGACCTTCCCGGCGAAATCGTCGATGTACTGGTGGTGCGCGAGGATGTCCTGCACAGCCATCGTGCCGCTCTCGCCGCCCTGGCGGACGCCTACTTCCATGCGCTGAACCTGTTGCAACACGACCCCGCCGCCGCTGCACCGGCCCTGGCCCGCCGCATCAACCTGGATGCCGCGAATCTGCAAGCGACCTGGCGGTTGATGGAACTGAACGATCGCAGCGCAAATCAGGTACTGCTCGGCGGCGGTCCCGACAGCCTGCAACCGACCATCGGGCGCCTGCGGCAAATTATGCTCGATACCGGACTGTTGGCGCATCCGTTCGCCGGGGACGTCAGGCTGGACAACCAGCTGCTGGAAAATTGGCAGCCATGAACTGGCTCTATCCGCTCCGCCGCATCCTGCCGCTGGCCCTGCTGATTTTCAGCCTGCCGCTGCTGTTGCTGCTGCACCTGCTGCAATTGCATCATGCCGATCAGGACATCCGCCTGCGTCTGAGCCAGCGCGCGGCCCATAGCGGCAACCAGCTTTCCATTCTGTTGCGCGACGCCCTCAGCGAAGAAAACTGGCAAGCGGCACGGCGCAACCTGCAAAGCGTGGCGACCCAACCCGACCTGCGCTGGGCCGCACTGCTGGACGAGACGGACACCGTCCTGCTCAGTACCGACTATCGCCAGCTGCAAGGCTCCATCGCCGAGCTGTCCGGCACCGCCGCCGGAACCATGCTTGCGACGGCGCGCCGCACTCTTGCCAGCCAGAGCGGGTTCAGCGCCGACGGCACCCTGCACGCCGTATTCCCCCTGCGCCTGCCCCTGGCCCAGGGCGAACTGCGCGCCCGGCGCATCGGCGCGCTGGTATTCAGCTACGACAGCAGGGAACTGCACGCCAGCGCAAGACATGAAGCTTTGCAACGCTCCGCCTTCAGCTTCGCCGGTGCCGCAGTCATCGCCGGTCTGTTCTGGCTCTACCTGCATCTCTTCCTGGTGCAACGCATCGAGCGGCTCACCACAGCCCTGCAGGGCTGGCGCGGTCACCCGGACGAGTTGCCGCACATCGGCGGACGCGACGAAATCGCCCAGCTCGCCCACCAATTCGGCCGCCTCACCCACACCCTGGTCGAACGCAACAGCGAACTGCAACAGGCCGAATTGCGCAGCAAGCGCCTGAGTGCCTTTTACGCCACCCTGAGCCACACCAATACCGCCATCGTGCGCAGCACGACGCTGGCCGAGCTGCTGCCGCGCATTTGCAGCATCGCCGTGGAAAACAGCGGCCTGAAGGGGGCATGGATCGGCTTTGTGAATCCGGCCACGCTCGAAATCCAGCCGGCGGCCAGCAGCGGCGTACCGGCGGACTATCTGGCCGCCCTGCGCCTCTCGCTGGATGCCACGGAGCCCCACGGGCAGGGGCCAACGGCAACGGCGATACGGCAGGGCGAGCACTACCTGTGCAATGATTTTCTCGGCGATCCCCAAACCGCCGCCTGGCACGAGTGTGCCGGCAAGGCCGGCTTTCTCGCCTCCGCGGCCTTTCCGCTGCGGCGCGACGGCAAGGTGGTCGGTGCCCTCAACCTGTACGCCGGCATGGCGAACCTGTTCAGCGAAGATCTGGTCCGGCTGCTGGACGAAATGGCTCTGGATATCTCCTTTGCCCTGGACAACTTCCTGCGCGAGGAGCAGCGCCAGCAGGCGGAGGAGGCGCTGGCCCGGCGCAGCCATGAACTGCGCGAACGGGTCAAGGAACTGCGCTGCCTGCTGGACGCGTCGGAAGTCATCGCCCAGCACGAGTTGACGCAGGATGACATGTTGCGGCGCATCGTGGCGCATATTCCGCAGGCAATGCAGTACCCGGAGCAGTCATGGGCACGCATCACGCTCGACGGCAGGGAATACACCTCAGACGGCGAAACCGCCGGCGCCGCCATCTTCGCACCGATCATGCTGCAGGGTCGCCGTATCGGCATGGTCGAAGCAGGATACCGCACCCATGCGGCTAGCGCGCCTGCGGATCTGTTCCTGCCCGAGGAACAATCCCTGCTCGCCATGCTGGCGGAACAAATCGGCCATCTGCATGCCCGGCGACAGGCCGACGAGCAGCTGCACATGGCGGCGCTGGTATTCGACAACAGCCGCGAGCTTATCGTCATCACCGATGCCGACGCCCACATCATCAGCGTCAACCGGGCCTTCACCAAGGTCACCGGCTACAGCGCCGACGAAGTGATCGGACAACATATCCGTGCCATCAAATCCGGACGCCAGGATCAACCCTTCTACGAGGAATTGTGGAAAAGCGTCCTGGAGACCGGTTACTGGCAGGGCGAGCTGTGGAATCGACGCAAGAGCGGTGAACTGTATCCTGTGCTGGCCTCCATCTCTGCGGTACACGACGCCCAGGGCAGAGTCACCCGCTACATCTCCGTTTCCACCGACATCACCGAATACAAGCAGGCCGAGGATCGCATCCGCTACCTCGCCTACTACGATCCGCTGACCGAACTGCCCAACCGCACCCTGCTGCGCGACCGCGCCGAGCAGGCACTGAACCAGGCCGAACGGGCGCGCGCCGAGGCGGCATTGCTGTTTCTCGATCTCGATCATTTCAAGACCATCAATGACTCCCTGGGCCATCTCAGCGGCGATGCCCTGCTGCAGGAGGTCACCCAGCGCATCCACGCCGCGCTGCGCCACACCGATACCGTGGGCCGCCTCGGCGGCGATGAGTTTCTCATCGTGCTAAGCGGCAGTAGCGCGGCCAGTGCCGCGCTCGTCGCACACAACCTGATCAGCCGCATCAGCCAGCCCATCGTCACCGGAGGCCACACCCTCACGGTCACCGCCAGTATCGGCATCGCGCTCTATCCCACCGATGGCCACGACTTCGATGAATTGCACAAGAACGCCGACATCGCCATGTATAAGGCCAAGGAGCTGGGCCGCAACCGCTACCATTTCTTCACGCCGGAACTGAACAATGCGGCGATGGAGAGGCTGACGCTGGAAAACGCGCTGCGCGGCGCGCTGGAAGGCGGCCAGTTCGCGCTGCACTACCAGCCGCAAATCGATCTCGCCAGCGGCCAGGTCATCGGCGTCGAGGCACTGTTGCGCTGGACCCACCCCGAGCTCGGCGCAGTGTCACCGGCACGGTTCATCCCCATCGCCGAGGAGAGCGGCCTTATCGGCCGGATCGGCGCCTGGGTGCTGCACGAGGCCTGCCGCCAGAACAAGGCCTGGCAGGAGCAGGGGCTGCAGTCCATGGTCGTCGCGGTCAACGTCTCCACGCGCCAGTTTTCCCTGAGTGACATCCGCGAGCTGGTACAACAGGCGCTGGACAGCACCGGTCTGGAACCGGGCTATCTGGAGGTGGAAATCACCGAAAGCCTGCTGGCGCAGGACATGGAGAATACTCTCGCCGTACTCGACCATCTGCACGCGCTCGGCGTGCAGATTGCGGTGGACGACTTCGGCACCGGCTATTCCAGCCTCGCCTACCTGAAGCGCTTTCCTCTGCACAAGCTCAAGCTGGATCAGTCCTTCGTGCGCGATTTGGTACAGGATGCCGATGATCGCGCCATCGCCTCGGGCGTGGTCAATCTGGGGCACAGCCTGGGACTGGCGGTGATCGCGGAAGGCGTGGAGAGCGAAGCCCAGTTCGACATACTGCGCCGGCTGGGTTGCGACGAGGTGCAGGGCTACCTGTTCAGCCGGCCGCTGGCGGCGGCAGACCTCGCCGCCTGGCTGCGGCGGCGTTCAACCCGCGGCTGAGTTGCCGTCGGTATGCCGTACCGGCATGCGGGTGCCGTTGGGCAGCAGATCGGCGGCGACGGGCTGGCCGGCGCGTATCAACTGCAGGCGCGCACAGCGTTCGCGCCGCGACCCCTTGCAGTAGTTGCTGATCCAGACGGCCTTCACGTGGGAATGAAAACTGGCCCAGATGGGGCAGTGGTGCAGAACATCACAATCGCTCACTTACGACTCCTTCGCGCACAACATCCGCCGCTTGAATGTGTTGCAACTGTATCCGGCAAATGTGACAGACAGATGCCGGCGCGGAAAAATTTCCGTTGTTATTCCTGGCGCAAGGCGGCGAGCAGCTTGCGCAGCGCCTGCCCACGGTGGCTCAGGTCGTGCTTGAGCTCCGACGGCAGCTCGGCCACGGTGGCGTTGTGCTCCGGTACGAAGAACACCGGGTCATAGCCGAAGCCGCCGTCGCCGTGGGGCTCGAAGGCGATGACGCCTTCCCAGCTGCCCTGGCAGATGACGGGGGTCGGGTCGAACTCGTGTTCCATGTACACCAGCACGCACTGGAAGCGGGCGGTACGTGCGGCGGCGGCCACGTCCTGCATATCCGCCAGCAGCTTTTGCAGGTTGGCCTGATCACCGGCGCCGACGCCGGCGTAGCGCGCCGAGTAGATGCCGGGCGCGCCCTTGAGCGCATCCACCTCCAGCCCGGAGTCATCGGCGATGGCGGGCAGGCCGGTATGGTGCGCCGCGTTGCGCGCCTTGAGGATGGCGTTCTCCACGAAGGTCAGCCCGGTTTCGTCGGCCTCCGGCACGCCCAGTTCGTTCTGCGGCACGATGGCAATGTCCGCCCCGGCGAGGATCTCGCCAAACTCGCGCACCTTGCCCTTGTTGCCGCTGGCCAACACGACTTTCTTCATCGTTACATCCCTTGAAACCTGCCGCAGAGACGCAGAGCCGCGGAGGTATATTTTGCCGATTTCGCTCTGCGCCTCCGCGTCTCTGCGGCAATCTTTTACTTCCCCAGCGCCTCGCGCTGCTTTTCCAGCAGTTGGCGGATGCCGCCGTCGGCCAGGGCCAGCATGGCGTCCAGTTCCTCGCGGCGGAAGGCGTGGCCTTCGGCGGTGCCCTGCACTTCGATGAAGGCGCCGCCGTCGTTCATCACCACGTTCATGTCGGTCTCGGCGCCGGAGTCTTCCGCGTAATCGAGATCGACGATGGGCACGCCCTGGTGGATGCCGACCGACACCGAGGCCACCTGGCCGTGCAGCGGGTCTTTCTTGATCAGCTTTTTCTCGCGCAGGTGGCGGATGGCGTCAACCAGGGCCACGTAGCCGCCGGTGATGGAGGCGGTGCGGGTGCCGCCGTCCGCCTGGATCACGTCGCAGTCGATGGTGATGGTGCGCTCGCCCAGGGCGGCGGTGTCGACCACGGCGCGCAGCGAGCGGCCGATGAGGCGCTGGATCTCCATGGTGCGGCCGCCCTGCTTGCCCTGCGCCGCCTCGCGGTTCATGCGCGAGCCGGTGGAGCGCGGCAGCATGCCGTATTCGGCAGTCACCCAGCCCTCGCCCTTGCCCTTGAGAAAGCGCGGCACGCCCTCGTTGACGCTGGCGGTGCAGATGACCTTGGTATCGCCGAACTCCACCAGGACCGAACCTTCGGCATGCTTGGTGTAGTTGCGGGTAAGTTTGATGGCGCGCAGTTCAGCGGGCGCTCGTCCACTCGGGCGCATAAGGAATTCCTTCTTCGGATGATGGGATATTGGTAGGCCCGCGCATTGTAGCGGGGCACCGTGTCGCGGGCAAAAAAGCTTTTCCTCTGTGGGTCGGACTTCAGTCCGACAATACACGATGCCGGGCGAAGGAAGTCGGACTGAAGTCCGACCCACATTTATGAATCTCAACGCTTCAGCTCGTCCTTGTAGGTGCGCAGGGCCTGTTCGATCTGCTCGATGGCGTCTTTCAGCTTGTCGTCATCCACATGGGGCGTTTCCGGCTCGGGCGCCGGTTCCGGCTTTGGCACGGGCGCCGGCTTGGGCTTCGGCTTGGGAGCCACCGGTGCCAGCGAAGTCAGGCGCAGGGCGACCACGCTGATGTTGTCGCTGTGAGGATAGCTGATCTGTTCGGCGCGCATGGCCATGCGCTCCAGCACCTCGTCCAGGCTGCCTTCCTGCTGCAGCATCAGGCCCAGCTGTGCGTCGTCCAGCGCGCCCCACAGACCGTCGGAGCAGAGCAGCACGATGTCGTCCACCCGCAGCCCCTTGCCCTTGCCCAGTTCCACTTCGGGCGCCTGCGGCATGGCGCCGATGCACTGGGTGATGTGGTTGCGGCGCGGGTGGCTGTCCTGCTCGGAGCGGCTGATCATGCCCTGGCGGTACAGCTGTTCCACATAGGAATGATCGGTGGTGCGGAACACCGGCAGGCCGTCGCGGAACAGGTACAGGCGCGAGTCGCCGACGTGGGCCCAATCCATGTGGCCGCGCTGGATCAGGCACAGCACGGCGGTGGTGCCGGGGATGTTGCCCAGGTTCTGCTCGGCGGCGTAGCTCACCAAGGCGTCATGGGTGGCGAGGACGATTTCGGTGAGGAAGCGGCCGGGCTGGGCCACCGGGCGCGTGCCGTTCAGGTAGCGGTCGCGGGCGATGTCCACCAGCGCCTGCGCCGCCACATCGCCGCCGGCATGGCCGCCCATGCCGTCGGCCAGCACCAGCAGCACGCCTTCGTCGCTCTCCACCACATCGAAGCGATCCTGGTTGCTGTTGCGGTTACCCAGGTGATTGACGACGCCGGTTTCGTACATCATGACGGCTCACCCCTTCGACCAGGGCAGGGTGATGTCGCGGGTGAGCAGGTCCAGGAAGGCGTCGCCGCGCGACATGGGCTCCTCCGGCGGCTCCTCGCGGTTCATGGCTTCCAGCAGCTGATCCACGCTCTGCGGCCGCAGCAGCGCATCCACCTCCATGGCCCAGTCGATGGCGCCGAGCAGGGCATTGGAATAGCGCTTCTTGAACGCCACCGCCGCCGGCTTCATGACGTCCTTCATGCGCCGCTCGTCCGCCGGCGGCGGGGTGGCGCCGTCGATGCAGGCGCGCATGGAGGCGCCGATGGCGTAGAGGTCGCTCCACGGCCCGACGTAGCCGCCGGGCGTCAGTTGTTCATAGGGGGCGAAGCCGGGGGTGACCACCTGGGTCGGCTGGTACTTGCGGCTGTTCTGCATCTGGTGCACCGCACCGAAGTCCAGCAGGATGGGATTGCCGCCGGGGCGCAGGAAGATGTTGCCGGGCTTGATGTCGAGATGCAGCAGGCCCATGCCGTGGATGGCCTTGAGGCCGTCCAGCAGCGGCGGGAACACCGTGCGGATGAATTTCTCGCTCAGGTTGCCGCCGTGGCGCCTGATATAGTCCTGCAGATTGATCCCCTTCTCGTAGGCCATGACCATGTACACCGTGCCGTTGGCACGGAAGAAGTTGATCACGTTGACGATGTTGGGATGCTTGACGGTGGCCAGCGTGCTGGCCTCCTGGAAGAACATACGGCGGCCGTGGGCAAAATTGTCGCCGGTCTCGGAGTCGGGCATGGTGTGCACCGACACGCCGTCCTCGCCGCGGAAGGCCAGCTTGCGCGGCATGTACTCCTTGATCGCCACCTGGGTGCCGTCGGCGGCGTCATGGGCCAGATAGACGATGCTGAAGCCGCCGCCGCCGATGGCGCGGTCGATGACATAGCTGTCCAGCGATGAGCCGGCCTGCAGGCAGTAGTTGTCGCGTGCGTCGTTCATCCGTATCCGTATGAAGAGAAAGCCTTTTTCCTCTGCTGTTCCGTGGCACGGCCAGTCGGGGTACCATGACCCACCATGCCGCACCGTTAGCCTGAGGAGTGTACATGATTCACAGCATGACGGCATTCGCCCGCCGCGAGTCCCAGGGTGACTGGGGCACCTTCACCATCGAGCTGCGCTCGGTCAATCACCGCTACCTGGAACTGGCGCTGCGCCTGCCGGAAGAGGTGCGCCTGCTGGAGCCGCGTATCCGCGAAAAGCTCAACCATGGCCTGGGTCGCGGCAAGGTGGACTGCAACATCCGCTACCAGGCGCCGGCCGAATACGCCACCCTGGAAATCAATCGCGACCTGGTGACCCAGCTGGCCCACGTCACCCGCGAGATCGACGGCATCCTTTATAACGCCGCGCCGGTGAATTCCTTCGACGTGCTGCGCTGGCCCGGCGTGCTGCAACAGCCCACCCCCGAACCGGAGCAGGTACACGCCGCGGCCATGGGCCTGCTAGACGCCGCACTCGGCGAACTCATCGAGACCCGCCGCCGCGAGGGCGACAAACTGAAGGAACTGATCAGCCAGCGCTGCGCCGCCATGGCGGAGATCGTGGGCCAGGTGAACACCCGCCGGCCCGAAGTGCTGGCCCGGGCACGCGAACGCCTCGACGCCCGCCTGGCCGAGCTCAAGGGCGAGCTGGACCAGGCCCGCCTGGAACAGGAACTGGTGCTGCTGGCCCAGCGCCTGGACGTGGAAGAGGAACTGGACCGCCTGGGTGCCCACCTGGACGAGGTGCGCCGGGTGCTGGAACAAAAGGAACCGGTGGGCCGCCGCCTGGACTTCCTGATGCAGGAGCTGAACCGCGAGGCCAACACCCTCTCCTCCAAGTCCCAGGACGTGGGCACCACCCGCTACGCCGTAGACCTCAAGGTACTCATCGAGCAGATGCGCGAGCAGGTGCAGAACATCGAGTAGCCGCCTCTTGCCTAACGTATAGCATGGCTATACACTTCTCCCATGATCAGAAGTTTCCGCCACAAAGGGATTGAGCGGTTCTTCACCACCGGTTCAAAGGCGGGGATTCAGGCCGCCCACGCGCCGAAACTGGCCCGCCAGCTGGAGCGCCTGAACCACGCCCGGACGGCAGAGGATATGAACCTGCCGGGCTGGAAACTGCATCCCCTGGGCCATGAGCTGGCCGGCCATTGGTCAGTGTGGGTCAGCGGCAACTGGCGCCTCACCTTCATGTTCGAGGGTGAAGGTGCCGTTTTGGTGGACTATCAGGATTACCACTGAGGAACTGGCCATGAACGCGATGTTCAGCCCGCCGCATCCGGGGGAAACCCTGCGTGATGACGTACTGCCCGCCCTCGGACTGTCGGTGACCGAAGCCGCACGGCAGCTGGGCGTGACGCGGGCGGCACTGTCCCGCATATTGAACGGCCACGCCGCGATATCGACGGACATGGCACTGCGCATCGAGGCGTGGCTGGGACCGGAACGTGGTGGCCGTGCCGAATTGTGGCTGGGCCAACAGGTGGACTATGACCTTTGGCAGGCACGGCACAATCCCGCCGCAAACCACGCAGAACACTAGCCGCAGGAACAGGACCCTATGGAACACCAGCACGAACAAGGCACTCTCTACATCATTTCCGCCCCCTCCGGGGCGGGCAAGACCAGCCTGGTCAAGGCCCTGCTGCAGAATACCGGCAGGCTGCAGGTCTCGGTGTCGCACACCACCCGCGCCATGCGCCCGGGCGAGGTGGACGGCAAGGATTACCACTTCGTCAATGTGGAAACCTTCCGTACCATGGTGACCGACAACGCCTTCCTGGAGCACGCCCAGGTGTTCGACAACCACTACGGCACCTCCCGCTCCGCCGCCCTGGACCTGCTCAAGCGGGGGGTGGACGTGATCCTGGAGATCGACTGGCAGGGCGCGCGCCAGGTGCGGCAGATGATGCCCGGAACGGTGTCCATCTTCGTCCTGCCGCCCTCCCGCGAGGCCCTGGAGCAGCGCCTGCGCGGTCGCGGCCAGGACAGCGACGAAATCATCGCCCGGCGCATGCGCGACGCGGTGAGCGAGATGAGCCACTGCTTCGAGTTCGACTATCTGGTCATCAACGACGACTTCGACACCGCCCTGGGCGAACTGGCCGCCATCATCGCCGCCAACCGCCTGCGCGAACCGCGCCAGGCCGCCGCCCACGGCGCCCTGATCAAGGCGCTACTGGCTTAAACGGCGGTTTTTTAATAGAATTCATCCCCTTTTCGCCATCCCCGCCGGGGCTGGCCTGGATCCGGAGAGTAAACATGGCCCGCGTCACCGTCGAAGACTGCCTGGACAACGTAGACAACCGCTTCCAGCTGGTGCTGGTTGCCACCAAGCGCGCCCGTCAGCTGGAAAAGGGCAAGGACTCCTATCTGCCCTGGGAACAGGACAAGCCCACTGTGCTGGCCCTGCGCGAAATCGCCGCCGGCCTGGTCGGCCGCGAAGTGTTGGACGCCGTTGAGCACGAGGTTGAGGAAGAGATCGAGGAAGAGGTTGCCGCGCCGGTGGTGATCTCCATGGAGAACGACTGATCGCCTAGCGAACGGGGAGACGCACGGTGTTTTTGATCAGCGACCTGTGCGCCATACTCGAAGGCTATCTTGAACCCGATCAGGTCGCCGAGGTCTACCGGGCCTACCTGTTCGGCGCCGAGGCGCACGAAGGCCAGAAGCGCCTCTCCGGCGAACCCTACATCTACCATCCCCTGGCCGTGGCGCGCATCCTGGCCGAGATGCGCATGGATGCCCAGAGCCTCGTCGCCGCCATCCTGCACGACGTCATCGAAGACACCCCCACCGCCAAGGAACAGATCGCCGAAAAGTTCGGCGCCGAAGTGGCCGAGCTGGTGGACGGCGTCTCCAAGCTCACCAACATCCAGTTCGAGAGCAAGGCCGAGGCCCAGGCGGAAAACTTCCGCAAGATGATGCTGGCCATGGCGCGCGATCTGCGCGTCATCATCATCAAGCTGGCCGACCGCCTGCACAACATGCGCACCCTGGAAGCCATGCGCCCGGACAAGCGCCGCCGCATCGCACGCGAAACCCTCGACATCTACACCCCCATCGCCTCGCGCCTCGGCATGAACAGCCTGCGCCTGGAACTGGAGGATCTCGGCTTCGCCGCCTACCACCCGATGCGCGCCCGAGTGCTGGCCGAAGCGGTGAAGAAGGCGCGCGGCAACCGCCGCGAAATCATCACCAAGATCGAAATCGCCCTGCAGGAACGCCTGCGCCAGGAAGGGCTGGAAGGCCGCGTCATCGGCCGCGAGAAACACCTGCTGTCGCTGTACAAAAAGATGCGCAGCAAACACCTGCCCTTCACCGAGGTGATGGACGTGTACGCCTTCCGCGTCATCGTCGACAAGGTGGACACCTGCTACCGCGTACTCGGCGCCGTGCACAACCTGTACAAGCCGGTACCGGGCAAGTTCAAGGACTACATCGCCATTCCCAAGGCCAACGGCTACCAGTCGCTGCACACCGCCTTGTTCGGTCCCTACGGCGTGCCCATCGAGGTGCAGATCCGCACCGAGGAGATGGACAAGGTGGCCGAGGCCGGCATCGCCGCCCACTGGCTGTACAAGACCGGCGAAGGCGGCGGCGTCAGCGCCCAGGCACGCGCGCGGGAATGGCTCAAGGGCCTGCTGGAAATGCAGCAGGGCGCAGGCAACTCGCTGGAATTCCTCGAGAACGTCAAGGTCGACCTCTTTCCCGACGAGGTCTACGTGTTCACGCCCAAGGGCGAGATCATGGAACTGCCGCGCGGCGCCACTGCCGTGGACTTCGCCTACGACGTGCACACCGACGTGGGCAATTCCTGCGTTGCGGTGAAGATCGATCGCCGCCTGATGCCGCTGGCCACGCGCCTGGGCAACGGCCAGACCGTGGAGGTGATCACCGCGCCGAGCGCGCGTCCCAACCCCACCTGGCTCAACTTCGTGGTCACCGCCAAGGCGCGCGCCAACATCCGCAACTATCTCAAGAACCTGCAACGGGACGAGGCCATCGGCCTCGGCCGCCGCCTGCTGGAACAGGCGCTGACCGACCTAGAGGAAACCCTGCTGATGGTGCCGCACGAGCGCGTGCAATTCGCGCTCAAGGAAATGAACCTCGCCACCTTCGACGACCTGCTGGAGCAGATCGGCCTGGGCAACCGCATGGCGCCGCTGGCGGCACGCCTGCTGGTGCCGCAGGAAACCCAGACCCCGGAGCAGGAGGCGGCCAACCGCCCGCTCTACATCAAGGGCACCGAGGGCGCCGTGGTGTCCTTCGCCAAGTGCTGCCGCCCGATCCCCGGCGACGCCATCATGGGCTTTCTCTCCACCGGCCGCGGCATCATCATCCACACCCAGCACTGCAAGAACATCGCCGATTATCGCAAGCAGCCGGAGAAATGGATCACCGTGCAGTGGGCCGACCTGCTCGACACCACCTTCCCGGTGGACCTGCGCGTGGAAGTCACCAACCAGCGCGGCGTGCTCGCCACGGTGGCGGCGGTCATCGCCGACGCCGATGCCAACATCGACAACGTCAGCCTGGAAGATCGCGACGGCATCCATTCCGCCATCAACCTCACCGTCGCCGTGCGCGACCGCATCCATCTCGCCCGCATCATGCGCAGCATCCGCACCCTCGACAAGGTGGTGAAGATCGGCCGCGGCCGCGGCTGATCCCACCCCGCCTCGGCGGGAACGCTATTCGAACGCCGGCGGTGTCGCCAGCAGCGGCGAATACTCCGGCTCATAGGTTCCGCCCCCGGCAAAAGGCAGCCCGGCATCGATGAGCGTCGCGCCGACACCGATGCCATAGGTGAGACTGGTGGGCTCCGTGTCGATGGGCCGGTCGCTGATCACGTCGCCGGCCTGGTAGGCGCTGCCGTCCTGGTGCGCGAAGGCCTGCCCGGCGTCACGATAGTAGCGATAGGTGAACGGTGTGGCGTCGAACACGTCCTTGCCGAGGTCGTAGCGCTGCGTCGCCACCACCTGGCGATAGCGCGCGGCCCCGGCGCGGGCGCCGGCGCGCGGCGGATAGAGCAGCGCGCCGTGGAGGGTGCCGTCGGCGTCGAGGTGTTCCTTGCGGGCGGTCAGTTCACGCATCAGGGTCTGGCGCAGCCGCTGGGCGGCGGCGAGGGTGGCGGGCGCGGCGGTATCGAGCACGGGCCAATTCGCGCTGTAGCCGCGCGCCATGGTGATGCGCTGTGCGAGGAACGCCTCCACCGGCGCCGGCATATCGCCGTAGAGGCTGGCGCCGACCACGTGTTCGAGGAAGAAGCGGAATTCGCCCACGCCGTATTTGCGATTGATGGGGTCGCCCCGGCCGGCGCGCCCGGGCGTGGCGTCGGCGGCCGCAGCGGCATCGGCGACATAACCCAGATAGTCCATCTCGCGCCAGCCGGCGTCGCCGGCAAACTTGCGCGGAAAGGCCCAGGTGCTGTCGATGGTGTTGCCGGTGCCCGAGTTGAACTGGGCATAGCCGGTTTCCGGCTGCAGCACGTTGCCGCTGTGGCAGCCGACGCACTGCACCAGTTCCGCCGGCGTCTGCGGCCGCAACGCGCCGGCGGCATTCTCGATGTAGCCCGCCAGATACCAGCCCGCCCCGTTGTCGGCCCAGCCCTGGGTGGCGCTGGCGTGCAGCGGCGCGCCCTCCTCCTTGTTCCCCGGCGCAATGGCCCAGGGATTGAACGCCTTGTATTTGTACATGTAGCGCATCTCCTTCACCCGCCGCGCGCGCGTGCCGGGGAAGGGGCTCACGGTGGCGTCGCTGCCGTCGGCGGCGACGTCCACATAATGCAGGGGATGGGCGAATTCGGTGCCCAGCGGATAGAGGCCGCGCTGCACGGCAATGGTCGCCGCGGCGCCGTGATATTGCGCCGGGTCGCCGTGATATTGCGCCGGGTCGCCGGGCAGCAGGCGATCCTGGATCGCCCGCTCCAGCAGATCGAGGTTGTCGCGGTAGGTGGCGAGATCAAAGTTGCCGGCGCCGTTGCGCATGAACGCCTCCGGTAGCCGGAGGTAGATCCCCGAGACGCTGCCGGTGTGCGGCGTGAAGATACCGTAGGGCATGAAGTTCACGGCGCGCCAACCGGTAACCCAGCCCTGCCCGTCATGGAAGAAACCGTTTGTCGTCTGGCCGCTGCGCACGAAGCCGTCGGCATCGGCGGGAAGGTCGGCGGGATTGAGTCCGGGGAACAGGCGGAACGGCGCGTTGATCTTCGGGTCCCAGTCGAGCGGGTTCCCCGGGCGCTGCGCGTAGGCGTCGCTCCAGTTGTCCTGGCGGACATAGCTCTCCATATCCCAGCTGCCCGGATCGACACCCAGCGCAACGACCGCCGCCCGCAAGCGTTCGGGGTAAAGCGTGTTCTCCCACGGCATGACGCTGCCGTTCTGCACGAAGGGATAGCGCAGCGCCACGAAGGCGTATTCCTGCTGCAGATCGCCCACCAGCGGCTCGTAGCCGGCCTGCGGGTTATTGTTGCCCAGTCCCTGCAGGTACACGCCGTTGGTATGGCAGAACAGGCAGGCGTTCTGCGTACCGCCGGAGGTTTCCACGTAGCACTGGGCCGGTATGTGGCCGTAGGGATTGCGGAAGGTGGTGCGGTCGAGATATTCGCCTACCAGCGCGGCTTTGACAGCGGACGGCGCGGCGCCGACAGTGTCCGGCGTATCGCCGTCGCCGCCACAGGACGCGAGCAGAAAGGCAAGGGGCAACAGCACTGCGGCGGCAGCGATGCCGCGACGAAACACTGACATGGTCAGCACCTCCGTAATGAAAATGCCGGAGGACTCGCGTCCTCCGGCACGGGTTGCAGCATGGTCAACTGCGGTATGGCATTACAGACCGGGCATGCCGCCGATGTAGCCGACGTTGGCTTCTAGGTAGTAGTTGAGCGTGCCGTAGGAGTTGACGCCGTAAAGGGTCGCGGCCTCCGCAATCAGGGCATCCCTCACCGCGGTGGGCATGCTGCCCAGCCACTCGCCCTGATGCTGGTTGTTGGCGCCGATGTAGGCATGGCCGTTCAGGTTCTCGTGCACCACGAGACCGGTCGCCTCGGCCCCCGACGGCTGGCTCAGGATGCGGCTCAGCTTGCCGCTGTCCACGTTGTAGGCCCAGATGAAGTTGTTGACGTGGGTGCCCGAGTCTTCGCCGATGAACAGGGTGCGCATCTTGTCGGAGAAGAACAGATTGTCGGGATTGGCCACCTTGGCGGGGTTGGAGGTATTGCCGAGAGCGTCGACCGTGATGTCCTCGCCGAGCAGCGCAGCGGGTACCGACATGGCGGTGGCGACCCAGGCGCTGTCGATGGGGTTGGCATCGGTGTCGTTCTGGCCGGAGGACAGCGTCAGCGCGTAGGTGGCGCCGGCGTTGATCTTGGCCAGTTGGATGTCGTCCACCGGGCCGGTGGCATCCGTCTTCATGCCTTTGTCGATGTAGGACATGGCGAGGTAGACGACCTTGTCCTGGGTATTCACCGCCACACCTTCCATCTTGTTGAACTCGGTGGTGGCGCCGAGATAGGCCGCGTAGCGGCGGCTCTCCAGGAACGCTGCCGCCTGTTCCTTGCCGGCCTTCAGGCGCAGGTACTCGGTGGACGACTGGCCGGCGCGGATCGCCTTGTAGCCATCGGCCGCCCAGGTGGGCGTGAGGGCGGGGGTGGTGATGTCGAAGACGTCGGTGAACACGGTGCCGGCGTCGATGATCGCCTTCACCTCGGCGTCGGTGGCGTGGCCCAGCTTCACCCAGGTCAGGGTGGCGGCGCCACCGTTGTCGGCACTGGTCTGGGTCCACTTGGCGGCGTAGAGGGTGCCGGCGGAGAGATCGGCGGCGGTATCGGCCACGTACATAAACAGGCCGACGTTGGTGCCGTCGTCGCCGAAGTAGGCGGTGCGGTTGTCGGGCATCACACGGGTCAGTTCCCAGGTGCCGCGGCCCATGCTGTAGTGCTTGACCACACTGGAGCTGCCGTCGGCGGCCACAGTGACTTCGGGAATGTAGCCGTAGTCGTAGGGGTTGGCGCTGGTGGCGCTGTTGAAATACTTCTCCGTCATCGCCGTCAGGCCGGCGGAGGTCGAAGTGCCGGGAGTGCCGTCGGAGTTGACGAAGTAGAGATCATAGTCCTCCTCGGAACCGAGGTGGGTGTTCCACGGGCTGGGACCGCCGGCGCAGGGGATCCACAGGCCGTCCACCGCGGAGAAATCCACCGGGGCCTGGGAGACGGCGGTGAGGGCACCGCTGCTCGCATTCTGCGACAGTTCGGTGACCGTCATGCTCATCGGCATGCGGCTCGGGCTGCCGCTGTTGTCGGCGAGCTTCCAGTCATACTCGTAGTGGGTCACCAGATACGGCTTGCCGCCCGCGGTAAGGAAGCTGTTCGCATCGGGCGTCTCGGCCACCACCGGATCGCCGTTGGCGTCCAGCAGCGCGTTGCCGCTGACGTCGTACAGGCGTGCCGCTTCATTGGCACTGAGGCCCACCTTGTCGGTGTTCTTGTACAGCACGTTGTAGGACAGCGGATACTCCACGGAGCTGCCATCCGAGTAGTGGTAAATCGCCGAAGACGTGGTGGTGGCACTCACCATGTCGGCGTTGGTGGACGGGGCCGGGGTATCGGTAAACTCGACGCCGGTAAGGGTCTTGCCGGTGGTGGTGGTGTCACAGGCGCTGAGCGCCGCGGCGACCGCGAAGGCGACCGCGCTCAA
>Ga0299912_10000562_pt1 | contig 31370 bp, 29 predicted proteins | sample RVTome_2_FD_207667 | JGI IMG/M metagenome (GOLD analysis project Ga0299912, IMG submission 207667) | Soil microbial communities from uranium-contaminated site in the Upper Colorado River Basin, Wyoming, United States - RVT95D214 (version 2) ... | reverse complement strand
CGGTAGGTGGACAACTGGACGTAATCGACGGCCTCGCGCGCCTGGTCGACCTCGATTGCGGTGGCCATCCGGGTTTCGCCTTCCTTGCCGGTCTTCTCCTGCAGGGTGACGAGACGAAAATCAGGATGCCCGCCGGTGTCGAACCAGTGGCAGGCCGGGCACTGGCCGCAGGCCGCACCGTCGGCGAGCGGCGCTTCGCACAGCAGGGCCTGCGCCCAGGCCAGCGCCAGGGAGCTCTTGCCCACCCCGCGCGGGCCGGCCAGCAGCAGGGCCTGCGCCGGCCGCGCACGGGTCGCCAGCAGGCGCTGCCAGGGGACTTCCAGCCAGGGATAGGGTGCGCTCACGCCAGATCCTGCAAAAGGCGGCCGATTTCGGTCTGCAGTTCGGCGATGCTGCGGCGCGCGTCGAGCACGCGGATACGCACCGGTTCGGCCTGCGCGCGCTCGAGGTAGGCGTTGCGAACGCGGCTGAAAAAGCTGTCGGCCTCGCGCTCGAAGCGGTCGGCGGTGCGGGCGGCCGAGCGGCGCGCCTCGGCCACTTCGGGCGGCACGTCGAACAGCAGGGTGAGGTCGGGCGCGAAGCCGCGCTGCACCCAGGCTTCCAGCGCGGCGATGCGTTCGGCCGCGATGCCGCGCCCGCCGCACTGGTAGGCGTAGCTGGCATCGGTGAAGCGGTCGGACACCACCCAGGCGCCGCGCGCCAGCGCCGGCAGGATCAGCGCAGCCATATGTTCCTGGCGTGCGGCGAACATCAGCAGCAGTTCGGTGTCAGGGTCCATGTGCTGGTGCAGCAGCAGTTCGCGCAGGGTTTCGCCGAGCGGCGTGCCGCCGGGTTCGCGGGTGACGATGACCTCGCGGCCCTGCCGGCGCAGCCAGTCGGCGACGAAGTCCAGATGGGTGCTCTTGCCGGCGCCGTCGACGCCTTCGAGGGTAATGAATTTGCCGGTCGTGCTCATCGTCTTTGGTAGCGGTTCACTGCGCGGTTGTGCGCGTCGAGGTTGCTGGAAAATACATGGGTGCCGTCGCCGCGCGAGACGAAATACAGGGCGTCGGTTTTGGCCGGATTGAGCGCGGCCTGGATCGCGGCCTCGCTGGGCATCGCGATCGGCGTCGGCGGCAGCCCGCTACGGGTGTAGGTGTTGTACGGGGTGTCGGTTTGCAGGTCAATCTTGCGCAGGTTGCCGTCGAAGCGCTCGCCCAGTCCATAGATCACGGTGGGATCGGTCTGCAGGCGCATGCGCAGCCTGAGCCGGTTGAGGAACACCCCGGCAATCATCGGGCGCTCGAACGCCGCGCCGGTTTCCTTTTCCACGATCGACGCCATGATGAGCGCTTCATACGGCGTGCGATACGGCAGACCCGGCGCGCGGGTTTCCCAGGCGGCCACGAGTTTCTCGTGCTGCAAGCGATAGGCGCGGCGCAGCACGTTGAGGTCGGACGAATGCGGCGCGAAAAAATAGGTGTCGGGAAACAGCAGGCCTTCGGGGTGGTTTTCCTCGGCGCCGATGGCCTGCAGCAGGTCGACATCGCTCATGCCGGCGCTGTCGTTCTTCAGCATGGGCTGCGCGGCCAGCGCCGCGCGCACCTCGCGCCAGTTCCAGCCTTCAATGAACTGGACCGCAACCTGCGAGACCTCGCCGCGCTGGATCTTGGCATACAGTTCCAGCGGCGTGAGCGGCCTGTCGAGGGTATACACGCCGACCTTGAGCGTCCCGGCCTTGCCGAGCACACGCCCGAGCAGCCAGAACGCCTGCGCGTTGCCGATCACGCCTTCGCGTTCGAGCATTACGCTCAGGCTTTTCAGGTGCATGCCGGGCTTCACGTTGACGTTTTTCGGCAAGGGCTCGATGCGCAGAGGCTGCCTGGCATACCAGGCCAGTCCGCCTGCTCCCGCCAGCGCAGCCAGGACGGCAAGCACGACAAATCGTTTAATCCACGTCTTCATTCAAGGCGTCGTTCAAGAGAGGGGTCCAGCCCGCAGGCGTCCAGGTCACGTCATCCAGGCGGCCCACGCGGCGCACGCCGATGACGCTGTTGCAGATCATCACTTCATCGGCAGCGAGTATAGCGTCTGGCAGCAGGCGGCCGACATGGATGGGGGTGCCGCGACGCGCCATGGCGCGCAGCAGGCGCGTCCTGGCCACGCCGGCGACGCCGCACTGGCCCAGGTCCGGCGTAAACAGTTCGCCCGCCTTCGCAATCAGTAGATTGCTCATCACGCCGCCGATCACCGCACCGCTGTCGTCGCACAGCAGACCCTCGAAAATTGCAGGATCATCCCACTCCGACCGCGCCAGCACATTCTCCAGCCGGTTCAGGTGCTTGATCCCGGCCAGCCGCGGCTGCCGCGCCAGCCTGAGCGTGCACCAGCGCGCGACGATGTCGGCCGGCGCATCGGCCTGGGCATAGGCCGGCAACGGCGCGGCCAGCACGATGCGGGTGCAGGCCGGGTCTTGCGGGGGCGCATAGCCGCGCGCACCGGCGCCGCGCGTGATCACGATCTTGGCGACGCCCTCCCCGGCCGCGGCCACCCGGCAGACTTCGGCGCGCAATTGGGCTTCGTCGGGGCAGGCCAGCCTCAGCGCCGCACAATCTTCAGCCAGTTTGGCGTAATGGTCGCGCCACCACAGCGGCGCGCCGACCTGCGTGCGCAGGGTGCGGAAGATGCCGTCGCCGTAGGCCAGGCCGCGATCGAGCGCGTCCACGGTCTGTGCAGGGTGGCCGTTGACGAGGATCATGCGGCCTCCAACGCGCGCAAGAGTCCGCGGGCTTTGGCGCGGGTTTCGTCGAGTTCGCGCGCGGCGACCGAATCGGCGACGATGCCGGCGCCGGCGCGGAAGCTCAATTCGTTTCCGCGCAGCAGGAAGCTGCGGATCAAGATGTTGAAATCGAAGCTGCCGTCGCGATTGATGTAGCCGACGCTGCCGGTGTAGCTGCGCCGCGGCGTCTGTTCGAGTTCGCGAATGATCTGCATGGTGCGCACCTTGGGGCAGCCGGTGATGGTGCCGCCGGGAAACACCGCGCGCAAGGCGTCGTAGACGCGCATGCCCTGGCACAGTTGGCCGCAGACGGTGGATTCGATGTGGTGCACGTGGCGATAACTGGTCGTTTCCATCAAGGCCGCCACCTTCACGCTGCCGGGCTCGCACACCCGGCCAAGGTCATTTCGCTCCAGATCGACCAGCATGACGTGCTCCGCGCGTTCCTTGGGATGCGCCTGCAGGCGAGCCCGCAGCGCGGCGTCTTCCGTGGCGTCCTCGCTACGGGGATGGGTGCCGGCTATCGGGCGGGTTTCCAGCCTGCCGTTGCGGTCGAGGCGTACCAGCCGCTCCGGCGACGAGCTCACGATCGCCCATTCATCCATCTGCAGCAGCGCCGAAAACGGCGCCGGGTTCATCTGCATCAGCCGGCCAAACAGCGATGCGGCAGGAACCTGCGCAGCAAACTCGGCGCACCAGCCGCGCGACAGGTTGACCTGAAACACGTCGCCGGCGCGGATGTAATCCTGGATGCGCGCCACCCCGGCAAGAAACGCAGCAGGTTCATCTTCAGTCAGGGCACGCAGTTCGGGCACAGCCGGCAGCGGCAGCGGCAGCCCGGCAAGATCGCGCTGCATGCGGTCGAGCAATCCGGCCTGTCCGGCCTCGGCCATCAGGACACAGCGCCCGTTGGCGCGATCGAACAGGATCGCCGCGGGGATACGCACCAGCCAGGCGAGGGGAAAACCGGCATCCCCCTCAAGCTGACCCACGCTGGGCTCGAACAGGCCGCCCAGCTCGTACGCAAACGCGCACAGCCAGCCGCCGCTGAAGGGCAGGTCGAGAGGGGCTTGGGAAGTGGGCTGCACCTGCATGGCAGGATGCGACTGCAGTGCATTCAGGCCACCGGCAGCGCTTATCCGAACGATGTCCCGAGGAAACGCGAACAGCATGTCCCAGCCGGAATCGCCGCTGCTGAGGAACAGTCCGGGGTAACGCTGCGGATGGGCTGCCTGCAGGCCAACCAGATCGGGCCGCAACGTGCCGGATTGCAGCGGCCATTCCCGGATTTCTGGCGTGGCCATTTGTTCCTGAGCGATGGGGCGGTCCACCGCGTGGATCAAGCCCGCTTGAAGACCAGTGAACCGTTGGTGCCGCCGAACCCGAAGTTGTTTTTGAGCGCAAAGTCGATCTTCATTTCACGCGCCGTGTTGGCGCAGTAATCGAGATCGCATTCCGGATCTTGCGAGAAGATGTTGATGGTGGGCGGCGACACCTGATGGTGCACTGCCAGCACGGTGAAAACCGATTCGACGCCGCCGGCGCCACCGAGCAGGTGGCCGGTCATCGACTTGGTCGAATTGACCACCGTCTTGTAGGCGGCATCGCCCATCGCCAGCTTGATCGCATCGGTTTCGTTCTTGTCGCCGAGAGGCGTCGAGGTGCCGTGCGCGTTGATGTAGTCGACCTGGTCGGGATTCACGCCGGCGTCGCGCATCGCATTCAGCATTGCGCGGCGGGGGCCGTCGGTGCTCGGCGCCGTCATGTGATAGGCGTCGCCGCTCATGCCGAATCCGGTCACTTCTGCATAGATTTTGGCGCCGCGTGCCTTGGCGTGCTCGTATTCCTCGAGCACCATCACGCCGGCGCCCTCGCCCAGCACGAAGCCGTCGCGATCCTTGTCCCACGGACGGCTGGCGGTGGCCGGATCGTCGTTGCGGGTGGACAGCGCGCGTGCAGAGGAGAATCCCCCCACGCCCAGCGGCGAAGTCGCGCACTCGGCGCCGCCGGCGATCATCACATCGGCATCGCCGTGCTCGATCATGCGGGCAGACAGGCCGATGGCATGCAGGCCGGTGGTGCAGGCGGTCACGACCGCCAGGTTGGGCCCTTTCATTCCGTACAGGATCGAAAGGTTGCCCGAAATCATGTTGATGATGGAACCCGGAATGAAGAAGGGGGAAATCTTCCTCGGGCCGGACTCCATCAACAGGGTATGCGTCTCCTCGATCAGCGGCAGGCCGCCGATTCCGGAACCGATGTTGATGCCAATGCGCTCGGCATTGGCTTCGGTGACTTCAAGACCCGAGTCGCGTATCGCCTGGATGCCCGCGGCCATGCCGAACTGGATGAAGACATCCATGCGGCGGGCCTCTTTCGGGTTGAGATAGTGCCCAACGTCGAAATTCTTCACCTCGCCCGCAATCTGCGAAGCAAAAGGAGTGGGGTCAAAACGGGTTATCCGGGCAATGCCGGAACGGCCGGCAACCAGGTTGTCCCAGGCTTCCGGAATGGTATTGCCGACCGGGGAAACGATTCCCAGGCCGGTGACGACGACACGACGCTTGGACAAAAGTCAGACCTTTATTACGGGGTGAACGATCAGCTCGAGTGGCTGTTGACGTAGTCAATCGCCTGCTGGACAGTGGTGATCTTTTCTGCGTCCTCGTCGGGGATTTCGCAGCCGAATTCTTCTTCCAGCGCCATCACCAGTTCAACCGTATCGAGCGAGTCCGCGCCCAGGTCACCCACGAAGGAAGACTCGTTCTTGATGTCTGCCTCGTTGACGCCCAATTGCTCGGCGACGACTTTAATTACACGCTGTACGTTATCCATTACTGATCCTCTCTTGAAATGAGGCCTCAACAAAATTGAAGCCCGGAAAAATAAAACTTCGCGATTCTACCAAACTTTGTGTGGCGGTTACGCCATGTACATCCCGCCGTTGACATGCAGGGTGGTGCCGGAAATATAACCGGCGGCAGGCGAAGCCAAAAACGCGACCGCCTGCGCAATGTCTTCCGCCGCGCCGAGCCGGCCCAGCGGGATATGGGCCAGCAGCGCCTGGCGCTGCGCATCCGGCAGCGCACGCGTCATGTCAGTGTCGATGAAGCCCGGCGCCACGCAGTTGACCGTGATGTTGCGGCTGCCGACTTCGCGCGCCAGCGACTTGGTGAAGCCCATGATGCCGGCCTTGGCCGCGCTGTAGTTGGTCTGCCCGGCGTTGCCCATCGCACCGACTACCGAAGCGATGGAAATGATGCGCCCGCTGCGTGCCTTCATCATTGCGCGCAGCACTGCACGCGACAGACGGAACACCGAGGTGAGATTGGTCGCCAGGATGTCGTCCCACTCCTTGTCCTTCATCCGCATCAGCAGATTGTCACGGGTGATGCCGGCGTTGTTGATCAGGATGCCGATGTCGCCGAACTGCGCGCTGATTGCGGCAATGACGGCGTCGACTTCGGCCGCGTCGGTGACGTTGAGCTTCATCCCGCTGCCCTTGATGCTGGCTGCGGCCAGGTAATCGCTGATCGCCTGCGCGCCCTTCTCGCTGGTGGCGGTGCCGACCACGGTGGCGCCCGCCTGGCCGAGCGCCAGCGCGATCGCCTGGCCGATCCCGCGGCTGGCACCCGTCACCAGTGCCACCTGTCCTTCAAGATTCGCGCCAGGCGCGAGGCGTCCTTGCAGCATGTTGTCTCCTGTCAGTTGTTCAATGCAGCCTGCAGGCTGGCTTCATCCACCAGCGCCACCGCCGGCAGGCTGTCGTCGATGCGCTTGGCGAGCCCGGCCAGCACCTTGCCGGGGCCGCATTCGATCACGCGTTCGATGCCGGCGGCTTTCAGCGCCTGCACGGTCTCCACCCAGCGCACCGGGGTATGCAATTGTTTGGCCAGAGCCGCGCGGATCGCGCCCGCATCGGCATGGCTGTGCACATCGGTGTTGTGCAGCACGGGGATGTTCGGCGTCGCGATCGTCACGTCCTGCAGATGCGCCAGCAGCTTTTCGGCGGCCGGCAGCATCAGCGAGGAATGCGACGGCACGCTGACCGGCAGCGGCAGCGCGCGCTTGGCCCCGCGCTCCTTTGCCAGCGCCATGGCGCGTTCCACGGCCGCCTTGTTGCCGGCGATCACGACCTGGCCAGGTGAATTGAGGTTCACCGCCTCGACCACTTCGCCCGCCGCCGCGTCCGCACAGACCGCGCGCACAGCATCGTCGTCCAGGCCCAGAATCGCGGCCATCGCACCGACGCCTTCGGGCACCGCCGCCTGCATCGCTTCGGCGCGGAAGCGCACCAGTTTGACCGCATCGGCAAAATTCAAGGCACCTGCCGCGACCAACGCAGCGTATTCGCCGAGGCTATGGCCAGCCAGCAGCGCAGGCGTCGCGCCACCCGCGGCCTGCCATACGCGCCAGACGGCGACATCGGCCGCCAGCATCGCCGGCTGGGTGTTGACGGTCTGGTTGAGCAGATCGGCCGGGCCTTCGGTCACCAACGCCCACAGATCCTGTCCCAGCGCATCGGAGGCTTCGGCAAACGTGGCGCGCACTTCGGCGCGCTCGCTCCAGCCCTGCATCATGCCGACCGATTGCGAGCCCTGCCCCGGGAAAACAAATGCCAGTTTCATGAAATATTCCTAGTACTTGAGGAGCACGGAGCCCCAGGTAAAGCCGCCGCCGAAGGCTTCCATCAGCACGGTCTGGCCGCGCTGGATGCGGCCGTCTCGCACCGCCACGTCGAACGCCAGCGGCACCGAGGCGGCCGAGGTGTTGCCATGGCCGGCCACGGTGGTGACGACGTTGTCCATGCTCATGCCGAGCTTTTTCGCGGTGGCGGAAATGATGCGGATGTTGGCCTGGTGCGGCACCAGCCAGTCGATGTCGGTTTTCTGCAGGCCGTTGGCTTCCAGCGTTTCGTCGACGATGCGGTCGAGCGTGTTGACTGCCATCTTGAACACGGCGTTGCCTTCCATCCGCATCAGCGCGGGTTCCTTCATGCCGGTGGAGGTGCCATTGGTGGTGCGCAGCAATTCCTTGTGGCGGCCGTCGGCATGGATGTGGGTGGCGATGATGCCGGGTTCGCTCGACGCACCCAGCACCACTGCCCCCGCACCATCGCCCCACAGGATGCAGTTGCCGCGGTCGTTCCAGTCGGTGATGCGCGACAGGGTTTCGGCGCCGATCACCAGCACGTGCTTGGCCGCACCGGTCTTGATGAACTGGTCGGCCACGCTCATGGCGTAGACGAACCCGCTGCACACCGCCTGCAGGTCGAACGCCGGCTTGCCGTTGGTCATCCCCAGCTTGGACTGCACGATGCAGGCGGTGCTGGGGAACACCAGGTCGGGTGTGGTGGTGGCGACCAGCAGCAGGTCGATGTCGTCGATGACAAGGCCAGCCGATTCGAGCGCGGCACGCGCCGCCTGCATCGCCAGATCGCTGGTGAATTCACCTTCGGCGGCAATATGGCGTTCGCGGATGCCGGTACGCTCGACGATCCATTGGTCGTTCGTTTCGACCAGCTTTTCGAGATCGGCATTGGTCAGGATGCGGTCAGGCAGATAGCTGCCGGTGCCGAGAATGCGGGAATAGGTCAAGCGGCTACCCGTTGGATAAGCTGGATCTGGTCGGTGATGCGCTTCAGCACATTGTTGCTGACTTCGTCGCTGGCGGTTTCGATGGCGTGCTCGAACGCGAAGCGGTCGGCCGAGCCATGGCTTTTCACCACCACGCCCTTGAGGCCCAGGAGCGTGGCGCCATTGTAGCGGCGCGGATCGAGCCGCCGCTTGAAGGCATTCAGCACCGGCAAGGCGAACAGCCCCGCGATGCGGGTCAGAATATTGCGCTTGAACTCAGTGCGCAGCGTGGTGGCAATCATCTTGGCCAGGCCTTCGGACGCTTTCAGAGTGACGTTGCCGACAAATCCGTCGCACACCACCACATCGGTGGTGCCGAGGAAAATGTCGTTGCCTTCGACGTTGCCGTAGAAATTCAGATGGCTGCCGCGCAGCAACTCAGCGGCCTGCTTCACCATCTCGTTGCCCTTGATGGCCTCCTCGCCGATGTTCAGCAGGCCCACGGTCGGGTTCGGCTTGTGCTCCACCGCCGACACCAGCATCGCGCCCATGATGCCGAACTGCAGCAGATGCTCGGCGGTGCAGTCGACGTTGGCGCCCATGTCCAGCACCAGTGCGTGGCCCTTGATGGTCGGCATCACGGCGGCAATGGCGGGCCGGTCGATACCGGGAAGGGTTTTCAGGACGAAGCGCGCAGTCGCCATCAGGGCGCCGGTGTTGCCGGCCGACACGCAGGCATCGGCCTCGCCGGACTTGACGAGGTCGATGGCCACCCGCATGGAGGAATCTTTTTTGCCGCGCAGGGCCAGCGCAGGCGCCTCGTCCATGGCCACCACCTGGCTGGCGTGGCGCACGATGAGGCGCGGACCGGGCTTGGCACGGCGCGCCTTGAGTTCGGCCTCGACGACATCCTGCGGCCCGACCAGAATCACATTCAGGTCGGGATGACGCGCAAGACAACGGATTGCCGCCGGAACGGTGACATGGGGGCCGTGATCGCCCCCCATGACATCAATGGCGACTGTGATATTTCTCATACAGCCGGAATCGTTGGCTGAGCTGAACGCGCCAGGCCGGAGTCAACACACTCCGACGCGATCAAACCCTGGCGCCCAGGAAAATTATTCGCCTTTGGCCTTGACGACCTTGCGGCCACGATAAAAGCCGTTGGGGCTGATATGGTGACGCAGGTGGGCTTCACCCGTGGTCGGCTCGATGGCCAGCGGCGGGTTGGTCAGGAAATCGTGCGAGCGGTGCATGCCACGCTTGGACGGGGATTTTTTGTTCTGCTGGACTGCCATTTCTTGCTCCTTTAAATCCGTTACACCCAACCGGGTGCATTAAAAATTACTGCGCCCCGGGAACGGGGCATTCACCTTCTGCGTGCATCGTCGCAAGCGGCAGGCTCAACAACACTTCATCCTCAACCAGATCGACAAGACTCAATATCTCGCCGGCCTGGATGGCGTCACTGTCGGGCAACGCATCCAGCCGTTCCATCTCGGCCTCGTTGCGCGCCAGATACAGCGTGCGTTCGACTTCAACCTTGTACGGCATGCTGCCCAGGCAACGCTGGCAGGTCAGCTGAACGTCGCCGCTGACCGCCAGCTGCAGGGACAAACTGCCCCGCTGATCCACTCGCCCAACGACTCGACAGAACAGCGTGCCTTGCGTAAATTCATGGGAAAGACGCGGAAACGCAGCCACTTCCGACCGGGTTTCCCACGACTGTCCATCCCTGCAAAAACGCCATGGATCGACCTCGACTGGCGGAAGCATGGCGGACTCAGACATGACACACCCGGTTAAACATTAGCCAGCAATGATATGATTTCGCGTTCTTTTTGTCAAAGAAACACCCGTCTCCTCCACATCAGGCGAGTCCATGCTTAAGAAAATACTGGTCGCCAACCGCGGCGAGATCGCCGTCCGCATCGTCAGGGCCTGTGCCGAACTCGGCATCAAGTCGGTCGCCATCTACACCGACGCCGACCGCCACGCGCTCCATGTGAAGAAGGCCGACGAGGCCTACCACATCGGCAAGGACCCGATTCTGGGCTATCTGAACGCGCACACGCTGGTCAATCTGGCGGCCGCTTCCGGCTGCGACGCGCTGCATCCGGGCTACGGTTTCCTCTCCGAAAACCCCGATCTGGCCACCATCTGCGCGCGCCGCGGCATCCGCTTCATCGGCCCCTCGCCCGAGGTGATCCGCAGCATGGGCGACAAGATACAGGCCCGGAACGCCATGATCGCCGCCGGCATCCCGGTGGTGCCGGGGTCCGACCACAATCTGGAAAACGTCGAGGAAGCGCGCACGCTGGCCAACAAGATCGGCTATCCGGTCATGCTCAAGGCCACCAACGGCGGCGGCGGGCGCGGCATCCGCCGCTGCGACAGCGAGGAAGACCTGCTGAAAAACTACGACCGCGTGGTGTCGGAAGCCAGCAAGGCCTTCGGCAAACCCGAGGTCTTCGTTGAAAAATGCGTGGTGCGCCCCAAGCATATCGAGGTGCAGATTCTGGGCGACACCCAGGGCAACGTGATTCACCTGTTCGAGCGTGACTGCTCGATCCAGCGGCGCAACCAGAAACTGATCGAAATCGCGCCGAGCCCGCAATTGACCGAGGCCCAGCGGCAATACATCGGCAAGCTGGCGGTGCGCGCCGCCAAGTCGGTGGGCTACGTCAATGCCGGCACGGTGGAATTCCTGCTCGACCAGGACAACCAGTTCTTTTTCATGGAAATGAACACCCGCCTGCAGGTCGAGCATCCCATCACCGAGACCATCACCGGCGTCGACATCGTGCAGGAGCAGATCCGCATTGCGTCCGGCCTGCCGCTGCAATACAAGCAGGAAGAGATCACGCATCGCGGCTACGCCATCGAATTCCGCGTCAACGCCGAGGATCCGAAAAACGAGTTCCTGCCCAGCCTCGGCCGCATCACCCGCTACTATTCTCCGGGCGGCCCTGGGGTGCGCGTGGACGCCGCGATCTACACCGACTACGTGATTCCGCCCTACTTCGACTCCATGTGCGCCAAGCTCACGGTATGGAATCTGACCTGGGAATCCGCAGTCGAACGCGGCCGTCGCGCGCTGTCCGACATGCTGGTGTACGGCGTGAAAACGACGATTCCCTACTATCAGGAAATTTTGAAAAACCCCGAGTTCCGCAGCGGGCGCTTCAACACCAGCTTCGTCGACGAGCACCCGGAACTCACCCAGTACACTGAAAAGAAACCGCCGGAAGTGATGGCCGCCGCCATCGCCGCCGCCATCGCCGCACATCAGGGTTTGTAAATATGGCCAAAGTACACATCACCGATCTTGTCCTGCGCGACGGCCATCAGTCGCTCATCGCCACCCGCATGCGCACGGAAGACATGCTGCCGATCTGCGGCAAGCTGGATGATGTCGGCTTCTGGTCGCTGGAAGCCTGGGGCGGCGCCACCTTCGACGCCTGCGTGCGCTTTCTGCGCGAAGACCCATGGGAACGCCTGCGCCACCTGCGCAAAGCCCTGCCCAACACGCGCATCCAGATGCTGCTGCGCGGGCAGAACCTGCTGGGCTACCGCAACTATTCCGACGACGTGGTGCGGGCCTTCGTGCAGAAATCCGCCGACAACGGCGTCGACGTGTTCCGCGTGTTCGACGCCATGAACGACCTGCGCAACCTGCGCGTGTCGATCGAGGCCGTGAAGGCCGCCGGCAAGCACGCCGAAGGCACGGTCTGCTACACCACCAGCCCGGTGCACGACATCCCGCATTTCGTCGAACTCGCCAAAGGCCTGGCCGACATGGGTTGCGACACCATCGCGATCAAGGACATGGCGGGCCTGCTCACGCCTTACACCGCGTATGACCTGGTCTGCGCGATCCGCGAAGCCACCCATCTGCCTATCCACACCCACAGCCATGCGACGTCGGGCCTGGCGCACATGACGCACATGAAAGCGGTGGAAGCGGGCGCGACCATCATCGACACCTGTGTCGGCGCATTTGCCGAAGGCGCCAGCCACCCCACCACGCAGAGCCTGGTCGCCGCGCTCGCCGGTACCGCCTACGACACCGGGCTGTCGCTGCCGCTGATCGAGGAAATCTCGGCCTACTTCAAGGACGTGCGCAAGAAATACTGGCAGTACGAGTCGACTTTCACCGGCACCGACACCCGCGTGCTGATCAACCAGGTGCCGGGCGGGATGATTTCCAACCTGGCCAACCAGCTGAAGGAGCAAGGCGCGCTCGACAGCATGGACGCCGTGCTCGAGGAAATCCCGCGGGTGCGCGAAGACCTCGGCTTCCCGCCGCTGGTCACGCCCACTTCGCAGATCGTCGGCACCCAGGCCGCGCTGAACGTGCTGACCGGCGCGCGCTACAAGTCGATCACCAACGAAGTGAAGCTCTACCTGCAGGGCCGCTACGGCCAGGCGCCGGGCCACATCAACGAGGAAGTCCGCAAGATGGCCATCGGCGACCTCGACGTCACCACCTGCCGCCCGGCCGATCTGCTGGGCGACGAACTCGACAAGCTGCGCGGTGAAATCGAGGGCCTGTCCAAGTCCGACGAGGACGTGCTGACCTATGCCATGTTCCCCGAAATCGGCAAGACCTGGCTGCAGGAGCGCGCCGCCGGCAGCCTCAAGCCCGAACAGCTGCTGCCGCCCGGCACCTCGCAGCAGGACAGCGGTCCGCGCTACGCCGCCGATGAATTCAAGATCACGCTGCACGGCGAGACCTACCACATCAAGCTGTCGGGCAGCGGCCGCAGCGACTCCGCCCAACGGCCCTATTTCGTGGCGATCGACGGGGTCACGGAAGAAGTGCTGGTCGAATCGCTGAACGAGGTCGCCGTCTCCAGCGGCGGCGACAGCACGCCGCGCAAGGCCGCCGCCGCGCCCGCCGCCGGCCAGAAACCGCGCGCCAGCCATCCCGGCCACGTCACCGCCGCCATGCCCGGCACCGTCGTCGACGTGCTGGTCAGCATCGGCCAGACGGTCAAGGCCGGCGACGGCATCCTGGTAATCGAGGCGATGAAAATGGAGAACGAGGTGCAGGCGCCGATCGCCGGCGTCATCATCGGCATCTCCGCCAAGAAAGGCGATGCAGTGACGCCCGACATGGCGCTGGTCGAAATTCAACCCGAATGAAGCTTGTCCTGGCCTCCACCTCGCGCTACCGGCGCGAACTGCTGTCGCGCCTGCATCTACCGTTCGAAGTGCTGTCGCCCGACGTCTACGAAACCCCGTTGCCTGACGAGGCGCCCTGGGCCACCGCCCTGCGCCTGTCGGCGCTGAAAGCGCAGGCCGCGGCAACCACCTATCCCGATGCGCTCATCATCGGCTCCGACCAGGTGCTGATGCTCGAAACCGAGCAGCTCGGCAAGCCCGGCAATTTCGACAACGCCTTCGTGCAGCTGAAGAAAATGCAGGGCAAATGCATGGTGTTCCATACCGCGCTGACGCTGCTCAACAGCCGCACCGGCCGCCTGCAGACGCGCGACGTGCCGACCGAGGTGCACATCCGCAGCCTCAGCGACGCGCAGATCACCGCCTATCTGGAAAAGGAAACGCCCTACGACTGCGCCGGCTCGGCCAAGAGCGAGTCGCTCGGCATCGCCCTGATGGAACGCATGGAGAGCCGCGACCCCACCGCGCTGATCGGCCTGCCGTTGATAGCGCTGACCGAAATGCTCATGAACGAAGGCATCGACGTGCTGACATGGCGCCCGGCCTGATTTCGTGACGGGCAGCCTCTACCTGATCCCGGTACCGCTGGGGCCGGTCAGCCCGGACGCCTGCCTGCCGCCCGACACCCTGGCGGTCGCGCGCCGGCTCGAACACTTCGTCGTCGAACGCGCCAAAACCGCGCGCGCACACCTGAAAGCGATGGGCCATCCGCAGCCGATCCAGGCGCTGCAGATCGAGGAACTCAACGAACACACCCCGGCCGCCGCCATCCCGGCACTGCTGGCACCGCTCAAGGCCGGGCACGACGTCGGCCTGCTGTCCGAAGCGGGCTGCCCCGCCGTGGCCGACCCCGGCGCGGCGCTGGTCATGGCCGCGCATCGCGAGAACATTCCGGTGGTGCCGCTGATCGGCCCGTCGTCGATCCTGCTGGCGCTGATGGCCTCGGGCCTGGGCGGGCAGCGCTTCGCCTTCCACGGTTACCTGCCGGCGAAGGAGCCCGAGCGCAGCCAGGCCATCCGCGACCTGGAAAAAACCGCGCGCCGCGACCGCGCCACCCAGCTTTTCATCGAAACACCCTACCGCAGCGCAGCCCTGCTGGACGCCCTGGCCGCCGCGCTGGCGCCCGACACCTTCATCAGCGTCGGCGCCGACCTCAGCCTGCCGAGCCAGCTGATCCAGACCCGACGCGCGAAAAACTGGCGCGGCCAGGCCGACGCGGTCAAGGACCGGCTGGTGGTATTCGGAATCGGGATTCAGGTCTAGTATTCAGAGTCGATGCGTTTTCCGGAATTCGGTCCATGGGTGTCCGCCATGAACTGAATCGCACGACCTTCCCATGCCAAACATCACCTTACAGGCCCGATTGATACGCAGCGCTGTCGCACCTGCCGCGGATGGGGCGAGCTTGGGAGGCAGTTCCGACGCGGCGCCCGCCCAGGCAAATTTTCCACCCGAACAAATCATCGCGTTTGCCGAAAAGGTCGAGAAAATCCTGACCGCGCAAGGCGCGCGCGTGGCGATCCTGGCAAGAATGGGGCGGCCGGCGGCCGAGGTGCCCCTGGGGATGCGCTTTACCCACGTCGCGTTTGCGGTGTATTCCGAGATCACCGCCCAGGATGGACGCACGCTAACCAGCTACACCACCCACAATCTGTATCAGTTGGAAAACGCGCCGGACAAAAGCGAGTTGACGCAGGATTTGCCGGTGGATTTTTTTGCCAAAGCCTGCGAACTCGAAGCCGGCATCATCGTTCCCTCGACGGAACTGCAACAACGATTGCTGGAGCTGATCGCTTCGCCCGATTACGCATCGCTGCACGAACCCAGCTACTCGGTGATTGCAAACCCCTATAACCAAGGCTGGCAGAACTGCACCGGGTTTGTCCTCGACGTCGTCAGCGCTGCAATCTATCAAACGATCGATCCCAAGGTTCTCAAGGCCAACATCAAGGCGCATTTTGAACCGCAAAAGGTCGACGTCAGCCCCTTCAAGCTGAAACTGGGTTCGCTACTCGTGAAAGAAGTCTCGCTTGCGGACCAGGACGGCACGCCGGTAACGACAACATTCGAATCGATTGGACGCTTCCTGCAGAAAGTCGATCAGGGGAGCGTGATGTTGACGGTCCAGCCTGATTGAGCTGCGACGCTATGAACGATCAGAATTGCAGGCTGTCGAGCCGCACCGTCAGCTTCTCACCCGACCCGGTCTCTGCCAGCAGCCACTCTGCGCCATCCCGCGTGTACACATCCAGCGGCAGCAGGCGTTGCGCCTCGCCGCCGACGCGCACGTCCAGCCACTGTTTCTTGAGCGCGGCGAATTCCAGGCGTTCGTGATCCGCACAGGCAATCGGCCGGTAATCGCTCACCGCAGGTTCACCCCGGCTTTCTCGAAGGGCGACCAGGCTTGGGCCATGGATGCGCCGAGGCGGCCAGCAAGGCGTTCGGCAAAACTGGCTTGCTGGGTGTAATCGACGATGTCCTCGGCCTTGATGACATCACGCGCGACCGACTCGACGCTGCCGAGGCCATCGGCAAGGCCAAGCTCGATGCTTTTCTCGCCGCTCCACACCAGGCCGCTGAAGGTCTCGGGCGTTTCCTTAAGACGCTTGCCGCGTCCTTCGCGCACCACGGCGATGAACTGGCCGTGGATTTCCTCGAGCATCTGTTTGGCGTATGCCTGCTGCTTGGGGTCGACCGGCGAGAAGGGATCGAGGAAGCCCTTGTTTTCACCGGCGGTGAGGAGCCGCCGCTCGACGCCGAGCTTCTCCATGGTCTGGGTGAAGCCGAAGCCGTCCATCAGCACGCCGATCGAGCCGACGATGCTCGCCTTGTCGACGAAGATCTTGTCGGCGCCGACGGCAACGTAATAGCCGCCCGAGGCGCAAATGTCGTCCACCACGACGTACAGCGGCACCTTCGGATATTTGGCACGCAGGCGCTTGATCTCGTCGTAGATCTGCCCCGCCTGCACCGGGCTGCCGCCGGGGCTGTTGATGCGCAGGATCACGCCCTTGGTTTTCTTGTCTTCGAAGGCGCCCTGCAGACTGCTGATGATCGTGTCGGCACTGGCTTCGTCGGAGGCGATCACGCCCTGCAGGTCGATCAGCGCGGTGTGTTCCTTGGGGAGGGCGACGCCGTCGCCACCGATCCAGCCGGACACCATGAACAGCACGATGAACAGATACAGAAAGCCGAGCGTCTTGAAGAGGATGCTCCAGTGGCGGCTGCGGCGCTGCTCCTGGATCGCCGACAGGGCCAGTTTTTCCAGGACGGCACGTTCCCAGTTTGCCGGGGGCGTTTTTTCCGGTTCGCTCATTGTTGTTCTTCCATCAAACTGTTTCGATCAGGTACACATGGCCGTCATGCTCGACGACCGGCAAAGGAATCAGGCCACGCCCGGCGCAGCGCCCGCCCACGCACTGGCCGCTTGCGGGGTGGTAAAGCGCGCCATGGGTGGAGCAGATCAAGTATAGCCGCGAGTCGTCGAAGAATTCCCCCTCCTGCCAGTCGAGTTCGACCGGCACGTGGCCGCACTGGTTGAGGAAAGCATGCGGCTGACCGCCGTAGCGCACCACGAACGCCTGCTGCGGCTTGCCGTGGCGACTCACCTCGAAACGCATGCCCTTACCCAACTCGGCCAGATCGGATGAAGCGCAGATCAGGCGTTCGCGTTCAGCCACGCGTGCACCTCGACAAAACTGTCCATCAGCGCCAGCGGCGCATGCGGATGCAGGTCGCCCGCCTCGTGCGCGCCATAGGTCACCCCCAGGCTGGCAACCCCGGCATTCGACGCCATCAGGAGATCGTGGCTGGTGTCGCCGATCACCAGGGTGCGGGCCGGGTCGGCATCGAGCTCGTCGATCAGTTCCAGCACCATCGCCGGATGCGGCTTGGAATGGGTCTGGTCGGCGCAGCGGGTGGCGGCAAACCACGATCCCAGGCCGCTGGCTTCGAGCGCGCGGGACAGGCCGAGATGGCTTTTTCCGGTGGCCACGGCGAGCGTGAAGCCGCTTTCATGCAGATCGCGGATGCCCTGGGGCACCCCCGCAAACAGCGGAATTTCCGCGTCGCGGCCGAGATAATGGTGGCGGTAGCGCTCGACCAGGCGCGGATAGTCGTCCGCCGGCAAATCCGGCAGCAGGGTCTGCAGCGCCTGGATCAGCCCCAGGCCGATGATCTGGCGCGACGCGCGGTCGCTCGGCGCGGGCAGGCCGATGTCCTCGCAGGCGCGCTGGATCGAATCGACGATCACCCCGGCGGAATCCATCAGGGTGCCGTCCCAGTCAAAAATCAGTAAATCAAATTGCTTGGGCATTTTAAAGTATCCAGAAATGTAGCCAGTTCAGCGGGCAGCGGCGCTTCGATCAGCATGCGCTCGCCCGAAATGGGGTGTTCGAAGCTCAGCTGGGCCGCATGCAGGAACATGCGCTTCAGCCCCTGCTTCATCAGCCGCTTGTTGAGTTCGAAATCGCCGTATTTGTCGTCCCCCGCGATCGGAAACCCGAGATGCGAGGTGTGCACGCGAATCTGATGGGTGCGTCCGGTCTTCAGTTCCGCTTCCAGCAGGGTGAAATCCTGGAATACCTGCAGGCGGCGGAAAATGGTGTGCGCGGTCTGCCCCTCGTCGCGCACGGTGACGCGCTTTTCACCTTCGTCGGTGACGCGCTTGTGCAAAGGCAGCTTCACGTGCTGCACCGGATTCGGCCAGCGTCCCGCCACCAGCGTCAGGTAGCGTTTTTCGATCTTGCCGTCGCGCATCGCGGCGTGCAGCCCGGTGAGGGCGCGCCGCTTCAGGGCGATCAGCAGCACGCCGGAAGTCTCCCGGTCGAGCCGGTGCACCAACTCCATATAGCGGCATTCCGGCAGTTCCAGCCGCATCTGCTCGATCACCCCGCGCGAAATGCCGCTGCCGCCATGCACCGCCATGCCGGCCGGCTTGTTCAGCGCAATCAGGGCGTCGTCGCGGTACAGGATATGCGGCAGCAGGCGGATGCCGCCCTGCGGCAGATGGGTGGCGGGAGTGATGACCGGCACGGCCACGCGCACCGGCGGAATGCGCACCTCGTCGCCCAGTTGCAGGCGATAGCTGACCTCGACCCGGCCGCCGTTGATGCGCACCTCGCCGCCCCGAACCAGCTTGTAGATGCGGCTTTTCGGCACGCCTTTCAGCCGCGCCATCAAAAAGTTGTCCAGCCGCTGGCCATCGGCGCTGTCGTCGATCTTCAGCCGCCGGACCGAATCTTTCTCTAAGTCATTCTTTTTCATATACACTACCGCCGGTTCAGGCCGAGTTTTGCCTGACCTGTTTGCCCGGCATTTATGCCGGTAATTTTAGATTTCACGCCGGTTACAACGCTCACCGGCCGCCGCCTGCCCGGCCCGTCTGGATTCCTGCCGCCCAGCAAACATTTTTGTTGGCGCGAACAGTCGAAACCACCCGCCCCGCCAGTCGGCAAAGCAGCGATGTTATCAATGACGCGACAACAAGCATACGAAATATGTGTTCACGCCGAGGCGCAGCCTCCGACGGGAACCGGAAAGACCGCCCCGGCTTAGCCGGCGACACTCTCCAGGAACAGGACACCTTAACTCCATGCCATTTCACCTTACCCAATCCGTGATCGCATGAGCCGCCCGCTCTAGGCGGCAGTCTGGCCTGTCCCGTATGCACGCGCGCGGGAGTAAACAATGAAGCGCATGCTTTTCAACGCAACCCAGGCGGAAGAACTCCGGGTTGCCATCGTCGACGGACAGAAGCTCGTCGACCTTGACATCGAGTCCGCCAGCAAGGAACAACGCAAGGGCAATGTCTACAAAGGTGTCATCACCCGCGTCGAGCCCAGCCTGGAAGCCGCATTCGTCGATTACGGCTGCGAACGCCACGGCTTTCTGCCGTTCAAGGAAATTTCCCGTGCCTGCCTGCCCAACGGCGGCCGCGTCCCGGAAAACCTGAAGGAAGGCCAGGAACTGCTGGTCCAGGTGGAAAAGGACGAACGCGGCAACAAGGGCGCTGCACTCACCACCTACGTCTCGCTGGCCGGCCGCTATGTCGTGCTGATGCCGACCAACCCGCGCGGCGGCGGCGTTTCGCGCCGCATCGAGGGCGAGGAACGCAACGAACTGCGCGACACCCTGGCGCAGCTCGAGATTCCCGAAGGCATGAGCCTGATCGCCCGCACCGCCGGCATCGGCCGCACCGCCGAGGAATTCCAGTGGGACCTCAATTACCTGCTGAGCCTGTGGAAAGCCATCGACGGCGCATCCGGTTCGCAAAAAGGCGCCTTCCTGATCTATCAGGAAGGCAGTCTGGTGATCCGCGCCATCCGCGACTATTTCTCGGCGGATGTCGGTGAAATCCTGATCGATACCGAAGACATCTACGAGCAGGCGCAGCAGTTCATGGCGCACGTGATGCCGGACAACGTCAACAAGGTGAAGCTCTACCGCGACGACGTGCCGCTGTTCTCGCGCTTCCAGATCGAACACCAGATCGAGTCGGCGTATTCGCGCCAGGTCAACCTGCCTGCCGGCGGCGCGATCGTCATCGACCACACCGAAGCGCTGGTGTCGGTCGACGTCAACTCGGCGCGCGCCACCAAGGGCAGCGACGTCGAGCAGACCGCCTACAACACCAACCTCGAAGCGGCCGATGAAATCGCCCGCCAGATGCGCCTGCGTGACCTCGGCGGCCTGATCGTGATCGATTTCATCGACATGGAAAACCCCAAGCATCAGCGCGAAGTCGAGAACCGCCTGCGCGATGCGCTGCATCACGACCGCGCCCGCGTGCAGACCGGCAAGATCTCGCGCTTCGGCCTGTTGGAAATGTCGCGCCAGCGGCTGCAGCCCTCGCTCGGCGAGACCAGCTACAACCCCTGCCCGCGCTGCCACGGCACCGGCCACATCCGCGGCACCGAATCGTCGGCGCTGCACATCCTGCGCATCCTGCAGGAAGAGGCGATGAAGGAAAACACCGGCGCACTGCACGTGCAACTGCCGGTCGATGTTGCCACCTTCCTGCTCAACGAGAAGCGCGTCGACATCCATACGCTGGAATCGCGCCTCAAGGTGAATGTGGTGTTGATCCCCAACGTCCACATGGAAACCCCGCACTACACCATTGCCCGGCTGCGCCACGACGAACTCAACCTGAGCGGCGCGGCCGAGCCGAGCTACAAGATGGCAACCCTGCCGGAAGTTGAAGCCATCTACCAGACGGCTCAGGAGGCTGCTCCGGCACGCCAGGTGGCCGCCGTCAAATCGATCGCGCCGCCGCAACCCATGCCCGCCGCGCGCCCGGTCGTGCCGGCCGCAACGCAGGCACAGGGCGGCCTGTTCGAGCGCATTTTCGGCTGGCTGAAAAAGCGCGGCGAAGAAGCGCCGGCGGGTGCCAAGCCCGCAGCCGAACCGGTTCCCGCCCTGACACGCGGCGAACGTCCAAGCGAGCGCTCGGGCGGCCGTGACCGCAAGCCCGGCCAGCGCCGCGGCCGCGGTGAAGGTCGTGGCGAACCCCGCAGCGGCGAAGGCCGCCCGCAGCAGGAACCCCGCGAGGCCCGCGAACCGCGTGAGCCCCGCGGCGAATCCGCCAAGCAGCCGCGTCCGCCGCGTCAGCCCAAACCGCGTCCCGAGGCTGAAGCCGCACCGCACGCAGCCGAACCGGTCGAAGCCCCGCGCGAACCCGGCAGCGAGGAAAAACGCGAAGGTCGCAGCCGCCGTGGCCGCGGCAACCGCCGCCCGCGTGAAGCCCGTCCGGAAGCCGCAGCAGGCGCCGAGGGGGCGCCGCACGCCATGGTCGAAGTCGCCGGCTTCCACGCCATCATCGAAATCGCGGGTGCGCCGAAGCCGGCCCCCGCAGCGGCCGCTCCCGCGCAGCAAAGCCTGCAGCTGGAAGCGACCGCCGTGACCGGCGCATCGCTGCTGCCGGTGACGGCCTCCCCCGCCACCATCCTGGCGGATCTGGCGGTCAGCACGGCCAATCTGCAACAGGTGGAAACCCAGGGTGCGGCTGCCATCGCAGCCGAAGCCGGCGAAGCGGGCCGTCCGCGTCGCCGCCGTCGTCCTGCGACCAAGCCTGAAGCCGAGCAGCCGGTCAGCCTGATGCAGGTGGAAACCACGGAGCCGGTCACCGGTTTTGCCGAAACGACCGCGACGTCTGCGCCCCACCCCACCCGCCGGCGCACCCGTCCGCAGGTGAGCGAAACGCAGGAACCGCTGGTGCAGGTGGAAACCCAGGCGAAATAAAGCCTGAGCCGCAAACGAAACCGGGGCCGCTTCAAGCGGCCCCGGTTTCGTTTGCGGCGAACGTCAGGGAAGGATCAGCTGCCCGAACGCATCTTCACCCGATTCTCGCCGGTGATTTCGCGGATCAGCCCCTGCACCGCGTCCTCGATCATGTCGAGGTTTTCCTCGAAGCCCCGGGCGCCGCCGTAATACGGATCGACCACGTCGAGGTTGGGATACTTGCGGCTGAACGACAGCAGCCGGCGGATCTTGCCATGGTGCTGCGCCGGCGCGCGCTGGACCAGCTTGCTGTAGTTGTCGCCGTCCATCACCAGGAGGTAGTCGAAGCGCTCGAAATCCGCGTCTTCCACCTGGCGGCCGCGCAGCTGGCTGATGTCCACGCCGCGGTGGCGGATGGCCTGCTGCGCGCGCGGGTCGGGCGCCGAGCCGACGTGATAGGCATGCGTGCCGGCGGAATCCACCTCAATGTGCCGATCCAGGCCGGCGTCCTGGAGGGCCTTGCGCAGCATGCCCTCCGCCATCGGCGAACGGCAGATGTTTCCCATGCACACCATCAAAACTTTAGTCATGTTCTTCCACGCCAAATAACACTTGCTTGAGTTGCCTCAACTGGTCGCGAAGTTCCGCAGCCTTTTCGAATTCCAGATTCCTCGCCGCGTCCAGCATCTCTTTTTCCAGCTTCTTGATCCGTTTGGTCAGCGTCTTTTCGTCCAATACCTTGTATTCGGCCACCGTCTGCGCCGCCTTGAGCTCCTGACGCGTAGCGTCGGCGTCGTACACGCCGTCGATGATGTCCTTGATGCGCTTGACCACGCCGCGCGGGGTGATGCCGTGCTCAAGGTTGAAGGCGATCTGCTTGTTGCGGCGGCGCTCGGTTTCGTCCATCGCGCGCCGCATCGAATCGGTGATGCGGTCGGCATACAGGATCGCGGTGCCGTGCAGGTGGCGCGCGGCGCGGCCGATGGTCTGGATCAGCGCACGCTCGGAACGCAGGAAACCTTCCTTGTCGGCATCGAGAATCGCCACCAGCGACACTTCCGGAATGTCGAGACCTTCGCGCAGCAGGTTGATGCCGACCAGCACGTCGAACACGCCCAGCCGCAGGTCGCGGATGATCTCGACGCGCTCGACGGTGTCGATATCGGAGTGCAGGTAGCGTACCTTGATGCCGTGCTCAGCGAGGTAATCGGTGAGGTCCTCGGACATGCGCTTGGTCAGCGTGGTGACGAGCACCCGTTCGCCGACGGCAATGCGCTTGCCCGCCTCGCTCATCAGGTCGTCGACCTGGGTGCCCACCGGGCGCACCTCGATCATCGGATCGACGAGGCCGGTCGGACGCACCAGTTGCTCGACCACCTGGCCGGCGTGTTCGGCCTCGTACTTGGCCGGGGTGGCGGAGACGAACACGGTCTGCGGCATCATCGCCTCGAACTCCTCGAACTTGAGCGGTCTGTTGTCCAGCGCCGACGGCAGGCGGAAGCCGTAATCGACCAGGTTTTCCTTGCGCGATCGGTCGCCCTTGTACATGCCGCCGACCTGCGTCACGGTGACGTGAGACTCGTCGATGAACATCAACGCGTCCTTAGCCAGATAGTCGATCAGCGTCGGCGGCGGCTCGCCCGGCTGGCGCCCGGACAGGTGCCGCGAGTAGTTCTCGATGCCCTTGCAGAAGCCCAGTTCGTGCATCATTTCGAGGTCGAAACGGGTGCGCTGCTCCAGCCGCTGCGCCTCGACCAGCTTGCCGTTGGCGTAGTACCACTCCAGCCGCTCGCGCAGCTCGACCTTGATCTTCTCGATCGCGCGCAGCGTCGTCTCGCGCGGCGTCACGTAATGGCTTGACGGGAACACGGTGAAGCGCGACACCTTGGACAGCACCTGCCCGGTCAGCGGGTCGAACAGGTGCAGGGTTTCCACCACGTCGTCGAACAGCTCGATTCGGATCGCAGTCTCGGCGTGTTCCGCAGGAAAGATGTCGATGACGTCGCCGCGCACGCGGAACACCCCGCGCTTGAATTCGATGTCGTTGCGGTCGTACTGCATCTGCGTCAGCCGCGTGATGACCTCGCGCTGCGTCATCTTCTCGTTCTCGCGCAGCAGCAGGATCATGCTGTGGTAGTCGGACGGGTCGCCGATACCGTAGATTGCCGACACGGTGCAGACGATGATGGTGTCGCGCCGCTCCAGCAGCGACTTGGTTGCCGAGAGCCGCATCTGCTCGATGTGCTCGTTGATGCTGGAGTCCTTCTCGATGAACAGGTCGCGCGCCGGCACGTAGGCTTCGGGCTGGTAGTAGTCGTAGTAGGAAACGAAATACTCGACCGCATTTTCCGGGAAGAACTCGCGCATTTCCGAATACAGCTGCGCCGCCAGGGTCTTGTTGGGCGCCATGATGAGCGCCGGGCGCCCCGTCCGCGCGATGACGTTGGCCATGGTGTAGGTCTTGCCCGAACCGGTCACCCCCAGCAGGGTCTGGTAGGCCAGGCCGTCCTCGATGCCCTCGATCAGCTTGGCGATCGCCTGCGGCTGGTCGCCAGCGGGTTCGAATGGCTTAAAGAGACGGAAGGGGCTATTGGGGAAGGTGACGAACATCAGAACCCGAAAATTTCATAAATTGCCGCGCGCCCTCGCTGGTCTTTTGTCCCGTAGGGTAACTTTTCTCGGTCGGGCGTATGAATGACTACGCCCTCCCTCCAAAAATTCCCCTACAAAACAAAATCCTGCGCGATCATCACGCGAATTTATGAAACATTCGGGTTAAAATCGCGCGGCCTAAAACTTGTCGATAGTAGCATCCCGTCTCCACGGGGTGCATGAAGGAACCACTGTGGAACTCTCCCGCCGCGTACAGGCCATCAAGCCCTCGCCCACCCTCGCTGTCACCGCCCGCGCTGCCGCGCTCAAGGCGACCGGCCGCGACATCGTCGGCCTCGGCGCCGGCGAGCCCGATTTCGACACCCCGCAGCACATCAAGGACGCGGCGATCGGGGCGATCAACGCGGGCTTCACCAAATACACCGCAGTCGACGGCACCCCCGGCCTGAAGGCGGCGGTCATCGCCAAGTTCAAGCGCGACAACGGCCTCGACTACACGCCCAAGCAGATCCTGGTGTCGTGCGGCGGCAAGCAGAGCTTCTTCAACCTGGTGCAGGCGGTGGTCAATGCCGGCGACGAAGTCATCATCCCCGCGCCCTACTGGGTGTCGTATCCCGACATCGTCATCCTCGCCGACGGCAAGCCGGTGATCGTCGAGGCCGGCATCGAGCAGGGCTTCAAGATCACCCCGGCGCAGCTGGAAGCGGCGATCACGCCGAAGACCCGCCTGTTCGTCATCAACAGCCCGTCCAACCCCACCGGCGCCGTCTACACCCGCGACGAACTCGCGGCGCTGGGCGCCGTGCTGAGGAAGCACCCGCACGTGCTGATCGCGTCCGACGACATGTACGAGCACATCCGGCTGGACGACGTGCCCTTCGTCAACATCCTCAACGCCTGCCCCGACCTGTACGACCGCACGCTGGTGCTGAACGGCGTCTCCAAGGCCTATTCGATGACCGGCTGGCGCATCGGCTACGCGGCGGGCCCGGAAGCCATCCTGCGCGCCATGACCAACGTGCAGTCGCAGTCCACCTCCAACCCCACCTCGATCTCGCAGGTGGCTGCCGAAGCCGCGCTGAACGGCGACCAGGGCTGCATCACCCCCATGCTCGACGCCTTCAAGACGCGCCACCGCTACGTCGTCGATGCGCTGAACGCCATCCCCGGCTTCCACTGCGTGGACAGCGGCGGCGCCTTCTACGCCTTCCCCGACGTGCGCCCCGCGATCATGAACCTCTTGGCGCGCGACATCATCGAGGAGCCGACCGACATCGCCTTCTCCGAATACCTGCTGGAATCCGCCGACGTCGCCGTCGTCCCCGGCTCGGCCTTCGGCGCCGAAGGCTACATCCGCCTGTCGTTCGCCACCTCGCAGGCCAATCTGGAAAAGGCGCTCAAGCGCATCGCCCAGGCACTGGCCTGAAGCGTTCGTCACACCGGCTGCTGCCGGTGTCCAGCGCTTTAAGCAACCGGGTTCCGGCATCCGCCGGAATGACAAACAATTCAACCGGATGATATCTAGCCTCCAGCTTCTGCAGCAGGTAGGCTAGCGACATGCGCACTCCCGCCCTGCCCTCTCCGCGCGGCACGCTCTCCTGGCTGCTGCAGTTGGCCTACACCACCACGCGCCTGTTCAAGCAGAACAGCATGCAGAACCATGCCGCGGCCACCTCGTTCTACTTCCTGCTGTCCGCCACGCCGCTGCTGCTGTTGCTGAGCTACGCCCTGCAGCTGCTGGGCCAGATCGCCGAAAACTCGGTGCCCGCCAGCATCCTGATGGCCGCGCTCTACAGCCAGTTGCAGCTGGAAAGCCTGACCGCGCTCGGCTTCATCCCGCGCCAGACCCAGCTCGCCGCCGGCGGCGTCGGCCTCGCCACCCTGGTGCTGTCGTCGCGCGGGCTGGTTCACTCGGTCGAAGGCGCCTTCCGCGTCCTTTTTCCCAGCCAGGGCAAGCACAACATGGTGCTGTCGTGGGTGTTGCCGCTGATCATCCTGCCGGTGCTGTTCCTGCTGATGGGGCTGGCCGCCGTGGCCCAGGTGGCGCTGAATTTTCTGGCGCAGAACGACTTCATCGGCATGGGCAACGTGCAGGTGCTGCAGGCGCTCAACGCGCTGTTCGGCTTTGCCATGGTGTGGGCGCTGCTGTTTGCTGCCTATTGGCGATTGCCGCGGCAGCATCCGCGCGCGCGCGACGCGGCGGCATTCGCATTGGCCGCCACCCTGAGCCTCGGCTTGCTGCTTGCGCTGTTCGGCGCCTTCTTCAAGCTGGAAAACTACAACAGCCTCTACGGCGCGGTGGGGGGCGTGGTGTTCGTGCTGATCGGCGGCTACTTCGCCTTCCTGCTGCTGTACCTGTGGGCGCAGGCCCTGTATGCCTACGGCAAGGCCGACGTCACCGCGCTGGAAAAACTGTTTCTCGCCGGCACCGGCGAAGGCGCCACCAAGCTCGAAGGCTTCGTCTTCGGCGACGCCCACCGCCTGCTGGAAAAATACGGCCAGGTTCACCCACCCGGACACGTGCTGATCGAGGAAGGCGACGACTCGCGCACCGCCTACTTCCTCTACGCCGGCCGCGCCCTGGTCTACAAGGACAGCGAAGCGGGCCGCCGCCACCTGGGCGAACTCAAGGAAGGCCAGCTGTTTGGCGAAATGGCCTACCTGCTGAACGAGAAACGCACCGCCTCGGTCGCCGCCGACACCGAGATCACCGTGCTGGCGCTGCCGCCGCAGATCATGGAAGAATTGATGCGCCATTCCGCCCCGCTGTCGCGCCGCATCATCGACATCCTGTGCCAGCGGCTGGAACGCATGAATCTGGCAACCCAAAATCCCGCCGCATTGGCGGATAAGGGTTGACCGAAACGCGCGCCATCTCTAGAATGCGCGCTTCCAATTCCCCGATAGCTCAGTCGGTAGAGCGACGGACTGTTAATCCGCAGGTCCCTGGTTCGAGCCCAGGTCGGGGAGCCAGAACACAGCAGCAAATCAATGGGTTGTCGCTTAGGTGGCAACCCATTTTTCATTCTTGTGTGCCCAAAGGCGTGCCCAAACCGCCATCCAAACGCGGCTTTCGTGTAGCAGTTTGGCAGCGGATATGGCCCACAAGAAAACACGCTCGGACGTCCTCATCGGTTCCCTCAAGCCAGGAACGAACCCGGGTGCAGAACGTATACGCGCTTCAGGATGTCCTGGCAGTCCAGGAGTCCAGCGGGCGATCCCTTCAGCGAGGGGTGATCCCAGTGGGTTTCAACCAATTTAAGGAGCAATACCAGTGACCAACGCACAACGCCGGGCAGCATGGCTCGCCCGCCAGGCTGGTGGGGATTCGTTACGGAACGACAGCAAGCCAGAGCCGATGCCCAGGCCAACGCCCAGCAGCGCGTTCTGCCCCCATGAGGCAGGCGCGTATTACCTGGCTGCCGTGGGTACTGTCGGCACGTTCAAGATGTTCGCCAAGGACCTCAAGCCGCCCGTTCGCACCTACGGCATCACCACCATTCGTTTTGAACTGGATGCAGATACCGGCAAATGGATCTGGTTTGATGGTGAGAAAAATCAATCTCCGCGCAAGACCCAGGATGGTTGGCGTCTTGGCAGCCGGAAGTTGCACGACACACGCGAAGGCGCAGAGGCCGAACTTCAGCGCGAGATGGTCAAGAACGGCGACCGGGTGACCAGGGTGCATGACCTGCCCGACGATGTGACAGCGCTGAAGAAGATCCGTAGCGCCCACCACCCGGACCGCAACACCGATGCCGACCAGGATCTCTATCAGGCGGCAGTCGAGAAGCTGGACAGGATGCGCACGTTAAGCCAGTGAACCAGTGAGTTACACGTTCTTCCACCCGTCAAAGGAATCGACATGCAGACAGACCAGGTTCTAAGCCACTTGAAAAAACATGGGCAGCTACTCGACCTGGAGATCGCATCAGCAACCGGGATTGCACTGGTTCAGGTACGCAAGTCACTGGCTGACTTGACGACACGCGGAGAAATATCCCAGTGCAGCGTCACCCACTTCAACGGCAACAAGCGTGTTGAGGGTTTTCAGTGCAGGATTTCGGGCTATGTGCCGCCCGTCGCGCCAGGTCGAAAGGCCGGACCTAGCAAAAGCGTCTCATCCGACTAGAAACGGGGCCCGCTTCGCTTTCATCGGGCAGGCCAAACCATGCAGGAGATTCAGCCCAACAACCCGCTACACGGCGTCACGCTTGAACAGTTATTGAACGAACTGGTTTCGTTCTATGGCTGGGATGCGTTGGGGCAAAGAATTGAGATCCGCTGCTTCACCCATGACCCGAGTATCACGTCGAGCCTCAAGTTTCTTCGTCGGACCCCATGGGCACGGGAGCGTGTGGAATCGCTGTATATCGAAATGGCACAAAGCAGAAGACAACACGAAGCCTGAGTTAGACATGCCCGCAGATCAGGTACGGGCGCCACAGCCCTCAGGTCAGGGAGCCACATACAGAAAGGCCCGCAGCGATGCGGGCCTTTTTCATTTCAGCGTTTATTAGACGGGATATTAGACTGAGTCGCGTTCAGTTTTTATTGCGAAGCTGACCCCTTATCGGACCCCTTATCGTCGTTTAGCTCGGCTTCTGGATTACCGGTTGGCATCCAGCCGAGGCTTCGGACGGCATGGATAGTGGATAACGTTTACATGTTTTTCCGTCTGTTCAGAACGGTATGTCCTGATCATGCTTAAGTAGGTATCGCCGACCTTCATGAGTGAACTTATAAACTTCTAATCCGTAGGTGGTGCTGCCCGTCTGGATTAGGCCCTGCCGCTCCAATTCGCCCAAGTCGTACTCTGTTTTCACCTTTGATTCGGCGCTTTCTCTAATAACTTCCTCGTGTGATGCCTCGCCGCCGTTACTTGCCAAATACTTGAGAAGTTCTAGTTGAGAATCCTCGATGGATTTCTCAGGTAGCGAATCGGATTTCACAGCTTCTTCGGGTGGATGCTGCAAAGCCAACACAACGTCCTTGAGACGCTCTATCTCTTGAGTTTTGCTATCAATTTCCTCCTTGTATTCATTTTCAATACGAACAAATTCCGATCGGATTTTCCGTGACTCATCGAGCGTAAGCAGCGTTTCATCCGCAATGCGCCTTCTGATCTCGTTCATGTCCTTTTGTCTCTTACGGGTGAACTCAAATACGATTCTCGCGGGATACGGATAAATAAAAATATATGCAGCAGCCGTGAGCCCAGGGAACAGAATTCCTTGGAGCAGCAGACTTGTTAAGTCGGGGAATACTAAGGAATCAATCAACTCGAACGTCTTCGTCACCGAAGCTGCCGAGAAGAGGATTACGAGGAATTTATAGTTCCAGAGGCACCATGAAATTACGAAACTACCCATCAAGGGGCTAGAGAGTCGTTCAGCCAAGGTGGTTCGAGTCGAACTTATGATTTCATCGAACATCATTTTCTTTTCAACTAAAGTAAGCAGCGGGCTGGAAGGAGTGACCCCTTGTCTGAAATTGGCACCCAGCTAAACCCCTCAAAAAAACGCCCAAGCTTGCCGCAGGCCGCTTTGTCGCTCCGTAGCTAGATCGTAGTCAGTGTAAACCTACTTCGATAAATTTTGAGGCTTCGAGCGGTTTCGTATCAATGTTGCAGGTGAGGCAAGGCATTGTTTTATAAAGGCCGACTAAATGCGGTTTCGCCTGTTAATCCGCAGGTTCCTGGTTCGAGCCCAGGTCGGGGAGCCAAATACGAAAGGCCCGCAGCGATGCGAGGCTTTTTCATTTTCTGCGACGAACAGACTAGCCCAATGTGGGCATCGCCAGCGTGCTGCCCGTGCGCTCGGCCGGCGCAGGCCAGCGGCTGGTGACGACCTTGGTGCGTGTGTAGAAGACCACGCCCTCCATGCCGTGCATGTGGAGGTCGCCGAACAGCGAGGCCTTCCAGCCGCCGAAGGAGAAGAAGGCCATTGGCACCGGGATCGGCACGTTGATGCCGACCATGCCGACCTCGATCTCGTTCTCGAAGCGGCGCGCCCAGTGACCCGAGCCGGTGAAGATGGCGGTGCCGTTGCCGTAGGGGTTGGCGTTGATCAGTTTGACTGCCGCTTCATAGCTGTCCGCCCGCAACACGATCAGCACCGGGCCGAATATCTCCTCGCGGTAGATGTCCATTTCCGGCGTCACGCGGTCGAACAGGGTCGGGCCGACGAAGAAGCCGTTTTCGCCACCGGCCACTTCGATGCCGCGGCCGTCGAGCGCCAGCTCGGCGCCCTGGGCGACGCCGCTGTCGATGAGGGAAACGATGCGGTCGCGATGGGCGGCCGAGATCACCGGGCCCATGCCGGTGTCGGCTGCGTCGCCGCGCCCCACCCTGATCTGCGCCGCCTTGTCCTTCAGCAGCGGCAGCAAACGATCGCCCGCCTCGCCTACCGCCACCACGGTGGAGATCGCCATGCAGCGCTCGCCGGCGGAACCGTAGGCTGCGCCGACCAGGGCCTCGGCAGTGAATTCCATGTCCGCGTCCGGCATCACCACGGCGTGGTTCTTGGCCCCGCCCAGGGCCTGCACCCGCTTGCCGTTGCGTGCCGCCCTTTCATAGAGGTATTTCGCGACCGAGGTGGAGCCGACGAAGGAAACGGCGCCGACATCCGGATGCACCAGCAGCGCGTCCACCGCTTCCTTGTCGCCGGGCACGACGTTGAACACGCCGTCGGGCAGGCCGGCTTCCTTGAACAGCTCGGCCATGCGCAGGCTGCACGAGGGCACCTTTTCCGAGGGCTTGAGCACGAAGGTGTTGCCGCAGGCGATGGCGACCGGGAACATCCACAGCGGCACCATGGCCGGAAAATTGAACGGCGTGATGCCGGCGCACACCCCGACCGGCTGCAGCAGGGAATGGCTGTCGACACCGCGGCCGACGTCCTCGGCGTGCTCGCCCTTGAGCAAGTGCGGCACGCCGCTGGCGAACTCGATCACCTCGATGCCGCGCTGCACCGAGCCGGCGGCGTCAAGCAGGGTCTTGCCGTGTTCTTCAG
>Ga0299912_10000561_pt1 | contig 31390 bp, 46 predicted proteins | sample RVTome_2_FD_207667 | JGI IMG/M metagenome (GOLD analysis project Ga0299912, IMG submission 207667) | Soil microbial communities from uranium-contaminated site in the Upper Colorado River Basin, Wyoming, United States - RVT95D214 (version 2) ... | reverse complement strand
AGTATCCTCCCTGTCTGGCCTGCTGGTAGACATTGAGAATTTAGACAGATCGAGCATTGAACCTATGGAATTGCTCAAATCTCGACACGCAATCACCGGATATGAGCTCATCAATTTTGATGCGTACTCATCACCCAAATTGCTGGCTGTGGTGAAATCTGCGCGTATCGGGTAAAAATTTTCGGCAATAACCTGCCACAACGTCAGCAGCCCATCACGTTTTCCGAATAGCTGATTACCCAAATCCTTAATTGCTTTTACGCGCGCGCTCATGGATTAGCCCAATGTGTCGGATGATCCAACTCCGCCATCGCCAGATAGGATTGTAGACTGTCTTCCACTACGTTTAGATTGGCCTGCAAGAGCTTTGCGTTTAGCTGCGCGAATTGCTGCATCGTCAGCAGTCGGCATCACTGTTGGCTCTTTTAAAATTGGGGCTGATTGTGTAGCAGCTTTTGCTGTTAAACTACTCAGAATCTTACCAAATCCCATTCCACCAGTAATAAAGTCTCCCATTCCACTCATGATATGTCCTTTCATCGCCTTACAGCACTGTGTCCAAGATTTACTTTTGGCATTCGATTGTTACCCTGCCATCCGCCCTGTTTGTTTGCCACTTTCAGCCCATCGTGCCATGCCATTACTACAGCGTCGCCACGGTCAGGCGATCTCCCAAGCTTTTGGCACACTTTTTCCTTTGGCTCTATTTTAATCCCATTCGGCGTTACTTCGTATGTCGGCGCACATAAATCAGCAACTAACACGCTGTCATGCGGTAGCATAATCGGACTACCGCCAGGCTGCGACGGGTCAAGAGCCTCTCTAAATCTCCAATATGCCTGACTGCGGATATTGGTAAATTTTAACGCTCGGTCTGCTGTTCGTCCCATCGACGGTTTTACACCCATATACGATACAGAATCAATGCCATTTTCCCTCAAATGCGCATGGCAATCACCACCCCATCCTCCACCGATATCAACAATTACCCGCGCGCCATCGCGACGGCGCGACATTACAAGGCCGGCAGCAATCTTACCATCAGGCGTTTGAGTGCCAGGAATGGCGAATAATGGCGCATACCACCCATCATGCCTCACAGCTAATACAGTTTCGTCCGCGCCACCCTGCGCAATATCAACGCCAATAGCGCACATCGGCACACCGACTGGAGGAGTTTTAGTCCACCTCGATTGAGCCTCACGTATCCACGATGTCGGGATTGCCTGCCATGTATCATCGGCACGCGATGTCAGAAAATTGCCGCTGATTAGTATGTCACGAACTGAATCAGGCAAACCAGCCAATGATTTGGCGTATTGCTCTGAGTCGTAAAACGGATTATCGGTAAATTTGGAGCTGATAAACGTGCGGCTTTGAGGTCTTACCTTTACCCCGTGAATCATTATCGAATCGTCTGGGCTGCACTCACGATACCCGCCGTCGTCACACGGCAGGAAATACCGCAACTCACCCTCCTGAGCTGGGTTGGGATGCTGAGGATTGAGCCACGGGCCAAAATATTCGATCATCCAATCGCCGGTTGAATTTAACGGGGGATTACTGGCTAGTACAACGCGGCATCGTTGTCCTGCCACCTCTGTTCGCAGCCAGCCCATGAGCATCCTGATCTGATCCTCAGGCATTTGTGCCGCCTCATCGACTCCTACCAGGTCTCTGGCATTACCCTGTTTTCCGCCCATATCCTCACCCATACCAGCAAACGTGATCTCACGCTCGCCATCGGTATAGCGTGGTCTATTGCCCTCGCCGGTGATTCCCTGCCTACTACCTAGGATGTTACGCAGAGTGCCAATTACAGCGTCCAAATCAACGAAATTACGCCGAACAATCAGGCTGCGGCGATGCTCGTTTATTGCCAAGCCGCACAATAATGCAGTTTTCCCACCACCAGGCGAACCCCCATACAGCAGTACGTCAGCCTCAGAATGGTACGCCCGAGTCTGCGGCCCGGGCGAAGGGATGAATTTTTTACCACCAATCAGATCATTGGCAGATTTGAGCGCAGCAATCACCCCATCACCACCAGCGGCAACATGCGCCTCAATATCATCGAGACGCAATGCCGCCAGTGCTGCATCTAAGCGTAAGTGTGCGCTCACTTGTTACCGTTCTGCAACTACTTTCACATAATCGATTTGCAGGGTTTCTGCGGCAGCAGTAGGGCCAGCCTTAACACCAATCACCAAGTGCATTTCTTCGAGTCCGCTCAGTGTGATGTCGTGCGCAGTGCCTTTTACCCACACATTACTACCGTTTACCGCAAAAAACGGTGTAATTGTTGAGGTGGTTGCTGTGCCGTCAAAATAAAACCCGACTCGCGTCCATGTGTCAGTCACGCTGGTTGATCCAGTCGGGCCGACATTAGTCACTTGCGTCCCGGCATTGCTGGACTCAAAATTGAGCGTCATTGCAGTTTCGGGGGTTTTGTAGATCAGAGCGCCATCATATGATGCCAGCGGGCCAGCGGCGTTGGCCTGGAATCCGCCCGTTGTCAGAGTATCTGTCAGCCCGACCCACCACGTGGACTCCAGCACGGTAGCCTCAGCCACTTTCACCCGCGCCTCCAGCCACAACCGCTTGCCTGAGGCGAACTTAAACGCCTCATGTTGCAACGACATATGATGGTAGTCGTTGTCAGCGGCAGCCGTGACCAGATTAAAAATGCCGCCTGCCGCGTCCTGAAATGCATTGGTGCCGGTAGCGCCGTCGCCTGATATCGTCCATGCTGTGAGATCAGATACCGTGGCCGATGCCGGGTACAGGAAATCTTCAAACACCTCGAATGTAGGATATGGGTCGCGGCCACCTGCCGGGCACTGCTCCCACAGCCCGGTCGATACGGCCTGCGTTACCTGCTGGCCATTGATTACTAATGCGCCAGAGCCGGTGATGCCGCACTTTTTGCCGTGCAGCGATGTGAGTATGTTGTTGTCGTTACGTGATCCCATGATGTTACTCCTTTATATGGCCGTGGCCTGCTTGTGCTGCGGAGGATGCCCTAGTCGGGCGGGGTTTGCGCATCCTTGAGTCCAATGGATAGCGCAAATGCGATGCGCCGCGCCATTTCGCGCGGCGATGTTTGTTCTTCGGTTTTAATCGGTGGGAGGTCGTCGGCGCCGCCGTGCTGGATTTTTTCGCCGTATTTTTTAGGCGACATTTTGCCAGCCAGCCATTTACGTGCATCAATCTGCAACCGAGCGCGATCAACCATGTCGGCAGTCCTGATTTCCGTGTCGCCGTTGGCCCGTTCGGTTTTTATAGTACCGATTCGGCATTCGTCGGCCAGTTTCAGGATGTCGCCAGCCAAAACATCAGCCTGCGCCTCTCTCGCGCGCGTGTATTGGTCAGCATGTCCGGCAAGCCATGCAATCAGCGAGCCTTTTGATATTCCCACACCCTCGGCAATCTCTCTCAGAGTCACACAATCCGCTACCATTTCGCAGATTGCATCAATCCCAATTACATCAAGGCGTTGTGCTGTTGTAGGATGCGCTGTAGTCGATTTGCTGGATGGAGTTGATACCTGAGCCTTTGGGGTTTTTGCTACCCTTGGCGTTTTTGGCTGTTTGGTTGGTGTGTGCTCGCTCATGCTGATTAAAATAGCGTGAGTGCTCACTATTGTCAATAGATTGGGCAAAAAAAACCCCAGCGATTAGGCTGGGGCAAAAGAGGCGCTTTGCGCGCCTCGGGGGTTATTTGTGCTGTTTGCGTTAGTGCATCCGATGCAGGTCATCATACGCCATTTTGGCGCAACGTCAACATAAATATCTGTGGATAAGTCGGCTATTTTTTTGAGTTATCCACATAATTCTTAGTTATTCACATTTTTTTTTGAGCAGTTCACGCAATTTTAGGCGGTAGCGGTCTCTGATATCAATTAGGTCGGGGATTGTGTATTTTTTTGGCTGGTGCTCCCCCTCCAACCACTCCACCAGATCGCTGCCGATCATTTTTACCAGAGCCATCCTGTAGTGCACTAAATTGCCATGCAGATGATTGTTGCATACAGAGCATTGTTTGTGCACATTGCGCTCATCAAATCTGAGTGCTGGCCTAGTGCTGGTCGGCATGTAGTGTCCGGCGTGGTATTGCCCGGTATGATGACGTCCACAGCTCACACATGGCAAATGATCATCACGTGCGCGGATGTACGCATTAAATGCAGATTGCGCGCCCTTTAGCCACTCCCCCCTGGGCTTAGCCTTTATTTTGGCCTCCCGCAGCGCTACACGCTCTCTGGTAGCCGCCTTTGCGGATCTCTGCTCTGATTTATGTTTTACGTAGCCAACTGCACACCGCATATTATTGCAAACAACCTGCGTAGATCGATCAGGGGTAAATAATTTACCACATCCAGGGGATTTGCATTTTTTCTGTTTTATTTTCGGTTCCAATTTTTTCGGCTTATATGTGGTGCATATGCCCCTTCGGGCGGTTTCAATTTGTGCCGCTTTTTTAACGCTTCCTCTATCAGCACGGCCTGACTCTCAGGCCGAGCACGCATCCACTCCACAAGCCAGCGCGGGAGTTTTATTCCAACCGGAATCTTTTTAAGTTCAGGCGGTGCGGGCTTGCGCCCCGCGCCTCTTGGATTAGAGTCACTCACATTACCCCGCGAGATTCTGCCTGTTCGCGGGCAACAGCTATTTCACGAGTGGAAAGCCCAACATATTTTGTCGCTTTCAAAAAACTTTCTTCATCGTGCGCATAAAACCTAGCGAAAAGCTCCCCGCCCTGACGGGGTGTGGCTGCGCGTAATTCTGGAATGGCTCCTGTAGCGCAAACAAAAACCGGATCACCCATCATCGCATCCATTTTTTTGCACTCCTGCTCGTATATTTTTTTATCGCTGAGTTTCATTCTCCATCCTCCTCTTTTTTGGCCTGTGCCTCATCGCGAGCGCGCTGGGCATAATCAACTGGGTTAGCGGCCATGAATGAAAATAGTTTCTCAACGTGCGCAAACGATGCATCATCATCGCCCCTGTCTACGCCCGAATTTACTCGGCTCATATATGCGCCTAACATGCGGCTATATTTCAAATCTCCGGCAGATTTCCAACTATCTGTATTTGCCATGTTCGCTGCTCCTCTGTAATCCGGCATTTCCTGCACCGTGAAAACAGTATAGCATTATTTTAGCGAAAGTCAATAAGATTTTATATATCCTTAAATTGGTGCTTTTAACTTATTTTCTTCGATCAAAGCCTCTTCGATCAATCCGGTTAAAGACTCGGGCTGGGCGCGTAGCCATTCCACAAGCCAGCGGGGGAGCTTCAAGCCAACAGCAATGCGCTCTTGCCCTGCCCCTCTGAATTCCAAGATGTGCGCTGCTGTGTGGCATTCCCGGCAAAGCGTTATCCCGTTCTCCAATGTATTTTTTCCGCCACGCGCCACTGGACGCTTGTGGTGCGCGTGTAATTTTTCAACGCTTCCGCACTTCGCGCATTTATTGCTGTCGCGGTTTTTTACCGCTTTCGACCATGTAACCAAGGTCAAAAAAACAAATTCAGAATCTATATCCTGTCGGTATAGAGCCTCGATTAAAAACGATCTAGCTATTTCTGATCGGGTGGTGAATTGCGTGCTTGCCATCACATCGAGCCGCTCAAGAACATCTGCCGGAATCCCTACATTGATCGTGCATTCTGCGCTTTTCATCTTGGATTTACCTTGTAAATTTAATAAACGTATATTACAGGTAAATTAACAGCGCATCAACACCTAAATCGAATATATTTCCATCGAAAGACGGGGCATAACCCGTCAGTCCACGCGGACGCCTTCGGCGCCGGTGACTTTTGCGTTAGAGGGCTTGGCCGTCACGCCACGCCACGCCATCCGAAAAATAATTCAAAAATGTTCTTGCGTTTACGCGAAATCCGCGTATAATTCAGTTCATGGGATGCGCAACGCTTCCCGCCGACGCCAGCCGGTAGCCTGGTGAGGAGTTGAAAATGTCCACAATGTCCCCCGCTCGTTTTGCCGGCTACCTGGCCGGTATGAAAGCCGAAATGCTCCCCAATGAGCGTTACCCGTCTAACCTGGCTATTTGCACGCCTCTGGTCTGTGTCCTGGATAGCCTCGACATTCATTTTCGCCGACTCCCGGCAGACGTGCTTGACTACATCGACGGGTACGATGCTGGTGAGGCCGTTGCTTTCGACCAAACATGAGCAATTTCGCAACCCTGATGCGTAGGGCTGACACCCTACGCCGGCTGACAGACGATCCGGTCGAATCCGAGTGGTGGGCCGGGCACATGCGCGGCCTGCGCCGCGCCCACCATGGCGACCAATTCGGAACGCAGGCGGAGCATGATATGTGGCTGTCTGCGGAATCATCCACCGACCCGATGCGCGCGGCACTTGGGCGCGGCTATCGGGCTGGGCTGAAACTCGAACCATGCAACCCGGATTAATCCCGTCAAACAGTGAGGTTTGCGCAGCCCGTAAAGCTGCCGGCCTCACGCAGAAAACGGCGGCCAGCTTGGTGCATTCAGCACTGCGCACATGGCAGGATTGGGAAGCCGGAAAATCCAAAATGCACCCCGGTTTGTGGGAACTGTTCCACATCAAATCACCCCTCTAACTCTCGGTTCCAGCGGGACTGGCGAAACTGCCCGCCAGCCCCTGAACCTGTCCGTTATGCCCCATGAAACGGCACCACGTTCTCAAGCTCTGATTTCACCCCGCCTGCATCGCGGAACGCTCGCCACTCCGCGTAGTGCTGGTCGCAGTAGTGCATGTTCGGTGCCACCTCATGGGCGTGGCGGTCGCAAATATTGCGGTCGCATGTATTGCCATCACCTACCGGGTAATCGCACAGGTTGTCTCCCACGGCTCCGCAATCCGCGCAATGCGGCCCAAAGGCGCCGCACAGAAACATCGTGCCGCCGTCCCTCATCGGCTCTATGTAGCAGGGCATTCGCTCTCTCCCGTGGCTGCGTGGCATAACATGGCGCTCAACCTCGCTCCCTTCGGTCGCTGGACTCCGGGCGATAAGGCTGCCCGGAGCCGGTTAACTCTACGTTAGGCGTACCCATCTTCAACCATCCTTCTAGTCTGCTCATGTGCGTATGCGTGAAGCATCCCTACTATCATTCCACGATGCACACCAGATTCGATAACAGTATCTATCGCTTTTACCATTGCATCGTCAAATGCGTTTATTGAAGTTATTAGCCTCGGTGGTAAGTCGAACGATGTTAAAGTAACTACCTTCTGATTTTTCATCGTCAACTTGGCCTGTATGTTCACGGACACGGCCACGAATTCATGCACGCAGTTCGGGCAAATCACTTTGTCGTTGTCGCTCATTTTTCATTCTCCTTTTCAAAAGCCTAACCCTGCATTCGAGAGCGACGGCGCAACAGCGCGCCGCGCCTCAATTTGAACGTTAGCCCCGCGTTCATCCCTTGATGTTCAGCAGTGGCTTGACGTGCGCAACAACCTCAACCATGTCGGTTTGCTGCGCCATCACGCTTTGATACGTCAGCAGCATTTCATCATCTGCTATTACATCCTCAAGGATTTCTCGCTTGCACCTTTTCATTAAATCGCAAACCTTAGCATCAAAAACTAAATCTGGCGCAGTCTCAAATCTGAATTGACCGCTTGGCAAGTGGATTTGTTTTGGTCTTTTCGTTTGCCAAGATATTGCAATATCTGCTTGCGGTTTTTTTAAGACAAGATGCGGGGAAATTATTCGCAAAAAATTATTTGCATTGTCTCCATTAAGCTGCCAGTTCAATTTTTCGTTTCCAGATAGCGAAATTTGCGTTGATATACCGCCGCCAAACGTATCGGAAAACCACTTAAAAAGCTCATCAGTTAATGAGTTTTTGTTTTGCGCCAACTGAGTTCTAAGGGTATATCTGGCAAGCTTTCCTTTATATGATCCGGGATAAATTCCTACGCATCCCTCCCCATCAAAAAAGCCAGCGGCATACTCAAAGCTCGTTTCCATTGCTATCCTTTTATGTTGATAATCGGCCTTATGTGGCAAACCTTTTCGATCATGCCATCCCTTACTTGAGATTCGATTATATCATAAATTGACTTATAAGCAAATGGCGATTCGTCGAGTGTTTCGGCTGTCACCAGCGCAACCACTCCGGTCATGGCTTCGGTGAATTGCTCCATGTTCAAAGTGCGCTGCGCTTCCTTGCGCCCAAGCACACGGCCTGCGCCGTGTGAGCTTGACCACAACGCATATGGGTTGCCTTTGCCGCGCACGATAAAGCTGCCGTCCCGCATGTTGCCCGGTATCACGCCCATCATCCCGGATTCGGCGTGTGTAGCGCCCTTGCGGTGAATCCATAGCCCGTCTTTCAGTTCGGCGTGGTTATGGTTGCGGTTTATCAGCGCATCCCAATCGCCAAACCCGGTGCAGTTAGCCGAAAGCACAGCCTCAATACGGCGCATGATTTCGCGCCGATTCTCAAGCGCCAATTCAAGGCAAAACCCTAAGTCGGCGATGTAGTCAACCCCGTTCGTTTCGTTCACGTCAAAACCAAAATGCCCTTCCCGCGCTTTCCCGTCACCGCTCGCCAATCGCATGTAGTGCGATGCCGCCGCGTGTCCGATGCCGCGTGAGCCGGAATGGATCACAACCCAAACTTTCCCAGTTTCGTCCGCTCCCACTTCGGCGAAGTGATTACCACCGCCCAAGCTGCCGATCTGGCGCAGCCCGTTCTTGTCGAAAATCTCCTGCATCTTGGCAGTGCGCGGAAGGACGCTGTAATCCCATTCGGTGTTTCTCTGGTTGTGCGAAAACCCGACCGGGACGGCCTTGTAAATGCCGTCGAAAATTGCCTTTGCCTTTTCCTTCACTTCGCCCGCTTCAAAGGTCGTTGGCAACGCGCACATTCCGCAACCAATGTCGTAGCCAACCGCTTGTGGGCTTATAACCCCATCGCAAGCGATTACAGCACCAATCGGCAGCGAATAGCCGGAATGCACGTCCGGCATCAAAGCGCCTTTAACGACCCAATCCTGATCCATGTAGTCAATGAATTGAAGTATCGCGGCTTCCTCAATAATCTCAGCAAATATTTTGTAAGGCTTTCCGAGAGAATCAAGATGTTGCAAGTCAGTCATACCAAGCGATTCAACATATTTTCCTTTGTACATTACCATTCTCCTTGATGTTTAATTGAGTGACAGTTAGAGCAAAGCAATTCGCATTTTTCAACCTCGCCAATCAGGGCATCAAGCGAGATATTGTTTAAATTGCTTCCGATCTCAACCTCTTTATTTTCTGGGTTTGTGTGGTGGAAATGGAATGCCGATCCATTTTTACCGTCGTACTCAAGTCCGCAATTTTTACAGACTGAATTTTTCAGCGTCATTAAAAACAATTTACGCTCTCTGGATAATCGCTGTTTACGCGAATTTACCCAGTCACGGTTTCTTTTAACCCATTCTTTTTTATGCCCATACTTGTCCGCGTATTTTCGCCCATTATGCCCACTAACAAAACCTTTCGGCCTGCCATACGCATCAATAGATTTAATCTTTTCGCCACACCCGCAAAGGCATTCTATTTCTGGTGCTTCGTCGTACTTTTTCTTGAAATAACGGGCTTTTATTTCCTTGGTTGATAACGCCATTTGAAAGTTACCGATAAAAACAATGCGTAATTATACCGCACCCGTTATCATAACTCAACAGGTTAATGCAGTATCACGCCATCCGTGGCGATCACCGCCCCGATTGGTAGAGTGTATCCAGAGTGAGAGTCAGGCATCAGTGCGCCACGCACTGCAAACGGCTGTTGCATCGCGCTCTCGAATTGATCGAGCGCGCCTTGCTCCAAAACTTCGGCAAAAATACGGTATGGTTTTTCAGTTGCGATTTTCATTTGACACCTTTCGTCTTAAAGTACGTACAGGTTATTTGATGGTCTGAGAGGTAGGATTTTATACCCGCCAATTCATTTGTTTTGCTGTTTTCTTTTTATGGCAGTTCGCGCATAAAACTTCACACTTCGACACTTCTTTCATTAGGTTTTCTAATGACATTCCCAATCTTGCGGAATTCCCAACACTAAAACTTTTAGCATCCATATCAAGATGGTCAAACTCTAAAACTATCGGGTCTTTTTCTCCGCATACAGAGCATCCATGCTCGGATTTATAATCCCGTAACGCCAAGATGTTTTTAAGGGCGCGGTCGGCCTGTAATTTCATCTTGTGTTGCTTTTTATCTGGACTTCTTTTTGCGTGATAATCCCTGTGGTATTTGCGCTTCTCGTCGCTTGTCATAATTGGAACTATGTAGTTAAGTTCCAAACATCATAACACATAAATTGGTCAGTGTGGAAGGATTTGAACCTTCAGCCTCCTGCTTCCAAAGCAGGCCGTCTACCAGATTGACATTACACACTGAAATTATCCCGGTTCCAAACCGGGTGACTTGACCAGACTAGCCTACTCTCAGATGGCTTTATTCTAACACAAAACTTTTCGCGCTGTAGCAAAAGCGGGGGCTAACCCATCGTTGCAAGGGACGCGCCAAAAGCGGGCGCGCCCCCTCAACTCTACGTTCGACACCTCAGTACAGGTTCTCGCTGAACAGCCTCACATCATCGCCTCCGCAGCGCCGGATGATCTGCCCAGCTTCGGCTGCAACCTTGTGCGCCTCTTCGCGTGTCAGAAACTCTCCACGCTGGTCAATGAAACCTTGCTCAATGTCGCTCTTCGACCACACATCATGCCCGTGCGACTCGCGCAGCCGTTCTATGTGCTGTCGCATGATTCCGTCATAATGACGCGCTCCGGTCACAATATCACCCGCACTGTTCCGCATTGCCGCGCAAACTATTCTTCGTTCCATAACGCCCGCCGTTCTAACACGGCGTTCGAGGTCGCCGCTGCGCGGCTGGACTCGTCATTCGCTTCGCTCATTCCTCGCCCCTCAACTCAGCGCCAATAAAAAACCATTTCAATTTCATAATCGCTTGAACACCACGCTGCACTCGTCGCGTCTCTTTAATCCGTTCGCCAGCTCATACGGCATACACCTGTAAGTCACCCCATCGCAATCAGGTCGCCAGTCACACGCCCTGCATATGTTGCCAAGCGATTGGGTTACAACCTCCGCTTTCAACACCGCAAAATATCCAGGCGGGGCTTCGGTACGGTCAATAATTCCAGCCAATTTCCCCTGTTGCATTTCAATCTCCATTTCTAACCGCCTAACTCGTCAGCCATAATATCGGCTCAATTCCGATCATGTTTAATTGATTGATCTGACCAACTTCCACATTTTAATGACATAGCACCAGCCAATACCACCAGAAACCGCGTGTGATTGTATTTGTGCCAGTTTTGTAATGTGCGTGTCTTGGTGTTGCTGATTTTTGATAGCTCGGCTAGGCTCTTTAGTCCAGCGGCTTTTGCGGTCTGGCTGGCGGTCACAACGGCACGCTATTCCTGCCAGCCAGCACCATAACCAACAATGTTGACCGGTTGCGAAGTGTGCGCTGGATGCTGCTTGCTTGGATGTATGTTTTCATGTTCGCTGATCCTTGTCTATCCGGTTTCGCTCAACCGTTCCGACACAATACGCGCAACAATTGCGCTTGTCAATAGTTTTAGCGTATTTATTTCATGTTTATTCTGTAATAAAACTTTCGGCCATTTCTTCGACCTGCTCCGGCGTAAGTGTCTGCCAATACCGTTCAGCGATTGTCCGGCATATCCCCATAGCCGCTTCGTGGAATTCAGCCTCATCCATCGTGTCAAACGACAGGCTTCGCGGTATGAATTGAATCACCATTCCGTAACCATTCACCATGATTCCGATTTCGTCACAGGCAATACGACCCTCAATTTGCAATCTTTTAACCGCTTGGTGCGCATCCAGCCCAGAAAATGCTTCGATATTCGCAACCACAAGCTGCCCAATTCTGTGCACCAATCTGTTAAATTTCTGATTGCGCAATTTCGTTATGCTAGCCGCCACCACGTCTCCAATTTTATACCCCTTGGCGCGTAGCTGGCTCTCTGAGTAGCTATCGGCTGGAGTCAGCATTCCCTTCCCTACTCGCAGGTAAATCCTTTCCTTTTTTACTGGCTTCACGCCCCAACCCTCGCCCTTGTAATCGTATCCAACACAACATCCAGCCTATAAGCAGCCTCTCTCCTAGACTCATCCGCCATACGCGCTATTTGTTTTTGGTCGTGTTTTTTTACCAGCAGCGCATCGACTTTGTCTTTCACAACACGCATTTGTAAAGGTTTTTTATCACCTACGCGCTCTACGATACCTCTCTCTACCAGTGTTTTCAACGAGTCGTTGATCAACGACCTATTTATCCTCATTTTACGCGCCAACTCGGCAAAATCTTTTGTTCCGAAAATTTCCCCCTCCGAGTAGTCGGCGTGTAGTTTTGATTTTAGTGCATCCAAAAATGTCATTTTAGCTCCTCGAAAAATTTACACGATTGCGATTTGATAGCCTTATCTGTACCATCACCAATCAGTACGGCTTTTGCTATGGTAGAGCGCCGGCAGTGCCATGCACCACCTGGTTTGTACCATCTGTACCGGCAATATGAGCATTTCATGTCCATTGCGCGGCGAATGCGTCCGCCCACCCTTGGTATGTCCGCGCTCTTTCCTTCCAACGATCAGGCGATGGGCCGAGCTTGTTTTGTCCGCTGTCGCACTGATTCCCCCACCTGTTTTTCCCGTCCACCACGCGAGGCTCGACAAACTTGGTCGGTCGTAGTGGCGGCAAATTTTTCAGCCATAACCCGGTGCGTTTGCTTGCATCATGCCCGTATTCATACGGCTGGATATAGCAATCAGGCGGGCGGATGGCGGTATTTATTCGCCCTATCGGGTTTTCGATGGCTATTTTGTGTATCGGCGCATTCATCAACAGCCGCACAAATTCCAGCGCCTGTTCGGTCAATGCATCTCGGCCTGGAACACGCTTGTTCCAGTGCAGCCCGGATGAACATAGGTAGGTACAATCGGGGTGCCCGATTAGCAAATCCCAGTTTGGAGATTCTTCCGGCCTACCAAAAAGCACCCCGTTTTTCTCGATGTACTCAATCCCGTCTTGTGTTGTGCCGATACATTGGCATTCATCTATTTCGCAGTCGCGTACTTGACACCACCCGTCGCCGTACTGATCGCATTCAGCCGTAAACGATACCGGCATCCATCCGTCCAAGATGTCGCGCACATCGCCTTGGTAATGCGCTCCTGGACGTTCCGTTGGAAGTAGGTCGCAGCTCATTGCATCGTGTCCACGGGAAATAAACGCATCCCGAACAATCCCTGACATTTCACACGCTACTAGTACCCGTAATTTTTTCATTTTGTCGTGCTCCATCCGCACCGCTCACATTTTTTGCAATCTATAAGCCGCCCCTTCCCTCCAGGCGATACGGTAACCGGGTGTGCATCACCGACAAAGTCAGGGGTTCCTGTGTATGTCTGCTCGATGGCCTTTCCGGGCTTCATTTCGCCACCGCATTTTCGGCAAGTGATTTCCTCCAGCTTTTTTATTTCTGCCTTCAACAGCGCAATCTGCATTTTACTTGGCGTATTACTTGATAATGCCATTGCAAGCTGTGCGCGTAGGCCGTCTAGTTTTTGCTTCATTATGGACATATTAACTCCGATTGTTCTGGCTTAATCTGCTGTGCGTCAGCAAATAGGCGGGGCTGGGCGTAGGCTTGCTTTATTCTTCGGCAGGCGGCGGCAAAGTAGTCGGCATCAAGCTCACAGCCAACAAATTCATATCCCATCCCCATTGCGGCTATCGCGCTGCTTCCACTGCCCAAGTGCGTGTCAATGATGCGCTGCCCAGGTTTGGCGTAGTTGGTCAGGAGCCATTCATAGAGCTTTACGGGCTTTTGGGTTGGGTGTATCTTCGATTCAACGGCATTTGCCGCATGTATTTGATACCTAAAAACCTTGGCCGGGTGTTTCCATTCATTCATCGAAACCCACGCATATTCGGCACTGGCAAAATTTGCAACCGTTTGCTGTTTATCCCAAACACAAAAATACTCGCTCTCCGGCAAGGAGAAATTATTAGCCCCCCATATAATTTGTTCATTTGAAATGCGGAACAACTCGTCAAAGTATTCTTGTGTTGGCTTAATTGCATTCCAGCCTTTTGCAGATTCAACCATTTTTGCCATCGAGCGGCGAAACTTACTATTTTCGTCTCGGTTCTCGTTGACGCTTAACTGTTTAATCCCATAAGGCGGATCGACAATAGCCAAATCAAAAGCCTTATCCGGCAATGTCGCCATGTATTCCATGCAGTCGATATGCCAAAGCTCGCAATCCCCAATCACCACTTTCTCAGTCATTACCAACCTCCTATTCGTTGCTGATTAAGACTCATTTTGTTTCGATTTTATTAGACATTTCCCACCTCTCTCATTTGTCATTCTCCATACTGTGCATTAAAAAGTAAGTCATCATTTAAACCCCTTGGTTTGCGATCTCGGTTGTGCGTCCCAATCCGGTGTCACTCCATCGTAATTCTCAAACCTAACCTGATGTCCAATATATTTCGCGCCTACCCGACCAAGGGCTCCCTGCCTGTTTTTGGCAACGTGAATATCAGCGTAGTTCTTCCATGTTGTTTCTGGAGAATCTACCTCTTCTCGGTGGATGAACAGCACCACATCGGCATCTTGCTCAATGCTCCCAGAATCACGAAGATGGGAAAGTTTTGGCCTGCGCGACTCTTCTGTCTTGCGGGATAGTTGAGATAACAGCAGTACCGCAATATCCAATTCTTTCGCTAGAGATTTTAGATTGCGTGTGATCTCCTCTATCTGCGCATGCCGTTTTTCGTTATCAGCGCCAGCCATTAATTGCAGGTAGTCCACCACTAATAAATCTAAACCGTGCTTGCGCTTATGCCGTCTCGAAAATGTAGCTACTTGGAAAAAGTTCAGCCCGGATTTATCGATAATATGCAGCGGCAATTTTGATATTTCCCCGATTGCATGCGTTACTCCGTCCCATTCGTCTGTTTTGAGTTTTCCGGTTAGTACGTTCCCTAAGTACACCCTGCCGATTGATGCTATCGCCCTGTCTGCTAATTCGGCATCGCGCATTTCCATACTTAAATACAATACACCATGTCCTGTTTGTGCGGAATAAATGGCGTTGTGCATGGACAATGCTGTTTTTCCGTGGCTTGGTCTTGCAGCCATTACAATCACCTGCCCCTTGTGCCAACCTCCGTTTAGCATATCGTCTAGTGCCGTCAGGCCTGTAGGTATCCCCTTTCGCTCTCCCTCAAACCTTTTCTCGATTGTGTCGATATGATCTCGCACAATATCGGCCAGTATTCTCGGCTCGTCGGTCTTTACCCCTTCAGTGATAGCCATCAACCTAGATTGCGCCTTGTCCATCGCCACAGCAATATCCCCGCTCTTGCTAGATGCTAGTTCGGTCAATTCAGCAGCCGCCGCCATGAGCTCTCTCCGCATTGAATGCTCGCGAACAATGTCAGCATATCTGGTAATGTTCGCCGAGCTTGGTGTGTTGTGCGCAATTCCGCCTATATATTGCAATCCTCCGGCAGAGGAAAGGCGATTAACAGACTCCAGCATTTCTGCTACGGTAATCACGTCCCACTGTTTGCCCGCAGCGGCTTGTTTTCGGATTGCGCGATATATCAACCTATTCGCTTCACTGAAGAATGCGCTCTCTTCCAGTTCTCCTAGTCTATCTATCGCCCCGTTGTCTATCAGCAATCCTCCAAGCACCGCCATTTCAGCTTCGGCGCTATGAGGTGGAATCATAAGCCCTGTTTCATCGTAGTTCATTCTTTCCTCGCTTTTATTTCTGACTCCAACTGCTTACCTTTGGCCGTCAGGTAGTATTCGCCGTCTTTGTTGATGCTCCACACGTTCAACCAATCTGGGTTTTTGCAGTAGTTCCGAAACACCGCCCGCCAGTCCCTGTATTTTTTAGGTCTCTTTTTGGCGTCCAGCCATTCGCGCCTCTTGAACGCTTCCCAACCGACAAATAAAACCGCTTGCGGCAGGTTTATCGTTTGTGACCATTCAAAAACAGGATCGTCCTCAGGGATTGGTAACTCTCCGGTACTTTCACATTCTGTTAAGAATTGGTCAAAGGTAATTTCTGGCGCCGATTCATCGCGCCCTTCCCTTCCCTTCCCTTCCCTTCCCTTCCTTCCTTCCTTCCCTTCCGCTTTCACGCCACTTTCACGCGTGGTGGACGCGTCAAAACTTCGGCATGGCCTATTGCTTTCGGACTCCCGATTGTTGATAACTTGATGTGAAGTGAAGGATGGAATTTCTGCATATTGCTGCCCGTCCACCGAATACAAAACAACCAAACCTGCGTTGATCAACTCGGACGCCATCTTTTCAATATCGCATTCATCGCCTGGAAAATATCGGAGCTTGAATGTTTTTGTTTTCCAATCTAACCTTCCCTCACGATCTGATTCACACCATAAAGCGATGTAAAAAAGCCGTGAAAGAGGCGTGAGAGAAACTATGTCTGAGCTAGTGAAGAACTCAGGCTTTATGGTTCTTATGCGCGCCACTTATCACCCCTATCTTTGGACGCCTTCAACATCTTTTTTGCGCACTTAAACCAAAACAGTATCGCCGGGCGCTTATTCTTGCGTGATGGGATGGATTTCGCAACTGCGTAGCAGCGGAGGTATTCTGGGGTATTTATCGTCATATCAATATCCTCTGTGATGGGCGCTGGGCAACCAACCCAACAGGAGTCTAGCCGATACGAGGCATTGGCTAAAAGCCGACTGCCCATCACTGAAGAAACTGATTTGATACATTGGCACCTCGACATTGGTTGTCGCGGCGGTTAACCCGCGAACAAATATAACTTTAAAGCTTCCGCAAACCAATAGCAAGCGGAAAATTTGCCGGTTACGATATCCGGCATGGTCATTTCGTTACCATCGCGCAAGAAACACGGAAACTTATTCATTTAAGGCTCGCCGCCTTTTTTGTCGCAAGCTCAATCGACATTTTGCTGGGATTATCTCAGCATGCGCATTCACCAGCAAAATTAGTGTTGGCAGCTCTATTATACCGAGCTAGTGTGCATTGCGACCTTTCGCGCTTTCGTCTAGCTTACTAACGGTCTCCGGTAGCACACTTCACGCTGTTGGGTGTCTGGTAGCTAGTACCTACCAGACATTGCCCTTACCAACACGGATGACCACTGTTTTCTATGCTATTTCCATCCGGGCGCTGTGCGCACAGTCAGGCTTCGATGCACAATGTTTGATTTGCAATCAAACTAGCAATGGTCATGCGTATTGGTAAACGCCGTGTTTGTCCGGTATTACCAGCATATCCGGCGTTTTTGCCGGCTACTATACGTTGGGCGTCAAGAACCTCACGTGCCGGGAATGTGACGTTCCCGTTACGCTTAACGACTTGATTGTCAAGCCGCTTGCGGCTATCATTCGGCCATGAATACGAAAACAAAGAATTTTCTTCGTGGCGCAGGGAGCGTGATGGACTTGGCTCCTGCGCGCAATCTGCGTCAATTGGCACCGCGCCGTAGCGGTGCTGAACGCATGGCTAGTCATTTCACCCATGTCGGCGAGTCTGTTAGCCGCGCTTGCGGTTCGTTCGCTGATAATGGCTCGACCCCAATCACAAAAACCAAAGCAGCCTAAGAACGCCGTTAGCACCGCCAACGGCGCGGTTACTGCTTCCGGCGCAAATGGCAATAGCAAGTCTGTTGCACAGTTCCAGCAATCCACTTTCTCAGGCCCCATGCCACCCCCTTCAGTTCTTGAGGGGTATGAACATCTCGTCAAGGGTGCCGCTGAACGCATCTTGATAATGGCCGAGTCAGATACGAAGCACCAACAAGAAATCGAATTTGCAGCCTTGCGCGCAATGGAGGCCGAAGTAAAAAGAGGCCAGTTTTTCGGTTTCGTAATCGGCCTCACCGCACTTGGAGCCTCAATGTTGGCGCTGGCTATGGGTTCTCCTGCTGTTGCAGGAGTTATTGGCGGTACGACGGTCATTGGTCTTGTCTCTGTTTTCATAGTCGGTCGCGTCGTCAAGCACGATTAGCCCACCGCTGGCTCCACATGCCGCCCAACCCGGCGTTGAACCCGGACTCCGCAAAAGCGCGGAGCCGGTTAACTCTACGTTGTGCGTCAAATGCGCCTGCCCCGCGTTCCGTTCCGCTCGTTGCTCGCCATCTTTGTAGCGATCACGTCCGCAATGTCGATGCCCTGCCAGTGGGCAAGATCAACTGTCCGCAAGATGATGTCCGCAAGCTCCGTTGGAAAATCCTCGGATGGCGCTTCACCTCGGCACTCGTTCACCGCTTCGCCTACTTCGCTTGCGATCAGCGCCAGCGCCTCAAGCACGGTTTTGTTATGCCAGCCCATGCGCTCCACCCAGTCATATTGCCGTGCTGCTATTTTGTTGATTTCCATTTTTATCTCCGTAGTTACGTTTTGACGCACAACCCTGCATTCGAGAGCGACCGCCCAGAAGCGGGCGGCGCCTCAATTTGAACGTTGTGCGCCAGTTCATATTTACAAAATGGATAGCTTCCGCCAATTCTGCTAATCTCTCCGCGCTTTTGCAGTCGCTCTATGGCGCACGCTCTCCGCTGTGTTTCGGTTGCCCAGAATATCGAGAATCCGCCATACTCACGTATTTGCTCAATCACAGATGCTTCCTGCCCCGATCTTGTCCGCAAGTCAGCGGCTAACCCTACGGTCAAGCGGGACTGCCCTGAAGTGAATTCTTTCGCTGGCATTGGTGTCTGGTCGTTCATAGCTTCGTTTGTCCTTTCGAGATTGGCAACGCCTCACCTTGCACGCTGTGCGTCACTTCCGGACGCTCGTGGCTATATGGCGAGTACTCCCACTCCCCACCAACTGCATCGGCATCGTGCATCTCATAACATTCAGGATGCATTTTGTGGGTTCCTGCATCTCCACATTCATAGGATCGCCATCTGTAGTATGCTTCTCCTATAGCGATAGCTTCTCCGCAACTTGTGCATCTGTGCGGCTTGCGCGCTTTCAGTTTTTCCAGTTGTGTGTAATACACCATTTACACCTATCCGCGAAAGCCATTGATGTATCCCCATTGATAAAGTCCACTGCCGCAGTAACCAACCAAAGAACACCAAGAACAATCCATGCTGAAAATAATGTCTTATATTTCATTGCTCGCCTTTCTTAATAACTGCCCGATTCTCTCAGCCGATAAGTTATGCATCTCGGCAAATTTACGCTTTGTAATCCCAAGCCGATTAAATTGAGCCAGTAGTTTTGCTCTACGTTTTTTTGCGTTTGCTATTTCTGTTTTTTTGTCCAAGAAAGCCTCCAAAGTTTCGATATTATTATCGCAATGACAGATTATGTCAAGATGTTCACGAACCCCTTGACACAATCAAAAATATCTGTATGATGTCTAACCATCAGCAGCGCATCGCTGATAACAGCAACAAGCGACCGCTAAGATAACCGCGTCTTAAACGATGTCGAGTTGATCGGGTGGTTTGCTAAGCGCCTTAGAAGCGATGCTGGCGGGTAAGCCGCCCTGAGTAAGCTATTAACTATTATGGAGTATGAAATGAACATCGAAGAACTTACCTTGAAGCAAATCCGCGAGATTCAAGCTTTATGCGCTGTACCGCAACATTCCGCCACGCAGAGCGCATATCCGGTTGGCAAGAACGTTATCGTTCGTACTGTGACGATGATATATACCGGCAGGCTGGAGTCGGTCAGCGAAACAGATTTGGTGCTTGTGGATTGCTCTTGGATACCGGAAACGGATAGGTTTATGCAGTTTGTGGCCGAAGGGAAAGTCAGAGAATGTGAGCCGTACCCAGATGGCCTGCCGGTATATATCAATCGCGGAGCGTTACTAGATGTGTGCGAGCTGCGCAAAGACCTGCCACGGAGTCAAAAGTAAATGAACGCCGTTATTATGCGCGAGTTATGGAGCAGGAGCAGGAGCGGGAGCTGGAGCAGGAGCAGGAGCTGGAGCAGGAGCGGGAGCTGGAGCAGGAGCAGGAGCAGGAGCGGGAGCTGGAGCAGGAGCTGGAGCAGGAGCGGGAGCGGGAGCGGGAGCGGGAGCAGGAGCTGGAGCGGGAGCAGGAGCAGGAGCTGGAGCGGGAGCGGGAGCTGGAGCAAAGTGGCTCTGGTATTAGGTTTACGCAAGTTGTCAGGATTCAAATGAAGTAAAGGAGATTGTTAAAGCCCGCTAGCGAAAAATGAGTTAGTAAATCGTGCTGCTGGATGTACGTAAACAACTCAAGGGAAACCCGCTAGATGAATTTCCGTAAATTCGGCGAACGCTTAATCTTACTTAACTAACCCTACTCTATGCATGGAGTAAGTATCCAGACTGGATAGTGGGGTAAGTGATTAGCAGTATCTGCAATCGCAGTAAGAATGCCAACGCCGAGCCAAGCCTAATATAGTTTGATCGCTTTGAGCTTCCAGTATCGGCTGAAGCTATTAGGAAGGTGTAGAGCACAGAGACGGAATGCCTAAAGCAAGAGACAGTGAGCACCTATGGTCATAAGCTGTCGATACCGATATGAACTAAGTGAAACGGGATTATCAGCATAGCAATGGCGAAAGCATGTGCCAGACCACAAACAGTTTTGACAGCATCCTATCAAGCCTAGTGCTGAACGGTTGAACAACTGGCAGCGAAAGTTGTAGTGGTAGCAGTGGTGAACTGCAAATTAATCAAGTGAAAAGGAGTGTGGAAATGGGAGATAGAGCAAACATCGTTGTAAAGAGAGGCGAAGAACAGGTTGTTCTTTACACGCATTGGAACGGGAGCGAACTGCCTGAAACTTTACGTTTGGCACTTAAACGCGGGGAAAGTCGGTGGCATGATTTTCAGTACCTAACGAGGATTATTTTCTGCCAGATGATACCGAGTGAATATTGGGCGGAAACTACAGGTTTTGGGATTTCTTGCAAGATATACGACAACGAGTATGAAATCATAACCGTTGACGTGGACAAACGCACTGTACAAATTGGGGGTGGCAAACCTGTATCATTTGCGAAGTACGTTGAAAATGAATAAATTTGAACCGTTCACAATCCGCGCATCAGGTTATCGCCATTCGCATGAGATTGTCGCACGGCGCAGAGCAGCAAGAATTAGCAAGCCGGTTTTTGGTATCTCAAACAACCATTAGCGACATAGCAAATCGCCGCACATGGAAACATATTTAAGGAGGATTTATGACTACAGCACTTGCAACACAAAATCAATCTCTAGTGCATCGTTTCGCCGAGAAATACAGCGTCGATGAAGCAAAATTTCTTGACACGCTGAAAGCTACGGCATTTAAGCAAAAAGAGGGAATGCAGATTTCAAATGAGCAAATGACCATGCTGCTTGTCGTCGCAGATCAGTACGGTCTCAACCCGTTCACCAAGGAAATATACGCATACCCAGATAAGGGCGCGATTGTTCCTGTTGTGTCGGTGGATGGATGGGCGCGCATTATCAACGAAAACCCGCAAATGGATGGACTTGAATTTGTGTATTCCCCAGAAACTACTCAGCACAAAGGAAAGACTGTGCATGAATGGATTGATTGCATCATCACCCGCAAAGACAGATCGAAGCCTATTGTGGTTCGCGAGTTTCTTGATGAAGTGATGCGCACTGTGAATTTTACTACCCCTTGGGATACTCACCCAAAGCGGATGCACAGGCACAAGACGCTGATTCAAGCTGCGCGCCTTGCTTTCGGATTCGCCGGTATCTTCGATCAAGACGAAGCAGAGCGCATAATCGAGGCGGATGGAGGATTTACTACAATCGAAGGAACCGCCAAAGTAATCCCAGAAAAGCCAGAGCGCAAAACTATGACGCTCTCCGACCTGAAAAAGTATTCGACCGACAAATTGGATGCGGACGGCGTGGTGACAAAATTCAGCGCGAAGAGCCTGATCGAGCATCAGGAAGAGACGGCACAGAACCTGATCGACTTCCTTTCGGCGAAGTACATTTTACCGGCAGAAGTTTTGGACGAAATTCAATCATGGGAGAAGGGGGTCCAACAATGAAAATCCTGAACCTCGTACAAGGAAGCCCGGAATGGCACACCCACCGCGCCACCGCATTCAACGCCAGCGATGCTCCAACCATGCTCGGAATCAGCAAACACAAGGCGCGCAGCCAGTTTATCAAAGAGCGCGCAACCGGCATCATTCAAGAGGTTGACGACGCAACTCAGCGCCGATTCAATGATGGACACCGCTTCGAGTCGATGGCCCGCCCGTTGGCCGAAGAGATCATCGGCGATGAGCTTTCACCTGTGACTGGCGCGCGCGATGAATATTCAGCCAGCTTCGACGGTATAACCTACGGCCAGTCTGTCTGGTTTGAGCACAAATCGCTCAACGAAGAACTGCGCGAAGTTTTGTCGCGCGAGGGCGTTACCGGAGCCGACCTACCCGAAGAGCATCAGGTTCAAATGGAACACCAAGCAGAGGTATGCGAAGGCGAGAAATGCTTGTTCATGGCGTCCAAGTGGGATAAAGATGGAAATCTGATCGAAGAGTTGCATTGCTGGTACTACCCGAATCCTGAACTGCGCAAACGCATCGGCGCCGGCTGGATTCAATTCAAAAAGGATGTTGAAGAATACAAGCGCAAACTGGCCGCAGGCGAGATCATGCAACAAAAGGAAGCGCCGCAAGCCGAAGCCATCAAAGCCCTTCCAGCCGTATTCGTGCAGGCAACTGGCATGGTGACAGCCAGCAACCTTGCGGAATTCAGGGAAGCGGCCACCACGTTCATCGCCAATATCAAAACAGAATTGACCACGGATCAGGATTTTGCAGATGCTGAATCAACGGTGAAATTCTGCAAAGAAGCCGAAGGCAACCTGGAAGCGACAAAGGCCAGCGTACTTGCGCAGATGTCCACCGTGGATGAAGTGGTGCGCACGCTCGACCACATCAAGAAACAGCTTGCCGACAAGCGCTTGATGCTGGATAAACTGGTGAAAAGTGAAAAGGAATCCAGAAAAGAGGCAATTGTCCTGAAAGCTCGCGCGGACTTCAATGAATACTTCTCCGCGCTGGAAGCCGAGATTAAGCCGATCCGCCTAGTTGCTCAACACCCAGACTTTCCAGGTGCAATGAAGGGGCTGAAAAAGCTGTCGGCCATGCAAGATGCAGTAGATACCGCGCTTCGTGATGGGAAATTTGCCGCCGCCGAGGCAGTTAAGGACGTGCGAGAAAAGTTAGCATGGTGTAAAGAAAATGCAGCCGGTCAAAGCGCGCTATTTCCTGACCTGCAAACACTGATGTCAAAGCCAATGGAAGATTTCACCCTGACCATCACCAGCCGGATCGAGAAGCAAAAGGCCGACGTTGAAGCCCAGCGCGCCAGCATGGAAGCCGAAGCCAAGACCAAGGCCGAAAAGGAAGCCGCCGAAAAGTTGGAAGAAGAGCGTCTGCGCATCCGGGCGGAAGAGGAAGCTAAGGCGCAGTCCGATGCGATGGAGAAGATGCGCATAGAGCGCGAGGAAGAGCGCAAAGCCACCGCAAAGGCACAGGCCGAAGCTTTGGCTATCCTTGCCGCAGAACGCGAAGCAGATGCGCAGATTGCGGAATCGGCAAAAGCTCCTGCCGTGCTTTCCGATAAAGCCGTGGCAGATGCGAACGCAGCGCGTAACCTTCGCCCGACACGCAAAGAATTGCTGTTACTGCTGGCGGATGTATTCGACATTAGTGAGCAAACCGCTCTTGAATGGATTTTGGCAGAATTTGCGGGCGACATTCAATTTGAAAACAGAAAGGTAGGAACAAAAAATTAACATATTCTCATTCACAGGAAATCTAGGCAACGCAGCCGAGCAGCGCTTCACCACTGGCGGAGATAGCATAGTATCTTTCAGCGTAGCCGTAAAGTCTGGTTATGGCGATAAAGAGAAAACTACGTGGGCTAATTGTGCCATGTTTGGCAAGCGCGGCGAATCGGTGCTCCCGTACCTAGGAAAAGGACAGCTCGTCGGAATAAGCGGAGAGGTGACATTGCGTAGCTACGACCAGAGAGACGGCGGAAAAGGCGTATCGCTGGATGTGCGAGTTAACGACCTGACTTTGTTGGGAGGAAAAAAAGACACACCAAAAGACTCGCACAGCGAAGTTAATGAAAATGCCGCCAAGGCGAAACCTGCTAAACCAGCTTCGTTTGATGATTTCGACGATGACATACCTTTTTGATTTATTTTACCGCACCCGTAAAATTTACAAGTGTATTAATTACGAAAAATAAAGTTAGTTTGTGAGCGATGGAACATGCGCTCTAACGTGTAAATGAGGGGGTCGCGCTTTTGCGGCTTCCGCTGGATTGTATGGTTGTGAGTCACGATCAACGGAGAGAAAATTGAACAGAAAAACGGGCGAAAAAGTTGTGAGCTACCAGGATGCATGTGAGCGCGTGATGGAGGCGTTGCGCGGGGCATCTCCGGTACTGGCCAGCCAGATTGCGGATGCGATTTGGCCGAACCACCACATGAAACGTCAGGGCGCTGCGCTGGCCGCAAGCAGGTTTGCCGACAGGATGAAAACTGACGGGATACTGCGCTACGTGGTACGAGAGCACACGCGGGGCTGGGTGCTGACGAATAGTTGAGCGCCGGGTAACGGCGCGAGGAGAAACCATGAATGAAACTGTGAAAGAAGCCGCGCCGTTGCCCGTGCGCTCGAACGCCGGGTTGTGCGTCAATACTACGGAGTGAAAATAATATGAAAATACGCTCGCACCGAGGAGGTCTTGCCGAAAGCATGCTTACGGTTGCCAAAATTGATGCGACAGCCGACGCTGTTGCGGCACACATAAATGAAGAATGGAAAGACTTTGGCCCTATAGTAACCACGAGCATGGTACGTGTAGAGAAGTACGGAATAGGTATTGATAAAAGAATTGGTTGGGACACGCATATTGTTTTGATAGAAAACTTTGGGCCGTTCGGATTCACTGACAGTCCTTTGACGCACAACGTAGAGTTGAGCAGCAGCCCGGCCACCAAACTTGAAACGGAGCGATTAACATGGAAACACCATTGAGCGATAAAGAAGCAAATGTCGGGCTGTCTGACTCGAACGCTGGGTAGGGGTTGCGCTCACCGCCGCCGATACCCTGACGAAGCTTGGAGTATTCAAGGGCGCGCACGGCCTTGAGGGGTTGCTAAAGGCAACTGAGTTTTGGGATAAGCAGCCATACGGAACGCGCCTGTATTACGGAGATGGAATTGCCGACTATCTACACCGTGACGTGCTGAGTGCCGCCGTCCGTGGGTTGACCCCTAACGTTCAAGGTAACCGGGCTTCGCGGCCTTATCGCGAAGCTCCGGTTGACCGCAGGGTTATGCCTTGCGACACAGGAGAAACGACATGAGAGGCTTTGCGGCAATTGGACTCGACAACCCGAAATGCGCTGCCAACGTGGGCGGCGTGATGCGCGCTGCCGGATGCTACGGCGCCGCGATGGTTGCGATGTCCGGGCACAGGATGCGGAACGTACCGACCGACGTAAAAAAGCAGTGGCGCATGACGCCCGTAATTGAAACCGAAGACCTGCGGCTCGTGATTCCATACGACTGCGTACCGGTGGCCGTCGATCTGGTTCCTGGCGCTCGCAGTTTGGCGAGTTACACCCATCCGGAACGGGCGTTCTACATCTTCGGTGCCGAGGATGCGACGCTCGGGGATCGCGTTCTTTCTTGGTGCCGAGATGTGGTGTACGTGCCTACGCATAGCTGCATGAACCTCGCGGCGACGGCAAACGTAATTCTGTACGACCGCACCGTAAAGATGGGCGGCGAAGCGGTACGGGGGAGATTTGAGAGGCATAACGTTCAAATTAAGGCGGGCGGCGCACTGCCCGATCAGGAAACTTAAACCGCGCTGAACCGCCTCGCCTTGCACTTCGGGTTGGGCGGCAGCTATTAATTTAGGAGTGCATAATGGAAAATAATAAAATCAATTTCGAAATGAAAAACAACAAAATTGACTGTGTAGTGAAAAACAACAAAATCAATTATGAACCGTGGGCTAATTCCCATAATCCAGGCAGATTTCACCGTACCGACCCGACAGGAAGATGGTCTCCAATCGTTGAGCCTGAGAAAGATTGGCCAATTTGGCATCTGGTGATAGCCGGTATTTGTTTTATGATGTTATTTGTACTCAGCCTCACCGGTGGATGGTAATGAAAAAACTCATCCTAATCGCCGTTTTACTCTCCGGCTGCACCACCATAGACACTCAAGTTAAAGACTGGCCTGAGTTGGAAATCCGTACACACGAACTGTCATTTTTCGGCGTACAGGGCAAATGTTGGAAGTACATGCCGCTAATCTACAAGCTTTTAGGCGGCATTACAAAAGCTTGCGCAGAGATAAATTTCGACACAGGCACCTGTGATATTTACCATCTATCAAATCCATTGCCTGAGGATATGGACCATGAGGTCAGCCATTGCAAAGGTGGGGATCATGACGGCATATTACAGGCGTACGCAGACTCAAAGAGGGGCAAGAAATGAAAATCACTATTACAAACGATGCAATCGCAAATAAAACGAGATTCGTTCCTGGATCGCGCGGTTTCTTCATGCACGATGGGAATCCGCTGGTTATTATTGGTGAAGATGACTCCTATGTTTGGACTATTTCCACTCGTAATGGCATGTATTTGGGAGTGCTGAAAGAGCTTAGTAGTTTAGTGGCTATTCACATCACAGAGTTACCGCTTGATCGAACCTCAGCGGAGTGTATTCAAACCGTTGCGCTTAACAAGGTAGAATGAAATGAAAACTTTGTACAAAATATACCTAATTACATTGGGGATTGTAATCACTGTATGCATGTTCGCGATGCTCAGTGCTGCCATGTGGGTGATGGGTGATCAGTTATGATCGAATCCGTATTCTGGCGTATCAGAGAAGATGCGCGAATCAACCACACGCGGAGGATGTGAAACACGATCTCCGTGAGCAGACGGTGCGGGCTAAAGATGCAATATCAATCAATGTTGGCTGGATGATTAGGAGCATGGCTCAACAGAGGAGAGAAAGTAGTATAATTTCTTGTCAGTCGGTGGAGACCGGGCAAGATTCAGGTGCTTATCTCACTTGGATGCTGACATACTCATTAGCTATGATTACTGCATTTTAATATGTGACCCAAAAAATTGCGCGAACTGCAAAGTATGCGAAAAATGATTATTTTGATTCGGCAAAATACTTTGCGGCCAGGGCCGCCATAACAAGCCCTATACCGGTTCCAAATCCGGAGTAATCTCCCGATTCGGTATGCACAAAATTATAGATCATTGCCACACCAGCAGATACGCCGAGTAATTTCGTCAGCGAGTAATCGATGCCGTTTTTCGCTGTAAACAAATCGTTTAGCAGTCGTGCTATTTTATTCATTACCCGACAAAACTAATTTGTATTTTGACCGGCAGCTTGGACAGCACCCTTCAATCAGGTGGGTGTCCCACTTCCCGCACAGATCACAGTATCCTGTCTCTGGTAAAGGTTCTGCGCGTTTTGGCGGGCTGCGCAGATACTCGCGGAGTGCATCTTCGTCGCGCATTTAATGCCCCTTAATCCACGCCCACACCGCGACAATTGCAGCTATTACAGGGGCGACCCATATCACAAATGATCTGAGCCCTTTAGCCCCTTTGACAAGCTGCACCAGTTCGGTGGTGTTTTCAGCAATATCATTTATTGCACTCTCAAATCTCGCATGACTTTCGAGATGCTCTTTAAGTTTCTCTTCGAGCGACGTAAGTCGCTCATGTGCGCGGCGATCTTCCATGCTAATAACCTTTGCTTAGTAAATTGTTATGGAGCAAGCGTAACCGTATTAAGGTTGCCTATATAAGTCGCCTCGAATTCACAATTGTTTTCCGATACGGCTCCGAGGTTGTAGGTGAACTGAATATCGAATGTGTTTGTCGCACCCACCGCACCTGCAACTGCTGTCGATGTTATCGTTACGGTAGGAGCACCGGCCCCGATACGAGCGACCTGTGAATTTGCAAATTTTGCGCTTGAGGCAATCTTGGCGGCACTACCGGATTGCCGACCGATTGTAAACACGTAGCTTCCAGATTCTTGAACCCTGTTACCTGTCTCGGTGTTATATGCGTTGTAATCTACCCGTACCTGCCCAACAACAAATGAGTTAGGAATTGTGATTGTGAATATTTTTGTTGCCGTGTTATCTGTGAGTGATACAGCATTTCCGGTCAGGTTAATTTTTGAAGCTGGATATATTGGATACGCCTGTACACCGCCACTGTAATAGTCAAGTGTCCAAGCGAGGTTGTCCGCCTTGTTGTTTTTTACCGAAACATCCCTGAATATCAATTCGTCGGTGTATGTGCTGCCAGCAGCGCCTTTTGAAATATTGTAATTTGTGGTGTTACCTGTGGAAATATTGTCGTGAATCTGGGAATGATGAATACCAGATGAGCCTGAATTGCTAGCATGCACAGATAAACCAATACCGGGAAATCCAGACACTGTATTACTTGAAATATCACCGTTTCGATGGTCGGAAATAAATATTCCATTGTTGGCAACTGCTGATGTCGTTACCGTATTTCCAACCACATCCAATCCGAGTATTTCACCGCCGCCAGAAGCCTGATTTGTTGACACCTTAATCCCGGCGCCAGTGGCGTAAGTTGCCCCGGCATCAAGTATTGGCATGTCGATGCTATTGCCATTCACCTTGATAGTTTTCAGATCATCCGCTGTGTTACATGCAATGTTCACACCTATGTGCGCGCTGGTAATAATATTGTGTTCGAAGGTAATATTTGTCGATCCATCTTCAGCATGGAAACCGATCATTCCAACAGCATCGGTAATGCTATTATGGGATGCGATAACGTTGGCCACATTCGCGAAGCCGTTGATGATTGACCTGCCTGCTACAGCATAGGCGTAGCCGGTGTAGCGGTTGCCGATAATGTTGAAATTGCTTGAGCCATTTGTAGGAGTATTGATTTCAATTGCATCCCCTGGACCGGCGTTGCCATAGGCAACTTGTCCGACAAAATGGTTATTCAGGATGTCAATATCAGACACGCCGGCAATATCATTTACCAACACACCATACCCGCCGCGCAGGAACATTTTCTCGATAACCCCCCCCTGGGTATTCGCGGCAATCTGGATAACTGCCGAGCCGTCAATACCGGATGTTTTTACGTCAATCCGCCCACCGCCAATGTAAAATTCGGTGCAGGATTGCAGGCGTATGGGGTTAATCGTGGATGCGTAGCTTGCATTTTTGATATTCGGCCTGATACGAAAGTGCTCACAGGAGACAAAATTGAATAGCCCATCTGCTACATTATTTAGTGTTCCGGTGGGTACAATAATGCCAAGCATCATTATTTCAAAATCTATCAGAGTAAGTGACAGATAGTCAGTGACTTTATATAGTCCGTAAGGAAAGACTAAGCACTGTCCGCTTTTCATTTCGTCCAATGCGGTCTGTATTGGTAATGTCACATCGACCGACAATGTGCCCGCCTGAATATCCGCAATCTGCGCTGCTGTAAACCAGTCAAAAACGCTGACCATGGCCATTTGCCTGAGTGCTGATTGCACATTGGTGGCAACAGCACCAGCACCTTCTGGTAGAAATTCCACACTACCAGATCCTGAAAATACTGCCTGTGAAAATGTCAGTGCAGTTGCCCCTACAACGATAGTCGCATTGGTCGATACCCGCCATGCTGTATTTGCATTAGCTGTTCCAGCATTGACCGTTATCAATGTCCCTGTAACAACGTCTCGTGATCCATCAAAATCAGCACTCCTAGACCATGTTCCTGACGAGGCATCGTAAATACCATTCTCGGTAGTGTCTGTCTGATCTTTGACAAAAACACGTAGATTGTCGTCACCGTCAGCCAGCGTAATTCCATCGATAGTCTGAAATCCGGCAAGCGTGATATTTGCAGTTGTCGCTACCCTGCAAGGAGCTTTGACTGCAATGCTCCCGACAAGTCCGTTTATTCGGTCAATTTGTGCCATGATTTTTCCTTTTAATTAGTGTCACGCTAATCATTGCGTGGAGGCCCCATCAATATTGCGGTAGGCGGTGTGTCACCCTCTTCCCACTCTTGCCATCCTCTCCAGCTGCGCACGATCTGGGTTGAAGGTATCCCAAGCAGCGACCCTGTCACGCGTAAAGAGTCCATTGCCATCTTGTCATCCATTTCACCTTTAAGCGATCTTTCAACAAAACGCGAAACGTCTGTTACTACGCGACCGATTGGTGGGCCTGCATAATCAAACCCTTGCAACGCACCGGAAAACTCTCTCAACCCAACCACCATGCCAAGTGTAAATCCAGCTGTTTCAAGCGCAAGTTTTTTTGCAATTTCTTCCCAATCGTCGTCGTCCTCTCCTCGCATCCATGCGGTAATCATAGCTGGCCCAATGGCTGGAACAATAACCAGCAACGCCATATCCGCCACCCATCCTGCAACTTGAGCAGGGCTTCTGAAGTCTGTAGCTGCGGTTTTTTCTGCGGCAATGTTGAATGTCGCGGAAAAGTAACTGTAGAACATCGTCAAGAATGGATGCTTGCGCTGTATCTGTGCGAGGTCTTTAACCTGTCCTGAACCTTGTGATTCAATAACGGCGCGGTCAGCTTGGGCAATAGCCTCAGATTCGCTTGCTCCGTTCGTAATCTGTGATTCGTAAACCCCTATCCAAGTTGGAACATCTGCTATCAACTGCATTTTCTGCATCAGCATAAACAGAGATGCCTCATAAATCTGCCTTGCGGTAGATTTACCCTGAACCAGTCGCCCGTTAATTTCGTGAAGTTCGCGGTTCATCGTCTTTGACCTGTGACGCATTACTTCTGATTTATCCTTGATTCCGGCCAGTGTATTTTCCATGCGAGCCATGTCTCCACCCCACCGCGCCATGCCGCGCACCACTGGAACAACACCAACTCTCGCCATTGATTGCAACAATCCGAAAGGTTGTAGAAATGCGGTCGTCATAGATAAGCCCATTGTCGCTGCTGATATGTTGGCTCGTAGGTGCATCATGCCACGGTCAACAGCGTTCATCTGCGCAAGGTTACCGCTGGCAATATCGATCAATGCATCCTTGATTTCCCTGACAGTCTGCGCGCCATAATGCTCTCGGATAGCAGCGTCAACGTCCTTATGACCTATGAGTTTGTTCGCATCCATCAGCCATTCGTGCCATGACAAATCATGGATTACTTCCACCAGATGCTGAGTCATAACGTCAAGCGATTTTCTTACAGGACGGTTTACTGTTGCAAG
>Ga0299912_10000560_pt1 | contig 31417 bp, 29 predicted proteins | sample RVTome_2_FD_207667 | JGI IMG/M metagenome (GOLD analysis project Ga0299912, IMG submission 207667) | Soil microbial communities from uranium-contaminated site in the Upper Colorado River Basin, Wyoming, United States - RVT95D214 (version 2) ... | reverse complement strand
GGGTGCCGTTTCTCGTATCAGATCTTCCCATGTTGGTTCTCCACCAAATTGTAGTTCCTGGGGACCCATGGGGTCGGGTGATAGATAAGGGGCAAGATTAGTATAAAATTTATGCTGAACGCCGGTCCCTTCGATGATAGCATCGACCAGGTTCGTAAATCCCTCCCAGCCGAGATAGACCTTGGCGTCGCTATCATTGAGCTGCCTTTTGATCTCCAAGCTCTTAAAGAGGGGAGAGAGGGTGGTAACGATTCCCCCCATTTTAAGGATCCCATAGAAATTACATATAAACGCAGGATCGTTTAAGTATTGTATGGCTACCGTATCCCCTTTTTTAATGCCGAGCTGGCTTAATTTAGTTGCAATCCGATAAACAATATCAAGTAGTTGTTTATAGGTAAGTTCAAAGCCCATATAATAGGTAGCGACGTTGTCCGGAAACGCCTTTACGGTGTTTTCCAGTGAATCAACAAGGGTAATATCCAGAATCTCCACCTCTTTGGGAATGCCTTCCGGCCAATTTTTGTAATATATCTTTTGATCCAACATACGGTATTACTTTGATAATGTAATGAAATAAACCATTTATATCAGGCAGAATATATCTTCTTTTAGAATAATTCTAACCATCCTCCTTGTCAAGAAATTTGGCAAAGGCATTAGGGGGCCAAACGATACGTGCTCGCACTGCATTGCCTCCTGCCTACCCGATCATCCCTTTCACTATCTTAAACACCTCGGGGTGTCTCATCACCACGCAGTCTGCCCCGGCCAACAGGTAGCTGATCGCCGTCACCTCCTCCCAGGCGATCCCCAGTTCCTCCCGCTCCTTGGGCTCTTTATTCTTCCAGACCTCCCCCCCGAAGTTGGCTATGACCGGCATCTGCATCATCGCATCCTGGAACATAATACCGACGTGCTTGGTCCTCTCCATCACGGAGAAGCAATACTCGATGCCGTACCCCAGGGCAGAGGCCAGGGGATCGAGGACGATCCGGTCGCTCGGCAAGATCCTGCTCACCTTGACGTTGAGCTCCTTTTGCAGGTTGATATCCACCGGGGCCTGCGTCACCACGCAGTGGCCATGCTCTTTGGCGGCGTTGGCGATGGGCTCAAAGTCCTCCTTGATGACCGGCCCGAGGAGCAGGTTTTCTCCACTGAGGACCTCTGCCACCTTGGCGAGCACGGCAGGGTCTTTCTTCTCATTCCCCGTCGTGTAGACGATCAGCGGGAGAGAGACGGCATCATAGACCCGTTTTACGAGCTCCGCCGCCTGCTCAGGCGGGGTATCCTTTTCATTCGGATCGGCGCTGATGAGGTAGAGGAAGATGAGATCAGCCCCCAGTTCCTCGCATCGCTTGGCCCAGGCAACGGGATCAGCGACCACATCTTTATACGGCCCTAAGACCCAGGGGGCCCAATTCTGCGGCTCCATATCCCAGACCTCCAGGGCGATCTTGGGTGGATTGGGGAATTGCCCCTCATCAAAGGCCTGGTTAAAGGCGAGGACATTCTCCCCTCCGATCTTTATTGCCCGCTTGCCTTTCCCAACAGTTACCTCGGCCACCTTCCCCTTGTAGCTCTCAACCGGTGCTTTAAAGGCCATTGCCATACCTCCTTGCTCTCTATTGCTCCAGCCACGTATGGGAGTAAAGGATCTCCCCCATAAGCACCTTGGCTGTCTTTGCGTAATCCCTCTCGGCGGGAGGGAGGGAGTTCGGATCCACCTCTTGCTTGTCCATGACCTTGTGGATCACCTCCACGATACTCGGAAGCTTGCCGCGCACCAGATTCCGCAACTCGGCATCAAAGGCGTCGACGATGGCCGAATGCATGCCGTAGCGCTGCAGCATCACCGCATACGTTCTATTGAGGATCCCTCTCAGCTCCTCGGGCGCCCCGTTGGAGATATTGGAGAGTCCGATGGTCGACTTTACCCCCGGCAGGAGGTCCGGCAGCATCTGGGTGAACTCCAGACATGCCACCACCCCTTGCTGGGCAACGCTGACCGGCAGCAAGATGGGATCGATCCAGAGCCTCTCATTCTCGATCCCCAGCTCATTGGCAAAGGCCGCCGTGTCCATGATGCGCTCGGCCCTGGCCTCGGCATCGGAGGGGATCCCCTGATCGGTCAGCACGGAGAGGATTACCCCACATGCGTACTGGGCAGCCAAGGGGAGCATCCGCTCCTTACTTTCCCCTTTGCCCGAGGCGGAGTTTATCAGGGGAGGCCGCTTGGCCTTCTTGAGGCCTGCCTCCACCGCCAGGGGATTCGTGCTGTCCAAGGCAAGGGGGCAATCCAACACCTCTTGGACGGTCTCTACCAGCCACCCCATGACCTCCGGGTTCTTGCGTGCCGGCCCTACGTTAAGATCGATATAGTCCATCCCCGCTTCAGCCTGCTCCTTGGCCATCTGTTGCAAGGTCTTCTTATCCTTTTGATTGACGGCGTCGGAGACCGCTTTAGCAATGATGTGTATATTCTCCCCGATTAATAACATCTGCTCCACCCTCCTTACAGTAATTATAAGATCCTTTCCACCATCTCCCTGGCTGCCCGTGTCACCTGATCATCGTCGGGCAGATCCAGCAAAGACCTTCCCTCCAAATCAAACCTCTTGATCTGATCGTCCTCGGGTAGGGAGCCGAAGATCGGCAAACCCTTCTCCGCTACCTTCTTACGGATCACGGGGTCCATCTCACCGGGCACCCGATTGATCACAAAACCCATCTCCTTGACATCGAGCTTCAACTCCTTGGCCAGCTCGGCGATCCGCGCACCGCTCTCAACGCCCCTCACGGAATGATCGGAAACGAGGAAGAGGATATCCGCCGCCCTGGTGGTCCGTCTGCTCAGGTGCTCCATCCCTGCGGCGTTGTCCATCACCGAATAGGGGTAGTTGTTTTCGAGGTTGTCCATGAGCCGGCGCAAAACACTGTTCACATAGCAGTAACACCCGGGGCCCTCGCCTCTTCCCATGCTCAGGAAGTCGAACCCCTTCTCCTCAACCATCACCTCCGCCAATTTTGCCTCCAGCCATTGATCCTTGGACATACCAGGCGGCAGCTGAGAGGCCTTTTTCTCCATCTCATCCAAGACAGCGCCCACGGTCTGTACTCCAGTCAGGCCGAGGGCTTGGGCCAGATTTCCGTCGGCATCGGCATCAATGACAAGGACGGGCCCTTTGCCGGAACGGATTAACAAGCGCAGGATCACGGCGCTCAAGGTCGTCTTGCCCGTCCCACCTTTGCCGCAGATCGCAATATGAAAGGGCACGATGCCTTCCTAGGCCTAGACCACGCCAGCAGCCAGCTTGGCCGCCTTGACGGTATTGAGCATCAGCATGGTGATGGTCATGGGGCCGACCCCGCCGGGCACCGGCGTGATGGCGCTGGCCTTCTTCTGTACCTCTTCAAAGTCGACATCACCCGCCAGTATGGCCTTGCCCTCCGGGGTCTTGCCGATGCGGTTCACCCCTACATCGATCACCACCGCGCCCTCTTTGACCATATCCGCCGTTATGGCCTTGGGCCGACCGGCCGCCACGATGAGGATATCCGCCCGCTTGGTATGAAAGGCCATATCCCTGGTTTTGGTATGACAGACGGTCACGGTTGCATTGGCATGAGGCAACTTCTGCATGAGGATGGCGGCGATGGGTTTGCCGACGATGTTGCTGCGTCCCACTACCACGACCTCTGCGCCCTCGATCTGGGTCCCTGATCGGATCAGCAGTTGCCAGATCCCGTGCGGGGTGCAGGGGAGGAAATCAGGCTCCCCGATCAGGAGTTTCCCCACATTCACGGGATGAAAGGCATCCACATCCTTTTTAGGATCGATGGCGTAGAGGACCTTCGTCTCGTCGATGTGCTTGGGCAGGGGCAACTGTACCAGGATGCCGTGGATCTTGGGATCTTTGTTGTACTTTGCGATGAGGGCAAGAAGGGCGCCCTCGGAGATATCTGGTGGTTGGTTGTCCTGGATGGAGTGAAATCCCAGTTCTTTGGAGGTCCGCTGTTTCCCCGTTACATAGCTCACCGACGCCGGGTCCTCCCCTACCAAGATGGTGACCAGCCCCGGTTCTACCTTGTGTTTTGCCTTGAGTTCCTCTACCTCTTTTTTAAGTTCTTCTCTGATCTCCTGCGCTACCTCTGTCCCCTTGATGAGCTTCGCCGTCATACCCCCTCCTTAACGATTTATAATATAAATTAAATTACCCTCTTTTGTTGAAAAAAAAGAAAGTTCCTCCCTTCACAAGAGGAAATCAACTTAGGATGTTTTCCCTGCCTTGTCAAGCCCTTCTTTGGAATCTTCACGAGGAATCGGAAAGAAATCTCCGTGGCAGCGCTTGCGCAAAGGGCCCCTCATAGATTGACAAGGATAGAATCCTACACTATAGTAATTTTGTTATATTTTGAACAAAAGAAACGGTATAAGAGGGGAAGGGCGGCCATGAGTAAGTTCGATGCTATCTATGATGACTATATGAAGCGACGCAAGGCCGTCCTGAAAATGGGCGGTGACAAGGCCCTGGCAGCGCGTCGAGAAAAGGGGCAAACGAATGCGCGGGAGAGGATCGCGATGCTCCTCGACCCCGGCTCCTTTGTGGAAGTCGGCGCCTTTATGCGGCACCGGCAATACGAATTCGGCATGGCCGATAAGCTCATACCGGCAGAGGGTGTCGTTGCCGGATACGGCACGGTAGCGGGCAGGAATATCGTGGTGGTCTCTGAAGACTTCACGGCCATGGCCGGCACCTTTGGTGAGTACCATGGAAAGAAGTTTGTGTGGGCCTGCGATTTCGCCAAGGAGAAGGGGTGGCCCTTTGTCGGGATCAATGACTCCGGCGGCGCGCGCCTCCAGGAGGGGATGGATACGCTGGAGTCCTACGGATGGACCTTCCGCTCCCAGATCCTCGCCTCGGGGATCGTGCCCCAGATCGCCCTGCTGCTCGGCCCCTGCCTCGGAGGGCAGGCCTACCACCCCATCATGAACGACTTTCTCATCCAGAGCAAGACAACCGGCTTCATGGGGATCGCCGGTCCCGCCTTTGTCAAGACCCAGACCGGCGAGGAGATAACCCTCGAGAAGCTGGCTGGCTGGGAGGCCCATGCGGTGAAGTCGGGGGGCACCCACGTGGTCGGTGAAGATGACAAGGAGTGTATAGAACTGGCCAAAAAGCTCTTGTCCTATCTCCCCTCCAACAACAGGGAAAAGCCGCCGCGGATCGAGATTGGCGACGATCCGAGCAGGGAGATCCCCGAACTCGATGAGTTCATCCCCGATCCGAATCTCCGCATTCCCTATGATATGTATCCCCTCATCGACAAGGTGATCGATAAGGGGAGTTTTTACGAGATACACAAGTACTTTGCCCGCAACCTCATCATCGGATTCGCTCGGTTCAACGGCAGGGTGGCTGGGATCGTAGCAAATCAGCCCCTGGTGCTGATGGGAGGACTGGATTGCGACGCCTCTGACAAGCTGGCGAGGTTTGTCCGGTTCTGCGACCTGTTCAATATACCGCTCGTCACCTTCGTGGACTGCCCGGCATTCTGGATCGGTTCTCCGCACGAGTGGAAGGGGATCTTGCGCCACGGGGCCAAGACGCTCTTTGCCTGGGCGGACGCGACCGTCCCTCTCGTCTCCGTGATCATCGGCAAGTCATATGCAGGCGCCCACTACGCCATGCTTGACAAGAGCATCGGGGCCGACCTGGTCTTCGCCTGGCCCACTGCCAAGATCAACATCGTGGGGGCTGAGACCGCGGCGAGCATCATCTTCGCCAAGGAGATCAGGGAGTCAGCTAACCCCAAAGAGACCGCGCGGCAGCGGATCGAGGAGTACCGGACCAGATACGAGCACCCCTATCAGCCTGCCGAGAGGGGATATGTGGACGACGTCATCATGCCCCACGATACGAGGAAGTACGTCTGCCGCGCCCTCGAGGTGCTGGAAAACAAGCAGGTAGCCAGGCCCTGGAGAAAGTACTCCAATATAAATTTGTAGGTCCTTCGGCAGACATCACGAAGACGCTTTAAGGGTAGCAGCACCTTACCTTAAAGCCGCTCTCTATTTGTAATTCCCCTCGGATTGACACACACGGATAGTTTCTCTATACTTTCTCCGAGAAAAAAAGGGTTCTTATCGTGTTGAAAAAAATAGGTATCCTTTTCATTATCATATCCACCCTTCTCGGCTGCAGCATTCACACCGAGATCCCTGTGCCGGAGCGGGCACAAAAACAGGTTGAGGAACCGCGTCCGGTCGATTATGTAACCATCGCTGCCATCGGCGATATCATGGTCCATGGTGCACAGTTAAAAGCGGCATGGGATGATGAAAGCTACGGTTACAATTTTGAGCCGGTCTTCTCTCAGGTCAAAGATCTCCTCTCGGCAGCCGATCTGACCATCGGCAATCTGGAAACCACCTTACCCGGCAGAGAAAAACTCTACTCCGGTTATCCTCAGTTCGGCGCACCCGATGCCCTTGCTGAAGCCATAAAGGGAGCCAGCGTGGACATACTCAACACGGCCAACAACCACGCGTGCGATAAAGGTGAACGGGGGTTGGTCCGTACAATCAAGGTCTTGGATGCGTACGGCCTGTTGCATATCGGAACCTATCGGGACAAGACGGCCTATGAAACCCAGCGTATTCTGATCGTCGAACGCAACCATATCAGACTTGCTTTGCTCAGTTACACGTACGGGGTCAATGATATGTCTATTCCCGAGGGGACGTATATAGGCTTCATTGATCAACAGCAGATGACGGACGACGTCAAACTGGCGAGGGCCCAAAACCCGGACTTTATCATCTGCCTGCTCCACTGGGGCACGGAATACCAGCGCTATCCGGATGAGTCTCAGAAAACGATGATTGCAACCCTCTTCTCCGAAGGCGTCGATATTGTTTTGGGGGGTCACCCCCATGTCTTGCAGCCGTTTGAGCTTCAATCTGTCACGGATAAATATGGAGATACGAGGCCGCGCCTCGTGATTTACTCGTTGGGAAATTTCGTATCCAATCAGCGGGATCGATACCGTGACGGGGGCATCATTTTTAACTTTACCTTACAAAAACATTACTCCCCTGATAAGGGCACGACGCTGAATATCACGGATGTGCACTACACCCCCACCTGGGTCTATGTCCACCGTACAGCAGATACAAATCAATTCTATGTCTTGCCAATCCTGAGATATCTCAAGAACGATCAGCCGTTGCAGTTACCGGACGAGGCCTATCAAAAGATGTTGACCTTTTATGAAGACACACAATCGCATCTTCAGTCTGGCCCGATGCAGGAAAAGAAAGAGCCCAAGACCCACATGATCAAGGAGAAACAATAGATATGCGTTCTCAGGCAAGCGAGGGGGAGACCTTCATGCCCTGGCCGATTGCACCAGGACAACGCCCAAAAGAATGATGGCGGTGGCAAGGGCCACCCTCCAATCCAATTGCTCGCCGAGGATCAGCCAGCCCAGCACGACCGCAATGATCGGATTCACATAGGCGTACATCGAGACCTTTGCCGCCGGAAGTTTCGCCAGGGCGTAGATAAATGAGCCGTATCCGATGATCGAACCGAATATGGCGAGATAGACCAGCGCTGCCAAGCCCTCCAGATTGAAATCAAAGCGAGGGACTTCATTCAAAATGATCCCAATAAGCATGAGGATGATCCCCGCAATGACCATTTGCAGCGCCGCCGCCATCAGAGGCGCAGTGCGAATGGGATGGTATTTGGAATAGACAGAACCGAGCGCCCACGCAAAGGGCGCAAAAAGGAGCGCCAGAACCCCCTTGAGATAGGCCTGATCAATGGAGCTTTTCAACTCCGGTTCGAATAAGATCACCAGTCCAAAAAATCCGATGATGATGCCTAGGGTCTTGAGAACGTTTAGCCTGTTCCCCGAGGGCAAGACCGCCTCAATGCCGCTTACCCAGAAGGGCAGGGTCGCCACAATGAGGGCGGCCAGGCCGCTGGGCACCCACTGCTCGGCCCAAACAACGCACCCGTTTGCTATGACCAGGAGCAATATGCCGACAATGGCTATATTCAGCAGCTCTCCCCGGCCAGGTAGAGCGACCCCTCGTATCCTTAGATAAGCAAGAAAAACCGATCCGGCAACGAAGAACCGGGTACCGGCGAAAAGGGCCGGGGGGAGGGTCTGAACCCCGATTCGGATCGCCAAGTAGGTGGTCCCCCAGAACAGGCAGACAGCACCCCATGCCGCATAGACCTTCATGGTTTCTTTGCTTCCCGCTATAACATATTCACGTTCCTGAGACATGAGGATCGCTATTCCCTGAAAAACTTATTTTCTAATCCCGTCTTTGTACATCTGATGATTGTTGAATTGCAATAAAAATCTTTTATAGAAAGAACGAAGGGTGAAAATTCGGTGGTCCTTTTTATCGTCGGGAGAATGTGGTAGATTATGTAAGGGAAGGGTTTTATCCAAACTGCATGGCTATATCTGATATCTCATGTTTTATCAGGCGGCTGGAGTTGAACGCGTGATGTCCTCTGCCATGTGAGCCGGGTGTTGCGTCTCATGGGGAATGATCTCTGGTACAAAGGCGGTCTGCGCTTTGAGTGTTTGAGGTGCGGGGGCTGTTGTAGCGGATTTTCCGGCACCGTTCGCGTCAGCGATGAAGAGATTGCGAGGTTGGCTCAACGTCTCGGTCTCCCCGAGGCCGAGTTTCGGGAGCACTACACGCGTGCCGTGGGCGGCGTGGTGATCAGCCTCATCGAGAAGGAGAACAAGGACTGCATCTTCTTTGACAAAGAACAGGGGTGCACGGTGTACGTTGATCGCCCGCGACAATGCCAGACATGGCCGTTCTGGCGTTCAAATATCTATTCCCCTGAACGATGGAAGCGGGGGGCAGAGAGATGCCCGGGGATGGACAGGGGAAGGCTCCATGGCGCCGACCTCATCAAGGAGATGAGTGATTACGATGGAAGTTCAGGCATGGTTTCGTGAGCTCAATGCTTATCTTCAAGCAAGGTCTGCAGCAGGAGCGTGATGGATGAAGGAGCGAATTGAGTCGCGCATTTTCCGATATTCATCTTTCTCGCTCATGCGTGTCAAATTCTCGATAGCAGCTACTTATGATACGATATGAGCTGGCCGAGGATATCGGCTCAGAGATCAAAGAGATTATCCATAAGCTCGAGATGGCACACATAGACTGTGCACGGGTCGCCTGTGTCAGGAGCAGGGGATCTGCGAGCAGACGGACGCTGGCCCGCTGTCACGGATTCCCGAAAATCATGCAGCTTGCTCTCCAGATGAAGCCCCATTACATAATAGAGGTCATCTCCGAACAATTCGATAAGCTCGGCAAAGAGGAGCAGACAAAGGTGCTCATTCACGAGCTGATGCATATCCCCCACTCCTTTGGCGGCGGGTTTCGAAGCCATCGACCCCACGTGACGAGAAAGAAGGTGGAGAAGATGTATAGGAAGTTCCTGCAGGCGGGGTGACTCCCCGGCCTTAAGACTCATCGTGCTTTTGGGTGCGGTGTGACAGGGATTCTTTTGCCATCGAGCATTCTTTTTTATTATACGAGCAAGGAGAGTATAATACAATTTTAGAGATGTAGCTCAACTCGATACAAAAGAGGAGGGTCTGCCATGGTTATTTCTCTCATCCAAAAGAGAAGGAGCATCAGAAGTTTTTTGCAAAAACCGGTGGAGGCCGGAAAGATCGACCTGCTGATAGAAGCGGCGCTCCGCGCCCCTTCTTCCCGGGATCTTAATCCCTGGGAGTTTGTCGTGGTGACCAATCGAGAGCTATTGGAAAAGCTTTCCAAGGCCAAGCAGCACGGCTCGGCCTTTTTAAAGAATGCGCCTCTGGGCATCTGCGTCTGCGCAGACCCGGAACAGTGCGATGTGTGGGTTGAGGACGCCTCCATCGCTTCGATATTTATCCATTTGGCTGCGGCGTCTCTGGGCCTGGGCAGTTGTTGGATACAGATAAGGGAAAGGATGCACGATGGGAAGAAGAGTGCTCAGGAGTATATTGCTGAGACACTCAATATCCCGGCAAAGATGCAGGTGGAGTCCATCATTGCCGTCGGCTATCCCGATGAGACGCACCCCCCGCATGGAAAGGAGGAATTGTTATACGAAAAGGTACATTTGGATATCTATGGAAGGCCATATTACAAAGTAGCTGTATAACCGATGCATTAAGAAGGAGGGATATGAATATGAACATGAGAAGAATCAGCGTGTATTGTTTGGCAATGGTTTTTTTGATTGCATCCGTGGTGCTAGCCCAAAATGTGCAGAAGGATCAACCGGTGGATGCCAAGGCCCTCTTTGAAACCAAATGCAGCACCTGTCACAGCATAGACCGACCAATGTCCAAGAAAAAGACTGAAGCGAAATGGACCAAGAACGTGGCGAGGATGAGGAAACATGGGTGCGTACTGACTGACGAAGAGGCAAAGATCATTGTAGATTACCTTTTCAAAAACTACGGTAAAGAGTAAAGAGCGGGGCATCCCAACAGACGCCGGCAGGTGTCATACTACTGCGGTATCTTAGATTTCATATGGATGCGATGGAATAAGTTCGAAGGATTCATCACGGCTTTTACAAGAGGCCCATCCCGAGCAGGATGGGCCTTTTTGCAAGTAATTGCTTAATACAGGCATCACCGGCGGCTGTAAGCCGTCCGGTGGAGTCGTTTGTTGGGCAGCTTACTCTTCATAATACCAAAGGTTTTTCTCGCTACTGTATAGTTCTGAAGGTCCTAAGGGTACAATGCAAGATGAGATTATATAGTACGAGCCATTGAGATGGTATCTTATTATATCTATTCCAAATGGACCACTAACAAATCTATTTAAGATTGGATCTTCAGACAATGTGCTCGGCAGCTTCTGATGATGTTTCATATAGTTATCAAGTATGTACTGTGCCGATTTCATTCTTGAATGACGAGCCTCATCTCTCACTTTCCACAATAAAAAGTCCATAGGGAGAATGGCGAGAAAGTAAACTCGCACTCCACACGGCGCTTCGCTTGCGCGGAGTGCTCGCCTTCGCGGGCGGGGCATTAACCCCGACCTTGACCAAAGGGGTCTACAACCCCTTTGGAAACCCCGTTCTAGGGGATTGCATCCCCTTGAACCCCGCTCGCCATTCATCCCCGCTGCAAGCAGCGGGGTATTCTGGCGGGTTTTTATAAATTATTATGAGGAACACAGCTATCCTGAGTTTCTTTCGGATTGCTAAGAATACAGCTATGATTGATGAGATGCCGATGATGGCTAAGATTGTCCACGTGCCACCAGGTACAAGCTCTATTATCAAGGCTTGGATAAAAATGCCAGGAATTGTGAACTGAAAGCAAAGAAATAGAGTTAAGGCAATAATTATCCCCATACCCCAAAATAAAACAACTCTTAGTTTTGGATACATATATCTGCCCAACAATGTTTATATGGTTCCTTATAATACCCCAAATACTGTTATATTTGCCGTATAAGACACCTGCGAAACGAGAGGGGCGCGCAGGGCAGGGGACATTGTTACCTACGTTGTCTTTCTTTTTCATCCCCGTGCCTCCCCTAGCAACACCATCATTGTCAACATATCGAATTATTTCAGGACGTCCTTTCTTTACCTCATAATTTTAGGAACGTCTCTGCTGTGTCCCTGCGTATTCGTAAACAGGGGTCTCGATTACTCTGGCGGGCTTGTTCCCTCCCTTGATTAGAGCCTGAATGTGTTCCACGGTCTCAGGAGAAAAAAATTGTTCTCCAGTCTCCTGGCACACCCGGGCCGGCACTTTCTCGATAATGTAGAATCTCCCGCCAAGTTCTAAGGTATATGTAACCTCTGTTTCAATCATTGTCTCCTTCATATTTGCTCACCTCTCTAGCTCTACTTCCTGACCCTTAAGTCTATCCAAAGGTCCGGGTCTGGTTCATAAAGCGTTATGATCTTAATCAGCGGCCGGCTGGAATAGCTACACTGAACATGTAATGCACGTCCAGCCTTCGTAAACCCCAGAATCAAGCAACTCGGGCCATACTTGTCGTCAGGATAGTCTTCTATGATGTCACATCTACCCGATATTGCCTTCTCCACCTCTTCAACGCTGATATTCCGAATTATGCTATGGTCGACGGCATGCTTGGAGAACTCAAATTGTCGCCGCAGCATCTTACCCCGAATTTCTTCAAGCATGCCTTGCATCCAATGCTACTTCCTTATCCTTTTCCGGTCAATCTATTCTTGTCTCCATTGTTAATGGATGGAAAATTTTCCAGCTAGCCATATATTAACTCAGGACATATTAAAATCAAGCAAAAAAGAAACCTACCGCCACACTACCTTTGCCGGGTCGCGCTGCACGAGCCGCTGATATCTGACCTCCTGGTATCCGAGGGTCATGGCCCCGAAGCAGCGATGATCCCGCGGTATGCCCAGCCATTGCCTGATCCGGCGGCTGCTGTTGACGGCACTCTGGAGGTATCCATTGAAGCAGCACCCCACACCCAGCGTGTGGGCCACGAGCGAGCAGTTATAGAGGGCCAGCGCGCAGTTAAAGGCCGAACAAGTGTCCCACGATTCGGCATGGACCACCATCACTGCCGGCGCGCCATAAAATAAGCAGTCTTTACCCTGGTCCATCAGCGCCTTGGCATGCTCAAGCTTGGGGATGGATTCCCGCAGCTGCTCAACGATCCTGCGGCCGGCAAACACCCTTAACAAGAAGGCACCGAACCTATTCCGGATCAGTTTAAAGATCCGTTCATAGAAGGAGATGGTCATCGCTCGCAGCTCGTCGAGCTGTGCGGGAGTAGTCAACACCATGTAGTGGACGTTCTGGCTGTTGCTTCCGGTTGGGGCATACCTGCCGGCGTCGAGGATTTGCTCGAGTATACCCTTGGGCAGCGGCTCGTCGCGATAGCTCCTCACGGATCGCCGCTCGCGGAGCAGGAGCATGATCTTCTCAGCGGAGACGGACGGCCTCGATCCCAATCGCGGTCCTTTGCCGACAACAGCCGCTTCATGCAGGATGGCCTCCTCCGGGCAGACAGCCCCGCACTGTCCGCAGCCGATACACCAATCGCCTCTCACAACCCGGGCCTTTGTATCCATCATCTCGAACACAAAGGCCACGCAGACCTTCATGCACAGGCCGCAGCCTGTGCACTTCTCCCGTATCACCTCTGGTGGGGAATAGGTGCGTCTCATCGCATTGTACCCTCCTCAAGTCATAACCTTTGCCAATATGCCTTTCCTGCGCGCTGACTGAATGGCGTCAGTCATTCATATCACTGAAAAGGACAGCATCACCTACTATCTGATAATATAAATCCCCTTCCGAAGCAAGCAATATCCTCTATGGCCCTATCGACAAAAAAGAATACGGTTATCTCACTTTAGAGGGTTGACAATACCCCTGTTTTCATAGATATATTATATGCACCTGGAAGCGTATAAGAAAAGCCCCTGAAAGCCCTTGGAGGGGAAACATGGGTTCTTATCGGCGTTGGATCTGGATCTCCCTTCTTGTATTGCTCATATCCTCTCAATCGGCCTGCCTTTACAGTAAAAAAGTAAGGGTCGGCGCGGCGGCATTGTTATTGGAAGACGTCGCCAAGGCCGCCTACAAGCAATCTGACCTCAGGATAATCAGAGAAGGCATGCCTGCATATCTCATGCTGATCGACGGCATGATCGAGGCATGGCCGGATAATGAGCAGTTGTTAATCGCGGCTGCTCAGGCATATTCGTCCTTTGCCTCGGTCTTTGTGGAAGATCGGGACAAAGAATACACAAAACTGCTGTATGGAAAGGCGAAGGACTACGCCCTAAGTGCCTTGGCCAAGAGGGGATTCAAAGATCCTCTGAAGAGCTCCTTTGATGATTTCACCAAGGATGTGCAGGCCAGCGGCAAAAAAGATGTCCCCTATATCTTCTGGGCCGCTACCTGCTGGGCAAACTGGATCATACTCAATCTGGATTCAATGGAGGCCTTGGCCGAGCTGCCCCGGGTGGAGCTGATGATGCGCAGGACCTTGGAGCTCGATGAAGGATTCTACTACGGCGGTCCCCATCTCTTCATGGGGATGTGGCTCGCCTCCAGGCCCGCCATTGCCGGCGGAGACCTCCAAAAGGCCAAAGGGCATTTTCTCAAGGCCCTGGAATTGGGTAAGGGGAAGATCTTGATGGCCTATGTCTATTATGCAGACAACTACGCCCGACGTGCCTTGGACAAAGACCTCTTCGTATCCACCCTGGAAAAGGTCTTGCAGGCCCCCGCGGATAGCTCACCGGAATTGACCCTGGTCAATACCATGGCCAAAAAGAAGGCGAAGGAATTGTTAAGCAGGACAGGTGAATTCTTTGAATAGGAGAAAAACAATGCATGGACGCGCCGTTATCAAGAGCGTGGTGTTTGGCATCGCAGCCCTACTGCTCTCCATACCGTCAGCCGGAAGTGCGGAGGAGAGTATGGTGATTAAGATGGCCACCCTGGCCCCCGAAGGAAGCTCATGGATAAAGACATTTAATACCGTGAACGCCGAGGTGATGGAGAAGACCAAGGGCAAGGTCAGCTTCAAGGTCTACCCCGGGGGGGTGTTAGGGGATGAGAAAGACATGATGCGCAAGATGCAGATCGGGCAGATACACGGTGTTGCCCTGACTTCAGGAGGACTCGCCTCATTCTTTCAGGAGATCGATGTGATTCACATCCCCTTCTTTTTCCGAAATTACGGGGAGGTCGATTACGTCTTGAAAAAGATAGGGCCTTACTTCAAAAAGGGTCTTGAGGACAATGGCTATATCCTCTTGGGGTGGTCGGAAGCGGGGTTTGTCTACCTGATGTCCACCACCCCCATCTCCAGTATCAGCGAACTCAAAAAGGCGAAGGTCTGGATATGGCACGAATCACCGATGGCCAGGGCAATCTTCAATGAAGCCGGCGTGGCTGCTATTCCCCTTGCTGTCCCCGATGTCTTGGTCGGCCTTCAAACAGGGCTGGTGGACGTGGTCTATACGCCGCCGACAGGGGCCATTCTCCTTCAGTGGTTTACGAAGGTGAAATACCTCACCGATGTTCCCCTGTCGTATATAGGCGGCGGGCTCATCGTCAGGAAGGATATCTTCAGACAACTGCCGGAATCCTCTAAGACTATCATTCTCGAGAGCTTTCAACGCAACCTGGATCAATTAAAGGCGGTAACCCGACAAGAAAATCAAGAGGCGATCAAGGTGATGGAGAAGAATGGCGTGAAGATCGTGACCCCCCCGCAAGACCAAGTCGCTGCATTCAAGAGGCTGTCGGAGACGGCATTATCCCGTTTCGCCAACAAAACCTTCTCCAAAAAGGTCTTGGAAGAGGTCACCGCTTACCTCGAAACCTATCGGAAGGGGAGGAGATGATGAATCGCTGGCAGCAGGTGGATGAGGTCATTGGCAGGGTGGAAAAAATCCTCCTCGTCACTTTTTTAGGCTTCATGATCACCATCGCCTTCTTGCAGATCCTGCTCAGAAATTTCTTTTTCACAGGTTTGAATTGGGGGGATGCACTCGTACGGAATCTGGTCCTCTGGGTCGGCTTCATCGGGGCTACCCTGGCCACGAAGGAAGAAAAACACATAAACATCGATATGGTTTCCAGATGGTTGCCCTCGCTCGGAAAGAATGTGGTAGCGCTCATCACCCATGTGTTCGCATTTCTTGTCTGTTGTGGTTTGGCCTATGCCGCAGTGAAATTTATTAAAAACGAACTCCAGATGGGAAATAAGACCTTCTTGGATATCCCTGCCTGGGTCCCCGAGATGATCCTTCCTCTTACCTTCATCTTGATGGCCTTTCGATTTGGCCTTCGTTCTTGCCGGGTTTCTGCGCAAATAGGAACGATGAATCCCTCTCGTGATCGAAAGAAAGAGAAATGACCCTCCTCTTGATCGTCATCGCTCTCTGTATCATGTTTATGGGGGCGCCGCTCTTTACCGTCTTCGCCGGCCTCTCCCTCCTGCTGTTATTCTTCGGCCATATCGATTCCTCGGCCATGATTATAGAGATGCATCGCATTGCCACCACCCCCATCCTGGTCGCCATTCCTCTCTTCACCTTTGCGGGATATATCCTTTCGGAGAGCAAGGCGCCGAAAAGGTTGATCGGGCTGACCGATGCCTTGCTGGGCTGGCTGCCCGGCGGGTTATCCATTATCGCCCTTATCACCTGCGCCGGCTTTACCGCCTTGACAGGCGCTACCGGCCTTACCATCATTGCCCTCGGGGGCATCCTCCTCCCCGCTATGCTGCGGGGGAAATATCCTGAACGATTCTCCCTCGGGTTGGTGACCAACTCGGGGACGCTCGGCCTCCTCTTCCCCCCGAGCCTGCCGATCATCATCTATGCGATTGTGTCCCAAGGTAAGGTGCAGATCAATCAACTTTTTCTCGCCGGCCTCTTGCCGGGCACCATCATGATCGTCCTGCTCTCCCTGTTCGGCGTGCAGAAGGCCATTGCAGCTGAGGTTCCGAGGACTAAGTTCAACGCTGCCCGCATGGGCAAGGCATTGAGAGAATCCATCTGGGAGCTTCCTCTCCCCATCGTCGTCCTGGGCGGTATCTACAGCGGATACTTTGCCGTGAGTGAGGCGGCAGCCATTACCGCCGTCTATGTCTTCGTGGTGGAAGTGCTCATCTATCGGGACATACCATGGCGAAAAGTTCCCGAGGTGATGCGAAAGAGCATGGTGCTGGTGGGAGGGATCCTGATCATTTTAGGGGCGGCCATGGGTTTCACTAATTACCTGATCGATGCGGAAGTGCCGATGAAGTTGTTCAACCTATTCAAGGCATATACCGAAAGCCCTTATGTCTTCCTGATCCTCCTGAACCTCTTTCTCTTGGTGGTAGGCTGTCTGATGGACATCTTCTCCGCCCTGATCGTTGTCGTGCCTCTTATCACGCCGGTCGCCGCTGCCTTTGGGATCGACCCGGTCCATCTCGGCATCATCTTCCTTGCCAACCTTCAGATCGGTGCCTTGACGCCGCCTATTGGGATGAATCTTTTTATTGCAAGCCTTCGTTTTGAAAAACCGATGTCCACCATTGTCATAGCATCCCTCCCCTTTATTGCCGTCCTCTTATGTATATTGGCCCTCATCACCTATATCCCCTGGCTGAGCCTCGTCTTGGTGAGGTAGGCAACAATCCGACACTTTTCCCCTTGAAATAGCGGCAATATCGTGGTGGCATCTTGAGCTCAGGATATGATAAGATAGGATTGTCCTTGAGCCTCTCCCCACGGGGGGAGAGGAATTTTTAAGAAGTTATTTTCTGGATAAACAAACAATATCCTTCGGCACCGAAGAGGAGACCATGTCTAAGACCGCCGTTGAGCAACTCGGGGAATTTGGTCAGAGTATCTGGCTGGATTATATCAGCCGATCGTTAATCAAAAGCGGCAGGCTTAACGAGCTGATAGGCTTGGGTGTAACGGGGATGACCTCCAATCCTACCATCTTCGACCAGGCCATAAAATCAGGGGATGACTACGACGAACAGATAAGGGAGCTCAAGAAAGCGGGAATGTCCGTATTCGAGATCTATGACGATATCACCATCAAGGATATCCAGGCAGCTGCGGATGCCTTTCGCCCCATCTATGAACGGACCAAAGGCCTTGATGGTTATGTCAGCCTCGAGATCAACCCCCAGCTTGCGTATAAGACACAGAAGACCATCGAGGAAGGGAAGCGACTGGCACACAAGGTCAATCGCCCCAACGTCATGTTTAAAGTGCCGGCAACCGATGCAGGCTATAGTGCGATTACGACATTATTGGCTGAGGGGATCAACGTGAATGTTACGCTCATATTCTCCCTGGGACAATACCAAAAGACGGCTGCTGCCTACGTGGCGGGCATCAAAGAGTTCCTGCGGAACAAGGGCGATGCGCGTTCTCTTCGTTCTGTGGCCAGTGTCTTTGTCAGCCGCATCGATACCGCTGTTGATGCACTCCTCGATAAGCTTCCCGAAAAAAAGGAGGCTGCATCCCTGAAGGGAAAGGCGGCAAAGGCCAATGCGAACTTAATCTATTGCGCATATGCCCGGATATTCGCCGGGGATGAATTCAAAGGGTTGAAAAAACAAGGGGCATCCATGCAAAGGGTCCTCTGGGGCTCGACGGGCACCAAAAATCCTGCATACAGCGATATTAAATATGTAGCTGAATTAATCGGCAAAGATACGGTGAATACGGTGCCGGAAAAGACGTTGCAGGCATTCCTTGACCACGGCGTGATCGAGGAAACCTGTACCGCCGATGCCGATGAAGCTGAGCAGGTTATTGATTCTCTCCGAAAACTCGGCATCGACATCAATGATATCTGCGCGCAATTGCTCACCGACGGCATTATCGCCTTTGAGCAATCATTTGTCTCTCTGCTGGATGCCATAGAGAAAAAGACGAAGGCCATGTAAGAAGGCTGCCGTTTATTGCTCCAGCTTGTCACTGAATCCAACGGAAAAAGCGAGTGCTATATCTTAAAAACAAACTTTATCAATACCCCCTCACCCCCACCCTCTCCCCACTGATGTCCCGCTCCTCTTTAGCGAAAAATATAGAGGTTGGGATGCCGCACAGCGGCAGGGGAGAGGGAAATTGAAGGGCAGAAAGCATCCCTTCACATGACACAAAATAAACCTCGCCATTTATTAAACAAATTTGAAAGATCTGACACTGGCAACAGGTATTATACAAAAAATATAAAGGTTACGATGATAAACAGCGGCACGAGGATGCCGCATGACCAGAGCATGTATCCGAAGAAGGAAGGCATCTTGACCTTCTGGTGCTCACAGATCACCTTGACCATAAAGTTAGGGCCATTGCCGATATAGGTATTAGCCCCCATAAAGACCGCCCCCACCGAAATCGCCTCTAAATATTTTACCGGCACCCCGATTATCTCTTGCGGCAGTCCGGCTGTGTGTGCAACCCCCTGCGCCAGGCTCAGGAACGTCAGGTAGGTCGGGGTATTGTCGAGGAAGGATGAGAGCCCCCCTGCCGTCCAGAAAAAGTGCCAGGGCAGGCGGACCCCGAACGCTGCCCCGCGCGCCTCTAAGATGAGAAGCGCAGGGACCATCGTTATAAATATGCCGGCAAAGAGGACGGCCACCTCTATGATCGGGGCGTAGTTGAACTCATTTCGCTCGCGAATCTTTTCGGGGGTAAAAATAAGGGAAAGGATAGACAAGCCGATCATCATCCCTTCCCTGACAGGAGTTTTCAGCACGATCACACTCAAGATGACGCCGATAATAAAGATGACGTTTATCCGCCCGTGGAGGGCAAGGGGTTGAATCATCTCCTCATCCCTTCTTATTGCCTTCGGTGACTCCCGTTTCCAGAAATGAAGATCAATAAGATAAAAGACGATGAGGATGATTGTCATCATGAATAGCCAGTGAGGGAACAGCCTCAGGGTCCAAAAAAACGGCACCCCCCGCAAATAACCCATGAATAAAGGGGGATCGCCGATAGGGGTGAGCAAGCCGCCGATATTCGCGACGACAAAGATAAAGAAGATGGGGATGTGGGCTATAAACCGCCTCTCGCTGTTCGTCCTGAGGAGGGGTCTGATCAGGAGCATACTAGCCCCGGTTGTCCCGAATATATTGGCGATGATCCCCCCGAGCGCGAGCAAGAGGGTGTTATTGCGGGGTGTCGCCTCGATATCCCCGCTTAAGAATATCCCCCCAGAGATAATAAAGAGAGAAGCGAGCAAAATAATAAAGGAAAAATATTCCTTGATCTCATGAAGCAAGGGTTGGAGATTGCCGTAGTGACAAAAGAGGATGACCACCGGCAACGCAAGAACGCCGGAGACGATGGCCTTATTCCGATTGCTCTCCCAGAAACGGCTATGGGTAAGGGGCAGGATAGCAATGCACAGTAAGAGGAGGACAAAAAACGCAACGGTCCAGAACGGCAGTATTGATCCTAAGGTCTCCATAAGAGGTATAGAAATGATTTAGTTGTCTTCCCCCACCGTTCGCAGTATCTGCAAGACAGCCTCATTCCATCCCTCAGGGCCACTCCCTTTGGTTAGAAATGGATCTTTGAGCTGCTTAACAACCCCTTCTTCATATCTACCAGTAGGTAGCTTCACAACCACCGGAAGATCGATCTCCAGGAGCAGAGGCAAATCATTCAAACTATCTCCAATGCCTATAGAGATTGTTTTTTTCTTCCATTCCTTTTCATATATCTTCTTCAGCCACCTTACGGCCTTTCCCTTGTCGTTCTCCCCCATGAGGTGAAAAAACCTTCCACCTTTAACCATGCGCAGCCCGGCCTTGAAAAATTCTTTTTCCATACCTCTTAAAATCTTCTCATCAGGTAAGGTCAAAAAATCAAAGGGCTCGTCATATTCCCTCTTCTTTGCCAGACGTGCTTCCTCTAGCTGCAAGCCATACTTCTTATGTATCTCTTGCGCGCTCATATCGCCGAACCCTTTGATTTTCTGATTGCATCTTCCGGCTATCTCCATAAGTTTTCCCCTCACGATATGATACGGCATTCCCAGCTCCATAACGAAATAGTTATTTTTCTTCTTCAGACCTGAAGGAATGTTTTTAAAATAATCGCAAGGGATAAAGATCGCGCCACCGTTCTCGGAGATAAAAGGGTGCCGGTTTTTTAATTTTTTTTGATAAACCTCTATCTCCGCCCTGGTCTTACTGCTACAGATAATAAGCGGGATTTTCCTCTTTCTTATATACCGTAAGGCAGGCAGCGCTTTTCCGTAAGAGTATGTGCAGTAATCGAGTAATGTCCCATCCAAGTCCGTGAATATCAATACCTTTTTCCCCATCCTCTTTTTAGATATGGGAGAATTCATCCGGCTTTTTCTTCGACTTTTCAGCGGCCTTTGCCTTCTTCTCCAGAAAATCCTTTGCCATATCCTTTCCGCCAAGACCAAAGGCAAGGGCCAAAGCCAGGACCACGCCTGCGAGCAGTATGGCATAGGTAATCATCATCACCCCCTTCGCGATGCCGAGCTGCTCAATGCCCATGGTTACAAATAATATAAGAATCATGATGTGAACCGCTAGGGAAATGGGTTTGGCTGATTTTACCTGCGCATTCACCAGGGCGATCAAAAGTGCCCGGGCGATAAACTTTGCGAGAAAGTAACCGAATATCAGTACAAAAACTGCTATGAAAAAACGTGGCAAGTAGAGGAGAAATGATGATGTAAGCTCATTTACCACTTTAACGTTCAAGGTGCTCAAGCTCAGGATGATGGCCAAGAAGATCACGAGCCAGTAAACGATTAATTTGAATATATCCGACGAGGACCTCCGCACATTTGCCCGCGAAAGGGCCGTGGACAATCCTATGCGATAGCACAGGTCTTCGAAGCGGATGATCTTCAGGAGTCTGCCCAAAAGAAATTTTGCAACCCAGGCGAAGATAAAGCCAAGGACCAGGATCACAATAACCTCAAATATCTTGGGGGCTATACCCTCAAGCCTTTCCCAAAAAAGGGTAAATGAGCCAGACAATGATAGTACCATCATAGTCCCTCCTTTGCGAAATGAGATAAAAAATATGGTTTTTGCTTTTCGAACTCCAGGCATAGCCTTTCAATCTCATTTTCCACCCCTACTGAACTGCTCTCGAGATTCTCGTTCACGAATGCAGCGGTGCGTCCGAGATAAAGCGGGGTAAGAGAGCTTAAGATGTGATGCCTGGATATAACGCTTTTGTGATAGGCTAAGGCGAATTCATATACTATTCTCACCCAGAGCTCCTTGGGAAATGTGAATTCAAGTATATTGGACTTTGAGAGCTTTCCCAATTGAGTGAGAACATCGGGGGAGAGGAACTTCTCCCAAATCGTGCTCAGGTCAGAAACACCTTGGTTGAAACTCTCTACCATCCGCTCTAGGTTGACCTTTACCGGATCCGTGATGACCTCGAATTTGAACCCGAATTCAGGCACGGCGTCGGAATTGGTAACCCGTGCCCAGATAGCATAGTATCTTTCCACCAGGTTGAAAACTGAACCCACCACCTGGACCATCATGGAGGAAAGATCCGCCCCTGGATCCTTATGGTCATGTATCTTTGCTCCCAGAAAAGATTGGCAAACCTTAAAACCGCTGGCCACTGCGGTGGTAGTCATCCAGATATCTATGCCAAATCTGGCGACATCGGTGGCGTAGATTTCCTTATCTTTAAAAAAATGAGATACTAAACTTTTGGAGATGCCGAATTCGCCGCCAATCGGCTGTCTTATCCGCTTCCCATATAAAGCCCTGGTCAAGGGGTAGACAAGGGAGTTGGTGATAGTCCCATCATATTTATGTCGCTGATACAAGGGAGCGACAAAATCAAATCCGTGTAACATAACCGGTTCAAGCAGACCTTCCATCCATTCCGGGGAGATGCTCCTCAAATCTGAATCTACGACCGCACAGGCCTTTGCTTCAAGACGATAGGCGATCTCAAATATGGTGCGAAAAGCGTTGCCCTTTCCAGGCATGCCATGGTGCGGTGTAACTATTTTATGCACCGGATAGCGCGGGTGTTCGATTAAGATAGTGCTAAAATCCTCCACGACAGTATCTTTGACGATGTCCCGGGTCCCGTCAGTGGAGCCTCCATCCGAGTTGACGATGACGCACCGATACTGAGCGAAATATTTTGCCAGGCCGGCTGATACCGCCCTGATGACATGCGCTATGGTGCGGGCGTTGTTGTAACTGGGTATCCCGACAACGATATCGGCGCTCTTGTATTCTTTTACCTTTTTTTTGGCTTCTTTGCTCAAGATGCTTGTGGTCATAAGCGTTATCCGACGAGCAGTATATGAATATCCATCACATTGGTATTGGTCGGCCCTGTCTTTATGAGATCATCCAATTTCTCAAAGAAGTGGTAAGAATCGTTTCTTCCCAGATAATCTTCAGGGTTGAGATCCATCTTTTTTGCGCGGGAGACTGTAAAGCCATCGCACATGGCCCCGCAGGCGTCTGTGGGACCGTCTATCCCGTCAGTGTTCATACTGGAAATAATCACATCTTTTAACCCGCCGATTTGAATGGCGGCAGCCAGGACGAACTCCTGATTCCGCCCCCCCTTGCCTACCCCTTTGACTACGACAGTGGTCTCGCCCCCCGAGACGACACAGGCTGGAGGAGGAGGCGTGCTTTTCCCCTGTCTTATTTTCTGAGCCAGAAGGGCGTGCCCCTCTGCAGCCTTCCTGGTATCACCCGATATGGCGGCGGACAGAAGGAGCGTATTAAACCCCAACGCCTTTGCCTTTGTTTCCGCCTCTTTCAAGGCCAAGAAATTCGAGCCTATAATTAAGTTCACGACCCTTTCAAAGATAGGATCGCCTGGTTTGACCGTCTCAGTGCCCTGTTTGCCTTTGTCTGCTTGCAGAAAAAGTTTTATCGGTTCAGGCATCCTCTCCATCAGGTTATATCTATGCAGTATCTCAAAACAGTCCTCAAAAGTAGTAGGGTCTGACGCCGTCGGACCTGAGGCGATTGAATCAATCCGATCACCGATGACGTCCGACAATATCAAAGAAACCGTCTGGGCAGGAAAGGCTGCCTTTGCCAGCCTTCCGCCTTTAACCCGTGATATATGCTTTCTAATGGTATTTATCTCATCTATAGTAGCCCCGCACTCTAAAAGCAGCTGAGTCATTTTTTTCTTGTCTTCTAAACTTATCCCTTCGCAGGGAGCGACTAGAAGAGCGGACCCGCCGCCTGATATAAGACAGAGCACGAGGTCATCTTCACCTGCCTGAGCAACGGTTTCCATGAGCCGTTTGGTGCCCTTGGTCCCCTCCTCATCAGGAATAGGATGTCCGCCGCGATACTGCTTTATCCTTGCGAGAGAGACCTCTGGCCCTTTTTTTGTAATTATCACCCCTTGGTCGATCCGGTCTTTGAGAACCTCCTCCGTGGCTTGAGCCATCACGGCAGCGGCCTTTCCTGCTCCCACGACTATGATCTTGTCAACATCCTTTAATCTTTTTCTAAAATCTCCAACTGAGAAAACGCCGTGTTCTACCTTCAAATGTCTTTTTACACATCCCTTGGGATCTGCCCCTCGCAAAGAGGCTTGAAAAATTGACAAGGCCTTCCCCCTCAGAACAGCTTCCATAAAGTTGGCTTCTATTTCCGGGTCTGGATTACTTGTTGTCCTCTGCCACTGCTTCCTTGAGCTTTTCTAAAAAATCTGGAATGGCCGAGGTTACCCTGTTCCAATTAGGTATTTCAGGGGATCCGAGGGGGTCTTTTAAAAATTCATCCCCCGCGATCCTGATACCCTGCAGGAAGGTCTCAACCGCTGTCCCCTCAGCATGGCGGTCGAAAAATAGTTTGTTGATCGCGGCATCGTCTTCATATTTTTTTATTGTATCCTGAGCAGTCCTCAGATAGGTTCCAGCCAAGGTCCTGAGAAGACCGTCTGAGATGATCACCCCTTCCTGGGAGATGGTTCTGAATAAGGATTTGGTAATATCAATACACATCTTCAAGAGCCCGGCAGTCGGATCAGCGGGGGAAAGGTCCTGGTGTTTGTGTTCATAGCTCTCTATTAAGTCAACCTGGCAGATCCTCTTGGGCACACAGTTCCTATACACTTCCGCCAAAATTCCCATCTCCAAACCCCAGTCGCTCGGTATACGGGTAACCCGCGCTAAATCCAAATCCAGGCTGAACTCACCGGCTAAGGGGTAGCGAAAACTATCCAAATACACCAGAAAAGTATGGTAACCGACAATCTTTTGTAAGGCGCGGATAAGGGGGGTAAAGTAGAGTCGCGTGACCCTCCCATACATCCGATCAGTTACCCTGGAATAAAAACCCTTGCAGAACTCATACCCCAAGTTTGGATTTGCCATGGGGTAGCAGAGACGAGCTAAAAAATCACGGTTGTAGTTGACGATATCACAATCGTGCAAGACGATGACATCGCTCTTCTCATTGGCGATAACATAGCCGAAGGCGATCCATACCGATCTTCCCTTGCCATCCTCTCCTAAAGGGAGGTTGTTTTCTTCCAGCAGCTTATAGAGGTCGCCGATACGAGAACCGGAGCTCCAGACGATATCAATATTTAGACCAAGGTCTGTCAGGGTCTTTTTAGCACTCCTGAACTCCATGGCATCGGTTCTATTCATCACCAGCACGATCTCATTCAGATAGCTGACATCTTTCAACTGGCGGAGTATAGTGGGCAAGGCCTCACCCTCAAACTCCGCATAGACCGCGGGAAGGATGAGCGCTACGGGTCTGAGTCTCCGGTGCCTCTTTAACTCAAGCTCCAGGGATTCAAGGTCTCGATGACCGAGCCTGTGCAAGGTGGAGATGGCTCCGCTTTGAAAAAAATCTCCCATCAGTTTTTCTCTTTTTTCTTTATTCTTCCTGGATGACGGGCAAATGTCAAGAAAAAAACAAAAAACCATACCACAAGCTAAGACAGCGAGCCCGGTATCCCCTTCTCGCATCTACTGACGACGCTTGAGATGACGGACCCCCTCGGCGCCGGCGCAAATCACGTCCGTGGCAAGCCCGATGAAGAGCCCATGTTCCACAATGCCGGCGCGCGCGCTCAGCTGGGCTGCCAATGAGGCCGGCTGCGCAATGGGGCCGAAGGCGCAATCCAGGATCAAGTTTCCTTGGTCGGTCTTGAACAAGGTCCCGTCGCTGTTCGTGCGCACGTCCACGCGGGCGCCGAGCAACTGGAGATACTCTGCCTGCGTGCGCCATCCAAAGGGGCAAACCTCCACCGGCAGCGCCCGGCGCGTGCCCAGCGCCGGCGCAATCTTCGACTCATCGATGACAATGATCTCCCTGCGGCTGGCCTGGGCCACGATCTTTTCGCGCAAGAGCGCGCCGCCTGCGCCTTTTATCAGATCGAGGTTCGGGTCTACCTCATCCGCCCCGTCGATCGTCACATCGATGGTCGGGTGCTCGTCCAAAGTGGCCAAGGGTATGCCGAGCTGCCTGGCCTCTTGTTCAACCTGATGCGAACAGGGCACCCCGAGGATCGCCTTCAATCCGCCGGTTTTCAAAAACTCGGCGATGCGGCGTATCGCGAAGATGGCGGTGCTGCCGTGGCCGAGACCTACCACCATCCCCGACTCAATGAGCGCCACCGCCTGCTCGGCAGCCTGCTGTTTGTATCGAAGGAGAGCCTGCCTCGCCACGTCTATCTCCTTAAGAAGCCCCTCTTGTCATCGAACTGCTTCGTTCAAAATCTTGAGCCCCTTCACGGCATCCTTCCCCAGGTGAAAGCGTATCACCCGTCTCCCGGCATTGACCAGGGCCTTCCAATCGCCAAGGGCCTGGGCGGCCTTGAGCTTGCCGAAGGTGATGGATGAGGCAGCGGAACCGGCCTCATCCGGGATCGCGGCGTCGCGCGGGTCGTCGGCAGTGAATTGGATAAAGAGCCCTCTGCCGGCATCGCCCTTGTGCAGCTGACCGGTGGAGTGCAGAAAGCGCGGGCCGTAGCCGCGCGTCGTTGCCAGCTGCAATTGGCTGCGCAGCCTCATACGCAGCGCCTGCAGCGCCGCATCGATTGCAGGCGTGGGCTCAAGAAAGGCCTGGAGCGCCACGTAGCTGCCTGGCTCGGCCTGCGCGACAAAGGCCTTCAGCGCCTTGGCAGGCTGAGCTGCCGCAACCTCGCCATAGACCTCGATGCCGCCGCCAGTGAGCGATGGGGTTTCAACAGGAATGGATCCTTTTTCCTGGTACTCCTTGACTGCCTGGCAAGCGAGGTCCTTTGCCGCCTCCACATCCGGCTGATCAAAGGGGTTAATGCCCAGCCTGTGGCTGGCCACGGCGATTGCCATCTCCCACAGAAACACCTGCCCTCCCAGATCATAGGGATCGTGCAGAAAGAGCCGCACGATGGGGTGGCCTGCCGCTTCTAGTGCAGCCACTGCCGCATCAGAGGCGGTATCCCCCTCCAGCGAGAGCTGGACAAAGAGGCGATCCTCGCCATACTCACCTGGTGCACCAAGATCCTCCCCGACAACAGGCAGGATGCCCTTGCCCTCCTTGCCTGTGCTCTCGGCGATGAGCTGCTCGAGCCAATCGCCGAAGCTCGCCACCTGAGAAGAGATAATAAAGGTAATCTTGTCCCGGCCTGCCTTGGCCAGCTCTCCCACGACGGCGCCGAGCAGGGCCCCGGGATCTGCCGCCTCCTTCGTAGTGCTGGCGGGCTTGCATCGGCGGGCCATGGCCAGAGCGCGAGCGAGCAGCTCCCCTATATCCATCCCGATCAAGGCCGCCGGCACCAACCCCACAGAAGAGATGGCTGCATAGCGGCCGCCGATTGCCAGCGCGTTGAGAAAGCCCACGCGGAAGCGATAGCGCGTGCCGATATCAACGAGCGGCGACCCTGGATCGGTGATGGCGATGAAGTGTTTGCCGGCCTCTTCTGCCCCCACCGCATCGGCCATCCAGGCATAGAAGAATTTGAAAAGGGAGAGGGTCTCCACCGTGGTGCCGGATTTGGTGGAGACGATAACGATGGTCCGCTTGGGATCGAGCCGCTCGGCAAGCGCCAAGACCGCCCCGGGCACGGTGCTGTCGAGCACCGCGAGATCGAGATACCCCTGCTTGACGCCGAAGGCCTTGCGAAAGACCTCCGGGGCTAGGCTGGAGCCGCCCATACCCAGGAGCAAGGCACGCGTGTAGCCCTCCGCACGCACGGTATCGGCAAAGGGCCGGAGGCGCTGCACACTATCGGCCATGACCTGGGGGCTCTGAAGCCAGCCCAGGCGGTTGGTAATCTCTGCCGGCTCCGGCTTCCACACCGTATGGTCATGGGCCCAGATGCGCGCGATTACCTGCTCGTCTCTGATCTCGGCCAGGGCCTGATCAACCAGGCCCTGATATTGGCCGAGCGTGAAGGTTATGTCCTGTGGGAAGGTCATGGTCGCCCTTTTCCGGATTTGTCATTGAGACAAAAAACTGATCCGGACAACCTGGCTTCTCTCATCCGCCCTGCCGCCGTCGCAGCAACGCCTTGGCGCTCTGAACGATCGCCGCAACGGTGATGCCGAATTTTTCATAGAGCACCGGCGCCGGGGCGCTGGCGCCGAAACCCGCCATGCCGATGATCTCCCCCTCCAGCCCGACGTAATGCTCCCACCCCAGCTTGATCCCCGCCTCCACCGCGATCCGGGCCTTAACCTGCGGCGGCAACACGGTTTCACGGTATTTTATCGGCTGGGCATCGAAGAGCTCCCAGCTGGGCAGGGCAACCACCCTCGCCCGGATCCCTTCGGCAGCCAATTGTTTGCCCGCCTCGAGGGCAAGGTGCGTCTCAGAACCGGTGCCGATAAGGATCACTGCGGGGATGCCGTCGGCAGAAGATTCCCACAGGATGTAACCGCCGCGCTGCAGCATCTCCGCAGAAGCGCATTGGGTCCGGTCCAGCATCGGCAGGTCCTGCCGCGTGAACACCAGGGCAGTAGGGCCGTTGTTCTGCAGGGCCATGCGCCACGCCTCCACGGTCTCCGCGGCGTCGCTTGGCCGGATAACGGTGAGGTCGGGCACGGCACGGAGATTCATCAGCTGCTCGATGGGCTGATGGGTTGGACCATCCTCGCCCACGCCAATGCTGTCGTGGGTGAAGATGTAGATCACCCGCGCCCGCGCCATGGCTGCGAGACGCATGGGCGGGCGCATATAGTCGGAGAATATCAGAAAGGTGGCGGTGTAGGGGATAAAGCCGCCGTGTAAGGCCATGCCGGCGGTGATGGCGCCCATGGCATGCTCCCGCACGCCGAAGTGCACATTGCGCCCTCCATAACCCCACTCGCCGCCCACGACGCCTTGCAGACCCTCAGGTGACCTCGTCGGTGACTGAAAGTCGCCGAAGCCTTTGAGCCAGGAGACCGTAGATGGGTTGAGATCGGCGGATCCGCCCATGAGCTCCGGGATATGTTGAGCAAGGACCTGCATCACCGATTCGGAGGCCTTTCTCGTGGAGATGCCCTTGGGGTCTGTCGGAAAGACCGGCAGCCCGGCTGCCCATCCCGCGGGGAGCTCGCCGTCCATCCGGCGCAGGAATTCAGCCGCCTCATCCGGAAAGGCCTCTGCGTAACGCGTAAAGGCCTTTTCCCATTCGGCCTCTCTCGCCTCTCCGGCAATCAACGCCGTACGAAAATGCTCCGCTACATCTGCGGGGACAAAAAACGCCGGTTCAACAGGCCAGCCGAGATTCTCTTTGGCAGCGCGCAATTCTTCCGGCCCCAGGGGGGAGCCATGCGCCTGAAACGTGCCCTGCTTATGCGGCGCTCCATAGCCGATGATCGTGCGCACGCAGATAAGCGAGGGGCAGGCAGTCTCTTCTTCCGCAGCATGCAAGGCCGCATCGATAGCAGCAAGATCGTTGCCGTCTGCGACGCTTTGAACGTGCCAGCCATACGCCTCAAAACGCTTGGCCACATCCTCGGTAAAGGCAAGGGCAGTGGAACCGGCCAGCGAGATACGGTTGTCGTCGTACAGGCAGATCAATTTGCCAAGCCCGAGGTGCCCGGCCAGGGAACACGCCTCTGCCGCAACCCCTTCCATGAAATCACCGTCACCGACGATGACGTACGTACGGTGATCGACGACCGTATGACCCGGGCGATTGAATCTGGCTGCCAGGTGGGCCTCAGCCATGGCTATGCCCACCGCATTGCTGAGACCCTGCCCGAGCGGCCCGGCGCAGACCTCGACACCGGGGGTAAGGTGGCACTCGGGATGGCCGGCCGTTTTGCTTCCCCACTGCCTGAACGACTGCAATTCCGTCAGGGGGAGATCATAGCCCGTCAGGTGGAGCATCGCATACAAGAGCATGGAACCATGCCCGGCTGAGAGGATAAATCGGTCGCGATCCGGCCATCCGGGATGCGCGGGGTTGTGCTTCAGGTGCCGCTGCCACAGACAATAGGCCATCGCCGCCGCACCCATGGGCATGCCGGGGTGGCCTGATTTGGCCTTCTGTATGGCGTCCGCGGACAGAAATCGAATAGTATTGATGCATCTCTCGTCAAGCTTGGTCTGATCTGCCATCCAATCCTCTCCTTAATGCGTAACGTATCATCCTGGAAATAATTCTAACCCTCGGAAGGCTGCGCCGATCAGCGCGATCCGCGGATCGAGAATGACGTATACGGGTATGCGGGCCATCAGCTCGGACAAACGCCCTTTGCAACAAAACGCCTCCATAAAAAGGCCGCTCTCCAAGAGATGGATGATGCGCAACGGGATGCCGCCCCCCAAATAGACGCCGCCCAGGGCCATCACCTTGAGCGCCAAATTACCCGCCTCCGCCCCGAGGACAGAGCAAAAAAGGTTTACGGTATCCGTACAGAGCTTGGCCTTTTTTTCAAGCGCCGCATCGACAATGAGCGCGGTCGGATCTGCCGTTTCCGCCAGTTGTTGCGCCAGCCAGCCAGGCTCCTCGGCATAGCCGCTCTCTTTAAGATAGCTATAGATATGAGGCAGCCCCATGCCTGTGCAGATGCGCTCATAACTCACGTGTCCCCATAGATCACGGAGATGCTGTAAGAGATCATCCTCGAGGGGGTTGGCAGGCGCAAAATCGGCATGCCCGCCCTCCGAGGCATGGGCCCAATAGCGCGCGCCGTCCCAGGAGAGAAACGCCTCTCCGAGGCCGGTGCCCGCAGCGATAACTGCCTTTGTGCCGCCCTGGATCTCATCTCCCTTGTTGAGGCAATGCAGGTCAGCCGGCTTGAGCAGGGGGGCACCTTGGGCCGTGGCCTCCACATCGTTGAGCAGGACCACCGATTTGAGCCTCAGCTCCTCCCTGAGCCCTTCCTGATCAATGAGCCATGATAGGTTGGAGATGGTAGCCTGGCCATCGATTACCGGGCCGGCCACGCCGAAGCAGGCATCCTCCACATCCAGCTTTGCCTGCGTAAGAAATGCGCCTGCGAGCGCCGCGAGCGAAGGATACTGGCTGCTGGAGAAGGTGGCCTCTGCCAGCGGCTCTCGTGGCCCCTTGTCAGCCGCATAGATCCCCAGGATGGTCTTGGTCGCACCGACGTCACCAGCCAGCAGCTTCTTCATCTCCTCTGCCCTGGATTCCTCTATATCATATTAAGCCGAGCCGGGCAATAAAAAGGCCCTGCTCAGGAGGGCCGATGAAGGCGTTTAGGGTCTAAATCCTGAAAAATGTTAGGTTATATCAGGGTTTTTGCTGTCGGTCGGGCACGGTTCTTAACTAAATCTGGAGCCTCTTGAGATCGAAGAATAGCGACCGCTGTTTCTTGCTCTTGTCTTTGTCCGAGAAAAATTGGAATTCGTTCTTGAGATAAAAGTCCAGGACTTCCGGGTCATTGTATGCGTCCACCGTGA
>Ga0299912_10000559_pt1 | contig 31431 bp, 24 predicted proteins | sample RVTome_2_FD_207667 | JGI IMG/M metagenome (GOLD analysis project Ga0299912, IMG submission 207667) | Soil microbial communities from uranium-contaminated site in the Upper Colorado River Basin, Wyoming, United States - RVT95D214 (version 2) ... | reverse complement strand
CACCACCAGCACGGTAAGCACCAGCCCCAGGCCGGGGACGTGGAAGCCCAGCAGGGTGTCGGGGCGGAAGCGTTCCGGCAACAGCAGCAGCGTCTGGTCCATGGTGCCGACCAGCAGCCGGACCACCAGCACGGTCACCCCCAGGGGCAACCATATAAGGAGACCGGCAATCAGGTAACGCCGCAAATGGTGCATGCAGGGGCAACCTTACTTGGAGGACGCACAGCCGCAGGCGCCGGCGCCGCAGCCATGGGACGCGGAGGACGAGCTGGACTCGGCCACGTTCTTCTTGCTGCCGGACTTGAAGTCGGTCTCGTACCAGCCGCCGCCCTTGAGGCGGAAACCGGCGGCGGAGATCTGTTTGGCCAGCTCCGGTTTGCCGCAGGCGGGGCAATCGGTGAGCGGCGCGTCGCTCATCTTCTGCATGGCCTCCAACTGGTGGCCGCAGGTCTTGCAGGCATATTCGTAAATAGGCATGGGATTACCTCGTAAAGACACTGGCGATATTCCGCCTGATAAATAGGGACAAAGGGGATAATTTCAAGCCGGGGATCATTCCAGCCCGAAGTGCTCGCGCTCGACGGCGCCGGAGCGTTCCATGGCGGCACGCGCCTCGGCAATGGCCTTCTTCAGCTTCTGGTGCTCGGTGACCGACTGGCCGGAGCGGTAGAACAGTTCGGCCGCTTCCAGCACCTTTTCCAGGCCCTTGACCCGGTAGTTCAGGTTGAGCAGGGCCTTGGCCACATGGTGCGGATCGTCGCCTTGCTCACGCATGCGGCCGGCTTCGGCCAGCGCGTCCTTCATTTCCTGCTCGGTGGGCATGCCCATGACGGCTTCTCCGGCTAAACGACTGATTTGAGGCAGTATACCCGAAGACGACCGGCGCGAGTGACGGGATGGAGGCGCGCAGCCCGGGCACGCGCCGCCCCGATAAGCCCGTATAATGTCAAAAACCTGCGACCCAGACCGATGCATATCCGCCATACCGAACCGCCCGCCCAGACCCGCCGCGACTGGCAGACCATCCGCTTCCTGCTGCCCTACCTGTGGGCCTACCGCGGCCGTGCCGCGCTGGCCCTGGCCTTCCTGATCCTGGCCAAGCTGGCCAACGTCGGCGTACCCCTGGCGCTGAAGGAGATCGTCGATTTCCTCGACGCCCCCGGCCTGCGCGAACTGGCCCTGCCCATGGTGCTGCTGCTGGCCTACGGCCTGCTGCGCCTGGGCAGTTCCGCCTTCAACGAGCTGCGCGACGTGGTGTTCGCCCGCGTGCGCCACGGCATCATGCGCCGCCTGTCGCTCAAGTTTCTCGAACACCTGCACGCCCTGTCCCTGCGCTTCCACCTGGAGCGCAAGACCGGCGCCATCACCCGCGACCTGGAGCGCGGCACCCGTTCCGCCTCCTCGCTGCTCAACTACATGCTGTTCAACATCCTGCCGACCCTGGTGGAGGTGACGCTCATCGCCTCGGTGTTGCTGGTGAAGTACGACCCCTGGTTCGCCATCATCACCTTCGTCACCGTGGCGATCTACGTCGCCTTCACCTTCGCCATCACCGACTGGCGCATGCAGTACCGCCACCAGATGAACGCCCTCGACTCCCAGGCCAATTCCCAGGCGGTGGACAGCCTGCTCAACTTCGAGACGGTGAAGTATTTCAATAACGAGGCCTACGAATACCACCGCTACGACGCCTCGCTCACCGGCTGGGAGGACGCCGCGGTCAAGACCCAGACCTCGCTGTCCAGCCTCAACATCGGCCAGGGCGCCATCATCGCCGTGGGCGTCACCCTGATCATGGCGCTGGCGGCGCGCGGCGTCATCGACGGCAGCATGTCCCTCGGCGACCTGGTGCTGGTCAACGCCTTCATGCTGCAGATGTTCATCCCGCTCAACTTCCTCGGCGTGGTGTACAGCCAGCTCAAGCACGCGCTGTCGGACATGGCGCAGATGTTCGACCTGTTGCACCGCCCGCCCGAGATCACCGACCGTCCCGACGCGCATCCCCTGGCAGTGGGCGACGGCGCCATCCGCTTCGAGCGGGTCAGCTTCGCCTACAACGCCGACCGGCCGATCCTGTTCGACGTCGACTTCGCCATTCCGGCGGGGCGCAAGGTGGCGGTGGTCGGCGCCAGCGGCAGCGGCAAGTCCACCCTGGCGCGGCTGTTGTTCCGCTTCTACGACGTCAGCGGCGGCCGCGTCCTGATCAACGGCCAGGACGTGCGCGAGGTCACCCAGCACAGCCTGCGCGAAGCCATCGGCATCGTGCCGCAGGACACCGTGCTGTTCAACGACACCCTGTACTACAACATCGCCTACGGCCGGCCCGACGCCGGCTGCGAGGAAATTTTCGCGGCGGCGCGCGTGGCGCAGATCCACGACTTCATCCAGTCCCTGCCGCAAGGCTACGACACCCTGGTGGGCGAACGCGGCCTCAAGCTTTCGGGCGGGGAAAAGCAGCGCGTCGCCATCGCCCGCGCCATGCTGAAAAAGCCGCGCATCCTGGTATTCGACGAGGCCACATCCTCCCTCGACTCGCAGTCGGAACAGGCGATCCTCGAGGCGCTGGAACGGGTGGCACAGGACCACACCACCCTGGTCATCGCCCACCGCCTGTCCACCATCGTCGACGCCGACGAAATCCTGGTGCTGGAAGCCGGCCGCATCGCCGAGCGCGGCACCCACCGCGCCCTCCTGGAACACAACGGCCGCTACGCCCACCTATGGGCGCTGCAACAGGAGGAACGCGCCCGCGAAGCCCTGCCCCGGGCGGTATAGGAGCCCACTCCGTGGGCGTAGCGGTGCCTGACCCTGGCGTAATTCGCCGCGGGGACTCGGCTCCTACATTTATATGGAAACCTTGTGATATCGTTCGGCCATGACCAAAAAGAAATCCGCCCCCACCCCTGACACCCTCAAACTGCGCCGCGTCGCCATCGACACCTACCGCGAAAACGTGGCCTATATGCACCGCGAGTGCGAAATTTACCGGGCCGAGGGCTTCCAGGCCCTGACCAAGGTGGAGATCAGCGCCAACGGCAAAAAAATCTTCGCCGTGCTCAACGTGGTGGACGATACCAATATCGTCGACCCCTGCGAGCTGGGCCTGTCGGAGCAGGCCTTCGACCAGCTCGACCTGTCCGCCGGCCACAGCGCCACGGTGGCGCAGGCCGAGCCGCCGCCGTCCATGGACGCGGTGCGGCGCAAGATCGCCGGCAGCCGCCTGCGCCTGAACGAATTCCAGGCCATCACCCAGGACATCGTCAACAACCGCTATTCCAAGATGGAGATGGCAGCCTTCCTGGTGGCCTCCGGCCAGAACAACCTGGACCGCGAGGAGATCCTGCACCTCACCCGCGCCATGACCGAGTCGGGCGAACGCATCGACTGGCATGAAAGCGTGGTGGCCGACAAGCACTGCATCGGCGGCCTGCCCGGCAACCGCACCTCGATGCTGGTGGTGCCCATCGTCGCCGCCCACGGCATGTTGATGCCGAAGACCTCCAGCCGTGCCATCACCTCGCCGGCCGGCACCTCGGACACCATGGAGGTGCTGGCCCGCGTCGATCTGTCACCGAAGCAACTGCGTGAAATCGTGCATGCCCACCGCGCCTGCCTGGCCTGGGGCGGCACCGCGCGGCTGGCGCCGGCGGACGACATTTTGATCTCCGTGGAACGTCCGCTGGGCATCGACTCGCAAGGCCAGATGATCGCCTCCATCCTGTCGAAGAAACTGGCCGCCGGTTCCACCCACCTGCTCATCGACATCCCGGTCGGTCCCACCGCCAAGGTGCGCCACATGCGCGAGGCTTTGCAGCTGCGCAAGCTGTTCGAGTACACCGGCGATCGCATGGGCATCCACCTGGAAGTGATCATCACCGACGGCAGCCAGCCGGTGGGCCGCGGCATCGGCCCGGTGCTGGAGGCACGCGACGTGATGCAGGTGTTGAACAACGATCCGGAGGCGCCGTCCGACCTGCGCCAGAAGGCGCTGCGCCTGGCCGGCCGCCTGCTGGAATTCGATCCGGACGTGCGCGGCGGCTACGGTTACGCCATCGCCCGCGACATCCTCGACTCGGGACGCGCCCTGAAGAAGATGGAAGAGATCATCGAGGCCCAGGGCCGGCAGACCGTGCAGTGCCTGCCCGGCCAGCTCACCTACGACGTATGCGCGCCACAGGACGGCGTGGTCACCAGCATCGACAATTATGTGGTGGCCAAGGTGGCGCGGCTGGCCGGCGCCCCCATCGACAAGGGTGCCGGGGTCGACATGCTGAAGAAGCTGGGTGACGCAGTGACCAAGGGCGAGCCGCTGTACCGCGTCTACGCGGAGTACAAATCCGATTACGCCTTCGCCCGCGCCCTCACCGATCAGAACAGCGGCTACCTCATCGGCAACCCCGACGAAGTGGCCAAGTCCTACATGGAACTGTGAGCGGAAACCGGTTTGCCGCAGAGACGTCGAGACACGGAGAAAACATGTTCAGTGTGACCAAAACGTTTTCGCATCGAGATGATTCCGAATCGCAGCACCCCGGGTCGTCATCGAGCATCGCCTTGAACACTTTGCGCCTCTGCGCCTCCGCGGCAGAATGGTTTTAAACGAAATGTTGCTACTTGGCTTTCACGACTACGAGACGCAGGGGCGGCGCCTGGCCGACGCCCTCGGCCTGCCCTTCGCGCTGGTGGAAATCCACCGTTTCCCCGACGGCGAAAGCAAGGTCACCCTGCCGGCGCCGCTGCCGGAACAGGTCGTGGTATGCCGCAGCCTCGACCGCCCCAACGACAAACTGGTGGAGTTGATGCTCATCGCGCGCACCGCGCGCGAAATGGGCGTCCAGCGCGTCGTCCTGGTGGCGCCCTACCTGTGCTACATGCGCCAGGACATCGCCTTCCATGCCGGCGAGGCGGTGAGCCAGAAGATCATCGGCGCCTTCCTCGCCGACCTGTTCGACGCCATCATCACCGTCGACCCGCACCTGCACCGCATCGAACGCCTGGAGCAGGCGATTCCGCGCGGCGACGCCGTCGCCCTCACCGCCGCCCCGGCGATGATCGAATTCCTGGCCCAGCACGTACAGAACCCCATGCTCATCGGCCCCGACGCCGAATCGGAACAATGGGTGCGCGCCATGGCCGAACCGGCAGGGCTCGAATACGCCGTCGCCACCAAGGAGCGCCTGGGTGACCGCAGCGTGCGCACCAAGCTGCCGGATGTGAGCTATCAAGACCGCACCATCGTGCTGGTGGATGATATGGCCAGCACTGGCCGCACCCTCATCGCCGTGGCCAGCCAGCTCAAGTTCCGCGGCGCCGGCGCCATCCACTGCCTGGTCACCCACGCCCTGTTCGCCGACGACGCCACGCGCCAGTTGCAGGAGGCCGGCATCGAACAGATCTGGAGTGCCGACAGCATCAGCCATCCCAGCAACGTCATCCACCTGGCACCGCTGCTGGCGCAGGCCGTGCACGGCCTCAAATCCTGAACACCTGCCGCAGACGACATGGATCCAGTCGTCTGCGGCAGGTGGTTTGACTCCGGTAACTGCACGGGGCATCGGTAGGGTGCGCACTGCGCACCGTGCAGCACCGAACCATGCACTGGTGCGCGGTGCGCACCCTACATGAGATTACGTATGGCTTACTTGGCACCCTTGCTTCCTTGCGGTGAGAGTTGAGACATGTCCCCGTTCCGCTCGCCCCACAAACTGCTGCTGTTCATCGTCGCCGTCGCCTTCCTGCTCGGTGTGCTGCAGGTGGGCCTGGTAAGCATCGCTTTCGAAAAGCTCGGCCTGTCGCAGCAGGCGGCCTTTCTCCTGCTGTTCAGCTCCCTGGCCGGCAGCATGATCAACCTGCCGCTGTTTTCCGTGCGCGCCGAACAGCCGCCGGAGCCGCCGCCCCTGCCCACCTTCTGGCCGGTCAAGCTGCCGCCCTTCACCGGGCGCACCGTGGTCGCGGTCAATGCCGGCGGCTGCCTCATCCCGCTCACCTTTTCCCTCTACCTGCTGCTCAACAACCCGCTGCCCCTGTTCGACGCCCTGTTCGGCGTCGTCATCATCGCCACCGTCAGTTACCACATGAGCCGTCCCATCGCCGGCCTCGGCATCGGCATGCCGGTGTTCATCGCCCCGATCAGCGCCGCCCTGGTGGCCATCCTGCTCAATCCGGAGCAGAGCGCGCCGCTGGCCTACATCAGCGGCACCCTGGGCGTGCTGGTGGGCGCCGATCTGCTGCGCCTGAAGGACATCCGCCACATCGGCGCACCAGTAGCCTCTATCGGCGGAGCGGGCACCTTCGACGGCATCTTCATCACCGGCATCGTCGCGGTCCTGCTGGCATAGTTCAAGGTTCAAGGTTCAAGGTTCAAGGTTCAAGGTTCAAGGTTCAAGGTTCAAGGTTCAAGGTTCAAGGTTCAAGGTTCAAGGTTCAAGGTTCAAGGTTCAGCATGGGTGTGCCCCTGACTCTTTCAACCTTGAACGCCTTTCCCGCCCCCATTCCATGCTAATCTGCCCCGCAAATCGTCGGCCCGAAATGCCATGACAAACGCTCCCAAGACCATCCTCATCACCGGCTGCTCCAGCGGCATCGGCCTGTGCGTCGCGCAGGGTTTGCAGGCCCGCGGCTGGCGCGTATTCGCCAGTGCGCGCCAGGCGACGGACGTGGAACGGCTGACGCAGCTGGGCCTGGAGTCCCTGCTTCTGGATCTGGCCGACTCCGCCTCGATTCACGCCGCCATGGACGAGGTATTGCGCCGCAGCGGCGGCACCCTGGACGCCCTGTTCAACAACGGCGCCTACGGCCAGCCCGGTGCAGTGGAAGACCTGGGCCGCGCCGTGCTGCGCGAACAGTTCGAAACCAACCTGTTCGGCACCCACGAGCTCACCTGCCGCGCCATCGAGGTGATGCGCCGCCAGGGCCACGGCCGTATCGTGCACAACAGCTCCCTCCTCGGCCTGGTGGCCCTGCCCTTCCGCGGCGCCTACAACGCCAGCAAGTACGCCCTGGAAGGACTCACCGACACCCTGCGCCTGGAACTGCACGGCAGCGGCATCCATATCAGCCTGGTGGAGCCCGGCCCGATCCTCAGCCGTTTCCGCGCCAACGCCATGGCCAAGTACAAGCAGAACATCGACGTCGACAGCAGCTTCTTTCGTGACACCTACAAGCGCATGGAAAACCGCCTCACCAAGGTCGGTCCCGCCGCGCCCTTCACCCTGCCGCCGGAGGCGGTGCTGGCCAAGGTGATCCACGCACTGGAGTCGCCGCGACCGAAGGCGCGCTACTTCGTCACCTTCCCCACCTGGATGTTCGCCATCCTGCGGCGCCTGCTGCCGGTGGGCGGACTGGACTGGGTGCTGCGCCGCGTCTCGCGCGGCGAGAACAAGTAGCCCACACATGTTCCGCAAAATCCGCATCATCATCCTGCTGTTCATCCTGTTCATGGCGGGCGCCACCACCTGGCTGACCCAGCTGCGCAGTACCGACTGGAGCCGCAGCCAGTGGCTGGTGGTCTATCCCGTCAACGGCGACGGCAGCGCCGCCACCGACGCCCATATCCGCAGCCTCGGCGAGAACTCCTATGCCAGCATCGCGGAGTTTCTTGCCCGCGAGGGCGAACACTACGGCATCGCCGTGGCCCAGCCGGTGGAGGTGCGGCTCGCGCCGCAGGTGCATGCCCTGCCGCCGCCCCCGCCGCCGTCGCGTCAGCCGCTGGAGGTGGCACTGTGGAGCCTGCACCTGCGCTGGTGGGCCTGGCGCAACGACAGCTACGACGGCCCCGGCAACATGAAGATGTTCGTGGTCTATCACGACCCGGCGCAACGCGACCGGCTCGATCATTCCCTCGGCCTGCAAAAGGGACTGGTGGGCGTGGTGCAGGCCTTCGCCTCCGAACGCATGGCCGAGCAGAACAACGTCATCATCGCCCACGAACTGCTGCACCTGTTCGGTGCCGGCGATAAATACGACCTCGCCACCAACCAGCCCATCCATCCCGCCGGCTACGCCGAGCCGGACCGGCAGCCGCTGTATCCGCAGCAGTTCGCCGAGATCATGGGCGGCCGCATCCCGCTCTCGCCGAGCGAAGCGGAAATCCCGCGCCACCTGCTCGGCGTAGTGGTAGGCGAACAAACGGCGCGCGAGATCCGCTGGATAAAGGATTGACACACAAACCCTGCCGCGGAGGCGCTGAGACGCAGAGAAAGAAAGATGCAAGAGGCTCCATCCTTGCCCAGCAAAAATCTTCTCCGCATCTCCGCGTCTCTGCGGCGGGTTTTATAGCCAGGACGTTTACATGACCGCCGACAGCTACGACGACATCCCCTACGACAGCACGCCCTTCGCCGAAACCCATCCCGATCACCTGTGCGTACTGGGCCGCCTGTTCGGCCTCGACGCGCCGGCGCCGGAAACCGCACGCATCCTGGAACTGGGCTGTGCCACCGGCGGCAACATCATCCCCCTGGCCTTCCATCTGCCCGGGGCACGGATCACCGGCATCGAACTGTCCGCCGCGCAGGTGGCCATGGCGCAGGAACTGATCGGTACGCTGGGCCTCGACAACATCGAGGTGCGCCAGGGCGACATCATGGAGCTGGGTGCCGAACTGGGGAAGTTCGACTACATCATCGCCCACGGCGTGTATTCCTGGGTGCCGGACTTCGTGCGCGAAAAGATGCTGGTCCTGTGCCGCGATCTGCTCAGCGACGACGGCATCGCCTACATCAGCTACAACACCCTGCCCGGCTGGCGCATGCGCGGCATGCTGCGCGACATGCTGCTCTACCACGCCCGCGATGCCAAGACGCCGCGCGCGCGCCTGGACAAGGCCTACGAACTGTTCGACCTGATGGACGGCGCAACCAAGGGTCTCGATGCCCTCAGCGCCAAATACCTGCGCAGCGAGATCGCCGCCGTGCGCAAGGCACACCCCAGCTACATCTATCACGAGTACATGGAAGAGATTAACCAGCCCTTCCTGTTCAGCCAGTTCGCCGCCGACGCCAAACAGCACGGCCTGCAATACCTTTGCGACGTGGAACTGGGCACCGCCTTCCCCTCCACCCTGGGCGAGGCCGCCGAGCAGGCGCTGGAATTCGCCGGCGACGTGCTGGAGCTGGAGCAGTACATGGACTTCGTGCGCAACCGCAACTTCCGCCGCTCCCTGCTCTGCCGCGGCGATCGCGCCATCACCCGCGACCTGGCGCTGGAACAGTTCGAGAACTTCGCCTTCAGCGCCCTGCTCACGCCGCCGAAGAAGGTGGAACTGAGTCGCCCGCGCGAACAGAAGTTCACCTCCGCCGACAACCACGACTACGACGTCAGCCACCCGCTCACCAAGGCCGCTCTGCTGCACCTCGCCGCGGTACATCCCGACGCCGTCCCCTTCGCCGAACTGGTCGGCGCCGCGCAGCAGATCGCCGCCGCCAACGGCGGCCGCCAATACGCCGAGCAGACCGACCATCTGTTCGGCGAACTGTTCAGCCTGTTCGCCCACCAGGCGATCCGCATCAGCCCACGGCCGCAGCATTTCGACAAACAGATCGGCGAACGCCCGCGCCTGCACGCCCTGGCCCAGGCCCAGGCAGCGCTCAACCTTGGCCACCTCGCCACCGTGCGGCACACCACGGTCCAGCTGGATGCCTTCGCCACCCACCTGGCGCGTTTGCTCGACGGGACGCGCACTGTGGAGGAGTTGGTGCAGGCGATGGTGGCGGCGCTGGAGCGCGGGGAAGTTGTCGTCGAAGGAGACGGCAAGAAGCAGGATGCGAAGAAGTTGGCGGCGACGGTGGCGGCCAATGTGCAGAGATTGTTGGGGGTGTTTGTTAAGCAGGGGTTGTTGACCTGATGTTTTTATTCCCTCTCCCTCAGGGAGACGATTACATGGATGTAGTCGGTTGGTCGTGTCGGGAACATTCGACCCAGGGCTAGGGTGAGGGGATGAATTGGTGCGCTGCGCGCGCTGATTTGGGCGGGGGATTCCGTCCCCCTACTCCGGGAGGGATCGCGCTGTCGCGCGGATTGATTTTGGATGCGGGGAACCGCCCCGCGCGCGGGTTACTTTTCTTTGTTCGGCCAAAGAAAACTAACGAAAAGAAAGGCCGCCCGACTCCCGCGCCCTGCGGGTTCCCTGCGCGTCTCGCCCGAATCGGCGCTCGCCTACGCGCCATCCTGACGCGAAGGCGAGGACAGGCCATCCCTGGCCTGTCCCCTGCGGGCTTAATCCGATTCGGGCTGCGATGCTCGGCGCGGCAGATGGGGGGAAAGGCGGAAAGTCAAAAGACAAAATCAAAACCGCTCCGCTTCCCGTAGGGTGCGCACCGCGCACCATTCCTCACGCAATGCCGCACGCAACAAAACACGCGTTCCAGCCGTGTTGAACGGAGATTGCCGGATATGTAGTCATATACTGCAAACTTGCAGTATATTCCCCCAAGGGTTCCCACAGCGCAGGAAGCATCGACCCGTGAAAACAATAACTTGCATGAAATGGATCACTTACCGGTCCGCCATATCTGGCAATGGGCCGTTCATTTATCGTTGGGCATTATGAAAAATCCTGCGCTGAAAATTACCGCCAAGTCACCCTCGGCCTGCTCAAATGTTGAGCTAGGCGCATTCATCGCTTTTATTCGCGCAGGTGGGGAAGTTGTTGTACACGGACTTGCTGATCGAATACAAAGCGCAGCCGTCCTTGTGTTCGCTTACATTGATGGTGCATTGGTAGGTGTAGCCGCTCTCAAAAAACCACAACCCAGTTACCGTCGGAGCGTAAGCGAAAAAAGTGGCGTTCCACTTTCAGCGGAAAACTTTCCATTTGAGCTTGGCTGGGTATATGTATCGCCCAACGCTCGTAACCAAGGTTTGTCTCTTCAATTATCCCAAGCCGTAATTGAGGCCAGTGGCGGCGCTGGTGTATTAGCCACTTCTCGTACCGACAATGAGCACATGCATAGTACCCTTGCCAAACTCGGGTTTGAGTCCACAGGTAAAACGTATTCATCCGGTCACGGCAAACATTCATTGCAGCTCTTCATACGATGTGCTGCCCAACCCGTCGTTCAAGCGGGACTGCCGAAAAGCACGGCAGCCCCTTAACTTTACGTTATGCTCGTCAGCTAAGGAGAGTAATTTGAACAAGGTAGTAATTTGCAATTCACTGGAAGAAGTCCGTGAAAATATAGACAGGCTCGATCGCCAAATAGTTGGCTTGTTGGCAGAGCGTGGTGGCTACGTAAAGCAAGCCGCTCGGTTCAAAAAGACAACTGACGACGTAAAGGCACCTCAAAGAGTCGAGCAGGTAATTGCAAAGGTTTTGGCATTGTCTGCTGAAATGGGCGCTATTCCTACAGTCACCGAGGCAGTCTATCGAGCAATGATTTCTGCGTTTATAAATTCAGAAATGGCAGAGCATGCTGCACTAGCGGGCGGCGGTGATCGCACATAACCAGGCGTTCAACCGGACAGTTTGCAGCGGGGCATTTGCTTCGCAAAAAATTAAGCCCCGCTGCAAACCACTTCGCCGGCAGGCCGGCTCCGTTCTGCCGGTTAACTTGGCGTTATAAAATCCGGGACTATAGAATCCGGGACAGATTTATTTACTTCACACCGCACGCGAAGCGCACGCCTCCTTCGCGATGCCGTCAGGCGAGCCGCCTTTGACTTTAAAACCCCTTTGTCTCGCCGAGCAACGCAGCCCGGGGCGGAATAGCCCGCAGGGGGCGCGCCATGGATGGCGCGCATTCTTCCGTCGGCACAGGGACGTGCCGTCGGAAGAACCCGCTCCGGGCGAGTAGCGCAGGGGACCCACAGGGCGAGACATCGGGGCGGCCTTTGACGTACAGGGACGTACTAATGTCGCGGGCGCATGGATGCGCAGGAGCGACGCTTTCGTTAGTTTCTTTTGGCCGCGCAAAAGAAAGTAACACGTCGTACGGGGGCGGAACCCCGACCCAATACATCCGCGCGACAGCGCACCCAACTCCCCAAACACGCGGACGGAGTCGTTACTCTAAACGGCAAGCATAACCAAGAACCCGGACAAAACACAGATACCGCAAATATCAGAACAACCTGTATCCTGACGCCGTCTATTCCGTCGACTCGAACGGGTTACCACAACACATCGGAGGTGTTCAATGTTTGCTCGATATATATTCCTTCTGGCAACGCTCATGCTTTCTGTTTCGGCATCTGCTGCCGACTCCCATTCCGAATGTATAAACGACTGCGAGGCTGAGTTGCGCTTCTGCTTGTCTCTTGTTTCAGGCGCAGTGGGTCCATGCAAGAATTCTTGCGATGCGGAATGCAACTTCATTCAAAATCTGGCGGGATGCAAGGCAGCATGTGTTGCACAATGTGAAGGCAACTATTCACAAGGTTTGACGCAGTGCAACCGTGAATATCAGTCCTGCTCGAAGAAATGTCGCGCTGAGTGAGAAAACAACCGGGGACAGGTCACGGCTCCCCGTTCGACCGCGTGCGCGCAGCGCACGCCCCCCCCCGGCGATGCCGTCAGGCGAGCTGCCTTTGACTTTCAAACCCCTTTGGCTCGCCGAGCAACGCAGCCCGGGGCGGATCAGCCCGCAGGGGGCGCGCCATGGAGGGCGCGCATTCTTCCGTCGGCACACGGACGTGCCGTCGGAGAAACCCGCTCCGGGCGAGTAGCGCAGGGAACCCGAAGGGCGAGACATCGGGGCGGCCTTTCTTTTGGTTACTTTTCTTTGGCCGTGCAAAGAAAAGTAACCCGCGCGCGGGGCGGCTCCCCGCATCAAAATGAACCCGCGCGACAGCGCGCTCCACCCGAAGTGGGGGGATAGAATCCCCCCGCCTAAATATGCACACCCCGGCCTACATGCTCCGACACCCAACCTCGAAATCAACATGATAATGCTCATCATGGCGCACCCATGATGCCTTGGTTGGTATTTCGATATTCTGCTTTATGTACGCACCGTACTTCGTGGCATACAAATTAGGCGCCAATTTCGGATCGAAGATGACGCGCCATATACCGATCCCACGCTGCGCGGCGGCCTTGTGCAAGGCTGCGATATGGGCGCCCAGGGCTTCGTAGTCGATGGCGTAATCTTCAAATCGGCCTTTGCCATCGAACTCGATATCGTAGCCATAGCGATTGAACGGGTTGGTCGGCAGGTGGACCGACTTGTCGCTCTTGTCGGTCACGGGAACCATGAAATCCACGGACAGGCCGTTCTGGTGGGTCTTGTGCGGTTTGAAGCGGCCGCCGTCTTTGAAACCCGTCTCGGCGAATTTGTAGACTTTGTCCGGCTGCTCCTGTTCCAGGCTACGGTAGGCCTCGACGATGACATCCCTGACTTTGCTGTGGACGTAGGTCCGGCCCGTGACTTCGGGAAGAGAGCCGTAGGACACGAAGTTCCTGCCCGCGGAAGGCAGCTGTATCCCATTCTCCAACCGCCCATTCTTGGTGGTGCCGTAGCACACACTTTCTGCGGCAAGGCCATGGCCCATGAACAACAGATTCAGGACCAGCGCCGCGACCGGCACCGGGAGCCTCATTTTCCCATTGATGAACCGACAGCGCATCATTCTGCGCCTGCGCTCAACAATGCTTACCGCTCTTGTCGAACGGGTTCAAATAGTTATCGCACCACCAGCGCGCCACGTCGCCGCGCCAGCCACTTTCGTTGATATGCCTGCTGCAGCGTTCCGAGAAGGTCAGCTCATGGGGCAGTTCCAGGAAACTCAGGGTACCCACGGTGAGGTTGAAGCTGACATCGAGAGCGAACCCGACGATGAATATCGGCCAGGCGAATACCTTGGCAGGGAGTGTCAGCTCATCCTTCTTGCGATCCAGGTTCATGACGGCCAGGAAATACAGCCAGGTGACGTACATGAACAGGTAGAGCACACCTATGGCGTAGAGAATGTACATCAACGTACCGGCGGCCACCGTGCCTTTTACCTGGTCGGTGTTCATCGAATCCGCGTGGTTCGAACCCCAATGGGCAAAAGCGGCAATGGCAAGGACGACACAGAAGAGGAAAAACAGAGCACCGCGATTGGACTTAATCCATTCTTTCATAAACCCTCCAATGGCAACCGCCTACCGTGGCGGACCCGCCAAAATATACTGCATTTGCTGGCGGGAGAAACCAACCAAGAATTACAGCGTGTGCTTGTACACGTCACCTGCGCGATGCTTCAGGCGAGCTTGTTTGGAAAATCGGTACAGATTTATTCACCCCACACCGCGAGCGCGCGGGGCGACTCCCCGCATCTGAATCAAGCCGCGCAACAACGCACACCTACACCATCCCGGTTCAATCCCCAGCCATGGTGCCGCCCTCCATCAAGCTGCGTCTAGCACGCCATTTATAGCGCTTTAAACATGGCCTACGTCATCTATGGCACACGCGATGCGGCGTCATGCCGCGCGCCAAGCCGTCCCGTCCCGTGGTTTTCCTTGGCCGAAGCCGTCCCCAGCCGGGATCCCAAACCATTCCATTTGTATGTCATTTACGGCACATCCTTTGCTTTGATACCAGATATTCGTGCCACAACCACCCTGCCGGCGAACGAGGTAAACAATGAGCATCAGTGAACTGGATATGGATATGAATCCGGATATGGGCCGACGGCGGCTGCTGACTGCCATGACTACCGTCGTCGGCGCCATCGGCGCCGTCGCCGTGGCGACACCGCTGCTGCTGTCGATGAAGCCGAGCGCCCGCGCGCAGTCCGCCGGCGCCCCCGTAGAAGCCGACTTCAGCAAACTCGAGCCGGGTCAGCTCCTAACCATCGAATGGCGTGGCCAGCCCGTATGGATCCTGCGGCGCACCGAACGCAATATGCGCGACCTGTCCAGCCTGAACGATCTGCTGCTCGACCCCGACTCCACCAATACCAAACAGCAGCCGGAATACGCCCACAACCCGCAGCGTTCCATCCGTCCGGATGTGGTGGTCCTGATCGGCATCTGCACCCACCTCGGCTGCGCCCCCACCTACCGCCCGGATGTCTCCCCGCCGGACCTGGGTGCGGACTGGAAAGGCGGTTTCTATTGCCCGTGCCACGGTTCCCGCTTCGATCTCGCCGGCCGCGTCTACAAGGGCGTGCCAGCGCCGTCGAACCTGGTGGTGCCGCCGTACCGCTTCCTGGGCGAAAGCCGCCTGTTGATTGGCGAGGACACGACCGCCACCTGAGCGGCGCCCCCTTTCGTCCGCCGGCGCGCATGTAATTTTTTTTCCGGGCTCCGGCGGACGCCCGCGTCCCCGGGCAATACACCGTTGCCACAGCAACCTCAAAACAGGAGAACGACATGAGCGACAAGCGCATCGACACCGCGCGCCGCCACGCGCTCAAGGGCATCGCCGCCACGCCCCCGGCACTGGCCGCACTCCACGCGCAACCCGCTGCCGCCGCCGACTTCATGACTATGGGCAGGACGATGACGACGATCAGCAGGATGACAGGTCACGGCCGGCACGCTGCAGGCCCACACGATTCCCCCATCAACCACCCGTCAGATAGGTGGATCCCGCCCAAGCCAGTTCGCGCTGTGCACCACCAACCCATCACGGCATAGCAGCCCCTACATCCGCCCCAACTCTCCCTGCACCAACTCAAGCAACGCCGTCTGCGACTCCACCGCCAGTTCCCCCGCCCCCATCTCGATCCCCACCACAACCATCTCCCCCGGCAGTCCTCCCAGGGCCTGCCCCAACGCCAGCGCATCGGCAATACCAAAGCCGTGCGTCGACATCAAACCTGACTCGGCACTCAATTCGTCCACGGCAAACCGCCGCACGCTGCCCGCAGGCAGGCCCGCACGCATGGCGTCGATGATGATCGCGGCATCAGCCTGGCCCAGCAGGGTGAGCAACCGGCTGCCGGGTCGATCGCTTTGGTCAAAACTGATATCGAGCTCGGGAAACTGTGCGGCAAGCGGCTGCCGTTCGAGGGCGGCGACTGCCTGCCAGCCGAGGCGGTCGGCGCCGAAGGGGGAACCGACGCCGAGAATGAGGATGGATTTGTGTGACATCGATGTAGGGTGCGCACTGCGCACCATCAGGGGTTTTCCGCTGGCCGTTGTGGTGCGCGGTGCGCACCCTACAGAAATCGTAGGAGCCGAGTCCTCTCGGCGAATGGTGCCGGAATCCGGCACCGTTTTCGCCCACGGAGTGGACTCCTGCTGGTCCGTCGTTGGTGCCGCCGGGCGGTACGGTGCGCAGTGTGCACCCTACGTTACTCTCGTTTGATGTCCACCTTGAGGAAGTGCGTGGCGCAGGAGATGCACGGGTCGTAGTTGCGGATCACCGTCTCACCGCGCAGGCGGATCTCGTCGTCCGGCTTGTCCAGGCCCATGGCCTCCAAGGAACGATGCAGGTCTTCCTCGATGCGCGCCTGGTTCTGGCTGGTGGGCGGCACGATGGTGGCCTGCACCACGCGGCCCTGTGCATCCAGTTCGTAGCGGTGCCAGAGGATGCCGCGTGGCGCCTCGGTGCAGCCGTAGCCGACACCGGCGCGCGGTGTGACCTCCACGTAGGGCGAGTCAGGCACGCTGTAGCCTTCCAGAATGCGGATCGCCTCCAGCAGCGCAAAGTGCAGCTCCACCGCGCGGGCCAGAGCGCTGTGGAACATGTTGTTGCTGGGGAAGTGGGCCGGGGTCTGTTCGAGATTGGCGCGCACCGTTTCGGGCAGCTGGGCGTAATTGAGATTGACGCGCGCCAACGGCCCGACCAGGTAGGGCTTGCCGTGCAGGTGGCAGTGCAGCGCGTTGGCGTGCGGGATGTGGCTTTCCTGGAAGTGCTGGTGGAATTCGTTGATGTCGATGTCGAGGCCGTCGTCGGAGACGATGCGGCCTTCGTTGAAGGCATATTCGTCCGGGTGACGCAGGGCGACGGAGGTAAAGGTCTGCGGATCGTCGGGCAGGTCCAGCGCGGCGACCCAGCGCACCAGGGCCTCCACCTCGGGCAGTGCGGCACGGCACTCCTCCAGCTTGGCGCGCATCTGCTCCGCCTGCGGCGCATGGAAGAAGCCGCCGGCACGCACGCCGATGGGATGGACCGAACGGGCGCCGAGCAGGCGCACCAGGCTGTTGCCCAGCTCCTGCAGGCGCAGGCCGCGTTTGACCTCTTCCGGATGATCGGCCGCCATGGCGATGGCCGACTCGTAGCCGAGAAAATCGGGCAGGGCCAGCAGGTGGATGTGCAGGGCGTGGCTTTCGATCCACTCGCCGCAATAGAACAGGCGGCGCATCTCGCGCACCCACGGCGTGGTTTTGGCACCGAACACCATCTCAATGGCATGGGCCGCGCTCATCTGATAGGCCACCGGGCAGATGCCGCAGATGCGTGCCACGATGTCCGGCACCTCGCTATAGCTGCGGCCTTCGAGGAACTTCTCGAACAGGCGCGGTGGTTCGAAGATGCGCAGCTTGAGATCGGTGATGTGGCCGTCGCGCACCTCCAGTTCCATGGCGCCCTCGCCTTCGACCCGGGCCAGCACCGGCACGTTGATGCTGATGTCGCGCCGTTCACTCATGATTCTTCTCCTGCCAGCGCACACCTTCCGCATGGAAAGCCGGCGCTCCGTTGTTGATGAACAGGAAACGGTGGGCGATGGCCTCGGGCAACAGGCCGAAGCCCTCGAAGCGACGCGCCAGGGCCGCGGTTTCGGGCGCCTCCGCCGGGCCGAAACAGGCGTAGCAGTCGCGGCCGAAGCTGGGACACAGGGCACCGCAGCCGGTACGCGTCACCGGTCCCATGCAGGGCACGTTCTTCGTCACCATCACGCACACGTTGCCCTTGCGCTTGCACTCCAGGCAGACCTTTTCCGTCTCGTCGCGCGGCGCCACGCCGAACAGCAGATCGCGCACCGCCAGCACCACCTGTCGACTGTTCACCGGGCAGCCCCACAGTTCCAGATCGACGCGCACGTTCTGCGCCACCGCCGTGGAGGTGGGCAGGAAGGGAACATGTTCCGGCCCGGCATATACCCCGGCCAGCCAGGCGTTACCGTCCGCCATGTTGCGCAACGCCTGCAAGCCGCCGGCGGTGGCGCAGGCGCCGATGGTCACCAGGTACTTGCTGTTGGCGCGCACGCGCTTGATGCGCTCCAGCTCGTGCGGCGTGGAGATACTGCCCTCGACGAAGGCGAGGTCCACTTTGGCATCCTCGTCCAGATAACCGGCCTCGGCAAAATGGACGATGTCCACCAGTTCGTTGAGCTGCAACAGCCCCTCACCCAGATTGAGAAAGGCGAGCTGGCAGCCGTCGCAGGAGGAAAACTTGTGTACGGCGACTCTTGGCTTCATGGTCAGAATCCTTTTACGCCGAGCAGTTCTTTGACTTCCGGATAACAGAACACCGGCCCGTCTTTGCAGACGAAGTTGCCGCCGTGCTGGCAGTGGCCGCAGCGGCCGGCGCCGCATTGCATGTTGCGTTCCATGGACAGCCAGAGGGATTCCTCCGGTACGCCGCGTTTCACCATGTCGGCGATGACGGCGCGCATCATGCCTTCCGGGCCGCACATCATCACGGTGCTGTTCTGTGCGTCAATATGGGCCTCGTCGAACAGAATCGGGATATGGCCGACGCGGAACGGCCAGCCCTTGCCGCCCTGATCGGCGGTGAGCAGCACCTGGGTATCGGGTAGGGCGGCCCACTCCTCGTAGCGCTTGCGCCAGATGAGATCGGCGGCGTGCTTGACGCCCTGCATGATCACCAGGCGCCGGTAGCGATCGCGGCGACGCAACACGTAATTGATCACCGAGACCACGGGGGCGCAGCCCAGGCCGCCGGTGGCGATGATCACGTCGCGCCCCTCCGCCTCCTGCACCGGCCAGCCGCGGCCGAAGGCACCGCGGACGCCGAGGCGATCGCCCACCTTGAGTGCGGCGAGGCCGCGGGTGACGCGGCCGACGATGCGGATGGTGTGGTCGTACATGTGTTCGTCTTCCGGGTCGGAGACGATGGAGATGGGCACCTCGCCGACGCCGTGCAGGTACAGCATGTTGAACTGCCCCGGCGTGAAGCTGTAGGCCGCGTGCACATCCGGATCGGTGAAGCGCAGGCGCAGGGTGAAGATGGTCGGCGATTCGTCGATACGCTCGACGATTTCCGCCTCGTGCGGCAGCACGGCAAGTGACGTGGATAGCGGTCCGTTCATGACAACTCCCTGCTTCGGGTTCAGGAGGCCGTGCTCTTCTGCTCGATGGTGCCGAGCATCTGCACGATTTGGCGCGACAGCGGCTCGATCTTGAGGTATTCCTGCTCGGCCTCGGCTCGCTTGCCGCTCTCGCGCAGTTCTATGATGCTGCGGATCAGCTTGTGCAGTTCTGCATGCGGCTGCTCCAGCTGGCGCATCTCCGCCATGCTGCCGTACTTCTGCATGCCTTCGCTGTAATACCACTTGCCGAGCACGCAGTCCTTGTGCGAGACGGCCTGTTCACGGGTCAGGCTGCCCTTGCCGTCTAGGTAGGAGCGCAGCTTCCCCTTCCAGGCCAGGTGCGCGGTCTTGGCGGCGGAGAGGTCGGCACCCTTTACGCTGGTGCGGAAGCGGGCCACCAGGGCGCGCAGCTGGTCCATGTGTTCGTGGATGTCCTGCGTCGCCTCCATGGTCTCACCGGCGACCCGGGTGGTCTGCTCGGCGACGCCGGCAATGTTGGTGATGGAGCGATCCATCTCCTCGGCGACGTGGCTCTGCTCTTCGGCGGCAGTGGCGATCTGGTTGCTCATGTCGGTGATGGTGGCCACCGATTTCACTATGCGATCCAGTACGCTGCCGGCCTCGCCGGTACGCTGCACCGTGGTCTGCGCCTGCTCCCGGCTATGGCCCATCATTTCTGCCGCCTTGCGCGACTGGGTCTGCAGGCGTTCGATGATGGAGCGGATCTCCTCGGTGGATTTCTGCGTCCGCTGCGCCAGGGTGCGCACCTCGTCGGCCACCACCGCGAAGCCGCGGCCCTGCTCGCCGGCGCGCGCCGCCTCGATGGCGGCGTTCAGCGCCAGCAGGTTGGTCTGCTCGGCGATGCCGTTGATCACCTCCAGCACCTGCCCGACCTCGCGGCTGTCCTCTTCCAGCTGCGCCATCACCCCGGCGCCCTGCTCCACCTGCTGCGCCAGGCTGTCGATGCTGTCGATGGTCTGCGCCACCACGCGACGGCCGTTCTCCGCCTCGTCCTTGGCCTGACTTGCAGCCTCGGCGGTATGTGAAGTATTGCGTGCCACTTCCTGTACGGTGGCGGCCATTTCGTTCATGGCCGTGGCGACCTGGTCGATCTCCGAGTGCTGGCGCTGCACGCCGCGCAAGGTCTCCTCCAGGCGCTGCGCCACGTCGTCGATGGTGCCGCTGACATGCACCGTACCCTGGGTCACGCCGCCGACGATCTGGCCCATGTGCGCCACCATGTCGTTGTAGGCGACGAACATCTGGCCTATTTCGTTATCGCGGTTCTTTACCTCCAACGAATGGGAGAAATCGCCCTGCTTCACCGAGTCGAGATGCTCGCGCAGGTGGGTTATCTGCTGCATCAGTACGGTCATGCCGAACATGCGGCCGAAGGTCACCAGCAGCAGGATGGCGCCGGTCATCACCAGGGCCAGCTGGCGCTGCTTCTCCACCGCGTGCGTGGCGATGGCTTCCATCATCATGACGCCGGCGTTCATTTCCTTCAGCACCTCCAGCGAGCGCTGCTGGATGGCACGCACGCGCTCCGCCGCGGGTTGCTCCACATAGGCCACGATCTCCTGCCGGTACTCCTTCCATACCTGCCCCACCTTTTGCAATTGGGCGCGTACCGCCGTGTCCGTCACCACGGCAATATCGCGCTGCGCGTCGCCCTGCAACAGGGCGTGATGCACGCTTTCGAACTGCGCGAGGGTGGCATACACCGTTTCCCTGCTCTCGCCCCCCTGCCCGGCGAGCAGCGCCTCCTTGGCCACCTTCTGGCTCAGCATGCGCTGCGCGCCGGCGACGTTGATGCTGGTGGCGTCGGTCCCGAAACCGTAGAACAGCGAAGCGGCGACGATGGCCGCGGAGATGAATATCAGGGCGTAGGAAAACAGGTACTGGCGGTCCAGGGTGCGGATACCTAAGGTATGCAGCACCTGTTGGATCAGATGCGCGATCAACTGTCTCATAGCAAAACTCCTCTTTGCTGCAGTACGCACCGTTACCCGGTGCCTGCCCAATATGGGCAAATCAGCTCTCTGCCGCCGGCTTGAGCACGCCTCCCTCCAGCATGCGGGTGAACTCGTCCGCGTCGACCGGACGACTGAACAGGAAACCCTGCGCATGGTCACAGCCCATCTCCAGCAGCAGCCTGCGCTGCGCCTCGGTTTCCACGCCTTCCGCCACCACGCTCATGCCGAGGTCGTGGGCCAGGGCGATGGTGTTGCGCACGATGGTGACGCTGTGGGCCGTATCGGGCAGCCCCTTGACGAAGGAGCGATCGATCTTGAGGCGGTCGGCGGTGATTTCCTGCAGCCGCGCCAGGCTGGAATGGCCGGTACCGAAGTCGTCGATGGAAATGCGCACGCCGTGGCGGCGCAGCCAGCAGATACTGCGCCGCGCGCGGCGCGGCAGCGCCATGGCAACGCTTTCGGTGATCTCCAATTCCAGCGCGTCGCGCTCCAGGCCGTGCGTCGCCATGGCATCGCACAGTCCGCGCAGCAGGCTGCGGTCCACCATCTGTCGCGGCGACAGATTGACGGCCAGCACGAAGCCCGCTTCGTGCCGGCGCCACCGCGCCGCCATGCGGCAGGCCTCGGTATAGACCCAGGCGCCGATGCCGACGATCTGTCCGGTATCCTCGGCCACCGGCACGAACACATCCGGCGCCACGATGCGCCCGCCGTCGTACCAGCGCAGCAGCGCCTCGCCGCCGACGATGCGACCGCTGGCCAGGTCCACCACCGGCTGGACCAGCAGCAGCAGATCGTTGCGCGCCAGCGCGCCACGCAGGCGCGTCTCCAGCGCGAGCTTGTCCTGCAGGTAACGATCGTCGCCCCGGGTATAGACGGCGGTATCCAGGCCGGCGTTCTTGGCCTGGTACATGGCCTGGTCGGCGCGGCGCAGCAGGGTGTCGGCGTCGTCACCATGCTTGGGCAGGCAGCTGATGCCGATGCTGGCGCCGATGTACAGCTCCTGTCCCTCGATCAGGAAGGGCTGTGACAGCACCGCATGCATCTTGGCCGCCACCTCCATGGCCGAACGGCAGGCGCCGTCATCGTCGTCCGCGGCGGCGGCGGCGCACACCACGATGAACTCATCGCCGCCCTGCCGTGCCAGCAGGTCGCCGTCACGCAATACCCCGCGCAGGCGCCCCGCCACCGCCGTCAGCAGCGCATCGCCGATGTGATGTCCCAGCGAATCGTTGACCTGCTTGAAGCGATCGAGATCGAGAAACAGCACGGCCAGGGGCTGCGGCCGGCGCTGCCCCTGGGCGATGAGCAGACGCAGGTGCTGCAACAGGAAGCTGCGGTTGGCCAGCCCGGTGAGACCGTCGTGATAGGCGAGATGGCGGATGCGCTGCGCGTCGTCCTTGCGCCGGCTGATATCGGTGAAGGCCACCACCGCCCCGGCGAGGACGTCGTTTTCATACAGCGGCGTGGAATGGCATTCGACCGGGAAACGGCTGCCGTCGCGACGGGTGAACACCTCCTCGCCCTGATAGACGATGCCGTCGCGGAATACGCCCAGCAGCATGCAGTCGCCGCGCGGCAGGGACGTGCCGTCGCTGCGCCGGTCATGGAAGGCGTCATGGGCGTTGCGGCCGAGCAACTCCTCCTCGCGCCAGCCCAGCATGCGTTCCGCCGCCGGATTGAGAAAGCGCAGGAAGCCGTCGCCGTCGACGCAATACAGGCCCTCGCCCAGCGCCGCGATGACTGTACGGTGATAGGCATTGACGCGGTTCAGTTCGTCCGTGGCGTGGCGCTGTTCGGTCACGTCGCTGTAGATGCCGATGTAGCGCAGAACCGTCCCGGCGCCATCGCGCACTGCCGCGATGGACAGGCGCATCAGCACCAGGGCGCCGTCGCTGCGCCGGTTCCAGATCTCGCCGCACCAGGCTCCCTGCGCACCGATCGCCTGCCACATGGCGCGGTAAAAGGCGGCGTCGTGCGTGCCCGACTTGAACAGGCGCACGTTGCGGTACATCAGCATGCGTCCCGGGTAGCCCAGCATGTCGCCCAGCGCGGCGTTCACCGCCTGTATGGTGCCGCCGGCGTCGGTGACCAGGATGCCGTCCAGGGCGTGCTCGAACACGCTGTCCGACAGGCGCTGGTGCTGCTCGTACTCCTGCCGCAGGTCCACCAGCTCATTGAAGGCGGCGGCCAGCAGCGCCATCTCGCCGTCGCCCACCGCGTCGGCGCGCGCGACGGCGGCGGGGTCCTGGCGCAGGGTCCGCACCGTGCGCGCCAGTCCGGCCAGCGGCCGACCATAGGCACGCAACAGATAAAAACCGTACAGGGCCAGCAACAGCAGCAGGGCGCCGCCGGTCACCACGGTAACGAAACCGCGCCCCCAGGCACCGAGCAACTGCTGCTGCGCGGCGGCGGCAATCCACTGCACCACCTGGCCTTCCACCGCGGCCAGCGCATCCAGCCGCGCCGCCACGTCGCCACGCGACAGGGTCGCGGCAGCCGGGCCGGCGCAGCGTTGCAGCGCCGGCGCGCTCCCGCCCTGAGCCGCAGCCGCCACCGCAGCGGCCAATGCCGGCGGCAGGCCCCATTCGGCCCGACGCTGCATCTGCTCGTCCAGCCGCGCCGCCCGCGCACACAATCCCAACGCGGTATCGGCGGCGGCGCGGTGGCCGGTCGCGGCCAGCCATGCCAGATCCCGCTCCAGTGCGACGTAGTCCATGCTACGCCCCACGGTCAGCCACGCGCCCACCGGGCCGGCCAGGGTCGCCGGCAGCGCCGTACCGCGCGGCAGACGTTCCGCCTGCACGTGGTCCGCATAGGCGCCGTAGCTGCGCAACACATCCTGAACCTGCGCGGAACCGTCATCGACTGCCCGCCGCAGGCGCGCCAGGATCATTTGACCGTCGTCTGCGACGGAGCGGATGACGCCTGAGTCCTGCAACGGCGCGGCCGCCAGCGCCGCATCGGTATGCCCGCGCAGGGTCGCCAGTTCGGTTTGCCCGGCACGCCCCGCGGCATGCAGGCGCACGCTGGCCGCCTGCTCTTCGCGCAGAGCGCGCAGCAATTCCGAAGTGTGGTGCAGGTGCGCCGCCACCGTCCCGGCCGCGTGGACCTCGCGCAGGCGCTCGGCCGCGTCCAGCAGCACCAGGCCCGCGGGCACGGCCAGCAGCACGGCGACGATTAGCGCGAAGAGGAAATAATGTCTGAACAATCGCATGGATGCGCGCTACGGCGCGGTGGCCGCCTCAGTGGGTAGCATGGCCCTGTACCGAGGCATAGAGACGTATCAGGGCCAGTTGCACATCGCCCGATTTCTGGCGCACGGCCTTGAGCGCCTGTTCGGCGTCGACCTGCTCGCGGTGCTGCACCTCACTGAGCACGGCACCCACCACCGCATGGAATTCGGCGTGTACCCGGAGCAATTCACCGTATTCCGCCAAGGCGCCGAATTCACGCCGCGCAGCGCCGTGGATCCATTTGCCCAGCGTGCACAGGTGGTCGGCGGCGGCGGCGTCCGCCGGATAGTGGGCGGCATCGCGCCCCTTGAGTTGCTCTTCCAGCCGCCGCGTCCAGGCAATGTGCGCGTCGAGCGCCTCCTTCATGTTCAGGCCGCTGAACTCTTCCTCACCGGCGGCAAACTCCACCGGCCGGAGCGTGATGACGTCGCTTATCTCGCCGCCGCCCTGCGTCACGTTCTTTAACCATGACAATATGCCCATGGGTGCCCCCGCAACCGTCTATTTATAGTTATTGATAGTTATATCGCCGCCGTTTTCTGTAACCGCGGTCGCTTGCCCGCCGATTCCGGCAAGGCACTACTCGCGTCACTGACGCCTAGATGGCGATCAGCCCCTGCTGGAACGCCAGGCGCACCAGCTGCGCCGGGGAGCGGATGTCCAGCTTGTGCATGATGCGGGTGTGATGCACCCCGGCAGTCTTGGGGCTGATGGAGAGGATGGCGGCGATGTCGTTGACCGAATGGCCCTCGGCGAGGAGGCGGAACACCTCGAACTCGCGCGGCGTCAGCGCCGCCAGCAGGGGACGGGGTGCCGACTCGCCGCCCGCGCTGAACAGGCGCCCGGCCAGGGTCGTATCGAAATGCTTCTCGCCCGCCGCAACCCGGCGCACGGCGGTGACGATCTCCGCCGGTGCCGCGCTCTTGGTGAGATAACCCGCAACACCCATGCCCACCGCCTGGCTGAACAGGGCATCGCTGTCGGAGATGCTGAGCATCATAATCCTGGCGTCCGCATCCCGGCGCCGGATGCGGCGCACGGCCTCCAGGCCGCCGATGCCGGGCATGCGCATGTCCATCAAAACCATGTCGGGACGATGGAGATCGTACAGGCGGTAGGCCTCTTCGCCGGTGGCCGCTTCGGCCACCACTCCTATACCGTTGCTCTCCAGCAGACGGCGCATGCCTATGCGCACCACCGGATGATCATCCGCCACCAGGGCGGAAATATGCTCGCTGCTCATTACGTTCCGTTGTCTATGAAGGACGCGGCGGCGCACGCCGCCCGCAATGTAAGCAAGATGCCTTCTGACGGAAAGTAGTGAAATAGGTAAAAGGCGTATTTTCTATTATGGAGTTTGCCTAGCGCACATTAGACTTGGAATAATTCGAGGTGAATCGCATTGCAGATGAGGAAAAGTGGTGCGGTGCAGCGCCTAATGCCAATCAGTTAACAACAAGGTACGGCAATATATGTTGGAGCCGAGTCCTCTCGGCGAATTTTCGCCCAGAGGACTCGGCTCCTACCTGGCGCGGGAGCTTCTTAACCGATCGGCATTGGGTGCTGCACCGGTCTGTGGAATAAAAAATGACGGCACAGGCGCCCGGCCACGCCTGCGCCCACGCGTCTTCTTACGGCGTGATGACGCCGTGACGCAGCGCCAGCCGCACCAGCTGCACCGAGGTGGTCACTTCCAGCTTGTGCATGATGCGGGTGTGGTGCACACCGGCGGTCTTGGGGCTGATGTTGAGTATGCCGGCGATGTCGTTCACCGAATGGCCTTCGGCCAGCAGGCGGAACACCTCGAACTCGCGTGGCGTCAGGCGCTCCAGCAGTCCGCCGCGACCGCCGCCGAGGGCGCGGCCAACCAGATCGGGGTCGATGTACATCTTGCCCTCCGCCACCGCGTGCACCGCCTCCAGCAGCGTCGCCGGCGCCGATTGCTTGGTGAGGTAACCCAGTACTCCGGCCTGCAAGGCCCGCGACAGCATGGCCTCGTTGTCATGCACGCTGAACACCAGCAGGCGGGCGTCGCCATCCCGCGCCAGGATGCGTCGCGCCGTTTCCAGCCCGCCCATGCCCGGCATGGACAGATCGAGCACGACCACGTCGGGCGCCGTCTCCTCGTACAACTGGACGGCCTCCTCGCCGCTGCCGGCCTCGGCCACCACCACACCGGTATTGACCTCGAGCAGGCGGCGAAATCCGGTGCGCACCACCGGGTGATCGTCCACCAGCAACACCCTGATCGCTTTAGTCTCCATCTTTCACCTCCCGGTGGCTTAACGGCAATGTTGTACGTATGGTTGTCCCCATTCCCGGTCCGGTGGTGACGTGAAATTCCCCGCCCACCGCCAGGGCGCGCTCGCGCATGCCGATCAGGCCGTAACCATGGCCGTCCGCGGCGGCGGTGATGCCGCAGCCGTCGTCGCGTACGCGCAGTTCGAGCATGCCGTCCAGCGGACGCAGCAGCAGCTCCACCCGGTTCGCCTCGGCGTGCTTGGCGATGTTGTTCAGCGCCTCCTGGGTGATGCGGTAGGCCGCCAGCTCCACCGAATGCGGCAAGGGCGGCAGCGGCTCCAGCAAGGCCTCGAGCACGACGTCGGGCCGATGGCTGCGCCACTGGCGCAGCAGTTCATTCAGCGCCTCCACCAGGCCGAGATCGTCCAGCAGTGCCGGGCGCAGGCGGTGCATCATGTCGCGCACCACCCCGTAGACCTGCCCGGCGACGGTGTTGATGGCGCCGGCGCATTCGCTGATGGTGGGGCTGCGATCACGATTAATCTGTAGCACACACTCGGCCTCGGCGCGTATCGCAGTGAGCGACTGGCCCAGTTCATCGTGCAGCTCGCGCGCCAGATTGGCCCGCTCCTCCTCCTGGATGACCAGGGCCATGCGCGTCAGGCGCCGGTTTTCCTCCAGCAGATGGGCCGCTTCCTGTTCCGCCCGCTTGCGGTCGGTGATGTCCTCGCCGATGGACTGAAACTCGCGTATGGTCCCGTCGTCATCGAACAGCGCCCGATCCATCCAGCGCTGCCAGCGCTGCGTGCCGTCGGCCTGCTGCACCGGAAATTCCATCACCACCACCGGCTGGGCGCGGTACAGCATCGCATCGAAGCGGCCGGCGCCGGGATGAAACAGCGGAAAGCCGCCCTGCTGCATCAGTTCTTCACGCGACACCTGGAAATAGCGGCAATAGGCTTCGTTGACGTAGCTGATGCGGCCATCGGGATACCAGCGGCAGATCATCTCCGGGATATCCTCCAGGATGGTGTGATAGAACTGCTCGCGCCGCTGCAACGCCTGTTCCGCGGCGCGGCTATGCGCCAGCAGTTCGGCCTTGTGATTCAGCGCCGCGGCGGCCCGCTCGCGTTCGGCGTGCAGGTGTCCCATGCCCCACGCCAGCAACGCGCCGCCCGCCAGCAGTCCGGCCCCCACCGCCAGCAATACCGGCAGGTCCAGCGCAGCCCCGCTGCCCAGCCAGATGCCGGACACGCCGCCCAGGACGGCGGCCGCGCCCAGCGCCGGCCAGTGCGCATTTTCCGCGGGTGTCCGCTCGGTTACCGGTTGCATGGTCCATCCTTTGGCCGGGAGGCGCGTACCTGCCGGCACTAGCCGAGACTGGCCTTGGGGCGGCCGATGAAATAGCCCTGTACGTAGTCGATACCGGCGTCGCGCACGTGCTGCAGAACCTCGGCATCCTCCACGAATTCGGCAATGGTACGTATCCCCAGATCGTGCGCCATCGCCGCCATGTGGCGCACAAAGACCTGGTCGCGCTCGTCATGCATCAGGTTGATGATGAAATCGCCGTCGATCTTCACGTAGTCGATGGGGAAATGCTTGAGGTAGTGGAACGAGGAGAAACCCGAACCGAAGTCGTCGATGGCGAACTGGAAACCGCGCAGCTTCAATTCGCTGACGAAGCTTTGCAGCAGGGCCAGGTTGCGCACGGTTTCGCGCTCGGTCAACTCGAACACGATTTGCGCCGGGTTGATGCCGCAGCGGCTGACCAGCTTCTCCACCGTCGGCACGAACTCCGCCAGGATCAGCGCCCGCGGCGACAGGTTGACGAACAGCTTGCCGCCGTAGCCGGTGCGGCGCACCGCCTCGAAGCTGTGCTCCATCACCTGATAATCCAGCTTGTGCACCACGCCCATGCGTTCCGCCACGTCGATATAGTCGGCGGCGACGGTGACCGCCCCTGCATCGTCCTGCATGCGGCTCAGCATCTCATAGGCGAAGGGCGTGCCGTCCTCCGTGGTGATGATGGGCTGGAAATAGGGGATGAAACGCTTTTCCTCCAGCGCGGCGAGGATGACGAAGCTCTGCGCGCCGATGCCGCGGTAGATTTCGGCGATATCGTTGCCGCCGGCGAGCAGCACGCGGTTCTTGCCCTCGCTCTTGGCGCGGTACATCAGGTTGTCGGCGACCAGGAACAGATCGCGCGCGGCGGTGGCGTGCTCCGGGCACAGCGCGATGCCGACCGACACGGTGACGCGCACCGGCTTGCCGTCGGGCGCGGTCAGGGACAGCTGCGAGCTCTGCTCCACCAGCCGCTGCGCCGCGCTCCAGGCCTGGTTTTCCGGCGTGTCGGTGAGCAGCACCACGAATTCGTCGCCGCCGTAGCGGGCCACCACGTCACCCTGGCGAAATACCTGCTTGAGCAGTTCGGCGAAGGATTGCAGAAAGGCGTCGCCGAAGGCATGGCCGTAGGCGTCGTTGACGCCCTTGAAGTTGTCCAGGTCGATCATCAGCAGACCGAGCCGTTCGTCCTTGCGCTGTGACCGCTCCAGTTCGTACTCCATCAGCTCCCAGAAGGCGCGCTGGTTGTACAGGTGGGTGAGCGGGTCGCGCGTGGCGTAGTACTCCAGTTCCTTGGTGTACTTGTAGATGGCCTTGACCGAGCCGACCACGTTGAGCAGGGTGGAAAGGATGCTCTCCATCACCAGCAGCCGCATGGGGTCGCGGCCCAGCCCGGCCTGCACGCCGATGCCGACGATGCCGCCGATCTTCGGCGTATCGACGAACAGGCTCTTGCTCTGCAACTCGATGTCCGCCTCCGACAGCGAGGGCATGTCGCAGCTGGAATCCGCCACGTTGTGATTGACCTCCACCGTGGTCATGCCCTTGAAGTAGGGGTGGCGCTGCAATACCGCACGCACGCTGCGCTCCAGCACCTGGGTCATGTGCGGCGAGGGACGGTTGCGCCAGAAGATTTCCAGGTCGAACAGTTCCTCCTCCACCTTGAACACCGAGAACAGGACGTAGGCCTCCATCACCTTGTTGATTTCCAGCAGCAGGTGATTGACGTATTCACGCCAGTCGCGCACCACCTCGGAGGTGATGATGAAGCGTTCCAGCAGGCGGATCTCGAACTCCAGCAGATCCTTGTCGACGGCGAATTCGCGCAGGCGCGTCACCAGGGCGCGCACCTCGGCCAGGATGTCGTCCAGCTCGCGGAAGCCCACCTTGGACTCGTCCATGGCGAAGTTGGCCAGATCGGACACCTTGTTGACCAGCCCTACCCGGCCGCGCAGCAGGCGCACCGAGTGATCGATGCGGCCGTGGATGAACATCGCCACCAGGAAGGCACCCACCAGCATCACCGGCACGATCAGCCACAGGGCCGACATGAACCCGGCGCGGGCCCGCTCCAGTACCGGGCGCAGATCCTGGCGCAGATCGATCACGCCCAGGGTGTCACCCACCGCGGCGTTGGTATGGCAGCCGAGGCACTCCTCTCGCGCGCGCAGCGGATAGACGTGGCGCAGGCCGTTGCCGTCTTCGCGCACCACATTGTTGCCGTCGCGGAAGGCCTGGGCGATGGCGGCATCGGGAACCGGTTGCTCGATGGGACCGAACCGCGCTTCCACGATTTCACCGCGGTAGATTTCCAGACTGTAGGGGGTATCGGCAAAGCGGCCGCGCATGGCGGCGAGGAATTCTTCCAGTTCGGCCCGGGTCCAGCCTTTGCGCATCACCTGGAACATGGCGTCGAAGGTCTGCCCCGCCAGCACCCCGGACACCTCGCGCGCATCCTCCCGCACGGTGCGATCATAGAGTGAGGCCACCACGGCATAGGCGCCGGCGAACAGCAGCAGAGAACCGGCCAGGGCGGCAAGCAGCATGAAACCTTTAATGGTACGGAACTGATGCCACATAAGGATGGCCTTTATTTTTTTTATGGGACGACCGCGACGGCGTGTGACACCTCACAAACAGGCACGCCACGGGTGATAACTATCACACACCCATTCACCTACGAGGTATTGGGATATTCCTTACCACTTAAGGATAGTCGTTTAACGGCAGTTACAAGTTGCAAGTGGGTCGAGTGCGCTGCACGCACATATCAATAGCTTCTAATATTTATTCTTGTCGCTCGTCACTTGTCACTTACCCCGGCCTCGGTAAAGGTCGCCATCTCACCGTGCAGCCGGCAGGCCAGCTGCAACAGGGGCAGGGCCGCCGCGGCACCGCTGCCCTCACCCAGACGCAGGCCGAGACTCAGCAGCGGATGGGCCTCCAGCGCTGCCAGCAGGCGGCCGTGGCCGCGCTCGGCGGAGGCATGGGAAAACAGCAGCCAGGGGCGTACGTCCGGATTGATCTGCACCGCCATCAGCGCGGCGGTGGTGGTGATGAAACCGTCCACCAGCACCGGCACCCCGGCCTGGGCGGCGGCGATATAGGCGGCGGTGAGCGCGGCGATCTCGAAACCGCCGACACAGCGCAGGATGTCCAGCGGCTGTTCCAGCTCGTCGCGATGCAGGGCCAGGGCGCGCCGCACCACTTCCGCCTTGTGGCCGATGCCAGCGGCATCCAGCCCGGTACCGGCCCCCGCCACCAGGGCCGGATCCAGTTGCAGGGCGGCGCAGGCCACCGCCGTCGCCACCGCCGTATTGGCGATGCCCATTTCGCCGCCGATGAACAGGTCCGCGCCGGCGGCGGCGGCACGTGCAACGGCCTCGCGCCCTGCCGCCAGCGCCTGGTGCAGCTGCGCCTCACTCATCGCCGGACAGCGGCAGAAATTGGCGCTGCCGGCGCCGGCGCGCCGGCTCACCACGCCC
>Ga0299912_10000558_pt1 | contig 31478 bp, 31 predicted proteins | sample RVTome_2_FD_207667 | JGI IMG/M metagenome (GOLD analysis project Ga0299912, IMG submission 207667) | Soil microbial communities from uranium-contaminated site in the Upper Colorado River Basin, Wyoming, United States - RVT95D214 (version 2) ... | reverse complement strand
ATGTCGCGGGTCGCCGAGAAGTACGTTTTCTATGCCCCGGTATAAAAATGCCTGAAAACAATTCACGATCCTGGCAGTTCAGCCGGCAGATAAACGTCTCTGTGCTTATCCAGTTAGCGCTGCTGGCCGGGCTGATTATCGGCAGTTACGTCAACCTGCAGAGGCAGCTCGACCTGCTGCAGCACGATGTCACTATGCTGCTTCAGTGCCAGCGGTCTTTTGAGCAAAGGCTCGAATTGCTTTCCGAAAAGAGCGTTTCGTATGAATACCGCCTACGGGCCTTAGAGAACAAAGGAGACAGATTATGACCAAAATATTAGTGACATTAACGGCACTGGCTTCTATATTGACAGGTTGTGATACTTTACGCTTTGCGCCCAGCGAACAGCAGAAGCAGAACGCCTGGCTGCACAATCGCACTGCGATAGTAGCAGCCCAGACCGCAAAAACAGAGCAAACCTCGCAAGAATTGCAGGCATTGACGGGACTTTCCGAACTGCAAAGTCGGGCCTTCGTCTCTTTCTGCGGTCTGCCGAAGGACTTCCCACAAGCGGAGACTGCCGAGGATATTATAGCCCAGTCCAACTGGCAGCTTGCCCGAACTGCTTTGGCTGAATCAGGCGAGCGTCCCGATACCTGGCAGGTAGCTGATTCTGCGATTGAGTTGGGTATTGCCATTTGTGCTCTCTTAGGCGGAGTCTATGGCACAAGGGCTGCGGGTTTCTTAAAAGATGCCAGGGCGAAATCTGCGGCCTTGAAGGAGATTATCGCCGGCAACGAGCTTTTCAAGAAGCAGAATCCCGCCCAGGCTCCCGTCTTCAAGGAAGCCCATCAGGCCCAGTCCCCTCAGACCCGCCAAATCGTTACCCAGATGAAAGCGTGACTGCGGTTTCATAGCACAATAAACTCTTGTTTGACAACCGTCCGCTGATGAGCTATATCTGAAAACGCAGAATTGCTGGTGATAACCACCCCAGATTGCCGATACTAAACATACAAGCGTTGCATTACGTACATTTTACTCAGTAGTCGTTTTACCTTTGTAGCTCAGCTTTTGCCAAAGACACGGACTACAGCAATTAAATCGCACGGTTTGGAACTACGTTCGGGTATTAAGTAATCGCACAATGCCTTTCAATTACGAACATGAGATGGTGAAACCCGCGGAGCGGTGGCTACGGTCAGAAGGTCTGCTGGTAAAACGTGAATTTCCGCTCCCATGGGGAATCTGCGATCTTGTTGGCTGTTCTTTTAACAAGAAAAATGTTAAGAAAAGGCTCGCACTTGGCCAGAAAAAGCCCATCGGTTCACAACTGCGAGTGTTCTTATTGTCTATGATACCCGACCGCGAGGAAGTAAATAGCATTACCTTACAGAGGCTGCATCATCCTCTTGCGGAATTCATTGACCAAGCCAGAATCGAAATTGAACTTGAGCGCCTGCAGAGAGATAGGTTCGCCCTGCAAACACCTCGGGGGGCATTCCAGCGGGTCAACGGTTGGCTTCCGCTGCATAAGAAGCTGGTTGCTGTTGAACTCAAGCTGAGCCGTATCGAAGATGCACTGTGTCAGGCAGTCAATAACTTGGGCTTTGCAGATGAGTCCTATGTCGGCTTGCCGGTTGCCGTCGCCACACGTCTAATGAAAGGGCACAAGCGACGCGAATTTGAAGAACACAGCGTGGGCATTCTGGCGGTAAGTTTCTCTGGCTGCAAGGTTGTCCTGAAATCCGCTTCAGCTCGCGCTAAACCGGACGAAGTCATACAAACTCATTGCGTGGAGCGCTTGTGGCAAAGCTACCTCAAAGGCACTGAAGCATAAGCTGCTCGGCCACCTTACCTGCTTCGATTCCGGGTGCTTCTGCCTTGGGAAGCTTGGGAAGTTGCTTGCCGAGCACGTAGGCAGATGACAAATCCTGATACAGGACAAGCGACCTACCATCTGGAGGAACGGATTCGATTTTGTCCAACCACACCTTGTAGGTCTTTGCAACCTGTTTTTTGGCAGCTTCTTCGTTGCCCATGAGAAGACCGAGGTCATTGTAGAGAGTCCGAAGGTCCCCACAAGCAGCATCGCTGGAACTTAATTGGGCAGTTACCCGACCCAACCATTCTCTTAGTTTTTGGCTCGCCACGGCCCACCTGCGAAGTGGTGGCAAGGATACGTGAACCTTGCGAGGTCCTTTTTTTCTGATTCTGAATCTACCTGAAATGAAGTACTGATATCCGGTGCCCAGGCTGATAGCAGGCCGGTCACAGAGCTGTCGAACCCAGAGGACTATATTCATACCCCAATACGGGCCAGCGACTATAGTCGCTTTTGGGAAATCATTCCTTAGATCTTCGTGGAACTCGATTAGAGATTGGAACCTTTTTGGAAATCGTTCCCGGCACTTTTGCTCGGCCAAATCAGAATCAACGGCCCAAATGCCAGATGCGCCTGAATCCTGATAGCATTTCTTAGCGCTAAGTAGTTTTTTCGTCCACTGCGTTCGCCCCTGTAATTGGCCCTGATGTGTGAATATTAGTGGCAGTATTAGATCGCCCTTAAAACCAGATACTGATTTCCATTCACCGACGATGCCTGCAAGCTCACGATTGACTCGGTTGCGGCTCCCGTCTGTTGTAACTGGTAACTGTGGAATTGTGATCCAGAGTGGTTGCAGCGCATGGCACTCGTTAAGAGCGCTACGAGCGAATCGTTTCAATCTGTCAGCATCTGGTTTTCTCACGAATTCCGGATCACCCAATATGTCGTACTCTTGGAATCGACTGATATGGTCCTCCCACTGGTCAAACGTCTTTCTCTTGGTTAGGCGACAGTCGTAGCCATCGATACCAGCGTCTATCCAGAGCCCCATATGCGTGGGAATGTTCTGTCGTATAGCTGACATGATCGCCAAAGGGATACGCACCATCTTTGAGTCAGCATAATACTGTTTAAGACATCGAAGATCATCCTGTGTATTCACAAATGGAATGTGTGCTGCCATTAGTCGCCACCTATTGAATACAGTTTCTCGCGCCATATCAGATAACGGCACATATGTTCAACTTCTGGGAAAATTGCCATTTCATTTATGCCCACACGCTCCAGTTCGTAGAGTAGGTCCTGCTTATTCGGGCTCGGTACTCTTAGACACACCAAAGACGGTACCTGCTTTCCAGTCAGCGTAAAATCTCTGGAGCCATGAAGAGTGAAGACACCCTGCTGAAGGACAATCCGTTCTGAATTCCAGACAGGATTAAGCGCAATCGTTTTGGGCCCCCTCGCGTTTCGTTCACCTTTTAGGTTCAAGTAGCGGTTTATGGTCTTAGCGTCCGAATGAGCATCAAATACCCGTGGGTTCTTCGGGTCAACATCCCGGTTGAGGTCAACAGGGTTCAGGATAAAGACTGCCCCGTCAGGACCTTGCTCCTCATCGCCTCCGTCAGGAGCCTTCAGGCAGGCAAAATACAAAGAAATAGCAGCATTCTTGGTCCAATCGAGTAAACGAGTTGGCAGGCCGTAATGACGAGCCAACTGCACCCATTTCAGCTCCTCACTCGGTGACGGAGGGTTGATTAGCTTTATTTCGGCGAGTCTCTTGAAGTCAGATAGCAAATCAAGGGCTCTATTTCTTTTCTGCACTGTCCCAAACCGTAGTGCTGAGGGTGTAAGTCGCCACCCTATATTAGCGTGACCTCTGAACCAGAAGTCTTGGCCCTCTTTTAATAAACCGCTGCAAACTTCAAAGAACATGCCCAAGTGTGTGACTGATTGGTGGTAAATTCGGCACCCAGGCCCGGCCGCCCTCTTTGTGCCGTAACGAGCTTTAGTGCTACGAGACAGCATTTTGCTCTCTTTACGGGTTTCGAAAGTCCACATTACGCCCTGACTATAACTTTTCATTGTCAAAATGCAAGCCAATTTGAGCAGCCGTGCCGTTTCTAAAACTTGGTATGGGGCTTAGCCATTAAGGGCGCAGTGACCCTAATGAGGCTCGGCCGACCTCATGGGGCGTGCCCAGCAGTAGATGTTGCTCCCTCAGGCCTCTGGCCCTCCTGACGAAACGCCGGTCAACTGCCCACGCGGCTACTGCGCCTTGTAGTTCATCACCCGCAAGGCTGCCAAGGTGATGGGCGGCCGGCTATCTACTCTGTGGGAACCGCTGTCACTCGGACGGGCTCACGCGAACTTCTTTCGCAGCGCGGAGTTAACCGAACACCAAGGAGCTATTTGCTTTATCGGTACTTATTGGTGCCAGAGCGATTTTTCCCATACCGTTGGGACGCGATTGTCAGTCTAGCTCAACCATCTCTGCCAAAAGCGAACGCCCTATAAGAGCACTACAGCTATGCGCCCGGACCTTTTATGCCGATTGTAAGCGCGCTAGCAGAAGACGCACACGTGTTATATCCGTTACAGATGATACCTCAGCAAGACGATAGTGGCAGAGCATTATCGACCTAAAAGCAAAGTCGTCTCAGAAATATGCCGACCCAAGAGTTGGCATGGAGAAAAAAGCCTTGCTTTATTCGAAAGTCATGCTATATTGTCTTTGTTGTAAGAGAGGAACATATTCACAGTAGCTTGCAAGGGCAGCGCTGGAGTGAGGGTAGAAGCGTGAAAACATCACATTTACTCGCAGTAGCTGTGTTGTTGGGGTTGTTCTCCATCCCGATAGCGGCGCAGGATCAGATTTTTCAAAAGCGATTGCCTCAGCCCGGCATGATTTATGTCCCCGGCGAGATCATCGTCAAGTTTAAGCCGGCCGCCACGCTCCAAATCATAGCTCTTCTGAATGGAGAGTTTGGCACCTCCATATTGTATACCAGTCAACAGGCCGGCTTCAGGAGGCTGAAAATCCAGGCAGACAAAACGGTCGAGGAAATGGTCGCAATCTATAGGGCCAGTCCCTATGTCGAATATGCCGAGGCCAATTACATCGCCTATGCCCTGATGGTCCCAAACGATCCGCTATATCCCCGTCAATGGCACCTGAATAATCCCAAGTACGGTGGTATTCGCGTGGAAAAAGCCTGGGATGTTTCCACCGGCTCACAGGTAATAGTCGCGGTTCTTGACACCGGCATCGCCTACGACGACTATTACGAGCCTTCGACGGAGTGGCCAAGATGCTACGAACACGCACCGGATTTGGGCGGCACTGCCTTTGTGCCGGGCTATGACTTCGTCAATAAAGACGAGCATCCCAACGATGATTCAAACCCCGGCCATGGAACTCACATCGCTGGAGTTATTGCTCAGACCACAAACAATCAGAGAGGAACCGCCGGAATTGCGTTTAACGCCTGTTTGATGCCGGTGAAGGTATTAGACAGCAGCGGAACCGGAACTTATGCTGATGTGGCAGACGGTATCATCTGGGCGACCGATCAGGGTGCGCACATAATACATCTGAGCCTGGGAGGAAGCCAGCCATCAACGACTTTGGAAAATGCGGTAGCTTACGCCTTCAGCAATGGAGTAACCATCGTTGCTGCCGCCGGTAATAACGGCACAAGTGCTGTGTGTTATCCTGCCGCCTATGGCGACCGTGTTATAGCTGTCGGAGCAACTCGCTATGACGAGACCGTGACATATTACTCGAGTTATGGGCCAAGCTTGGATTTGGTGGCTCCCGGCGGCGACCTCGGCGTCGACCAAAATGGGGATGGCTACGGCGACGGCATCTTGCAGCAAACATACGAGAGGGCCGGTTGGGACAAGATATCCTGGGGCTATTGCTGGATGGAGGGAACCTCAATGGCTGCCGCCCATGTCTCAGCGGTGGCAGCTTTGCTGATAGCTGAAGGAGTTGCTGCCACGCCCACGCAGGTCGCAGAAGCGATTGTCTCTACTGCAGAAGATAAGGGTCCGGCAGGCTGGGACCCGAAATACGGTTGGGGAATAGTAGATGCCAACGCGGCTGTTCACTGGGTGCCTGCGCCCTGGCCGCCTCCGCTGACAGCGGAGTTTGTTGGGGAATTGACGGTAGGTGGTCTGCCGCTGACCGTGCAATTCACCGATAAATCCACCGGAGATATCATTAGCTGGCTGTGGGATTTCGGCGACGGCCAAACATCAACCCTGCAGAATCCATCTCACATTTATCAAAACTTCGGCAATTACACCGTGAGCTTGACGGTAAAAAGCCAGGATAGCTCAGATACTGAAACCAAGCAGGATTACATCGCTGTGACGATACCTGGGCCTCCTGAGGCAGATTTTGTGGCCCTGCCGACACAAGCTAACGCGCCCTTGACAGTCCAGTTCACCGATAAATCAGAATGCTACGCGTCTTTCACCATTCGTGGAGATGGCGGTCTTGTAATCGGTATGAAAAAAGTACCAGCCCTGGGGCATATCACCAACTGGTCATGGGACTTCGGCGACGGAGGAACATCAACCAAGCAGAATCCGTCCCATATCTATGACCAGCCTGGTTACTACACTGTGAGCCTGACGGTAACCAGCCCGGCCGACTCAGATACCGAAACCAAGACCGATTATATCCACGCGACTCCACCGCTGCCTCCTGTGGCCGACTTTGCAGGACAACCAACCGGTGGCGATGCTCCATTAGCTGTCCAATTCGCCGATCAATCTGTCGGAGATGTCACCAAATGGTCATGGAGCTTCGGCGATGGGCAAACATCAACCCAGCGGAATCCGTCGCACATTTATCAGGCCGCCGGCGACCACTCGGTGAGCCTGAATGTAACCGGCCGAGGCGGCTCAGATGCCGAAACCAAGACCAAGTATATCCACGTGACACTTCCAAAAGCCTATACGACTATTGATATGGCGCAAACGCGTTCCTTCTTCGGACGCAAAAATGTTACTGCGACCGTTACCATCCGAGCTAACGGCCCCGAAGGTCTTCCATTGCAAGGACTAACAGTTCTGGGGCATTTCAGCATCGATCATGGCTCCAGCGCGTCGGGTACAACCGACAAGAACGGCAAGATTACCTTCACCAAGGCTCTGACCACAAGACCCGGAACCGTCACGTTCACTGTTGACAAGGCAACCAAAGACGCCCAGCAGTACGATGTGATAGGCCAGACCAGCAAGTCGATAAATCTTTAGAGCCTGCCTTGAGCTTGTGGCACGGTCTTCCAGACCGTGGAAACACGGCCAAGATGGCCCTGCCACAACGACAAGGACAATTAAATCACACCGAGGCCCCGCGAGTCGTGCTACGCAGCGCTTCGCTGCACAGCACGGGCACCAGCAGCACCGGTCCCGACCAGGTCGGGATGCACCTGCCTCTGTGAAACATTTCATTGCATGTAAGTTTCTGTTATAATCTCCACCCGGTGTGCCGGATAAAAATATATTTACCCCTGCGTCCGCAGGGGCAAGTTCCTCCCTGCGCAGGCACGGACCATCGAGAAAGGAGATCGGCTGTGAAACGCTCAGCTATTATCTTGGCCGAAATATTAGTTCTGGCTACCGGCAGTTGCTTCGCTGAAGTGCAGCCGCGAAAAGATCTCGACATATATTTTCTGGACATGGCCGGCGGAGCTTCGACGCTGATCGTTACGCCTTTGGGAGAATCGGTTCTTATCGATACCGGCTCGCGAGAGCCCGAGCACCGCGACGCCGAGCGGATACATCGCGCCTGCCGGCACGCCGGGCTGGGGCAGATTGACTGGTTAATTACCACGCATTTTGATTCGGACCATTTCGGCGGCATTCTGGAAGTGACTAATAGAATTCCGGTCAAATGCTTTATGGATAAAGGGGCCTTACCTGCCTTACAGCAGCAGCAGACAAACTCGTTCAAGAAGCTATACGCTCTTTACCAGGAGGCTACAAAGGATAAGGCCAAACCGCTTCGCGCGGGCGACGATGTCGGCCTGAGAAACGACCCGGAAGACAGGATTCCACCAATCAAATTGCATTGTGTGGCTTCGGAGAAGAAAGTGGAGGGTTTCGCCGGCGATATTGATGCGCTGGTGCAGGACTTCCAGATAAAAAAGCCTGACAATACCGATAATGCCCGCAGCATCGCTCTGGTTTTACACTACGGAAGATTTGAATTTTTTGCCGGCGGGGATATAACCTGGAACGTGGAGCATCACCTCGCTCATCCTGTCAATCGTGTTGGGCAGGTGGACCTTTACCAAGTCACTCATCATGGGCTGGACCAAAGCAACAACCCTATACTGCTTGAAGCGCTACAGCCCACAGTATGTGTGGCGATGAACGGACCTCGAAAAGGGATTCAGCCCAATACGTTCCGGGCTTTGAAATCACTACCCAGCGTCAAGGCGATTTACCAGATTCATTACAACACTCTGTATGGCGATGACAGTAACACACAGGCCGAATTCATAGCCAACAAAGAAGACCCGCAAAAGGGCGAGTTCATAAAGGTTCCAGTTCGCCCGGATGAAGGCATCTTTACTGTTTCTATTGGCCCAGACGGTCCGACGCGGACATTCGCCATTCAATAACTGCCCGCCCGCAGGTGGTTGGTGCATCTCCCGCAGCCCAGAGATGGCTCCTTTTTTACCGCTAAGACCAGAGACCCGCCTGCCGGACGGGCAGGGTTCGCACAGGCCAAGCGAAATCTACAGTTGAAAATTGTAAACCTGTTCCTGGCCAGGTTCAGGAATTGACAATTGAAACAGGGGCACAGATAATCTAAACAGAATGTGACTTTGTGTACGTGCAATACCTTGTTACCAGGAGGGAACTAACATGAGGCCGACTGGATTTTCCTGCCTGATTCTGGCGTTAATGCTTCTCGCCGCAGGGTGCGAAAAGAAGCCAACAGAAACGATACCATTGCCCCCGGACGCAAAGAAACTCGCCCTGGACAATTCAGCCTTTGCTTTTGATCTCTATCAGAAGCTACGCTCCTCCGAGGGGAACCTGTTCTTTTCGCCCTACAGCATATCGGCGGCCCTGGCGATGACCTACGCCGGTGCGCGCGGCAATACGGAAAAGCAGATGGCAAAGACACTACGCTTCTCGCTGGACCAGGAAAGGCTGCACCCGGCATGTGCCCAGCTTCAAGCCTGGATGAACCAACTACAGGAATCCGGCAGCATCAAGCTACACGTTGCCAACTCACTATGGCCGCAAGAGGGCTACAAGTTTCTCGACGAATATCTATCTCTGGTGAAGAAGCACTACGGCGTCTCCATTAATTCGGTCGACTACAAGAGCGCGCATGAAACAGCGAGAAGAACGATCAATAAATGGGTACAAGATGAGACAGCAGATAGGATCAAGGACCTGATTCAACCCGGAGTTCTTGATCCCCTCACTACACTGGTATTAGCCAACGCGATATACTTCAAAGGCAAGTGGGCAAATCCGTTCCATCCTCACAATACATCAGATGGTCCTTTCTATATCTCAGCAACAGAATCGGTTAAGATACCGCTGATGGCGCTAACGGCCAGAGTCAGGTACGGAGAGATGGAATCCCTCCAGGTTCTTGAGCTACCCTATGTTGGCAATAGACTTTCGATGCTTGTGCTACTACCAAAAGAGATTGAGGGTCTTGGGGCACTTGAGGCAATCCTATCCGCCAAGAACCTGCAGGCGTGGAGACGCGGCTTGCATAAGACAAAGGTATACATGATTGTGCCCAAGTTCAAGATGACCTGCCAATTCAGATTAGATGATACACTTCGATCCATGGGTATTACTGACTCCTTCAGCCATCTATCAGCCGATCTTTCCGGCATGACGGGTAGACGTGATTTGTTCATCGGGGCGTTCGTTCATAAGGCTTTTGTAGAGGTGAATGAAGAAGGCACGGAGGCCGCAGCAGCAACAGGTGTGGGCCTACCTCGAGGCGGAGCAGTTCCCCCAGTATTTAAGGCCGACCATCCGTTTCTATTCATCATTCAGGAGAATCAGACCGGAAGCATCCTTTTCATGGGCAGAGTCGCTGACCCAACCAAGAGCGGCGAATAGAACACACAATCATTGAACCTGCTCGACTGCGCTGGGAAAAAGGGCAATTCTATATTTTCCCGCATCTTCTGAGAAGCGGCACGTTTGTTCCGATAAAAACCCATACAATTACACAAAAGCTGTGTTTATTTAGCCCGGCCTTGTTCTGCAGTCCCGACCGTATCAGGATTGAGCAATTTTTGAGCAATTTTTAGGAAAAAAATGCAACTTTTTGGGCAGTTTTTCGTCTAATACTATAGAGACAATTCTACACAGTTGTCTTCCTCCTTCAAAACGCCGACTCCCTCGATCAGATCGGGAGATCGGCCTTTTTTATTGATTTGCCCACAGAAAAGCGTAAAATGAGCCACAGAGAACCGAGAGTTCACAGAGATAGACAAATATCTCAATACCTGGGGACTCTGAGTTCTCTGTGCTCTCTGTGGCAAAAATATGAGAATTCCATTAACAAAATACGGCTTGCCCGAAGTACTTGTGTACCCTGCCGTTGTCGCAGGACTAATGATTGTTCTGGGACTGGTAGGCGTGGCATTTTTGCCCGGCTGGGCTGTTGCTTCGATAGAGATAACCCTGGCGGGGGTAGCTGTATGGGTTTTGTCGTTTTTCCGCGACCCGCAAAGGCCCCCCGACTTGATCGGGGGGGTGCAGGCGGACGATCCCGATATAATCGGGACACTATTGGCGCCGGCTGACGGCAGGATAACCGATGTTGAACTAGTGCAGGAAAACGAATTTATAGGCGCATCCGCCCTACGGATCGGCATATTTTTGAGCATCTTCGATACCCACATAAATCGCTCGCCCTGCAATGCGAGGGTCGAAAAGGTCCATTTTAAGCCCGGCAAATACAAGAACGCAGCCGACCCGCGTTCCGGACAGGTAAACGAATCGAACGACCTGGATTTGGTTAGAACCGACAGCCCGAGGGATAAACTCGTAGTTCGGCAAATCAGCGGAGCAATTGCCCGGCGAATCGTCTGCCAGGCCCGCGAAGGACAGGAACTCGCCGCCGGCGAAAAATTCGGGATGATAAAGTTCGGCTCCAGAACAGAACTTTACGTGCCTATTCGTGAAGACCTGAAGTGCCTGGTCAAGATAGGCGATAAAGTCAAAGCTGGCTTGACGCCACTTGTAAGGTACGAAAAATGCCCCAATTGAAACCGGAGAATTCCGTTAGCCCTGCCACCCGTGGGCAGGGCTTGCCCCCGGCACAGGTCCGGGGGCTAATCAGCGGACCAGGGCGTACAGGCAGGCGCGTACGCAAACACTTGTCCCGAGCCCGGTCGAGGGAGCGGGTAAATTACATCACGCTTTTCCCATCTCTGGTGACCATCCTTAATGGCGTATGTGGCTTCACCGCCATTGTTTTTGCCAGCAAAGGTATAGACGCCGGCTCAGGACAGGAGCTGCGTTTTGCCGGCGCTCAGTTTTCTCATTTTGCGGTTGCCGGCTACTTGATCCTGCTGGCAATGATAGCCGATGTGTTTGACGGTCGGCTGGCACGAATGAGCCAGAGCACCTCCAGTTTTGGCGGCCAGTTGGACAGCCTCTGTGACACAATCAGCTTCGGCGTGGCGCCGGCGTTCTTGATGTTGAAGGTGCTGGAATACAAGCTGGGCGGCTTTGCCGAAATCGACCCGGCGGTCGGAAGGTATCTCGGACGTTTCGTCTGGCTGACAGCAGCAGTATACATAAGCTGTGCGGCTATCCGGCTGGCCCGGTTCAACGTGGAAAACCAGGAGGATGAGTCTGCGCACATGAGTTTTGTAGGGCTGCCCAGTCCTGCTGCTGCCGGAGTGTTAGTTAGCCTGGTTATCGTCCATCAGCAAATGCTGCCGGATCTGTTTGCCGAAGGCACGCGGGCCTATCGTATCTGCGAAGACCTCACTGCTTATGCCCTGCCGTTTTTGGCGCTGGGCACAGCCGGGTTGATGGTTAGCAGGATTCGCTATCCGCACGTCCTTAATCAGTACCTCAAGGGCAAAAAACCGTTCGCATATCTTATTTGGGCGCTGTTCCTGGTTAACCTGATCATCTGGACGCGGCTGGGTGCTTTGGTGTTGATCTTCTGGGGTTTTGCTGCGAGCAGCGCGGTGAAATGGATTTATTGGCGAGTCAGCCGTAAGAGAAGCTATCTGGTTTCCAGAGCCCAAACCGCCCCAGATGAGGTTGCAGCCACTTCTAACGTTCCCGATCGACAGCTATGAATTGACCGTCACCGGGTGGGGTGTCTGAGTTCCCGTTGAGTGGGGTCCCTGCCCGCCATTGGCAGCCTGCTTGGCGACGGATTGATTTATCTGATGGTATCGCTCAACAATCTCGACCAGTTTCGACAGGACCTGCCGCCCTTCCGGACTCGCTTCCAGGCCGACGATCTGCAGGCCGAGAAATATGCCCTTCTGGTCGGCTGCGGGCAACGTGTTTCTGACTTGGGCGCTGAACATTAACGGGGTCTCATAGGGCATAGGCGTAAAACGCAGTCCTATAAATTGGCCTCTTCTAAAATCGTCGCTCTGCAATTCACCGTTGTCAGTTTGCAGCGGAACCTTGACCTGCGCACCGCCGGCGGAGATGTCCACAAGCCTGCCCTGGAAGTACTGTTGGGGTTCTATAAAGGGCCAGCTCCACATTGCGTCTTTTGCCCGGAGTTTGCTGCGTCGGTGCCAGAACACTACATTGACCTTGAGAGATTCGGGCACACTGACACGGAAATAGCTTCTTCTCTGGATAACGCCAACGCGATCCGGCGCCACGAGTATGATCGTTCCGCCGGAGCTTGCCTCGGGCGACGGCTCAAGGCCTGCCACGGTGGTGTCGAAAACGAACTTGCCGTATCCGTGCTTGAATGATATGCCGACCGGCTGGCCAGCCTGAACATTTATCGGGCGTGGTCTTTTCATCCAGCCAACACCCTCCGCGTTTAGTTTGTCTTCTGAAAGGGTGGTAAGCAGAACTTTCGCAACGTGCCATTTGTCCCTGGATAAGTACGACATAATGGCAGAGGTCCTTTTCGCGACCACGTCTTGGAGGATTTTTTGGCAGTCAGCTCCGTGAAGCGTAACCAACTGGGCCCCCGCGTAGCGGGAATTTTCATTCATAACAATCCCCCCTCTGGAGAAATCTTCAGGCTTGCCCCCGCGCAGGCGGGGGCCGCTGTTGGCGGATCGGACTCCACCGATTAGCCTTGAGAATCGCTGTAAAAGTCCTATCTCTGTAAAATACATAATATATAATTCGGCCACAGGCAAGGCAGGTATTACATTAAATTCAGAGTCGTTGAATTGTTGTTTAGCTGTCGCGGGTGCGGCGACGTGTGGATAACCCCGCAATAAATTGCGGGGCTAAATATGTTGTTTAGCTGTCGCTGGTACGGCGACATCTATCCGGCATCCTGCCTAAAATGACCCATAAATCTGTTGATAATCGCCCAAAACCATAATATGCTACGGCGTATGCAGAGCCGACAGTTGGGCAGTACCGATCTTAAGCTGACAACCGTGGGCCTGGGAACCTGGGCCATCGGCGGACCCTGGCAGTTCGGCTGGGGACCGCAGGACGACAACGAGGCAATTGCCGCCACCTTAACCGCCCTGGACCTGGGCGTCAACTGGATAGATACCGCCCCGGTTTACGGCCTGGGCCATTCCGAGGAGCTTGTGGGAAAGGCACTGAGGCAAACAAAGCATAAGCCGTATATCGCAACAAAATGCGGACTGCTCTGGAACGAAAAAAGAGAAAAAGTGCCCTGTTTGAACAGAAAAAGCATCGCAAAAGAATGTCATGCCAGCTTGAAAAGACTCGGCGTTGAGGTCATCGACCTCTACCAGATGCACTGGCCCGAGCCTGAAGAAGACATTGAACATGCCTGGGAAGAAATGGCCAAGCTCGCAGACCAGGACAAGGTCCGCTATATTGGTGTTTCAAACTTCAATATCCGGCAAATCGACCTCATCAGCAAAATTCACCAAGTCGTTTCGATTCAGCCAGCTTATAGTATGCTTCATCGTGAGGTCGAGAACGAATTGCTCCAGTATTGCGCACAGCACCGTATCGGAGTTATCGCGTATAGTCCTATGCAAAGAGGCCTGCTGACCGGCAGATTCAGCCGGGAGCGCCTGGAGTCACTGCCTTTGGATGACCATCGCAGACGGCATCCGGACTTTCAGGAACCTAATTTCATCGCCACGCTGGAGCTGGTTGAGCATCTTAGAAAGATTGCCGAGCGTACGGGCAGAACCTGCGCGCAATTGGCCATCAGTTGGGTTCTTCGCCGACCTGAAGTTACTGCCGCCATCGTAGGCGCACGGAGACCGGAGCAGATTATTGAAACCGCCCCGGCATCGGACTGGAAGCTGAGCCGCAAAGACATCAGAGAAATTGAACAGTTACTGGCTGAGTTCAAAGAAAAAGTGGCCGGGTATTAACGCGAGAATTTCAAGAAGAAGAAATGGCAATCGATTCAAAATTTCGCAGTTATGTAAGTCCGCTGGTTGAAAGGAACGCCTCAAAAGAGATGGCGGAGCTTTTCGGCGCCCAGAAAAAATTCAGCACCTGGCGAAGACTCTGGCTGGCTCTTGCCAAAGCACAAAAAAAGCTCGGCGCCAATATAAGACAAGGCCAGATAAAGCAGATGGCTCGGCACCTTGACGACATCGATTTCAAGAAGGCAGCCGAATACGAAGAAAGGTTCCGCCACGATGTTGTCGCCCACATTCATACTTTTGCCGATGCTGCACCAAGAGCCGCACCGATCATCCATCTCGGCGCTACCAGTTGCGACATCAGCGACAACGCCGATTTGATAATTATGAAAGAAACGCTGCAACTTATCGCGGGCGAATTGGCGGCGGTGATAAATCTTCTGGGCAAGTTCGCAAAAGAGTATCGGGCGCTTCCAACGCTTTCCTTTACGCATTTTCAGCCGGCACAGCTGACTACGGTCGGCAAAAGGGCAACGCTCTGGTGCTATGAGTTCGTGATGGACTTGCAGGAAATCGAGCACCTGCTGCAGATACTGCCTTTTCGCGGAGTAAAGGGCACCACCGGAACGCAGGCGTCTTTTTTATCGCTTTTTGAGGGCGACCATAAGAAGGTCAAGCAGCTTGAGAAAACTATCGCCGCGGTGTTCGGATTCAAAAAGATTTGTCCCGTCACCGGGCAAACATACCAGCGAAAAATCGACACGCTTATTGTCAACAGCCTTGCCTCGATCGCACAGTCGGCCCATAAAATGTGCAACGACATTCGGCTTCTGGCGGGCCTAAAAGAGATTGAAGAGCCGTTTGAGGAATCGCAGGTCGGCTCCTCGGCGATGGCTTATAAAAGAAATCCGATGCGGGCAGAAAGAGCGACCGCCCTTAGCAGATTCGTCCTGAGCCTGGCAACCAGTCCGCCGATGACCGCCGCCGAGCAGTGGTTTGAAAGGACGCTCGACGATTCAGCCAATAGAAGGATGGTTATTCCGGAGGCGTTCTTGGCGGTTGACGGAATTTTGCAGATTCTTATAAACCTAACCAGCGGACTTGTGGTTTATCCGCAGGTAATGGCGGCACACGTGGCGGCTGAATTACCCTTTATGGCTACCGAAAATATCCTGATTGCAGCGGTCAAGGCCGGCGGCAACAGGCAAGAATTGCACAACAAGATAAGGCTGCACTCTCAGGCCGCCGCCGCGCAGGTGAAAAACTTCGGCAAACCCAACGACTTGATTGGCCGATTGACCGCCGATATCGCCTTTAGCAAGGTGGATTTCCAAAAGGTGTGCGACCCAAACAGCTACACTGGCCGGTCCGCCCGGCAGGTCGATGAATTCATCGCCGGATACGTAACGCCCATCTGCAAGCGATACCGCAAGGCCCTTGGCAGAAAAGTGGAACTTGGCGTATAGACTTGATACTCGATGCATGAGCAATGACCAGACAAGAACTTATAAAGCGCATCAAAGAAACGGCTTATCTGGAAGGTGACTTTATCCTTCGCAGCGGCAAACGAAGCAAATACTATCTCGACAAATATCTTTTTGAGACCTGTCCGGATATACTGCGGGCTTTGGGCGAAGAATTTGCCAAACATGTCACCAACGATGTCACTTTGATAGCCGGTGCAGAACTCGGCGGCGTAGCGCTGGCTGCCGCCACTGCCATGCAGACCGGCAAGAACTGGATTATCGTTCGCCAAAGTAGAAAGGATCACGGCACCAGCAAATTGATCGAGGGCGTGCTAAAGAGCGGCGATGTAGTTCTTCTGGTAGAGGATATTGCTACGACCGGCGGACAGGTGCTGGAGGCCGCTAAAGTCATCACCGAAGCGGGGGCGAAAATAAAAAAGATTGTCTGCGTAATCGACCGCAAACAGGGGGCAGCAGAAAACACAACCCAGGCCGGCTACAAATTCGAATCCATCCTCACCAAAGACGACCTCGGAATAAAAGACGGAAGCTGATGCAGTCGATGCAGGCTAACCAGCCCTAAAAGGGTGGCTATGCTTCCGTAGATATAAGTCCTTTACGATGCTGAGGTTATAGTGGACAATGGCACAGTCAGTTTGCTCGCTTCCAGTTATTAGGAATGACTTTTCTTGGCGATTCTCCAAAAATTGGCTTTGATTTTGGGCGATAATATTGTACAGTAATGTGTAGTGATCGTACATACAATAGCAGTACAGTTAATCGGAGAGAAGTATATGCCCAAATCTGCCATAGTTCAGGCGAGAATCGATGCACAGACTAAGTCCCGGGCAAAAGAGATACTGGACAGTCTGGATATCTCCCTGTCGAAAGCGATTTCATTGTACCTCAGACAGATCGTTTACTGCCGAGGCATCCCGTTCCGGATAAGAATCCCCAACAAGCTCACAGCAGAGACGCTCACCAAATCTGAGCAGGGACGTGGACTTCATAAGGTCTCTAACGCCGATGAACTGCTATCGGAGTTAGACGATTGAACGTCTTTTATACAACCCAATTCAAGAGAGACTACAAGCGGGTCAGAAAACAAGGTAAAGACATTAGGGTGTTGGAGGAAGTCATTCGCGCACTCTGCCGGGGAGAAAAACTGGCACCCCGGCATAAAGACCATCGCTTATCTGGACGCTGGAACAGACACCGTGAGTGCCATGTTCGCTCCGACTGGCTGCTAATCTACCGGCTCAAAGGAGACTCACTATATTTTGAAAGGACCGGCTCACATTCCGAATTGTTCGAGTGATCCGCCGTGATGGAGAAAGATATCGGGGCTGAAATTTAGCCGGCGGACGCTTCAAGTATTAGCAGAGCATCTTCCCAGCCATCGGGCGTTGAAAAGGACTCGATGCCGGTATTTGAAAAGCTGCCGGCGGCGACAGACTCGCCGGTTCTCGGATCAACCCAAAACGCATTCACTTTGCCTGCTGGAGAAATCTTATCCATATTGATTGAAAAGGACGCCTTGCTGGCTAAATATACCATAATCCACTTGCCATCTTTATGACGGGCCGCAAGGTTCAGCACCTGCCCGGCGGTTTGGCCGCCGCTTGCAAAAATCGATTGGTCCGGAACAAGATACCACCACTCGTTTCGGCCCAAAAATATCTTCTTAAGGATGCCCAATTGAACGGCGCCGGGCGCATCCAGGGCCCTTTTCCAGGTAGGCAGCACTCGCCAACTGTCGTTGTGCCCATAGGTGTGATGGGCGCCGGCCAGATATGAATAGTATGCCTGTCTGCGGATCCATAGAGGCGTTACGTCGAATCCATACTCGGTGCCGGCCTCGTATGCGCCTTCAGCCATTAAAACGGGCTTAACGGGCTTAAGGTTATAATCCTTTGTCACCATAGGATAAATTAGCTCGACGGCCTTCCATGTTTGCATTCCGTTGAAATCCAGCCAGTTTTCATCGTGAATAAAGCTGGATGAATATGGTGCGGGGTCGGGCTTGAAGGTAATAAGATGGAGACCTCCATCTCCTTCGTGAAGACCTGCCGCCAGCTCTCGAAGAACCGGGACAAACTCCTGCTTGGCCTCGGGCGTCATTGACCAGACAATATTAGGCATGTTTTTGTAGCGCTGAGCCAGCCATTTAGCCCACGCCCGGGCATTCTCTACGGTTATGTACTTGCGATAGCGTTGATGATAAAGAGTCACCGAAAAGATCACGTTGTTGTCACGGGCTATTTGAATAACGGAGTCCACATTCTTGAAATAGGCCTCGTTTGGCGTGAGGGGATCGTTATTAATCCAGGGCTTTTCCCTGTACACATTGGGCTTTGTGCCATCGCCAACGCCCATGAGCATCGCCTGAACAAAGGCAAACCCCTTGCTTTCTGCGTTTTCCAGGATTGTCCTGGCGTCCTCCAGAGTATACTCCCGAAAGATTTGCCATTGGGTAATGCCTAACCAGAAGACAGGCCTGCCGTTTTGGTCCACAAAATACCTGCCGTTCTCACTTACCTTAACAGGGTAAGCCGGCTGCTCGGCTGGTGCACCTGCCGCAAATATGAACAAGGTTAATGCCGATAAACCGAATCTTTTAACTGTGCTTTTCATTTTTTATCTGCCTCCATCAGCAAAATGATTTTCCTGGCGACTACGGTTTTGCCTGCCTTGGCAAGTTTTAGCCATTTCCGCTCAGGCGTTTTTATCTGTATGGTGACTTTGTCTGCCCCGATCGCAGTGGTGCTGTTGGCGATTATCATATCCAGGCGTTTTTCTTTGAGCTTGCTTTCCGCCCGGCTGCGCAGGGCTTTTTCTTCGAGCGCAAAACCGATGACAATTTGACCTTTGTTTTTGTGGCTTCCTGCCCACTTGGCGATGTCGGGCGTAGGTTTTAACTTGATGGTCAGCGGCTTGTTTTCTCTCTTGATTTTGGTTTTAGCTGGCCGGGCGGGTGTATAATCGGCCACCGCCGCAGCCATAATCAGGCAATCACACTTCGGGAAGTGCTTCTTGACCGCCTGGAACATCTCACGTGCGGTTTTAGCCTGCACGAGTTTGAGTTTAGAATTTAGAATTTTGAATTTAGAATTTTGAATTCTCAATTCTGAATTCTCAATTCTGAATTCTGTAGTCGTTATCAGGGTTACTTTGTGCCCGCGTTTAAGTGCCGCGCGAGCAAGGGCGTCACCCATTTTGCCGGTGCTCGCGTTAGAAATGAAGCGAACCGGGTCGATGTATTCCCGTGTGCCGCCCGCTGTGATTAGAATTTGCATATTTTTCCTACCGCCGAGTTCGCTGAGGGCGCAGAGACTTTGAATCGTATTTGCTTATTCTCTGCGTTCTTTGCGTTCTCCGCGGTTAAACCCTGAGGCGATTTTTTCGATTGCCTGTAAGATGTCCTGCGGTTCAGCCATTCTGCCGATGGCTTCGGTGCCGCAGGCAAGCCGCCCTTTAACCGGGCCTATGAGCTCGTAGCCCATTTGTTTGAGGACCTCGACATTTCGCTGCACAGCGGGATTCTCCCACATATTGTTGTTCATCGCGGGAGCTAAAAGTTTGGGCTTGGCCCAGCAGGCACAAAGGGTGGTGCTGAGCAAATCATCGCAGATGCCGTTTGCGATTTTGCCTATGATGTTGGCGGTTGCCGGAGCCACCACGACAAGCTCAGCCCAGTCAACCAGGCTAATATGCACGGGCTTTTCGAATTTAGAACCCCTCGGCTTTGCTCGGGGCAGGTTTTGAATATCGAATATTGAATTTTGCGGCTCCCACAAACTGGTATAGACCGCTGAGCCGGTCACGGCCTCGAAGCTTTTGGGGCCAACGAGCTGACAGGCATTCTCCGTCATGACGGTGGTAACTTCTGCGCCGCCGGCGGTCAGCCTGCAGGCTAATTCGACCGCCTTGTACGCAGCGACCCCACCGCTGACACCGAGCAGGATATTGAGATTCTCAAGCATCTGCGGATTCGTCGCCGGCCCCGTATCGTCCACGTTGCGACCGCCCGGTCAGGGCACTCCTATCCCAGTCTGCAGCCGATGGCTCGCCGGCGGTAATCTTGTCCTGCAGGATTTCCTGCACAACGATCTCAAGCATTGTTTTGTCGCGGGCGTCCTCAATTAGCGGACGAGAACCTTGCATAAGCTCGCTCATCCGCCTCTGAATCAGAGCGGCTAATTTGAATCTGCCGCCGACTTTATTGACTATTTTGTCGCTTTTGAGCTCCTCTAACATTATTTCTCCTCGACTGAGCCTTTACGGATTATTTGCATAACTTCCTTTATGGCCTGCTCCAAATTGTCATTTATGACCAGATGTTGGTAATACTGCCAGGCAGCGGCGATCTCATTGCTGGCCCCGCCGAGCCGATCTTCGGCGGCGCATCTGCCGTCCCTGCCTCTGCGGTCCAGCCGCTCTGCCAGGACCCTTGCGCTGGGCGGCAAAATGAAAATCATCACCGCGTCCGGATAAGTCGCCTTTACTTGCTTGGCGCCCTGAACATCAATTTCCAGAATCACGGTCTTGCCTTGATTTAGCGCCTGCTCGACCTTGTCTTTCGGCGTCCCATACAGATTGCCGAATACGTCCGCGTGCTCCAGAAACTCGCCCTTGCCGGCGCGTTGCTGGAATTCTTCTTTAGATATAAACCAATAATTCTTGCCATGCTTTTCGCCCTTGCCTCGCGGCCGGGTAGTAACAGAAACGCTCAGGTAAACGTTTTCTATGCGCCTGGCCGCCTCTTTGCAGATAGTGCTCTTGCCGACGCCGGACGGGCCGCTAACAATCACGATTTTGCCTGTTGCGCCATTTGATTTATCCATACTGTTCGGGTCAACCCTGCAATAAACCCGTCCCTTCGGCACGCTCAGGGCTAGCTCTGAGCCGGGTCGAAGGATTGCGGGGCTTTTTGACCCCCCAAATAAATTTGGGGGCTAAACAACCTACTCCACGTTCTGAATCTGCTCTTTAATCCGGTCTATCTGGCACTTGATATTAACCACGTGACGGACAATCTGGCTATCAGAGGCCTTGCTGGCAATCGTGTTGGCTTCCCTGAGCATCTCCTGGCTGATGAAATCCAATCTGCGACCGGCCTGGTCGTCCGCCTGACAGCTCTGGGCAAACTGCAAAAGGTGCGAATCCAGCCGGGCAATCTCCTCAGATACATCGGACCTATCGGCCAGAATCGCCACCTCTCTGGCAAGAGTCTCTTCGTCCAGTTTTAGTTTTGCCTCGGCCAGCAACTCGTCGACCCGCTTTTTCAGCCTCTTTGCATATTCCTGGATAACGGTGGCACTGCGAGTGCGAATCTGCTCAAGGTCCTTCTTGATAAACTCACAGTAGCTCTCTAATTCAGCTTCTAAGGAGCTTCCCTCAGCGGCACGCATTTGCTTGAGCTTTTCTACCGCCTGTTGTGAAATGTTTAGCACCACGTTTCTAATTTGTTCAGCCCTGGCTCCATCCGGCAAAGAAGGTCGAACGATTCCAGGCAAGTTCAGAAGGCTGCCGATATCGATCGTCCCATTTATACCGGCCGAGGACCCGACTCGGCTCAATCGCTGCATAAGGCTACGCAGGGCTGCCTCGTCTATATCAAAAAGCACGCTGGCCGACACATCCTTGAGCCGAAGCACGTAGCTTATTGTGCCGCGTGAGAGATTTTGGCGCAGAAGTTTTTCAATATCTTCATCCAGAAAAGCTACTACCTCCGGCAGCTTTACGGTGGCCTTGAGGTAACGATTGTTGACCGCTTTGATTTCAACGGTGCAGCTTACTCCGTTAATCTCGCCCTCTGCTGTGCCGTAGCCGGTCATACTTTTTATCATAGCTCTGCGTACCTTGAAAAACCCCGCGTAAAACGCGGGGCTAAATATTCAGCCGCCAAATTTATTTGGCGGTTCTCGTCATTTTCATCACGGGGTTCTTGGCGACCCTGTTGCGGCACTTTTATTCACATCGGTGACCGGAGTGGCGACATCGTTGGCACCAGCCGGCTGGGTTCGTGGAGCCACCGGGCCTGTGTCGTAAGCGCTGACGCTGGGCCTATAGAATTTGACCAGCACCATCGCAAGACCCAGAAATACGCCCACCAGCACTATCGTCAGCCAGGTAAGAAAGTCGCCGGTCTTTGAGCCTAAGATGCCGCTGGCCATGCCTCCGCCGAGTGCCCCACTCAAACCGCCGCCCTTGCCCTTCTGAATCAAGATGACAAGGATCAGCACTATCGAGCAAATAACAAACAGGACGGCGACAATCGTCATAACAAAGCCCGCCGCCAATAACGGCAAAGTAGTCATATCGCGTTCTCCAAAACCCGTATCGGGTGGTAAACCCCGCGATAAATCGCGGGGCTAAACACCCTACACCCTATACCCTCTACGCTATACCCTAAATTTACATTGCCGACCGGATTATTGCCAGAAACTCATCTGCATTTAGACTGGCCCCGCCGACCAGCAGGCCATCTATATCCTGCTGGCCCATCAGGTCAGCCGAATTGTCAGGCTTGACCGACCCGCCGTAAAGGATGCGGGTTTCCTGAGCCAGTTGGCTGTCATACATCTGGGCAAGCAAATTGCGCACGAACTGGTGCACCTCTTGGGCCTGCTGGGGCGTCGCTGTCCGGCCTGTCCCGATGGCCCAGACGGGCTCGTAAGCGATGGTCACCGCTGAGGTCTTTTCGGCACTTAATCCGGCCAGGCTGCTTTTTAGCTGGCGAGCCACCACCTGTTCTGTCTGTGAAGAATCACGCTCACTTAATAGCTCGCCCACACATAGAATCGGCAAAAGTCCGCCGGAGACAGCAGCGGCAACCTTCTTATTTACAAGCTCGTCGGTCTCGCCAATTACGTGCCGGCGTTCAGAATGCCCACATAGAACGTAGGTGCAGCCAACATCTTTAAGCATTGCCGAGCTTATCTCTCCGGTAAAAGCACCTTTGGACTGACAATAAACATCTTGGGCACCTACCGCAATGCTGGATGCGCTTAGCGATCTGGCAACGGACTCCAGATAAACAAAGGGCGGAAAAACCGCTACACTGACGCTGTGGCCAGCCAATTCCGAGGAACTGGAAGCAATGCGTTTAGCCAGATTTACGCTGCTGCGACTATCGGTGTTCATTTTCCAGTTGCCGGCTACGAATGGCTTTCTCATGACAGCCTCCTAAAGTAGCTCTGTTGCTCTGGGGAAACTGCCCAATATTGAAAGCTGCAGACAATGCTTGCGAGCTTCTTCCAGAGCCTGCTGAACCTGTTTGTCGGCTCTGTGTCCTACGAAATCGACGAAGAAGTAGTATTCCCACTGCCTTTTCTTGCTGGGCCTGGACTCAATATTGGTCAGGTTTATGTTGTACTGCTTGAAGACATCCAGCACGTCCGCAAGGGCTCCCGCCTTGTGGGCGGTACTAAAGAATATGGCGGTCTTGTCTTCGCTGGTTGGCTTTGCGTCTTCCCGGCTGACCACCAGAAATCTGGTCATATTGTTGGCCACATCCTCGATATTTTCACAGACAATCTTTAGGGCGTAGAGTTCCGCAGCGACCCTGGAGCCGATCGCAGCGGCTGCCGGCTCTTCCGCCGCCATTTGGGCTGCCTTGGCAGTGGAGGCCACCGGGATAGTATGCGCGTCCTTAAAGGTGGCGCTTAGCCAGTTGCGGCACTGGGCAAACACTTCCGGCTTGGAGTAAATCTTTTGAATCTCTTGCAGCGAGCAATTGGCCAGCAGATTGTGGTGAATCGCCATGAACACTTCCGAGCAGACCTTTACATCGGAATCTATCAGCGAATCAAGTGTTTCGATTACTCCGCCGCCGATGGAGTTTTCTATCGGCACAAGGCCCAAGTCGCAGTGGCCTTTGCTAATCTCATCGAAGATGCTTCTTATATCAGCCAGCGGCTCGTATTCAACGCTCTGACCGAACTTCAGCATGGCAGCAGCGTGGCTGAAACTGCCTCGCGGCCCCAGATATGCAACCCGCAACGGCTTTTCCAGCACAAAAGAGCCGCTCATCAGCTCTCGCCAGATAGCTACCAGGCACTTATCGGGCAGCGGACCCTTATTAGCCTGGACAATCTTGGCAAAGACTTGCTTCTCACGCTCTGGCGAGTAGACGGGCCTGTCGGTTTTGTTCTTAAGTTTACCTATCTCTATCACTACGCGGGCACGCTCATTGAGCAATTGCACCACTTGATAGTCGATGTCGTCTATGCGTTTTCTCAGTTCTTCCAGGGACATAAACGAAGGTCTGCACCCTAAGTGCCAGCATGTTTAGCCGTCGCCGGTACGGCGACGGTCAAACCATAAAAAGAAAAGAAATAACACAGTTTCGGGCTTGCGTCAATAAATTTGCGGTATTAGATAGAATATTTTGGCCGGAGAGCACCGCAAAAATGTGTGATAAATCACGAACATATACGACCTTCAAAACAAGCTGGGGCTATTTCGGCCTTGCTGGCAGCGACTGCACCCTCGCCCGAACCTGCCTGCCTATGCGCGACCGCCAAAAGGCGGAAAGTTGCCTGCTCAAAGACCTGCCAGCCGCTCGATATGACAGGGATTATTTCAGGCCGCTTCAACAGCAAGTAATTGCCTATTTTGAAGGTGCTCGCGTAGATTTCAGCCCGGATATCCCCATCCTGCTTGAAGGACTTAGCTGCTTTGCCCGCCTGGTCCTGGCAGCGTGCAGACAGATAAGATTCGGCGAGGTGGTGACTTACGCTGGATTGGCAAAAAAAATACGCCGACCCCGGACTGCCAGAGTTGTAGGCAATGTCCTGGCCAGAAATCCACTGCCCTTAATTATCCCGTGCCATCGTGTCATCCGCAGCGATGGCAGAATCGGCGGTTTCTCCAGTCCCGGCGGAACAACTATGAAGAAACACCTGCTCGAACTTGAGCGACCGAACAGAGGCTAATGACCACTCTATTTTGAAGTTTCTATTTGCCAGAATGTGGCCGATACTTTATAATTGGCAATAGAAGAGGTAGAAAAAGATGCGTAAACGAACCCCACAAGTATTGGTCAAAGAGGCAAAGTATCAAGGTAAATACGTCGCATTTGGCCCTGATGGAAACAAGATTATCGCATCCGGGGCAGATCTTTGCAGTGTGGTCAACAAGGCCCGATCAAAAGGCGTAAAGGTTCCCGCTATAGTCTTCGTACCCAAAGAGGGTGTAACCCACATCTATTAAGATGCCCATAAAAAATTGTCCTTTCACGCCAGTATCGCCGGACTTTGCACGGCCCATGGTATGGATAAAAGTGGGTAATCCCGCCAAAAACCTTGCTATTATTGCGCTGGCGATTATTGATACGGGGGCGGATGATTGTGTATTTCCCGCCGAGGCTGCCACAGTCCTCGGTCACGACCTTGAACGTGGCACTCATAAGATCATTCGGACTGCCAGTGGAACAACGGACATTTACAGGCATACCTCGGTAGTAGAGGTTCTGGAAATGCAGCCAAATGGCAGATGGGGCAATAGGATATTATATACCGTCCACAAGACACTGATTGATTTCGCCGTAGGTTGTGACTGCTTTCTTCTGGGATGTAAACAGTTCTTGAGTAACTTTATTCTTGAGGTTAACTACCCGCGACAGGTGTTCTCACTTCGTTACCCGCCCAAAAGTATTCAGTGACACCTTCGGCCTTTGCCCGCGTGATGCCGCCGAATTGTCCCTGTGCCCCTGAAAGTGCCCGACGCTGGTTCTTCTTAATTACTCCAGATGTACAACACGGGTCTGCCGGTCTGCTTCAAGGCTGGCCTTTTTGATAACGTCGTAGAGCTTGCGAGCCCTTCGTACTTTTTCAAAGACAAACTCCGGGTCCGACTTGTCGGTCGTGATTAAAACCACCGTGCCTATGCCCAAAAGCCGATCAAGAAAACTCCTGCGAAGTTTCAAGTCTACGACCCGAAACATGTCCAGATTGTCCACCTTTCGGTCAAGTATGCCACGCGCCCATTCAATTCTTTGTGCTGTAACTTGATAACAGGTCATTCGCAGATCGCCCATCTTAAAGACAAGCCAGAGCGCTACAACCAGACCAAAGCCAAGACCTATCATAATCCTGTATCGGCCAAACAATGAGATCTGAGGTATGGAAAGGCTCACGCCCGGCAGGCTGGCGATCAATTTTTCCAACGGCATTTTGACCAGGAGGGCCGCCACGGCAATAAGCAAAAGGCCCTTTACAATCTGCGGTGCCAAAGCCCAGAGAGAGGGCCTACAGGCAAACAAGACCTTGCTATCATCTGATTCTTTATGGCCCGGAGACCCTGAACTCGAATCCGTGCCGGTTTTGAGGGCTTTAGCCCTTTCGCCATTAAGAAACTCTCCGCAGAATCGGCACTTGATTGCACGGGCCTGAATGGTCTCGGCACAAAATGGGCACTGCCTCGTACGTAAGTCAGTAATTGCCATACTTATATATATCGGAAACAGTCCGGCAATTTCACCAGCAGATTCTCATCTAAACGGTAATTGATTAAATGGATAACTTGTAGGCCCTTGCAAAATTTGCCGATACTATCCGTGGAATTCTGTTATAATACAAAGTATGGTTTGCCAAGTCTGTAACAAAAAGGCAGCGACTATTCATCTGACGGAGATAACCGACGGTGTGCGCACCGAGATGCACCTTTGCGAGCAGTGCGCCATCGAGCAGGGCATAGCCGCCAAGACCCAAATATCCATAAATGAGCTGCTCAGCAGCCTGCTCGCTTCCCAGCCGTCAGATGACGAGCTATTCGGTCCCTCTGAGCCGGACGCCAGATGCCCACATTGCGGCTTCACGCTCGAACAGTTTCGCAGACATGGGGTGCTGGGCTGCCCGCACGATTATGAGGTTTTCGAAAAGGCGCTGGCGCCGCTCATTGAAAAAGCCCACAATGGCGCAACAAATCATCGTGGCAAGGTGCCTGCCAAGACGCCGCAGCAGACGAAAAAACAGATCGAGCTTGCAAGCCTTCGCCAGCAGCTTGACGCGGCTGTACGAACCGAGGATTACGAGCTCGCAGCTAAATTGCGAGACAAAATAAACCAGATAGAAAGCTAAAGCAACATGTTAGGACAATAGCACTATGACAAAAATCGGAATTAGAATAGACCAAACAAAGGAGGAGAAAGATGTCTTATAAAGTTAATGTAATCATTGAGAAAGATGAATGTGGATATTACGCATACTGCCCAGAGCTTGAAGGATGTCAAACTCAGGGCGACACTTTGGAAGAGATATTAGGTAATATAAAAGAAGCTATCGAACTTTATTTAGAAACCTTGCCAGAAGATGAGATAAGAACATTTTTAAGCAAAGAGATTCTTACTACATCTTTAGAGGTGAAAGTTGGCTAAACTACCAAGGTTAACGCCACAAGAGGCAGAGAAGATATTGTTCAACGCTGGATTTGAGATAGTTGGAAGCAAAGGCAGTCACAGAATATACATGAAGGGAAACAGTAGAATAGTTGTTCCTTTTCACCGTGGTAAGATATTGCATCCAAAGGTGGTTAAACAGGTGCTAAAGAGCATAGAGAGTAAGAAATAAGGAATGGCCCGAAACGGCAGATAACGCATTGTTTGTAGCAAGCTTAGCTTGCCCCATAATACCACTATGAAACTGACCGAGATAAGTAGTAACATAAACGAATGGTTTAGCGGCGCAGGGCCGTTAGCTGAAATCGTCATATCTTCACGGATTCGCCTGGCCCGAAACCTGGCCGGCTACAAATTCCTCAGCCGCTGCTCAAACACCGAAAAGGCCGAGATACTCCAGAAGCTCAAAGACGTTCTGATGTCGCTCGACCTCGGCGACCAGGTCTTCTACATCAGCGTCGATAAGACCTCCACTCTCAACAGAAATTTCCTGGTGGAACGGCATCTTATCAGCCGTCACCACGCCTTCGGCAAAGGCCCACGAGGCGCAGTCATTGCCAGGCGGGAATTCTTCACCGCCATGATCAATGAAGAGGACCATTTGCGTCTGCAGGTCTTAAAAGCGGGCTGCCAGTTGTCTGCGTGTGCAAAGCAGATAGATCACATCGACAATATGATAGACCAGAAGGTGAACTACGCCTTCAGCCCTCGCTACGGATACTTGACGGCCTGCCCTACGAATCTGGGCACGGGAATAAGGGTGTCTGTGATGCTGCACCTGCCGGCTTTGAAGATGACCGGCCAGATAGAAAAATTCCTTAACGCCACACGCGATATGAACCTGGCGGTGCGAGGACTCTTCGGAGAAGGCACCGAGGCAGCCAGTGACCTATACCAGCTATCCAACCAGGTAACGCTGGGCGTATCAGAGTCGGATGTCATCGGGCAATTCGAAAACACCATCATCCCCGAAATAGTCGAATACGAAAACGCCGCCAGAAACCATCTGCTTTCAAAGCAGGTCGACACACTCGACGACAAAATCTCGCGGGCGATGGCGCTGCTGCAAAATGCCCAGCTAATAAGTTCGCAGGAGGCGTTATTTTTGTTGAGCCACTTGCGGCTGGGCATCAATATGCACGACCACATGGGGGCTTCCACTCCGGCAATAAAGAGGCTTTGCAGCATCAGCCGGAGCAGCAAAGCAGACAAAGGCAAGGGTCTGTCCATAGCGACTATAAACCGGCTGTTTATGCTGACACTGCCGGCTCATCTGCAGCTAAACCACGGAAAACTGCTGGATTCCACCGACAGAGATGCGCTGCGGGCCAAAATCATTCGCTCAGCCCTGACCCAGGACACGTGAAGTCGGCAACCAACTAATCTGCCAAAATGGCACAATGAACCGACAACGAACAAGCGAAACGCGCTATTTAGCCCCCAAATTTATTTGGGGGTTTTTCCTAACCTCTTGATATTCAGTATATTAAATGCGTTTGCCGCGTCACATCCCATACCTGGCACGCCTTTTGCAACTCCGATCGAGAAAGGGCGTAAAACACGACTGCGCGCAAAGCGTAGAATGTGAACACGATAAGAACGAAAGGACTTCAGCATGGCCAAGACCATTGGAATAGATTTGGGGACAACATTTTCGGTAGTCGCCGTGATGGAAGGCTCGGCGCCGAAGACCTTGATTAACGCTTCCGGTTCTCGCCTGACGCCTTCGGTGGTCGGCTTCACAGAGAAAGGCGAAAGACTGGTCGGCCAAATCGCCAAACATCAGCAGATAACCAACCCTGAAAACACTGTTTACTCCATCAAGCGTTTTATGGGGCGTCGACACGGCGAAGTTGCCTCAGAAGAAAAGCTGGTCCCTTATAAAATTGTCGGTGGTTCAGACGAGCTGGTGAAGGTTCAGGTCCGAGGCAAGGATTACACGCCACCGGAGGTATCGGCGATGATTCTACAGGACCTGAAGAAGACCGCAGAGGATTATCTGGGCGAAAAAGTCAGCGACGCCGTTATCACTGTGCCAGCCTACTTTAATGACTCCCAGCGACAGGCAACCAAAGACGCAGGCGCCATTGCAGGGCTGAATGTCCGAAGGATTATAAATGAGCCAACCGCTGCTGCGCTTGCCTACGGCGTCGAAAAGAAAAAGGATGAAAAGGTCGCGGTCTTCGATTTCGGCGGCGGCACGTTCGATATCTCCATACTCGATATAGGCGGATTCGGAGAGGAAGGCGGCGTCCTGGAAGTGCTAAGCACCAATGGAGACACGCACCTGGGAGGAGACGACCTGGACGCGGTGCTCATAAATTACATAGCCGATGAGTTCAAAAAGAAAGAGGGCATTGACCTGCGAAAGGACCCGATGGCACACCAGCGGCTCAAAGAGGCCGCCGAAAAGGCAAAGTGCGAGCTCAGCACGCAATTGGAAGCAACCATTAATCTGCCGTTCATTACCGCTGACGCTTCGGGGCCCAAACATCTGCAGATGACCATCACCCGCAGCAAGCTCGAGTCGCTATGTGACCATGTTTTTGACCGGCTGAAAAGCCCGTGCTATAAAGCGATGGAAGACGCCAAGCTGCAACCCAAGAATATATCGGAGGTACTGTTGGTTGGCGGCTCGACCCGCATCCCGAAGGTCCAAGCGATTGCCAGAGAGATCTTCGCCAAAGAGCCGAACAAAAGTCTTAATCCGGATGAGGTGGTTGCGCTCGGCGCGGCAATTCAGGCGGCGGTTCTATCCGGCGATGCAGGCGTAAAAGACATCCTGCTGCTGGACGTAACGCCGCTGTCACTGGGCGTCGAAACGCTCGGCGGAGTTATGACAAAGCTCATCGATCGCAATACCACAATTCCAACCAGTAGAAAAGAGATTTTCTCTACCGCCGCAGACAGCCAGACCACCGTTGACATCCACATCCTGCAGGGCGAGAGGGAATTTGCCCGAGACAACCGCACGCTCGGCAGATTCCAGCTCAGCGATATCCCGCCCGCCCCCAGAGGCATTCCGCAGATCGAAGTGGCCTTTGACATTGACGCCAACGGCATTCTAAACGTCTCGGCCAAAGACCTCGGCACCGGAAGGCAGCAGTCCATCGTGATTAAGTCAAGTTCGGGCCTGAGCGACCAAGAGGTTAAGACAATGACTAAAGAAGCCGAGCTTCACGCCGAGGAAGACAAAAAGAAAAGGGAAGTTGTCGACCTGAAGAACCAGGCCGACCAGTTGATCTACGCCACCGAAAAGACCCTCAAAGAGCACGGCGATAAGGTCTCCGGCGGCACACGCGGCAACATCGAAAGTGCTGTAAACAACTTGAAAGAAGCAATCAAAGGTGACAGTGCTGAAGCGATAAGAAGAGCCATTGACAACCTCAACACCGCCACTCAGGAGCTGGGCAAGGCCCTTTACGAGGAGGCAGCCAAGAAGCAGGCAGCTTCGTCATCGCGCGGCCAGGCGAAAGAACCGCCGCCTGAGGGTGAGGTCAAAAGAAAAAGCGGCGAAGACGTAATCGACGCGGAGTTTGAAGCCAAAGATAAGTAAAATTTGCGATTTACGATTGCCGATTTTCGATTTCAAATTGCGGATTAGCCGCAGAGTTTTTGGGCCACAGAGCACACAGAGGCCACAGAGATTTTTGGTTTTGAACTGGTAGGGTGGGCTATGCCCACCAATTATTCTTGAAAATAAAAAGAAGATAATGGGAGGCGATAGGTCGCCCCAGAAAGGAGTTTATATGTTGAAACACCTTTTGAGGGCGGCGCGTCTCTGAGATATAGTAGCTTAGACAACCCTAAAAAAGCCGATAGTCACAGCTATCGGTGGGACCTAAGAGAACTATTATATCAAAGGGAGCTCAAGTTCCGAAACCTGCCTCAAACTGTGAATAGAGGCGGACAATTTCGGCGCGCCTCCCTTTTTATTGTTAAAGATAAGCAAGAACAGCCAACCATAAATGGTGGAGGATGGCACTCAGAATTTTAAAAACAAAATCGGTTGATCCATATGATCAATATTCTCAAAGACATTTCCGAAGCAGAACTGGATATGTCAGTTTGGCGATATCTGACTTTTTCAAAGTTCATATCACTGGTGACATATCGGGCACTGTGGTTTGCTAAGCTCAATATCAGCTTGCCCCGATCTCAGTTGAAGGTAGGATGGCTACCCCTAACTGAGATTCTATGCGACTTTCTCTTTCACGCCAACACTTTCTTTCTCATCCTGGTCCTTTAACGCGGCGTCCAACATCCA